>Ga0207714_1000212_pt1 | contig 39392 bp, 49 predicted proteins | sample PonA232FremontCA_2_FD_187270 | JGI IMG/M metagenome (GOLD analysis project Ga0207714, IMG submission 187270) | Marine sediment microbial community from Fremont, CA, USA - Pond A23 Sediment 2 (SPAdes) | ecosystem: Environmental > Aquatic > Marine > Unclassified | place: USA: Fremont, California...
ATAGCGGACGACGTCCTGGACGGCGGCCCGGCGGACGGCGCGGTCGGCGCGATCGCCGTCGACCTGCGGCTCGACGAGGAGGCCATGTGGCCCGACGGCGAGTATACGGACCTGCCGTCGTACATCAAGCCGGGCGAAATGATAGTGGCCGTGACGATGGAGCGGCTCGACGTGCCGCGCGATCTCATGGCCGTGATAGCCGGCAGGTCGTCCGACATGCGGCGCGGGCTGTGGCAGCCGACGGGCTTCGTCAAGCCGGGCTTCACCGGCCGCGTCAACGTCGAGCTGGCCAACGTGAGCAAGTCCAACTGCGGCCTGTCCCGCGGCGACAGGATCTGCCAGCTGGTCTTCGTCCGGGTCGACGGGCTCGCGCGGCCGTACGACGGGCAGTACCAGGACCAGGAGGGCCCGCGCCGGTGACGGACCGCGTCGTCTGCATCGTCACCGAGGAGTGGTTCGAGACGGCGGACCTCGTGGACCACATGCCGGACTCGGAGGCGATCGAACGGTACTGCTGCCCGGTCTGCGGCAACCACCACAACTACAGGAACGGGCGCCCGACGCTCGCGCCGATGATGTTCGAGTGCCGGCACTGCGGCGACGAGGTCGGCTCCGTTAGCCCCGGTGGGCTGGAATACTGCGACGACGAGTGCAGGCGGGCGGCGCTGGACGAGGCGGTCGAGCTGCTCTCCGGCCGGTGAATCGCAGCGGCAACGCTTTTAACCCCGCGGCTCGTGCTTATGGACATGGGGAACACCCAGACCCACGACGAAGTGGTACGAGACGTAGAGGAGATGCAGCACCTCATAAAGCGCGTCAACAACGTGGTCGACCAGACCACCAGGGACGCCGTCGGGCGCGACGGCTACATCGAGGAGGGCGTCGAGGTTACCGTGACGGTCGAGGCCGAGGACGTCGCCGGAGGCGACGGCGTAGACCACGGCCAGGAGCCGGGCGACAGCGTCCTTAGCGAGGCCGAGGAGGCGGTGCTCGAGGGCCGCGTCGACCTGTACGGCGAAGCCACGGACAACTGGACCACGATCGCCGCCCTGTGGTCCGAGTACCTGGGCGTCGAGATCGAGCCGTCGCAGGCCGCCGACATGATGGTCCTCGTCAAGCTCGGCCGGAAGGCGACCGGCACGCCCCAGACTGACCACAACCGCGACGTCGCCGGATACGCGCTCATCGCGGAAATGCTGGAGGCCGGCCGATGATCCGGTACGTCAGCGAGGGCGCGGCCACGGCCGGCGGCGAGCCGGTCTGGGCCGCCGGCGACGACGGCGAGTACGTGCGACTCGACACCCGCACCGACCTGCGCAACCATAGCCCGACGGGCTTCTCCTGGGGCTACGGCGGCTCCGGCCCGGCGCAGCTCGCGCTCGCCATGACGGCGCACGCCACGGACGACGAGACGGCCGTCGAGCACTACCAGGCCGTCAAGCGCGAGCTGGTGGCGCCGGCGGACGACGACGAGCCGCTCGAGGTCACCTCCGAGGAGATCGAGGCGGTGATCGACGATGCCTGACCCGATCGTCGTTCGCGGAGAGATGCGGATCGAGGAGGGCCGGATCGCCGTCGAGGCCGAGGACGACGAGCTGGGCGGCGACCTCTTCGTCCTCGAGCCGTACGACGACAGGTACGAGCCCCTCGCCGCGAGCCAGCCCCACGCGAAGCTTGTCCTCGACTTGGGCGGCGGCGCACGGGCCGAGGTCGTCCTGGACGGCGGCGGCCTCGACGACCTGATCGACAAGCTGGAGGCCGTCAGGGAGGGCCTGCACGACGATGACTGAGTGCCGCAACCTCGGCTGCGGGCGGCCGCGTCGCGATCGCGGCGGGTTCCCCGGCAGGTTCTGCTCCGCGGCCTGCGAGCTGGAGTACGAGCACGCGAGGGAAGACGCGAGGCCGGAGCCCGACGGCATGGAGGCGCCATGAACCGGGAGGTCCTTGAGGTGCGGATACCGGAGGAGCCGCCGGCGCCCTCGACGGAGCCGATGGGCCCTACCGACGACAAGCAGGACTTCACCATGGCGTCGTTCGAGGCCGACCGCTGCAGGGTGGTGTTCGAGGAAGTCCGCGACGAGATGAACCGCCTCCGCGACGACGGCCGGCGGCCGGTCGTGGCGGTCGTCGGACCCCGTTGGTACTTGATGCTCCAGGCCTACATCAGCGAGTCGTCGCGGCTCGCCTGCGAGCGGTACCCGGACGACCTCCACATCGCGGGCGCGCCCATCAAGGTCGACGGGGGCAAGGGTCCGGGCGTGACGGTCGCCGCGGATAACGCCGGGCCAGACCTGCGCGAGTGGGCGGAGGGCGGATGATTTACCTCGACACCCCCCACCGCTACGACCCCGAGCACGACGACCTCGAGCCAATGGCGGGCACCAGGGTCGGGCACGAAATGTTGACCGAGGACGTCATCCTCATTCGCATCGATCACGCCGAGCAGTCGTTTCGCAGCGCCCGCCGGTCTCTGGTGTTGCTCGACGTCATCGGCGGCCGCGACCCGGAACCGGGCTCCGACGCCTGGCGCAAGCTTAGCGACCAGGCAGTCAATTACACCGGCGTAAGATCACTGACCGGGCAGGGGGCATGACGACGCCCTGCCCGGCAGACGACGCCGTCCTGCACGGCCTCGAGGTCGAGGTCGGCGACGGGGGCCGGCTGGTCTACGCCACCGGCGACTGCGTGCACTGCGGCGCGGACATCCACGACGCCGGCTCGCGGCGATAGCGCTTATAACCCCGCGGCTCCTATTCTCCCACGTGAGCGAAGTAGAATTCACGACGTACGAGGGCGAGTACGGCCAGCGCCTCGGGCTCCACTTCGGCTACGACGAGCGCCTGGTGGACGCGATGCGCGAGCTGAGGGAGGACGAGCACTGGCAGGTGACGCACTGCAAGCCCGTCTACGAGGACGACGACTTCGACCACTGGGCGGTGGACCTCGACGAGGAGTCGATCGACCGCCTGGAGTCCGTGGCCGGGATCGCCGTGCCCGACTCCGTCGTCCCGTGGCAGCGAGGCGGCGACGAGGTCGTCCTCCGCGTGCCCGAGGGCCGCACCAGATTCTTCGTCGAGGGCGGCGGCGACGAGGTCGACTCGGTCCTCGACATGATGCTGTCCTACGACAACCCGGACGCGAAGCACTCCATGGCGGCGGACCCGGTGATCAGGATCTACAACAGATCCTCGCGCTCCGCGCCGATGGGGCTCGCCAGGAAGGCGGCGGCGTCGCTCCGCGGCATGGGCCACGAGGTCTCCGTCGAGGTCGAGGGCGACCGCTCCGGCCCGGGGATTTCCGGCGAGATCGACTGGTCGTTCCCGCACACGCTTAGAGACTACCAGCGCTCGGCCGTCCAGGCCGTCCTCGACGAGGGCGGCGGCATCGTCTCGCTCCCGACGGGCGCGGGCAAGACCATCGTTGCGCTCGGCTGCATCAGGGCGATCGGGCAGCGAGCCGTCGTCTTCGTCCACACCAAAGAACTTCTGAGGCAGTGGGCGGACGAGATCCGGCGGACGCTCGACCTGGAGCCCGGCGTCATCGGCGACGGCGAGTGGTCGACCGGGCCCGTGACCGTGGCCACGATGCAGACGCTCCTCAGCCGCGGGACCGACGGCCTCGGCGACCTTGGCGTCGCGATCTTCGACGAGTGCCACCGGACCGGCGCCGCGGACACGATGCACGACCTCGGCCTCAGGATCGACCCGGCGTACAGGATCGGCCTCTCGGCGACCCCGTGGCGCCGGATCTCCGGCGCGGAGATGAAAATCGAGGGCGCGGTCGGGGGCGTGGTGTCCGAGGTGTCCGCCGAGGAGCTCATCGACGAGGGCTTCCTGACCGAGCCCCGGTTCGAGAAGCTGGGGCACGACGGCCCGACCGCGGCCCGCGACGAGGAGTACCACGAGGCGTACCGGAGGTGCGTCGAGGAGTCCACGGCGCGTAACTCGGCCGTGGCCGCCAGGGCCGCGGAGCTCGCCGACGACGGGTACAGGGTGCTGGTCAACGTCGACAGGGTGTCCCAGGGCGGCGAGCTCGCCGAGCTCGCCGACGCCCGGGGCGTCGACTCGTGGTTCCTGTCGGGGTCCGACCCGACCGAGGTACGCGACGAGGTGCTCTCCGCCTTCGCCGGGTCCGACGGCTCGGTGCTGGTGAGCACGCTGATCAAGGAGGGCGTCGACGTCCCCGAGCTGGACGCCGTGATCCTGGCGCACGCCGGCAAGTCCGACATCTCCGTCCTGCAGGTGGTCGGCCGGGCGATGAGGCCCGACGCCGACAAGGACCACTGCGTGGTCGTCGACGTGGCCGACACCGGCAGGTTCTTCGGCGCGGCGCACCGGGACCGTTGGGACACGATGGCGGACTACTACGGCTCGTACGGGCCGGGCGGCGAGGACGGGCTCGCGTCCGATCCGCCCACGCTGGACGACGTACGATGACGACGACACAACGTTACTGGATCGGGAACCTGGCGCTCCTGGCCGCGGCCCTCCGGTTCGCCGAGCCGTTGCTGCTCTTTGCGATGATGGTCTACACCGCCTGGGTGCTCGGCTGAGCCGACCCGGCCGAGGGCCGGTTTCCCGGCCGTCAGGCCCCGATATTCCCGGCTCTCAGGCCTTCGAGCGTCCGCGGGTTTTCCGTATCGGCCCGGATCCGGATCCCGGGTCCAAGACCCCTACACCCCGGAAGCCGGAGGTCGGCTCCCGGGATCGAGCGCCCGGCCGGATCGCGGCGGCAGCACTTATTAGGCGACGCGGCGTAGGATGAGTTGCAATGTCAGACCAGACGCAGACGAACTTCACGAGGGTGCGGTTCCACGTACAGCGCGGCGACGGCCCGGATCGACGCGGCGACGTCACCGTCGAGGTCAGCGGCTCGCTCGACGAGGGCACGCCGACGTCCGTCCGCGAGGAGGCCGAGGAGCAGCTCGACGAGGCGCAGGCGCACCTCGAGGAATCCCTCGGCCTGGACGGATGAGGGCCCGCCAGACGAGCCTGGCCGATCACGGCGGCGGCGCCGACGAGCCGCGCCGGCCGACCGCCGACGAGCTCGACGAGCTCGACCGCGCGATCAGGGGCGAGGCCGCCGAGCTGTACGCGGCGGACCCGGGGGCGTTCCCGCGCCGATGACCCGGCTCTGGCTCGGCGTCGACGTCTCCGACCTGTGCGACGACCACCTCCTCGGCGAGCACTCGGAGATGCACCAGGAGGTCGGCACGTGGCACCGCCACCCGCACGGCGAGGCCGTCGTGGCCGGCCACGTCGAGGAGGCCCAGGTGATGCCGCGACGCATCCGCGAGCGGCACGACGCCCTGGCCCGGGAGATGGCCGAGCGCGGCATGAACCACGACAGCCCGCTCGAGGACTTCGACCCGTCGGCGATGCCGCAGCCGACGCCCGAGGCCATGAACGGGATCTCCGAGGCCAACAGGCAGCGGCTCCGCCGGCGGTGCGACGACTGCGCGCCGTGACGGAGAAGGTGTCCGACGGCGCGGTCAGGCTGGAACAGTGCCGCGGGCACCTCCGGTGGCGGGACGACGCGACCGGCCGCGTCGTCCACGTCCACCAGCTCGCCGTGATCGCCCAGGGCGCCGACCCCGCGAGGGTCTTCTCCGACGGCGACTGGCACGTACACCACGGCAACAACGTCCGGTACGACAACAGGCCCTCGAACCTGTCGCTCGTGCTCCCGGACGAGCACGGCTCCGAGGCCAACCTCGAGGGTGGCCCGTGGTCGGCCGACTGGTCGGACCTGCCCGTCGCGGAGTCATAGCAGCACTTATTACTCCGCGGCGCGTGGTACTACACGTGACGCAAAACATAAGATTCGATCCGCCGATGCGGCAGGGCCTGACCACGTGCGATGAGTGCGGACGGGACTTCGACTCGTTCGTGAGCTGCCGGTGCCCGGCCTGTGGGCGCCCTCAGTAGTCGTCCAGCGACTCGTTCTCGCGGCGCCGCTTCTCGGTCCGCACCCGTCGCAGCAGCTCGCGCACGTCGTGGGCCGCCGCCACGGCCGCTCCGGCGGGCGTGTCCGCGTCCTGCGGCACGTCGTCCGGCGCCGGCGGTACGAGCGTCTCGACGTACTCCAGTCCGCCGAGGGCGTTGTCGAGCGTGCCCTCGGCCGACTCCAGGGCCCCGTCCGACAGGAGCTTGAGCTCCTCGCCCGGCTCGTAGCCCTCGAGGCTATCGGCCATCGTCCCCCTCCAGCGCGTCGATCACTGAGCCGGCCGTCGCCGGGCCGACGCCGTCGACCTCCTCCAGCTCCTCAGCCGACGCCCGGAACACGGCCCTCGGGCTGCCGAAGTGCTCGAGCAGATCGAGCGCGGTGGACGGCCCGACCGACGGCAGGCCCTCGAGGAGGTACCGCGCCCGCTCGTCGTCCGCCACCTTCTCGGGGTCCCTGACCGCGGAGACGTCCGGCTCGCCGCCGGGGCGGTCCAGCCGCGCGAGCAGCTCGGCCGTGTGCTCGCGATCGAGCGAGACGGCGACCGTGATCCCCATTCGGTAGACGCCCACGAGGTACTGCAGCATCTGCATGCTGTCGATCTGAGAGAATCCCGACGTGGGCACCGGCCCCTCGAGGATTAGCCCCGGCTCGAGGCCCAGCTGCTCCGCCGCGGACCTCGTCTTCTCGAGCTGCGTGTAGAGGTCGTTCTCGTTGCTCTTCATCCTGCCGGGCAGCTCCGACCATCGCTTGCGCTCGAAGATGTGGTCCCCGGCGACGTAGTCCGCGCCGAACCCCGCGCGCTCCTCGACGGTGTCGCACCGGGCCCTGACGGCGTTGGCGATCTGCGCCTTCTCGTGCTTGTCCATCACTACCATGGCGTACGGATCTACGCCCCGGCGGGGTATAAGTCCGTCCGTCGCGATCATAAGCACTTATTATCCCATGGCGCGTACTACTAAATGCAATGAGCCTAATCGAGACCGCCGAGGGCCAGACCCTCATCGCCAGCAGAGAGCCGTCCAACCCGTCGCTGCGTTTCGAGGCCCGACTGAGCACCGAGGGCGAGGGCGGCCGCTACGTCACGGTCGACGAGCGCGTGTACAGCGTCTACTCGATCTCCGCCGACGTCTACGACGGCCCGAGGCCCTGCTCCCGCGGCGACCTGACCGCCGACGTCATGGAGGACTTCGCCAACCGGCTCGTCGGGTGGGCGGTGGCCGAGCGAGACGTGGCGGACCGGCGCGCCGACGTGGTCGTCGAGTCGATAGAGATCTACGAGCGAGACGACGCACAGGACGCCAGGGCCGGCTACGCGCCGGACTGGGAGGACGACTGGCCCGCGGACGGCAGCGCGTCCGAGAAGATCCGCTTCATCGCGAACCACGACGTGAACTTCAGCGAGGAGCAGGTGGCGGCCGCGGTCGGCTGCTCGCGCTCCCTGGTCCGGGACGTCCGCGACAGGATGTAGTCAGACGAAGTCGCCGAGGCCCGCCTGCTGCGTCTCCTCTACGCCCACCCGCTCCATCGCGGGCTCGAACCTGTCCGACCAGATGAAGGCGTACTGCGACTCGCGGAAGGTGCGGTCAGGGTCGTTCGGCGCGAAGTCGACCCCGACTTCGCCGTCGTGGATCCAGGTCCAGTCCGCCGTGCCGCCGCTCTTGCCGTACTTGACGTAGTCGACCTTGTCGCCGACCTTGACGGTGCTTGCGCCCTTCTCCTCGTTGATGGCCATCGCCGCCCTGGCGTGGATGGGCGGCGTGTCGGCCTCGTAGTCCGACGGCGGCTTGCCCAGTCCCTTGCTGGTGGCCAGCTCCGCGTCGAAGTCGCCCGCGTGGAGCCGGTCCCGGTACGACTCGACGATCGGCGTCGTCTCCCGCTCGTAGACCCTGGCCTCCATGAGGTCGTGCTGGAGGTCCCGGACCGGCCGCGGCACGTCGTTCTGCCTCGCCTCGAGCCCCTTGTACTTCAGCGTGTCGACCTCGGTGCCGTCGTCGTACACCACGCGGCCGAAGTAGCGCTTCTTCTTGTCGGTCTGGTGGAACTTGTCCCAGACGTAGTCGACGTCAAGCTCCAGCAGCGAGCCGTCCGCGCCGCGGTCGTTGGCCCACGCCTGGATCTCCCTCTCGATCGCGTCGACCACGTCGCGGGCCACGGGCACCAGCTCGTCGTCGTCCACGCCCTCGGCGAGCTGGATCATGACCGAGTCGGTGTCGCCGTAGAGCACCTGCTCCACGTCATCGCGGGCCTCGGAGACCTCCTCGGCGATCCTGACGAGCCTCTGGCCGATCAGCGTGATGTTCTCGCTGCCGCCCGGCACGTAGTACCGGTGGAAGGGGCTGGCGAACACGCCGTACAAGGTCTGTCCTGTCCATTGCATGACACCATTCCGCCCGGCGAGGACGGTGTGGTTGTCAAGCACGCTGACACAGTAGACCTGGCCGTCGTGATCCTCGCGCTCCACATTCCGGCTGCCGGCGACGCCGTCGGTGCGGTTCTCAAACACCCGGTGGGCGCCGTCCTCACGGAAACGCATCTTCTTGCCGAGGTGGAGCATCAGCCGCGCGAAGTCGTCCCGGAGCTCGTCGGAGATGGTGGTGTACTTGACGCACCCCCTCGACTCGGAGCCGTCGCCGTCCATGAGGGCCCGGTGCATCCGAGCCAGTAGCGTGTGGTCCAGATCGAACACCCAGTCCGGGATACGTTTCTCTTCCGATGAGCCGCCCATCTCATCGCGACACCACTCGTGCAGGTTCCGGTTGCTGATCGTAAAGCCCTCGGAGTGCTCGAAGTAGTTGACACCCATGCGGTCGAGCAGGTCGTCGATGGTCTCTCGATGCTCCTCAATCTTCTGGTGGATGGTGACAACCGCAGTAGTTCGATTTTCGCCTTTAAAGCTGATCGATCCCTCGCTAATGTACCAGCCCATGAATTCGAGGAGGTCGCCCGCGTCGTACTCGTACGGTATCGAGCCGTGGGAAGGGCCGTACTGGATGAGACCGCCGTCGGCGGAGACTTCGCCCTCGAAATGGTCGAGGAGGCTGATGGTCTCCGGCCGGTGGCCCTCGACAGGCTTGTGCGTCGGGAGGTCCCAGCGGCCCGACTCGAGCTCCCGCGCCTCATGGAAGCCGAAGTCGTCTCGGCGGTAACGTGACGCGAGCATCCTGTGGTTCGGGGTGACCTTGAGGTCAGCCCCCTCGCCCTGGATCGATACGAGCTCGCCGTAGTTGTTCGGCTCGGCGACGGTCTCAACGACGGGCTTCACTTCACACGCCATCGTCTCTGGGTTGATGCTGTACACCGGGTCGCCCACCTCGACGTCCTTGATGTTCCGCAGGCCGTCTGGCGTCATGATGTCGGTGTCACCGGTAAAGCAGTTGTTGGCGACCTTCACGCCCTTGTCGCGTTGGTCGGCGATCTCGTACTCGCGCGTCCCGGTCTCGGCCTCCTGCTTGGCGGCCTTCGACTCGTCGCGGGTCTCGTCCAGCTCCTCCGCCGCGTCGGCGAGGATCGACTTGCGCGTGCCGGGGTCGACGAACACGCCGGACTCGCCGCGGATGACGTCGGCGTTCGGGTGCTCCCGACGGGCCGCCGCCTCGTCCTCGAACCACGTCTTGGGCCCAAAGTTGAACGCGCGGATTATCGACGGGTACATCCCGGAGTAGTCGGCGGTAATGACGCGCTCGTGCATGCCGGGCGTCGGCTCGAGGACGTCGCCGCCTGGGAACTCGCCGGTGTCGGCGTGCCGGCCGCGGTTCGGCATCGGCGCGCCCCTCTCGTGGGCGACCGAGAGGATCTCGGCGTCGACGACCATGCCGATCGCGAGCTGTGCCTGGTCGTACCGGTCGACGTACGTGGCCTCGCCGGGCGGGTACCCGCAGATGTCGCAGATGGTGTGGAGGAGCTCGACGAGGCCGTACTCCTGGTCGATCTCGCGGACTATCTCGCAGTCGCGTATGTTGTATCGCCTCAGGGAGTCGTCGCCCTCGGTCCAGAGGTCCCACAGCTCGCCGCCGCCGGCCTCGACCGGCGTCTTGCCCTCGCCCTCGCCCAGCTCCCTCTCGGCGGTGTCGTCGAGCGACAGCGATAGGGTCTCGGTCGGGCGCGCGAGCGTGTCGTACAGGGGCTTGAGGTCGTGCCACACCCAGCGGTCCCAGTCGGGGACGACGCCGATGATCTGCCCCCGGTTGCGGAGGTATCGCTCGTCGTAGGACTCGCTGTTCCACCCGACCAGCGCGACGTAGTCGTCGGCGCGCTCGAAGAACTCCCGCATGAGCTCGCGCTCGTCGCGGTGGTCTACGTAGATCTCCTCGGACCCGTCGCCGGCGACGCCGGCGATCGACAGCACCCTGGCGTCGGCGTCCTCGGCCTCGGTGAAGGCGCCCCGGTCGTCGGTCTCTATGTCGTAGTACAGCACGTCGCCCTCGGACGGCGGGACGACGCCCCAGCCCTCGTCGATCAGGACGCGGGCGGGCAGGCCGACGTCGGCCTCGTAAGTATGGTGCATCACCGAGTCGTCGTAGTCCCTGATGTCCCGCGGCGAGTCGGCCTCGATCCGCGCGAACCCGTCGGGCGCGTCGCCGCCGGCCCTGACGCCGAGCCTCCTGCATTCGGCGAGGTCCAGGTCCTGGGCCTCGACGTAGCAGTACGGGTCGATCGGCGGGTCGCTCGACCACAGGAACTTCCCGTCGCCGCCGGGGGACAGCCCCCTTAGCCTCACGCCGTCGTCGTAGTCGTACGTCAGGTTGTAGACCTGCATGGTCACATCCGGGCGTCGGCGCAGTCGTGTCGGTGCGGGCAGTAGTAGCAGCTCCACTTCGAGGGCGGGTCGGCCGCCGGCAGCTCGTCGCCCCGCAGGTTGGACGCGTGCCGTAGCACGCGCAGCCGGGCGTCGGTCACCAGCGACTTGTCGTAGCCCACGTCGTACTCCGCCAGCTCGAGGTCGTCGCGCTGCGTGTACGACAGCGTCCCCGGCGCGCCGAAGGCCCACGTGTAGCCGACGAGCTGGTAGAGGTGCTTGGTCTGCGGCCCGTCGAGCTTGGACAGGTCGTTCTTGGTCTTGGTCTCGATGACGCGCTCGATCGGCGGGGCGGAGCCCTCGTCGAGCTCCTGGACGTGGCCGTCGGCCCACTCGAACGACCTGGAACCGTCGCGGTGGAGCACGCAGCGCTCTGGCCGGCCGTGCTCCTCCACCGTGCCGACGGCGTCCTCGAACAGCACGACCCAGTCCGACTCGCCCGGCACGCTGACGCCGCCCTCCAGCTCGATCTCAATACCGACGTCCTGCCACACCCTCGGCGCCAGCTCGGCGAGCTCCCAGATGCGGCGCTCCTGGAGGTCCGATCGATCCAGGTCGCCGTACCTCCAGGCCAGGGCGCCGCCGTACATCAGCTCGAACACGCGGCCGAGCTCAAAGTAGACGGACGGGTCGTCGTCGCCACCGCGGCGCCGGTCCCAGTAGAGCTTGCGCTGGCACTCGGCTATGCGGGAGGTGTGGATCTCGTCGTCGCGGTCCTCGAACCTGTCGCCGCCCGGCCCGCCGCCGCCGTACTTCGCGCGTATGAAGTCATCGTAAAGGCCGTCGTCTGGGGCGGTCATCGATCGGCCACCTCCAGCACGGCGCCGACCCCGGAGAGCGCGCGGACGACGTCGTCGTCCCGCGGGCGCGTGTCGGCCGACCAGTGGAAGAGGGCGTTGCCGAAGCGGGCCTTCGCGTACGAGCCGCCGGCGACGAACCTCAGCCTGGTGTCGGGGAACGCGACCCAGTCGGCGCGGGAGAGGTAGTGGTCGTGGAACCAGTCGGCGGTCGTCGAGGCGGGCACGAGGGCGGTCACGGAGTCGGGCAGGCCGCAGTCGACCTGGTCCGAGAACACCTCGGCCCACTCGGGGTTCTCCTTCCGGCCGTACGGCGGGTTGAGCCAGACGTCGCCGAACCACTCCTCGGCGGCACCGTCCGGCGTGCCGGGCCGGACGTCCCAGACGTTCTCCGCGAACTGCTCGGCGCCCTCGCCCTCGGCCTCGATCTCCCGCGGCGTCCTGCCGGCCGGGTCCAGGTCGAAGCCGTCCAGCGCGCGGGCGATGGGCCCGACGAGCTCCGGTGGGGTGCCCCAGTCGCCGTCGTAGCCCTCCGGCGCGTCGGCCTCGCCGGCGTACGTCACAGCAGATCCCCCGTCGCGTCGGCGACGGCGTCGTGCGTCCTGACGTCGTCCGGCGCCTCCACGAGCTGCAGGTCGACCTGGACGTCCATGCCGTAGCCGAAGAGCGATCCGCCGGTGGACGACCTCGGTGCCACGCACGGCAGCCTGTTGCTCATCGGCGACGGCTGCGACAGCGTCGGCCGCACGATCGAGCCGTCCGCGAGGAGCAGCACGGGGCCGTCGCTCAGTCGTATCAGCGCCTCTCCGTCGTAAGTATCTCGCGTCATGTTGCACGGGCGGGCGCGGAATCGAACCGCGCGGTCGAGTCCGAACATGGCCTGCCTCGCCTTCGTGTACCGAACCCAGCGCCAGACCGCTCGACCGGGCCACCCCGCCCAGACCGCGACGCCGGCCTCAGTCGAAGGCCAGCGTTCCGCCCTGCACCGACGCGCCGATCTCCTCGGCGACGTCCGCGAGCTCCTCGTCGAAGCCGCGCACGTCGTGGAGCATGTTCTCCGCGTTGTCCTCGGGCATCTCGCCGCCCTGCATCTGGAGCAGGTCGTCAAGGAACTCGCCCGCCTCCGAGAGGTCGCTGCCGGGCGTCGAGCCCCCGTCGCCGCCCTCCTGGCCAGACGACTGGCCGAAGGGCTCGGTGCGGCGGTTGTCGCCGGTCTGGCCGGTGAAGCCGTCGATGAGCTCTTGGATCTCCTCGGCGTCGCCGGACTCGCCCCAGACGTCCTCGACTATGACGCCGATCTCGTAGTCGGTGGCGAAGTTGCCGCCGTCGGTCTTGGAGTGCCCGGTGTGTTTCAGGTTGACCAGGTCGCCGACCTCGGCGCCCTCGAGGCCGCGGACGACTTGGGCGTGGGTCTTGGTGCACCGTGCCTGGCCGCGGTCGAAGCCGCCGCGGCCGGTCGCCACGACCGTGTAGATCGGGTCGGGCACCTCGCCGGACTCGGTGAACTTCTCGGGCGCGCTGTGGATCTCCACGACCGGGCCGATGATCTGCGAGGGCTCGTCGTCGAGGTCCCACCAGTCGGCGTAGCCGCCACCGAGGTCGGGCTGCTCGCTGCTGTTCTCCAGCTCGTCGAAGATGGTGTCTCCATCGGACATTGCAATCAAACGTACGGCCCGAGGCCTTATAAGACCTGTTGTCGCGATCCATTCCTCCGTATGTACGTGACGTAGTCCACGTCGGGGTGCGACGAGGACGGGAGCCTGTACCGCTCGGACCAGTCGTCCAGGTCCGGCCACGGGAACATCGCGTCGCCGTCCGGCTCCCTGCCGACCTCGGTCAGCTCCATCCGATCGCAGTAGGGCAGGAGCTCGGCGTACATCGACTCCCCGCCGGCGACGTACGCGGTGGACAGTCCGAGCGACCTCGCCGACTCGAGCGCGGCCTCCGGCGACGCGACGACGACGGCGTCCCGGTCCGCCGTCTCCACCTCGCCCGGCGACCTGCTCACCACGACGGTCAGGCGGCGCTTGAGCTCGCCCGGCAGCGAGTCGTACGTCCTGCGGCCCATGATTACCGCGCCGCCGAGCGTCAGCTCCCGGAACCGCACGAGGTCCTCGTTGATGTCCCACGGGAGCCCGCCCTCCGCGCCTATCACACCGTTCTCCGCGACCGCGGCCACCGCGACGATCTCCATATTCCACGTACGATCCGGCGGCTTAAATAACCGGCCGTCCCGGGCAGGACTTATCAGCGCACAGCGCGTACGATTGAGTATGGCACAAGACGAGGGGACGGTTGACCGGCGCACGATGCTCACGATCGCCTCGCTCCTGGCGCCGATCGCCTTCGGCGGCATGGCGCTGACGTCCGCGACCGGCGCGACCCTGCTCTAACGCTCGACGCGCGGCACGTCCACCCCGACGTCGTGGTGGCAGGCCTTCGTGTCGTCGTAGACATGCTTCTCGACGACGGCGCGCGGCAGGCCGTGCCGATCGGCGACCCAGGCCGCGTCCGCACCGTCGTGGACCGCGCACCTCATGACGCCGCAGAGCCGGTCGTCCACCCAGCTCCAGCCGGCGAAACGGACGCCCTCCGGCCCCTCCGCGTCCAGCATGGCGGCGTGATACTCGGACAGGACGCCGGGATCGACGTCCGGTTCCGGAAGCGGATCGGAGAAGACGAGCGCTCCCGTGCACTCGATCACCCAGTCCGCCTGGTCCCGCGTGAGGCGTAGCACATCGTCGTCGTGCTCCGGCTCCATGTCGAGCGGGTCGTCGATCGTCTCGAGGGCGTGGTGGCTGGACTCCGACAGCGTTTCGACTACGTCCCTGGTCATGTCGTAATCTACGCCGTCCCGGCATAAGAGTGTTGTCGTCGCGACTCAGTCGTCCGGCCCTCGCCGCCCAATGAGCGCTACTAAAAGATCCGGGTTCCGCGTTACTCGTCGTCGGACTCGTCGTCCTCGTCGTCGGGGGCGAGGACGTCGACGTCGACGCCCGCCTCCTTGACGGCCTCCGCCCAGGAGTCCCAGTGCGAGTAGTAGGTGTGCGCCGAGTGCGCGCCCTCGTCCGTCATGAGGGTCGTGGTCGGCGTCACGGCCGCCTCGTCGCCAGCCTCGGCCGCCTCGACGAAGTCCTCGTACGTGTCGAAGCCGCCGTTGGAGACGGCGAGGTCGCGGAGGGCCTCGATCAGGTCCTCCTCGGAGAGCTCGGTGCGCGAGCCACGACGCTCGAGGCCGTTCTGCTCCATCTTCCGCTGGACCGTGGCGTCCGTCACGTCGTAGAGCCGCCCGATGTCCTCGAGCGAGAGCCCCAGCTCGTTGTAGAGCCGGTCCAGCTCGGCCTCGACCTCGTCGGAGGGGCTGCCCAGCGAGTCCAGGCCGCGCTCGTAGTCCTCGTTGATCTCGGCCACCTTGATCGCCTCCTTCTCCTCGGCGGTCCGCTCGTCGGGGAGCTTGTCGCGGGCGTCGGCGACGTCGATCTCGGCCACGCGCTCGCGGAAGCTCGGCTCCGACTCCTCCTGCTCCTCGTCCTGTGCCTCGTCCTGCGTCTCGTCCGGGTTCTCGGCTTCTGACATTGCAACCGATAGTACGCCCCGACGCCTATTAAGCGCTTCCTCTCTTCGTCGCCGGCGCCGGCGACGGAGGCGTCGCACGGGGAGGTTTTATCTGCCCGGAGACCCGATATACGGACGAGTCTGACGATGAATGAAAACACCGCGAAGGGAGGTGCGTGGACGACCGGGTCCCCCGCTCAAGGTGGCCCGATCGCCTACGTATCTCCGTACGCACCGCTCGCATTTAAGGGCTTCCCGGTGAGACCATGAGCGCAAGGGCGAGCCTCTGGGGTGAGCTGTACTACATCGAGTTGCGGGAGGGCTCGAAGATACCGGCGAGGGCCTGGGGCGGCTTCGACCAGGACCTCGACGCCGCCGAGGCGGTCCTCGAGCCGTCGGGCCTGGAGCCCGGCCGTCGGTACGGCTACATCGCGCACTCCGGCGACCGGCGTCTCGGCGTGCTGGACCTCGACCTGTACAAGGACGCCGCGCCGTCGATGGGCGACGTCTCGACCGGGCGCGAGCTGCTCCTCGTCGAGTCGCCGTCCGGCGGGGTCCACGTGCCGTTTACGATGCCGGCCGACGCCCCGGACCTCGAGGTCGCCGACGGCTTTGGCGACTGGGTCGACCTCAAGGGCGAGCTCGGCGGCGGCCACTGCGTGCTGCCGTTTGGCAGTGAGTACGAGGTCACCGCCGGCTCGGCCGACGAGGCGCCGCACGTCCCGGACGTCGACGGGCTGGGGGCGCTCCTGAACGTGGACGGCGACGCGCTGGCCGTAGAGCGGGACGACGGCGGTGTCGGGCTGCCGAGCGTCGGCCCGCCCGGCGAGCTCTCGGCCGTGCTCGGGGACGAGTACTCCGAGTGCGAGCGGCACGAGCACCCGTTCCACGGCTCCAGCTCGGGCTCGAACTTCTACGTGTTCGAGGGCGGCGAGTTCTGGCACTGCTACCGGCACGACGTCGGCGGCACGCTGCTGCACCTCCTCGGCATGGAGTGGGGCCTGTACGGCTGCGGCGACTGGGCGCGGATGGACGCGGACGAGCGACGCGAGATCCACCGCCAGGTCCGACGGCGGGCGGAGGAGGAGGGCGTCGACCTGGCGCCCAACGGGTCGAGGTGGAGCGCCGACGGCCCGACGGTCGAGGCGATACGGGGGTACGTGACATGACACCACAGAACTGCACGCTCTGCCAGGGCGACGACACGGACGACGTGGCATTGATGGAGGACTACTACCGCGCGGTCGGCGAGCCCGACTGGGTCGAGCTCCGACGGGAGCACGACGCCAAGACCGTCGTCGAGATCAAGGCGCACGTGACGAGCCACGTCGGGCAGGACGCGCGGGCGGAGGCCGGCCAGGAGGTGCTCTTCGAGTGACCGACCGCGACGACCTCCGGCTCCGCCGGATCCAGCGCGGGACGCAGGCCTGGATGGACACCTTCATGGAGCAGTCCGGCGAGGTCGACTTCGCCGGCGTCCTGACCAACTACCCGAACACCGGCAAGTCGCACAGCTTCATGCGGGCGGCGTGGGAGCGCGGCGAGGACGCCACCCTACTCCAGCCGAACCGGGACCTGCGGTCCGAGTCCGCGGCGGCCGCGCTCGACGGCATCGGCGTCGAGTCCGTCGAGGACCTGCCCTCGTTCCCCCGTGAGTCGCCGCTCCTGGACGAGCAGTCGCCGCACTACTCCGCCGTCGCGGCCGAGTGGTACGACCGCGGCATGCCCCCCGCCGCCATCTACGACGCCCTCGGCGACGACGCGCCGCCGGCCGAGGACGACGAGTACCGGCGCAAGATGCAGGGCGACCTCGCCGAGAATGACCTGCTCGTCGGCGACCCGGTCCACTCGTTCCTGGACCGCGCCGTCAACGGCCGGCACGTGGCCATGGACGACGTCGACCCGTATAGCTCCTTCGTCACCGAGCGGCACGTCTTCTCCGACCAGTCCCGCCGCGAGGTGGAGGAGTACCTCCGGCACCACGCCGACGAGATCAAGTCCCTCCTCGGCCGGACAACGCTGCCCTCGTACGACTGGATCAGCGCCTGCGACCCCGAGGGCGCCGGCGCCGACCTGTGGCGGTTTGCCTCCGAGAACCCCGCTCGCGGGATAATCCCGGAGACCGACCACGTCACCGCCGAAGCCACCCGGATCCTCATGGTGCTCGCGCAGACGACGCCGGACGGCGGCCGGCTCGGCTGGCGCGAGGACTCCGGCCCTCTCTCCGCCGCCAACAGGTCCACGGCTGTGAAGTACACCGGCGCGAGGGTCGGCGACTTCGCCATCTGGGCCGGCGTGCCCGAGGGCCTCCGCGACGCCCGATCGCTGCTCATGATGACGGCGACGCCGGTGGTGCCCGTGTTCGAGCAGATCTTCGAGGATCTCCAGGTCTCGTCCGCCACGTACGACAGCATGACGTCCGGACAACGGGAGGACTACTTCGACGAGATCCTCGGCGCCGACGTCGTCCAGACCACGAGGCGCTCCCGGTTCGTCTCCGGCGGCTCCGGCACGCGCCCCTCGAAGCTCGCCGAGACCGTCCGGGTGATCCGCGAGATCCACGACGACGACCCGCTCGTGATCAGCTCCAAGAAGGCGCTCAACGGTCCGCTCTCCGACGTGGTGGAGCGCGAGGGCCTGGAGACCGTGAACTTCGCCCGCGCGGTCGGCACCAACGAGTTCGCCGAGCACGACCTCGCCCTCGTCTGGGGCGCGCCCCACTTCGGCGACGACTACGTCCGGCGGGTGGCCGCCTTCTGCGGCGACATGGACGCCGAGCCGATCCGCGAGGACCCGGAGACCGGCGAGCGCGTCGAGACCCGGTGGAGCACCGACACCAGCCAGCGGATCTACGACAACATGACGGAGGGCACCGTGTTCCAGGCCATGCTGCGCGTCGGCCGGTCCACATCCGCGCGGGCGACCGTGTACGTCGAGACCGACAAGATCCCCGACGACGTCCCGCGGCTCAAGCCAGGCGGCACCGACATGATCGACATCCTGCCGCGGCAGCAGGCGAGGGTCGCGAGGGCCTGCGACGAGGTGCAGGGCGGCTTCACGGCGGGGCAGATCTCGGACCTGCTGCCGGACGTCTCCCGGCGGACTGTCTACGACGCGTTCGACAGGCTCAGGGAGTCGGGCAGGCTGGAGGAGGCGGGCACGGGGCGCCACGGCGCCGACCGGTTCGAGCTGCCGGACGGCGACGAAGGCGAGCGGGGTCACCTGGGCGAGGACGAGAGAGAACGGCTTAATAACATTATAATGGAGAAATCTCACGACGTGGAGGTCCAGGAGGCGACGCCCTCGGCGATCCGGTCGGTACTTACGGTCGGATCGGCCGGTGAGCCGCCCGAGATACCGCCGCACGAGCCCGATCCGGGGGGGCTGACGCTGGACCTCTGGGCGGACTGACCGCCCGTCTCCGACCGGTCGCGAGGGCGTCCGGGAGCCCCGGCCTTGGCGTATACCGTGGAAGGGTTCATTAGCCCTGGGCGCGAAATGTGACCATGCGAGGTCCAGACGGAACATGAATCCGACGACGGGCAAGGAATCGGACGGCAACACCGCCGAGGCCAACTTCGCCGCGGTCGACCTGCCGTGCGACGACGGCCAGGAGTCGAAGCCGAAGCCGGAGTGGACGTACCACGAGCGCCGCGCGTACATCTTCCGGCGCTGGATGGACGAGGGGTCTCACAAGCTGCTCAACAAGAGCGAGCTGGCGCGCGATTTCGACGTCACGCGCGTCATCATCTACAGGGACCTGGACCGGGTGGCCGATTCGGTGGAGGAGCGGCTGGCCGAGTCGCACGGCGCGCAGACGAAGGCCGTGTTCGAGAAGGCCGTCGCCGCGCTCCTCAACCAGGGCGACTACAAGAAGGCCGCCAAAGTCCAGGACATGATGGGCGACTGGCTGGAGCGCAGGGGCGAGATACACAAGGAGCCGGAGCGGATCGAAGCGAGGCAAGTCGGCGGCGAGGACCTGACCGAGGAGCAGATCGAGGCGCTCAACGACGCGTTCTGACACCATGAAATTACGGAGCAAGATCGAGCTGACCGTCGCGACGGCCGTACTGATAGCGTACTTCGCCCTCTGGGCGACCGCGAGCTTGCCGCCGGACACGCCGCCGCACGTCCACGGCATCGTCGGGGCGTCCCTGGTGGCAATCTACGGGGACAATCTGGCCGAGTGGATCGAGCTGCGGCGGCCGGACGGGGGATCGGGGTAGTGTCGTCCGTCGAGCGCGTGCGGGAGGTGGCCGTGTCCGACCCGCTTGCGCATCCGGGCGTGTTCGCCATGGCCGTCCGCGACCACGACCTGCCGACGCCGGACCACCTCCGGTCCGTCCACGGCCGCGTCTGGAGGGCCTGCAGCGATCGGTTCCCACGGGCGCCGCGGAAGATCTGCGAGCTTAAGCCGCGCGAGCACGGCAAGTCCGAGGCCGGCACGGTCGACACCGTGGCCTGGCGGGCGATGAGCGACCCGTCCACGCGGACGCTCGTCATGTCCGAGGGGTCGTCGCTGGCCCAGGACAAGCTCGACCAGGTCCAGGGCGTGATCGAGGAGCACGGCGACCGGTTCGGCCTGGAGATTGTGGAGGAGAACGCGTCGAGCCTCACGCTGGCCAACGACGCGAACCACGGCGAGGCGACCGTCGAGGCGGCCGGCTTCGGCTCGAAGGTCACCGGCGGCCACTTCGACGTCATCGTGTTCGACGACCTGGTCGACTGGCCGTCGCAGCGGACGGAGGCGAGGCGCGACAAGATCGAGAAGCAGTTCCAGAACTACCTCAACCTGGGCAGCGAGGGCGAGTCAGCCTACATCGTGCTCGGCACGCGGAAGCACCCCGAGGACCTGTACCAACGGCTCATCGACAACCCGGCCTGGCACGTGACGGTCGACCGGGCGATCTCCGACTGGTCCGTCGTCGAGGACCGGGCCTTCGACGTCGTGGTCCTGGACACCGGCACCGACGAGAGTCGGACCGTGGACGTGGCGGACCTGGCCGAGCTCGGCCGCGACGAGGTCATCGTCGACACAGTGCCGCACCGCGACGTCGACGTCCTCTGGCCCGAGCGCTGGCCGCTCAACAAGCTGCTACTCGACATGCTCGCCGGCTTCGGCGGGTCGCAGGGCAACCTGATCTGGAAGCGCGAGAACCAGAACGACGCGAGCGCCCTCCAGGGCCAGGTGCTCGACGAGGACATGCTGTCGTTCGTCCCGCGGGACGAGTTCGAGGAGCTGTCCGGCCTCCGCTGGCACTCGGGGCTCGACCCGGCGATCGAGGACGACCCGGAGAAGGCAGCCGCGGACGATTCGGACTACTGGGCGTGGAGCGCCCTCGCCCACGACGGCTCGAGCCGGACGACGTACGTGGTCGACGTCAAGCGGCGACGGGGGATGTCGCTCGACCGCGGCATCCGCTGGCTCCGCGCCATGATGGGCGAGCACGAGCAGCTCAGCCGCGCCCTCGTCGAGGAGAACCAGGCCCAGCGGTGGTTCGTCCAGACGGCCAAGGATCGTGGCGTCAACGTCCACGGCACGTCGACCGACGGCTCCAAGGAGGACCGCATCATCCAGATGTCGAGCCGGTTCGAGTCCGGCCGGGTGAAGCTGGTCGGCGAGCCCGAGGACTGGTCCAGCTTCGTGGCGGAGTGGTCGGGCTTCCCGACCGCCTCGCACGACGACCGCCTCGACGCCGTGGAGATCGGCCTGCGCGACGTCGGGCGGATGAACGTGACGCGGACCAGGGACATGGGGGACCTGCCGACATGATCGCCCGGCTCGCGCGCCGATCGATCTACCCGGCGCTGGACGCGCCACTCAGGGCGGCCACCGGTGGCCGGCTCTACTCCTCGTACGACGTCGGGCCGGAGGAGGCCGTCGGCGTGATCCCGAGGCTGCCGCTCGCCGCCAGGGACCTGCTCCTCGAGCGCGGCTACGAGCCGTCCGGCCTGCTCGCCGCGGCCAAGACCCGCGAGCGGGACGGTGCGAGGGCGGTCGCATCGATCAGGCGAGTCGATCCGGACAACCCAAGGCGCCAGTTCCACGTGCACCTGTTCGAGCACGAGAACGGGACGGAGGCGTACAGCCACTACGAGTACCGGCCGGACCCGCACCGGCTGGACGGCGAGACCCACGCCGATCGGGTGTGGAGGCTGCGCGAGCACCTCTCGCCGACCTGGGGCGAGCGATGGGGCGACGGGACGACGTACGCGCTCGGCGAGTCGTGCCCGGAGCTCGACACCCTCGTGTGGGACGACGAGTGATACAATGAGCGACGCCGTGGACAACATCGACGGGCGGATCGACGTATCGACACTGGTGAAACTGCTGGCGGACGACCCCGAGGTCCGGACTGACCCGACCTCGTACGCCCCGTCGAGGGGCAGGGTGATCGAGGACGCCGCCGACGGCTCGGTCTACGTGGGCGACGGCGCGGACTGGGTGGACGTCGACGAAGACGTCTACTTCGACGGCGTCGCGCCGGGGCTCCAGGCCCGCAACCTGCTCGAGCGCTCCGACCCGAACGGCGTGCTCCGCATGCACGACGGCACCGACGGCTCGACGACCAACCCGCGCGGCCTCGCCCAGCGCGTCTCCGGCGCCTGGGTCAGCCTCATTGACGGGGGCGAGATAAGCTGATGGCCGCCGGCGATCACGGAGCTTCGCAGGGCGTCTCCGTCGACAGGCAGGACCTCGGCGACGGCAGCTCGATCCTCACGATGCCCTACGACGAGTCGCTGGTCCGGAAGGCCAAGACCGACGAGCTGGAGAACAGGACGACGCCCGACGCGAGGCAGGACGGCGAGTACCGGTCCGAGGCCGGCCCCATCATGCGCTTCAATGACGTGTTCACGGACGTCGGGTCCACCCACCTCGAGGCGCTCGGCCTGGACGGCTTCGAGGTGGCGAAGTCCATCCAGAAGCGACGCGACGAGATCTTCCGGAACGTGTTCCCGCTGCTCTCCCCGCGGTTCGAGGAGAAGTGCAGGGAGTGCGACGCGGAGTACGACCGCGACGTCGGCGGCGAGTGCCCGGTCTGCGGCGGCTCGACCCGGCCGCCGGACGAGGCCGAGAAGCTCGACGCCCGCCGGTTCTTCCAGCGCGTCAACCGCGAGGGCCAGTCCCTCCGGGAGCTCTACGAGACGTGCGAGGACGACCACGGGCGGATCGGCGTCGGGATGCACGTCATCCAGTACGAGTACGTGGTCGCCTCCGGCGACGCCACCGCCCTCGGCGGCCCGCTGTTCGACCGCGGCGAGGTCATCCGCAAGAAGCCCGACGAGCTGATCCGGGCGGACCCGAAGCGCGTCGTGCCGGTCACCGACGAGGACGGCCGCATCGGTGGCTGGAAGTGGGCCTGCCCGATCCACCGCGACGACGACCGCGGGAGGGTCAAGCAGTCCGAGTGGGAGGACGGCCGCCGGACCTGCGGGATCTGCGGCAGCGAGCTTCGGGAGGTGCACTACGCCGAGAAGGCGCACGTCCGCTCGAGCACCGTCGACAAGCTGTTCCTCGAGGACGAGGTGATCGACTGGGCGTACTACTTCCCGCGGCAGCACGGCCTCGACGGCCTCAGCCCGGTCCACCACGTCTGGATGAAGCAGGCCATCCTGCACTGGATGGACGTCTACGCCGGCGCGTTCTACGACCCGTCGTCCGACCGCTACCCCAACAAGTTCATGGTGGTCCACACCACGAACGCCGACGCCTGGGAGCGGAACTTCGAGGAGTCCGAGGACGAGGCCGAGGAGAACCTGTACGCGAACAGCATCTTCGTCAACGAGTACGCGGCCGACTCGAAGTCGACGCCGGAGCTGCAGGTCGTGGAGCTCATGGACGACGAGCTGCTCGGCCAGAACGAGTCGATCAAGAAGCAGTACAAGTCCGACATCCGCACGCAGTTCGGCGTCACGGACGTGTTCGACTCGGAGCTCGACGACGCGGGCGGGCTCAACAACGAGGGCCTCCAGCTCGAGGTCACCGACCGCGCCATCGCCAGCGCGCAGAGGGACCTCGCGGCCGGCCCGCTCGACGAGCTCATGAAGCGGCTCGGCTTCCACGACTACGAGATCCGGTTCGTCCCGCAGCAGGACGACGCGCCGGAGGAGCTGGAGCAGAAGATCAGCGCCGGCGAGTCGGCCGCGGGCGCCGGCCTCGACGCCGAGTTCCGGGACGGCGAGGTCGACGTCAAGGACGGCGAGTTCGAGGCCGACGAGGGCGGCGAGGGCGGCCTGGCCGACATGTTCGCGGACTTCAAGGCGCGCGACTACGAGGGCGGTGACCCGTACGGCGTCGACGTCCACGAGGTGACCGACCCCGACGACGGCACGCTGCTGGGCGTCGCGGTCGACATGCCGGAGGCGGGCGTCTACGTCGACTGGAAGCGCGACGCCTTCGACGACCCGCTCGACGAGCCGCACGTGTCGGACTACGGCACGATCGGCGACCTCCGGGACGCGACCGACAACGAGGTGACCCGCGTCTCCGGCACGGACCTGGAGCAGAAGGCCTCGGATTTTAGCGAGCCCCCGGACGACGCCGTCGCCCTGGACGACGCGTACAAGGCCATCGTCTGGGGCGACGCGGCCGAGCAGGCCGCGGGCAAGGCCGAGCCGTTCTGGGAGCGCGAGGTGCCGGAGCGCGTCCTCGAGCGCGTCCGCGAGGCCATCCGTAACGGCGCGGTGTTCGACGAGATCGAGGCGATACCGGAGTCCGCCCGCGAGCGCCTGGAGGACTGGCTCGAGGAGCGGCTGTCCGAGCGCGAGTCCTGGTCGATCCGGCGGCTGCGAGACTCGTTCTCCGAGGAGTTCGGCGTGCCGGAGTCCGACGCCGAGCCCGTCATCAGGACGGAGATGGCCTCCGTCCTCGGCAACGCCCGCGAGGACGCCTACGACGACATGCCCGGCGACGACGAGCCGGTGTTCCGCTGGATCGGCCCGCGCGACCACCGGGAGACTGATGCCTGCGCGTGGATGAAGGAGGTGACGGACGACGGCGCCGGGCCGATGATCGCCAACTACGGCGAGCCCGACTCCGTCGACGCCCCCTACGGCGAGCCGGTCACCATGGGCGAGCTCGTCGCGCTGGAGCGGGAGGCGCAGTCGAAGTTCTTCCCGCAGCTCGACGAGTTCCGGCGGCACGTCATCCACCCCAACGAGCGCCACACCTTCACCGAGTCCTTCAAGGCCGACGTCGCCGGCGCGGCCGGCCCGATCGAGGTGGAGTACGAGACGATGCCCGGTACCTTCGAGGCGGTCCCATGACGGGCGATCAGATCCGCTACGACCCGCCGCCGGGCGCGGACGACGGGCCTCTGGCCAAAGCGCCGCCGGAGACGCAGGAGGCGGTGGACGTCCAGGTCGACGAATTAAGCAACGGCGACGGCGCAAATATTAACCATTTCCTCGTGGACGCAAATAAGCGCGGTAAGGGCCACGGCTCGAGGGCCATGGAGGCGCTGCTGGACGGCCTCGAGGCCGAGGGCAAGGAGTACGTCGCGGTTAACATTGGCACAGGGGGCGGCGAGCCGGACGGCGTCGTCGACTGGCTCGAGGGCTACGGCTTCGAGATCGAGGAGGCGAGGCCCGGCCACGTCGACGGCATCCTCGAGCTCGACGAGAGGACGGATCCGGCTCGGAAGGCGGCCGGCCTCGAGCCGCTCGGCGCGTGGTTCAAGGCGGACTGGGCCGAGGAATCCGGTCCGGAGGGCGCCACGAGGTGGCGTAACACGGAGACCGGCGAAGTTCGGTACCGCGAGCCCGCTGGCTCCGACCACGAGGCGCCCGAAGGCTTCGTCGACGCCTCCAACGTCGAGGAGGGCGACGAGCTGGTGATCGACGGCGCGGACGTCGAAGTGACGCGGGTGTCCGACATGGGCGGCGGGTTCTTCGTCGCGGGCGAGGCGGACGACGGCTCGATCGAGACCGCTCGCGTCGGCCCGAACCACGACTTCGAAGAGGCGCCCGACGGCGACGACGAGCTCGCCCGCTGGGAGTCGCTGGTCGACCCGCCGCAAGACGGCGTGGACCCGTCGGCCCTGGCGGACGACTCGGCCGAGGTCATCGTCGACGGCGAGCGGATGCGGGTTAGCCGGCACTATCGCGCCTCGGGCGAGACGAGGATGTTCCCGGTAGACGGACCCGGCGGCGCGAAGTCCGGGGACTACGTCCGGATGGGCGCGGAGGAGCTCGAGGAGTCCCTCGACGGCGTCGTGGACCAGGACCCCGACCCGTCCGACCTCAACGAGGCCGAGCGCCTCACCGCCGCGCACATCGCGGCGTCCGGGCTGACCGCCGGCTCCGGCGGCAACCAGGAGACGAGCTGGCGCGAATACGGCGAGGTCCTGGACCTGATGGACGACGACGAGCTCGCCACCGCCCTCGAGCGCAAGGTCCTGTCGATGCCGGAGACCGGCGTCTCCGGGGTCAGGAAGGGCAACGCGCCCCTCAGGATGGTGATGGAGCAGGACCTGGGCGACGAGCACGTGGAGGGCCTGGTCGGGACGACGACGAGCGCCGACGACCTGGCCGTCCTGACGAGCCGCATGTCCGGCGACGCGCTCGTGGAGGCGGTCGACCGCATCTTCGAGCGGGCAGAGGAGATCGACGTGGAGTCGGCCGACACGATCACGGAGGACGAGGTCGCGAGGGACGAGTCGCTCGGCACGCTCCGGGCGGCGGCCATCGCGTTCGCACCGACGCAGGAGGCCAGGGAGGAGGTCGCCGATCGTCACGACCCGCCGAACCCCGACTCGCGCCTCGGCGGCGAGAAGGACGTCGCCAGGATGGCCACCGCCGAGTCGTACGACGACTTCAAGGCCGCCTGGATCGGCGGCTGGCACACCAGCGGCAACACGCCGGTGGCGAGCGCCACGGAGGTGGCGCTCCAGGACTTCGGCCCAAACGAGGGCGAGGACGTCGTGGCGTGGACGCACGGCAAGCCGATAGCGGACATCGACACCACGCCGTACGACGAGTTCTTCGGCGACATGTACGAGGAGACCCAGGACGCCCTCGACGGCGACGAGACGCTCTACCGGGGCGTGTCGGGGCGGACGACCACGCACGCGTCGATGGAGTCCTGGAGCGAGCGCGAGGACATCGCGGAGAAGTTCGACGACCACGTGATGGAAGCGGAGGTCGACCCCGGCGACGTCCTGGCGACCTGGCAGACCCTCGGCGACGAGTGGCCGGAAGACTTCGTCAAGGGCAAGGAAGAGTGGATGGTGTTCGGAGGATCGCTACAATGACGGAACTGATCGACACGGGCGGCGCGGAGATCGTCGAGGGCGAAGAGGCCGCGTCGGAGGCGGCCGGCTCCGGCGGGCTCGCGTCGCCGGTCATGACGGACGCGGCACAGGACGACGAACGAGACGACGACGACGGCGACGACGACCCGCCGGAGGCCGAGGGGAAGGCCTCCGGCGCCTGGGTGCCCTACACCGGCCCGAAGGGCGGCGAGGGGTGGCGCGAGATCGACGGCGACCGCGTCGTCTACCAGGACGACCCGCCCGGCCCGGTCGACGCCTCGGCGCTCGCGCCGGAGGAGCAGGTCGAGGAGCTCGTCCGTCGCGGCGCCGACCCGGACGAGGTCGCCGAGGCCGTGGAGGCCGGCGACGAGGGCGCCGTGGAGGACATGCTGCGGTCGACCGTCGACGGCGACGTGGCCGCGGACGAGGCGACCGTGACTGCGGCCGAGGTCTCCGAGGGCGACGAGATACTCATCGACGGCGAGCCGACCGAGGTCACGACGGTGAAGGACATGGGCGGCGGGTTCTACATCGCCGGCGAGGACGCCGGCGGCGAGATCCGCACCGCCCGAGTCGGCCCGACCGAGGGTTTCGACACGCCGGGCGGCGACTCGCCCGGCGACGTCCTCGAGGCCGGCGACATCGGCATGAGCCACCTCGAGGAGGCCGCGGAGGCGGGCCACGTCGTGACCGTCGGCGGCTCGGACGAGGCGCTCGTCATCCGGTCGATCGACGGCGGCATGTGGACGGACCAGTGGGGACGGCGCCATCCGCTCAAGACCTCGCTGGCCGACCCGGACGAGGGCGTCGCGACCGTCGACCGCTCGGCCGACGCGCCGGAGCCGGGCGGCCCGGAGCACGAGCCGGGCGAGGAGGTGACCACGCCGGACGGCCCGGCGACGATCCAGCGGTACGATCCGCCCGGCTCGCCGACGAACGACTGCCCGGCCGGCGAGGAGGAGGCGCTGACGCGGGACGGCCGCGCGTACTGCGTCTCCGAGCTGGGCGACGACGCCGGCGGGTACGACGTCGAGCCCGGCTCGTTCGGCGAGGAGCTCGCGACCGCGGTCGGCGACGGCAAGCCGATGGGCACCGACGCCATCTACCGCAACATGGGCAAGGTCGACGACCCCGACCTCGTGGCCGACGCGCTCGCCCTCGAGCTGCGGACCAAGGACCGGAAGACCGCCCGCGAGCGCCTCGAGTCCAAGCTGGGGACGTTCGACTCGGGGCCGACCGTCGAGGACGTCGAGTCCAGGGTCCGCTCCGGCGACTCCGGCCTGTCGATCGAGGACCTCGAGGAGGGCATGACGGTCCGGGTCGACGGCACCCGCGGCACGGTCAACGGCGTCGGCCCGTACGGCGGCGCGGAAATACTGACCGACGACGGCGAGCTGGAGTCGTTCCCGCCCGACGCGGACGTCGAGGTCGTGGACCTCGAGGGCGGCGACTACCCCGGCCTGTACGGCTCCGCCGCCGAGGAGCTGGAGGCGATGGACCCGGACGCCGAGGGGTTCGTGGGCGAGTGGTCGTCCCGGTACGGCCGGAGCGACTACGACCTCGACGCGGTGCGCCGGCTCCACGAGCACGCCTCGACGGCGGAGCTGGAGGCGCAGCTCGAGGGCCTGGACGAGGAGCTCGACGCGAGAGAGCTGTCCATGGACGAGGCGATAGACCTCGCCGAGGGCGCCCTCGAACGCGGCGAGCTGTCCAGCCAGAACGAGGACCTCCTCGAGCGGTACGACGAATGGCTCGACACGAACGACGCCTTCGGCGACTACGACTACAAGTCCAGGATCGCGGGCCTGGCCAACGGCCGTCCCGGCAAGTTCGGCCTGGAGATGGACGACGAGAAGCACGACCTGGTCCGCGGCCTGCTGGAGTACCGCGACGACTCCGACGTCGGCTGGCGAGACGCGACCGGCTTCGAGTTCAACCACTCCATGAACGGCGAGAGCGAGGCCGTCGTCGACTCCGCGGACGACATGTTCGGCCGGCTCGACCCGGCCGTCGGCGCGCTGACCATGACGGCGGTCGACTCGTTCGAGGTGGGCGGCGTCGACGTCAGCGACGACGCCATCGGCGTGTACAAGAGCGGGTCGCGGCGGCTGATCGTGCAGGACGAGGACCCCGGCCTCCAGCCGTCGACCACCAAGCACGAGATCGGGCACGCCGTCCAGTACGCGCTCGGCGTCACCGGGGACAGCTCCGTGGACAACGTGGACGACGCGAAGGCCGGCCGGCCGAGCACCTGGGACATGTCGATGACGCCGTCCGGCGAGGGCAAGGCCGACGACCTCGGCGCGGACCTCCGGCGCGAGATCGACCGCTACAAGGAGCGGGCCGAGCGCGTCGACACCTTCCGGGCCGAGTGTCGTTCCTACCAGCGGTCCAACGCGAACGAGTTCATCGCGGTCACCATGGCCCACTGGGCCGACGACCGCCAGAAGCTCCAGCGCAAGCACCCGGAGATGGTCGACCTGTGGGACGAGCAGGTGGGCACCGGGCGCGAGGAGCGTCGCACCGTGGAGGTCGACCAGGACGCCGGCGGGCGCTATGACGTCTTCCCGGAGGACGTGAACGACGAGCGGGTCGACATCGTGATGGAGGACGGCGAGGTGTACGAGAGGGCGATGATCGAGGTGTCCGATACCGCGACCGGCATAGAGGCGGCGCACGGGCCGGACTTCCTCGAGCTGGACGCGGACGACGTGGAGGCCGTGCGGGTAATCGAGGGTGACAAGGAATGACGCACTACGAGATCGTCGACTGGGAGCTGGACAGCGTGGTCGCAACGATAGGCGCGGACGGCGAGTACGAGCACGAGACCGAGCTGGCGAGGGCGGCGCTGGACTCGGCGCTCGACGAGGGCGGCGTGATCATGGACCCGAGGGCGACGGAGCCGGAGGGCGGAGGCTCGGCCACGTTCGAGGAGCCGGTCGCGCCGGGCGACGACGACTACGTCGGGGCGCTGTCCGGCGCGCTGCCGTCGCCGCTCGAGGTCGAGCCGGTCGAGTCCGAGTCGCTCGCGGAGAAGGCGTCGCGGCTGCTGCCGACGGGCCGGAACTACTGAGCGCCGACGTCCCGGTTGAAGGTCAGCACGACGTCGCCGTCCTCGCGGCCGGCGACGCCGACGAACGAGAAGCCCTCGGTCGCGGCGATCGACTGGATCGCCTCGGAGGCGCCGGTCTCGTCGCGGTCCTCGAGGGTGACCTCGGCCCAGCGCCACTCGCCGGACCGGTCGCTCGTCTCGCGGACCGACAGCTCGTAGGACGACGAGTCGACGCGGGCCTCGAGCCGCGGGAGCGGCTCGGGCTCGGACCAGTCGTGGGCGTCGTGGGTCCCGTCGAAGCCGGCGCAGACGAGGCGGTCGTCCGCCTCGGCGCGGTCGCGCGGCAGGGTCTCGGCGCCGCAGTTGGAGCACACGATGCAGTCCTCGTCGTACCGGGCCGGGTGGCTCATTGCATATTACAATACGCGGTCCCTCCTATTAAGCGCTACCATATCAAGCGGGGACTCACTGTGAGATTCCGGCATATTAATCTCTAATGCCCAGATCTCACAAGGTTGAGCTCGGAACAGGACTCCTCCGCCGGACCCCGACGTTCACCCGTGAGGCCCGGTCGGGGACGTCTTTATAAGCGACCGGCGCGATGAATGGGTATGGGACTGGAGGAGAAATTGGACACGGCGATCGACGAGTCCGTCGACCGCGGGCTCGGGCTGTCGCCCAAGGCGTCGTGGGTTCCCTACTCGGGGCCCCGCGGCGGCAGCGGGTGGCGGAACGTCGAGACCGGCGACGTCGAGTACTCCGACGATCCGCCGGGCGAGGCCGTCGACGACGCCTCCCTCGACGCGGCCATGGAGGAGGCCCTCGAGGACGACCAGTACGAGGCGCTCATGCAGGGGGCCGAGGACGACCCGGCCCAGGCGATGCGCGGCCTCGTCGAGGCCGAGCCGGAGGCCGCCCAGCAGGTGATGGACCTCGCCGCGGGCGGCTCCTCCGACGGCGAGGCCGCGGGGGACGACGAATCGGACATGGTCGCGGCCGAGGACGCCCTGGCAGACGCGGACGTCCCGTTCGACTACAACGACGACGGCATCTCCGCGGCGGCCGGGGCGGCCGACGGGCTCGACGACGACACCATCGACGCCATGAGGGACGCCGGCTACGAGCCGACGTCGGTGGACACGACGGGCGACCGCGCCGACGTACAGTTCACCGACGAACGACCGGCCGGACCGGGCGACGTCGATCAGGCGGCGGCCGAAAGCGCCCTTGAGGGGCACGCGTTCGACTACCGCGACGACGGCGCCATTGAGACGAGCGGCACGTATAATGACGCCGTCACCGAAGGCGAGGTGGACGACATGCGGGAGGCGGGGTACGAAGTAGCGTCGGTCGACGATGACGGTGGTGTACGCTTCGAGAAGGCCGACGACGGAGGGGGCGACAACTGGGACAAGCGCAACGAGGACAGCAATGGCACCGATCTTCGTTCGGTGGACACAGAGGGCGCTGCGCACCAGGTCCATGACGAGCTTGTTGAGGACGGCATCGCCACGTTGGACTCGTACTCCGGCGACGAGGCGCTGGAGAACGCGATACTCGACGAGACGGGCGTGGGCTATGACGACATACGGGGCACCGACCAGGAGGAGGTCTTTGAAGACGTAAAGGACGAGGTTCGCGATCAAGTCCGTCAGATCTCCGAGCGCGCGGGATCCGACGTCTCCGACAAGGCCGACTTCGAGCAGAAGCTGGACGCCCGGCTCGACGACGCGCTCGGGGGGCTGGACTGATGCCGCAGACCGGCCCGAGGTCGAGCGCGACCGGGATGTTCGGGCCGGTCTCCGGCCCAGACGGGCCGCTCGATCCGAAGGGCGTCTCTTATAAGAACGGGGCCAGGGAGAAGACCCTCGTGGACGACTCCCAGGTGCCCGAGGAGTACAGGGACGCGCTTGGGGCCGACGACTTCGTCATCTACGGCAAGGCGTCGGTCGAGCAGCTCGACGCCGACGGCCAGGTCGTGGACGTGGACGCGCTGGCCGGCGCGACGGACCAGCTCTTCAACTCCGGCAACATCAGCCGGCGCCACAAGGACGTCCGCATCGGCGAGCCCCAGGCCTCCTGGGAGCTCGAGGACGGCCTGGAGCTGGAGATCGACGGCGAGCGCTTCGTGTTCGAGCCGGGCGACGTGCTCGAGACGGGCCCGAACCCGGACGTCGTCGAGTCCGCCCGCAAGGGCGCCCGCTCGGACGACGAGTACTGGATCGCCGCGCGCATCTGGGACGACACGGAGATCGCCCGCGACACGCGGCTCCGCATCCTGACGGGCGACCTGTCGGGCTTCTCCGTGACCATCTACACCAAGGCGGCGACCCGCAAGGCCGACGGCTCCGAGCACGTCACGGACCTGGACTTCCACGCTGTGACCATCGGCTCGGACGAGGCCATCAAGAACGACGCCAGCCGCTTCGGGCTGGCCGACTTCAAGGCCCTGTTCGGCCGATCCCCCGATGACGTCGTGGATGGCCTCCACGATACCGCCAGGGACGTTGGCCGCAAGACAATGGACTGGAGCAGACTACTCGGCAAGTCGGCGGATCGCAGCGGGCTCGACGGCGAGCTCGCCTCCGCCGCCGCCGAAGCGACGCAGAAGGCACAGACCGACGGGGTCGGCATCGAGGACGCGGCGGCCGAGGTATCGGCCGGCGCGGACTTCAAGGCCGGCTCGGTCGTGGACGCGGTCAACGTCCTGCAGGCGACCCAGAAGGCCGACGACGACCTCGAGGAGATCCTCGCGGGCGTCGAGGCCGGCGACCTGACCGCCGAGGAGGCGGCGGACATGCTGGGCGGCGCCGGAGGCGACCCGTCCGAGGACGAACGAGACCCAGACGAGGAGATGGCACCCACGGAAGACAAGGGCGGCGGAGAGCCCTACGACGACGAGGACGACAAGATGGACAACCAGAACGACGACGGAGGCGACGACGTGCCCGAGGACTTCGAGGAGAAGCTCGAGGAGCACGGCGTCGTCACCGAGAAGGAGCTGGAGGAGAAGCTACAGGAGCGCGAGGACGCCGTGATCGACGCGGTCGGCCAGAAGCTGGAGGAGGGCGTGCCCGACGCCGGCGAGATCGCGGAGAAGATGGACACGGGCGGCACGCCGTCGCCCGCGTCCGGCTCCGGCAGCGACCGGCGTGACTACGGCGCCGAGATCAAGGAGGCCGCGGGGGTGGACGAATGAGCGCCGCCGGCGCCGGCCCGCTGCCGGCCTCGCTGAACGGCCGCGTCGCGGGCGGCTTCGACTGGGCCTCCCAGATGGACAAGATGTACGACACCGACGGGGGGCTCTACGAGAAGGCCTTCACGTCGACGGACGTCGGCCGGACCGGCCGCGTGTTCGGCCAGGTGCTCTGGCAGCAGGCCAACACCAAGACCCCGTGGTACGGGATGTTCCCGAAGATGACGGGCGAGGCCCCGTCGGACATCGCGTCGCCGCGACCGATGAACTACCGCGCGGTGTTCAACCCGCCGGAGATGACGTCGCCCGCCGAGGGCGGCCAGTGGGGCGACCCGGTCGAGTTCTCGAGCCGCGAGGTCGAGATCCAGCCGCACCACTCCACGATGCGCTTCGAGGGCACGGTGCTCCAGGACCTGTTCGCGCAGATCCAGGACAACGTGCCGTTCGAGAACCTGACGGAGATCGGCGAGGAGTACTTCCAGCGCGAGCTGGAGACCGGCGGCATCGCGCGCCCGGTCATGTCCTCGACGGACTCCGGCACCCAGTACCAGGACACCGACGTCCTGACGATGATCGACCGCGTAGTCGCCTCGGCGGACGAGGAGGCGAACGCGACGGACCCCAACGGGACCGAGCTCGCCGACGGCGACCTCGACGTCTACAACATCGACCGCTCCGACACCGGCGCGAGCGGTGACAACGAGGGCAATTGGGCCGACTCCGAGGTCAACCACAATGGCGGCACGCTCCGGCAGCTCACCCTGAGCATCGTCGACGAGACGATCGAGGCGCTCGAGCAGGCCGGCACCGGGACGGACAACCTGGTCATGTTCACGGGCACCGACACGGCGCGCGTGATCTCCGAGCTCAACGGGGACAAGTTCCGCGCGGACGCGCTCGCGGAGGCGATGCAGCAGACCGTCCAGCGTGGCACCGACGAGGCGACGACGCAGACCGGCCACGGCTGGGACGACCGGCTCAACAGCTACCGGGACATCCCGATCGTGCCCGGGCCGAACGCGCCGTCCGACGGCCTCTCGCGGATCTACCTGCTCGACATGACGGAGATGCAGGACCCCGTGACGGGCGAGAACATTCCGAAGTTCGGCATCGAACAGTACATCCCGATGACGGTCGAGACGGCCGGCCTCGGGCAGCAGACCAACACCCTGGCCCTCGGCGAGCTCGTCCAGCAGCACGGTGTGCTCATGACGCAGGAACCGCGCTGCAACCGGTTCAACCACCAGGGCAAGATCCGGGACCTGGAGGAGTAACGATGGGGATCCGCGCGTCCAGCGGGCACTTCGACCACGTCGACGAGCCCGCCCGGGAGCTGGAGATCGCCGTCGTCACCTACACGGGCGACCGGTCCACCTACCAGGACAACGCGATGCGGGCGCAGGGCCACTGGCCCTCGAACGCGTCGTTCACGCCGGGCATCCCGCAGGTCGCCGTCATGCCGGACGACGGCCTCGGGTGGTTCGAGCGACGGAACGACTTCGACATTGAGTACGGCCAGGAGGCGGCGGCCGCCGCCTTCCTCGAGGACAACTACCTGCCGCCGGACGTGTTCGGCGCGTCGCCGAACCCGCGCGTCCGCGACATGGTCCTCGACTACCTCGGCTTCGACCACGTCCCGCGCGACAACCGCGAGATCCGCGAGCGGCTCGCGGAGATCGCCGGGCTGGAGGGCGACGAGTACGAGGCGGAGAAGCGTTCCGACGAGGAGTCCACGTTCCGCCAGGAGCTCGAGACCGAGCACACGCGGTCCGACCTGAAGGACGCGGCCGAGGAGCTCCGCGAGGACGCGAGCGACATCGAGCTGACCTCCGGGAAGCTCGAGCTCGCGGAATGGCTCGACGAGTACGACGACGAGGACGCCGTCCGGGCGGCCCTCCGCACCGACGACGGCGACGAAGGGGGCGACTGATAGCCCATGGCCTGGGAGCTGATCGAGACCAAGAAGAACCTCGACGCCATCAAGGAGGCGGTCAACGACTTCGAGGCCCAGGCCTCCGTCGCGAGCGTCGACAGCATCAGCCTGGAGACGTACGCCCGCAACCGGGTGTTCGTCAACATCACGTACACCGAGGCCTGAGGTAGATGAGGACACACTACGCGCACCCCATCGACGCGCTCCGCAAGTTCAACCCGCAGATGACGATGGCGACCCTCGAGCAGGAGGACTTCATCGGCGTGGACGACCTGGAGCGCGTCCTGTCCACGATCGAGGGCGTCGAGGCCCGCTTCGACTCCCTGACGGGGAACCCGATGCGGCGGGTGCGCGTGGGCGACACAGACAGGCCCGAGAGCTGGGAGGTGCAGTCGGCGTCCCTGACCAAGGGCCACGGCATCAAGGTGTGGCTCGACAACAAGCACGTGTGGCCGCTCGACTCCTCCGAGGGCGACCGCCTGGAGATCCGGACCGGCCGGCGCTCCTGGCGCGAGGTGACAGGCCACTCGGACCGGTACGACCTCAACGAGCGTAAGGGCTACATCCGGTTCTTCACCCGGTACACGAGGTCGTTCTGGCGCGAGGCCCTCAGGGACGAGGCGCTCCGGATCTGCTATCGGCACGGCGGCCAGGGCGGCTCCAGGGACGAGGCCTACCAGACCACCCTGGCGGCGAACACCCTCGCCCCGGAGACGACGATGGACCTCTCCAGATCGAGCGGCGTGTTCCCGAGCACGATCCTCAAGGTCGGCGACGAATACGTGTCCGTAACGGCCTCGGGCGACCCGGTCGGCGTGGCCCGCGGCGTCCGCGGGACGGAGGCCGCGGAGCACGACGCCGGCACCGACGTGTCCTACGTCCCCCTCGACGTGCGCGAGGCGGTGGCCGCGAAGGCGGCCGTCGAGCTCATGTCCTGGGCCGACTGGACCAACGAGCTGGTCGACGCGGACGGCATGCGGACGTCCGACAAGGTCGAGCAGTGGGAGGCGACGTGGACCGAGGCGCTCGAGAAGCGGTCGGAGGTGCGGCACCTGTGACCGTCGACGTCGGCGAGGTCCGGATCGAGGCGGAGCAGATGGCCGAGGAGCAGGCCTGGCAGCTGGCGAGGGAGTGGTTCTCCGCCGCGCAGGACGCGCTCCTCCGCACCGGCGAGGTCGGCGTCGACCAGGACTACGAGACCTGGCCCGTCGCCCAGTCCGGGATACCGCCGCAGGAGGTGGACGGCGACCCGGTGTTCGGCTTCGAGCACCACGCCGCCCAGTTCCTCAACGACGGCACCGAGCCGCACGTCATCCGGGCGAAGGAGGCGGAGATGCTCGCGTTCGAGTGGCCGGACGCGCCCCAGGAGGTGCGCGACATGTTCGAGGCCACGTTCCCCACGGTGTTCTTCAAGGAGATCGACCATCCCGGCACGAGGGCGCTCCGCTACATGGAGCGCGGCGCCGACGAGGTGACGCGCCGATGAGCCGGCTCGGCGACGCGGTGACGGCCGAGCTGGAGGCGGCCGACCTGCCGGGCGACGTCGAGGTCGTCCAGGCGAAGGAGTCGGCCGTGGAGCTCAAGGGCTCGCAAGACGTGATCAAGGTCGAGGAGTCGTCGGACGCGTCGACGGACCCGGTCGGCTTTCGCCACACGCACGAGTCGGTCGACGAGAGCGTCGTCCTGCAGATCTGGGCGGCGACGAGGCGCGTGGACGGTATAGAGGTCCGCGGGCGCGAACGGCTGTTCGGCGAGCCGCCGGCCGGCCTGGACGACGCCCCGGACGGCGTAGGCGGCCTCGCCGGCGCGGTCAGGGACGTCCTGATCGCCCGCCGGCTCGGCGCCGGCCCCTGGGACTACGTCCAGCCCGGCTGGCCGCGCGACGCCTCCGACATGGCCGGCAAGAACGAGTACAGGGCGGACATCGACGTGTCCGCGGGCGAGCACGCGAGGGACCTGCCGTGACCGACGACGAGCTGCCGATCCCGGGCCCGCCGGACGACATGACGGACGCGGAGTCCGAGGCATGGCTCCGAGGCGCCGCGACGGTGGCGTCGATATTGGCACAGCAGAACAGGATACTCGCGAACGCGTACGACGACATGGCGCCGAACGACGCGGATCCGTCCGGCGCCGCTGAGGGCGGCTGCGACTGCGACGCCGAGCCGATCGGCGGCATGGGCGGCACGTCGCTCTGCCCGGACTGCGGTGAGGTGTTCAACGAATGAGAGCCATAGACGGCGGAGACGTCAGGTTCGGCGCGGCGTTCGAGACCGGCTTCCGGTCCACGCCCGACGCACCGACGCCCTTCGTCCCAGGACCAGACGCACAGTTCCAGTCGCTACAGGCGACGCAGAACGGACAACGGATCAGGATGCCGTACAGCAGGCGGTCCCTCACGATCGAGCCCGGTACGTTCCGGGGGTCGTGGGGCTGGCAGTTCACGGCGTCCACCGGCCACGAGGAGTGGCTCAAGGCGATCCTCGGCGAGCCGTCGTCCGGGGTCTACTCGGGCAAGCCGGTGCCCATGTCGTTCTTCCTCGGCTACGTGCCCCACGACGTGGAGGAGGTCATAGAGGGCGCGGTGGCCACTTCGGCCACGGTCTCGCCCCAGGTCGGCCAGCCGGGCGCGCAGGTCACCGTCGAGGGCTTCTACGCCGACCGGTACCAGGCCGGCGCCGACGACTTCCAGATCGACGCGCAGCCGAGCGTTACCGGCGACGTCCTCCGGTACCAGGACGCGACGCTGACGGCCGACGGCGACGAACGGCTCATCGTCCAGGACGCGCAGCTCAGCCTCCAGTGGCCGAGCCTGCAGGGCATCGACGGGTTCGGCGACCGGACGTTCGTCGGCTACGAGGTCAACGACTTCGAGCCGTCGCTGTCGTACACGGCCGTCTCCGTGGACCCGCGCGAGGCCAACCAGGTCTACGGGTCGAACGACTCCTCGATGGGCTCCGGTCCGGCCGATCCCGGCGACCTCGTGCTCGACCTGACCCGCGACGGCGGCGGCATCACGTTCACCGGCACGGGCGGCTTCAACCAGTCCTACAGCGAGGACTCGATCGGGGACAGCCAGTCCCGGGTGGACGAGTCGCTCGACTACGACCTGACCGACCTCGAGGCGGAGGTGACCTGATGCGGGTCACCCTCGACGACCTGATCGAGCGAATAAACGACGACATCGCCACGGTCAGGGCGGAGCTCGAGGAGATCCGCGAGGAGGCGGGGGAGACGGACGACCCCGACGAGTACGACGAGCTCGAGGAGGAGGCCAGGGACGTGCAGGACCTGATTCGGAACCTTGAGGCCGACCGCGAGAAGGTGCGCCGGAAGGCCGAGGAGTGGGACGGCGACGCGTTCCGCCTCGAGGACCTGACCTGGGGCGACAGGCAGGCCATCGACGACGCCGTCCGGGCCAAGACGGTACAGGCCGACCTCGACGATACCACCGCCATGGTCGGCGCCTACCAGATCGAGTACGTCAACCGCGTCGTGTCCTCCACGCCGCCCGGCGCGCCGAGCGCCGCCGGCGACTACCCCGAGGTCATCGGCGATTGGCTTTATAACCGTGCGAGCGAATATAACTCGGGTGGGGAGGTCGACGACATGGGAAATGGCTCGCCGCTGGGAGACATACCGCGTCCAGATGGACAGCCGAGTTCGTCTGGCACGGAGTGAACCCCAGCGAGCTCCCGTTGAGGGCGGCGATCACGTACATCGCAGAGAGAGAGGAAGTCGCGAGGCTCAATGGTACGAGAAGCTAAGATAAGGGGCCGGGTCGAGACCGCCGTCGACGAGCGCGAGCTCCGGCGGTCCACGAGCCGGATCAAGTCGAGCTTGGAGAGCGCGACAAACGTCGTGCCCTCCCTCGACGCCAACAACCTGCAGAGGCGGTTGGAGCGCATGGTGCCGGGCGGCAGGACTGCCGGACGCGCCGTCCGTGAGATACGTCGTCGGCGCGGGGGCGACGACGCCGGCGGCGACGAGGGCCGCGGCCGACGCGGCTCGGACGGGACGGACCCCGCGGACAGGCAGCGCGTCCAGCAGGAGCAGCTCCGCGAACTCAGGCGCATCCGGAGGACGCTCGCCAAGGACGCCGTCACCGGCGGCGACGGCGGCGGCGGGACGCTACGCGGCCTCGTCGGCGGAGCCGGCGCGGGACTGCTCGCCGGCGGCGGCGGCCTGTCCGCGGCGGCAGGGACCGCGAGCGGCGCGCTGTCCGGCGTCGCGGGTACGATAGGCGGCGCGCTCGGCGGCGCCGGCGGCGGCGCGATACGCGGCATCAGGATGCCGTCGCCCGGAACGGGCGGCTTCGGGCTCCCGGCGCCGAGTTCGTTCATCGCGGACCAGCTCAAGGAGGACAGCCGGCGCGAGGACGAGGACAAGTCGCTCCTCGGCAAGTGGTTCGACAACCAGACGAGCGGCTCGCCGATGGGCGGCACGACGATGGCCGCTACCGGCGGTACCGGTCGCGCGGGCGAGGTCGCGAGGGCCGTCGGCCAGGAGGCGGTCTCCGAGGCGGTGTCCCAGGTCGACTGGCCCGATCCGCCGGACCCGCTCGAGGGCGTCGGGTGGCCGGAGCTGCCGGACGCCGTCGAGGAGCTGGACTGGCCGGAGCTGCCCGACCTCGGGACAGAGCTGTCGTGGCCGGAGCTGCCGGAGCTCGACGACCTCGTCGACTGGCCGGAGCTGCCCGACCTCGGGACAGAGCTGTCGTGGCCGGAGCTGCCCGACCTCGGGGCCGAGTTGTCGTGGCCCGAGCCGCCCGACTGGATCCGCAACCCCCTGGGCGGCGGGGACGACGGCACAAACGCCGGCGACGACACAAGCGGCGGGCGGAGGGACGTGCTCGAGGTGGCCGTC
>Ga0207714_1000213_pt1 | contig 39091 bp, 35 predicted proteins | sample PonA232FremontCA_2_FD_187270 | JGI IMG/M metagenome (GOLD analysis project Ga0207714, IMG submission 187270) | Marine sediment microbial community from Fremont, CA, USA - Pond A23 Sediment 2 (SPAdes) | ecosystem: Environmental > Aquatic > Marine > Unclassified | place: USA: Fremont, California...
GAACCTAATGAAATAAAAGGAAAAAATGAAAAAGAAATAACAGAATCTTTCTTTAATAAAATTAAAAGTTGGTTCCAAGATTTCTTTTAAAAGGAGGTATATAATTTGTTTGATTTAGGAACAGAAATGGAACAGTTCGCAAATATAAAAGTTATTGGAGTAGGTGGAGGCGGAAATAACGCTTTAAATAGAATGATAGAAGAAGGTTTAGATGGAGTAGATTTTACTGCTATTAATACAGATGCACAAGCATTAATGTCTTCAAATGCATCAATGACTATTCGCATTGGTCAAAGCATTACCAAAGGTTTAGGTGCAGGTGCCCATCCCGATATTGGAAAAGAAGCTGCTAAAGAAAATATTGAAGAAATTAGAGAAGCAGTAAAAGGAGCAGATATGGTATTTATTACAGCAGGTATGGGTGGAGGAACTGGAACAGGTGCCTCACCAATAATAGCCCAAGCTGCTAAAGAAATGGGCGCACTTACTGTAGGAGTTGTGACAAAACCTTTTACTGTTGAAGGTAAAAAACGTATGGATAATGCAATAGAAGGTATTAAAGAATTAAAGGATAGTGTGGATACCTTAATTGTTATTCCAAACGACCGGTTATTAGATGTAGCAGAGCCAAATACAAGTTTAATAGATGCCTTTAAAATAGCGGATAATGTTTTAAGGCAAGGAGTACAGGGAATTTCTGACTTAATTACTATTACTGGTATCATAAATCTTGACTTTGCAGATGTGAAAACAATTATGAAAGATGCCGGTACCGCACTTATGGGGATCGGTATGGCCAGTGAAGAAGGTAGAGCTGAAAATGCTGCCAAAAAAGCAATTGAATCTCCTTTGTTAGAAGCTTCAATAGAAGGAGCACAAGGTGTATTAATAAATATTACCGGAGGCAATAATTTAGGTATTCATGAAGCTAATGAAGCAGCAAAAGTAATTCAAGAAGTCTCTGACCCTGATGCTAATATCATATTAGGTGCAGTAATAGATGAAGATTATGATGATGAAGTTAAAGTAACAGTTATAGCAACTGGTTTTGATAGAGATTCCATCAAAAAGAAAAAGGTCCAAGAGGAAAAACAAGAAGAAATGGAAACTGATTTTGATATGGATAATTTTGATGGTGATGAACTAGATATTCCAGCTTTTTTAAGAAAGAAATAAATTTAAAATAATACTTAGATATAAAGGTCTCGATGTATTCACATCGGGATTTTTATATTTAATTTTCAGGTGATCAGATGTTTGAAATAAAACAAAAAAATGACTTAAAATATTTAAAGCTAAGTATCTTAGAAGATTATGGTTTTCAAGTAATTTTTTCTACAAGAATTGGAGGCTATTCCTTTTTTCCTTATGAAAGTTTAAATCTTGGATTCCATACTGCGGACAAAAATAAACTTGTGAAAAAAAACAGAGAAAAATTTTATGAAAGTTTAAATTTATCGCCAGATAATATAATATTTGCGGAACAAATTCATTCAAATAACATCAAATTGGTAGACAGTAATGACAAAAAAAGTGGGGTATATAACTACGATAGTTCCTTAAAAAACATAGATGGACTAATTTCTACTGATAATAGTATTATATTAGGCGGTCTTTTTGCAGATTGTGTTCCAATTTATATAATGGATAAGTCCCAAGGGTATTTTGCTTTAATTCATGCAGGTTGGAAGGGTACTTTCAATAATATTTTAAAGGAAACAATAAATTATTTTAAATTTGAATTAGAGAGTACAGCAAAGGATTTAATAATTGTTATGGGTCCTTCTATAGCGGGGAACAATTATGAAGTAAGTTTTGATTTAATTGAAAAATTTAAAAATAATTTTGAATATAATTCGAAGTATTATACAAAAAGTAATAATAGTTATTGGTTAGATTTGAAAAGATTAAATAAAGCAATTGCTCTTGATAATGGAATTAAATATGAGAACTTGTATATATCAAAATTATGTACTTACGATAGAAAAAATCTTTTCTATTCTTATCGAAGAGATTCTGGTACTACTGGTAGAATGGTAGCTTTTTTAACAAGTAGTAGGTGACCGGGGGATAAAATGGATAAAAAAAATGGTTCTAACCAAAATAAAAAAATTAAATTTATTAGCTGGAAATATTTTGTTTTTATTACCTTAGTTATAATTGGTTTGATTTCCTTTTTCGTTTTGAAAGAAGACAATATTCAAACAACTAGAATTAATTATCAAGAAATAGTTTCTGGTTTTGAAACTGAAGGTTTAGTTATCAGAGATGAAAAAACCTTTAGAGCACCTATTAGTGGAGAATTAAATATTATTAAAAATGAAGGTGAAAGAGCTGCTTACGGTGAACAAATTGCTTATATAGAAAATGAAGATCAAAAATATAATATATATTCCCAAGAACCCGGTATTATTAGTTATGCACATGATGGATTAGAACAATCATTAAGATTTGGTAGTATTACTCCTCAACTATTGGATAATTATGATGATTTTGAAAGAAATTATAAACAATATGTTTCAGGTAATAGAGTTGAAAAAGGTGCAATATTATATAGAGGAATAAATAACTATAATCAATATTTATTAATTGAAGTAGAAGATGATAAAGCACATATGTTTAAACAAAATGAAATTGTTTTTCTTGATAGAAATAATGAAAAAAAGTATATAAAAGCTAAAGTTAAAAAAATATATGGATATAAAGATATGAATTATTTATTACTAGATCTAAATTATTATGTTAAAGAATGGAATAATATAAGATGGGTTGATATAAAACTTATAAAAAACATTTATGAAGGTTTAGCTGTACCTAATAGCTCGATATTTAAAACAGCTACTGGAACTAAAATCCTGTTATATACATTTGATAATGAAATTAAAATAAAAAATGTAAATGTAATAGAAACTACAAATAATTGGTCTATTATAGAAAATGTTGAAATTGGGGATAAAGTAATCATTAATCCTGAAAATGTAAATTATGGAAGGAATGAAAATTAAGATGACTGCATCATTAAAAGAAAATTTAGAAAAAGTTTATAATAAGATGAAAGAAAGCGCAAAAAGTGTCAATAGAGATCCTTCAACAATTAAATTGGTTGCAGTAGGGAAAAATCATCCTCCTAAAAAGATAATTGAGGCTATGAAAAGCGGCCATAATAGATTTGGAGAAAATAGAGTACAGGAATTGTTAGATAAACATGAACTTTTCTATGACCAAGATATAAAATGGCACTTTATTGGACATCTCCAGAAAAATAAGGTAAAATACTTAATGAAGATTGATCAATTAGAAATGATAGAATCTATTGATAGTTTAGAAATTGCGGAAGAGGTAAATAAAGAAGCAGAAAAAGTAGATAAAACTATAAAAGTACTATTACAGGTTAATATTGCAAATGATCCAAAAAAGTTTGGTTTTTCCAAAAAGGAAATTGAGGAAGTATTAGTTGAGATAGAGAATAAGGAAAATCTTGTAGTTGAAGGGCTTATGACAATAACTCCTTATGAAGCTGAAATGACAAAAACTAAAACGTATTATCAAGAGATGAAATCTCTTATAGAAGAACTCAATAATAAAGAACATAATTTAACAGAAATTTCAATGGGCATGTCTAGAGATTATGAAATGGCAATTAAACAAGGAGCTACAATTGTAAGAGTTGGTACAGCAATATTTGGAAAAAGAAAATATTATTAGAATTAATAAAGGAGATGTTATTTGATGAGCATGTTGATATGGTTAGTTAGTACACTATTTACTATATTGAATTGGTTAATAATATTTAGAGTAATTATCTCATGGGTAAGACCGAATTTAGATCACCCCCAATGGAGAAAATTTTTGAGAATAACATATAATATTACTGAACCTATTTTAGGTCCAATAAGAAGACTTATACCAACCGGGAATCTTGGTATTGATATTTCTCCCTTAATCGCAATTTTTGCATTGTCAATTGTGAGAAACTTTGTAATAAGTCTTTTAAGAAGTATTATATATGGTATATAAAGCAAGAGGTGAATGAAATAGATGTTGGATAAAGATACTTTATTATCACATATTCACAATGAAGATGATAGATTATTAGGTGATTTTGTACTAGATAAAATAAGAATGGTATTAGATAGAAAATCTACTGAAAGAACTAATTTTTTAAATCCACACCAAAGGAATGTGGCATTAAGTTTAATTAAACAAATTAATGGTATAAATTACCTTGAAGAAGGTGGATATAAAAAGGCAGAACGGAAAAGAATATTAGTGTTTCCTGATTATTTATTTCCTGACCATATTGATTCCTCGATTTCAATTATAAAAGTAGAAGGCAACTTTAATTTCAAAGAAGTTACTCATAAAGACTTTTTAGGAGCAATTCTTGGATTAGGTATCAAAAGAGAAATGGTGGGTGACATCTTAGTTCATGATGATTATGCTCAGATGATTATTGCAAAAGAGGTTTTTGATTTTGTAAAGCTAAACTTTAAAAAAGTAAATGAAGTTCCAATTGAAGTTATCAAAATTGAAAAAGATGACCTTGTTATCCCAACTAGACACACTAAAGAAATCCCAACTACAGTTGCTTCAATGAGATTAGATGCTGTTGCTAGTTCGGGATTTGGGGATAGTCGTAATAAAATATCCCGGGATATAAAAAATAATAGAGTAAAGTTAAATTATAAAGTTGTTAATGATCCTGCTAGTGAAGTAGAGCTTGGTGATTTAATTTCTATTAGGAACCGTGGAAGAGTAGAAGTTGCTGAAAAAAGAGGATTATCAAATAAAGGAAGAATAAAATTATTATTGAAAAGATATACATAGACTGATATATCTTTAAAAACATTTAAGGAGGAAAATAATATTATGAAGATGAACCCCCTAGATATTTATAACAAAGATTTTACAGTATCTGCTTTAGGGTATAATAAAAGTCAGGTAGATGAATTTCTAGATGATTTAGGTGTTGAATTTGAGAGAATGTTGCAGAAAAATAAAGACTTGCAAGATAAAAATGAGAGATTGAAAGAAAAGCTCAAAAGTTATGAAAATATAGAAGAAAATTTAAAAAATACCTTAAAAAGTATTGAAGAAATTGCCGATAAACAAACACAACAAGCTAGAGAAGAAGCAAATATGATTATTGAGAAAGCTGATATGGAAGCTAAGAAGATGAAAGAACAAGTAAAAAAAGATCTAGCTGAAGAATATAAAAAACTAGAAAAATTAAAAGAGACAAAAACTTTCTTCAAAATAAGATTACGGAATCTCCTGGAAAGTCAATTAGAAGTATTAGAGGAAGACGAAGAAATTGATTTAGATAAATATGAAGATCAAATTAATCAATTAGAATCTCATGAAGAAGAGGAAGAAACTGAAACACCCGAAGAAGAAGCAGAATAACTTGACTAAATAAGTTAAATAACTTATAATATAAGAAAATTAAAATTCAAAAAGTGAAGACGGAGACAGTAATTACTATAATATTATCAAAGCGAGCCGGGATGGTGGAAGCCGGTTATCAATTATAGTGATGAAGATCACTCTAGAGCTGGTTAACTGATTAGAGTAAGTTAATTCGTATAACTGCGTTAAAGTACACTAAGTAAAAATTAGGGTGGTACCGCGGTCTTTTCGCCCCTTCAAGGGTGGAATGGCCTTTTTTTATTGTTAAAAAAGTTTAGGAGGTTTATTAAAATGAGTTATAAAGATACAATTAATTTACCAGATAGCGATTTTCCAATGCGTGCAAATTTAAGTGAAAGAGAGTTAGATTTTCAGGAATTATGGAAGAAAAATAATGTGTATGAACGTGCTATAGAGAATAGAAAGGGAAATGAGCCTTTCATTTTACATGATGGCCCTCCTTATGCAAATGGAGATATACATATAGGGCATGCTTTAAATAAAGTATTGAAAGATATTGTTACAAGATACAGTACTTTAAAAGGATATTATTCCCCTTATGTACCGGGTTGGGATACACACGGCTTACCCATTGAGCATCAGGTTAGTAAAGAAATGGGCGATAAAATGAAAGATCTATCAGTTGCAGAATTGAGAGAAGAATGTAGAGATTATGCTTTAAAATATATTGATAGACAAAGAGAACAATTTAAAAGACTTGGTATTTGGGGAGAATGGGATAACCCCTATTTAACATTAAATCCTGAATATGAAGTTAAACAAATTGAAGTTTTCGGTGAAATGGCGAAAAAAGGACTTTTTTATAAAGGTAAAAAACCTGTACACTGGTGTCCAAGTTGTGAAACTGCTTTAGCAGAAGCTGAAGTAGAGTATCATACTGACCGTACACCTTCAATCTTTGTTAAATTTCCTTTTGCAGAAGAAGTAAAAGTTGGGGGAGTAAACTTAAATTCTGAAGATAGCTATATGGTTATATGGACTACAACTCCATGGACAATACCTTCAAATTTAGCTATAACACTTCATCCAGATTCTGATTATGTTGTAGTTGAAGTTGATGATGATAAATTAGTAATGGCTGAAAAATTAGTTGACACAGTGATGGAGAAAGTAGAAATCGATGATTATGAAGTAATAAGTGAACCTTTTAAAGGTAAGGAATTGGAAAAAGTTGATACTAATCATCCAATTATGCCTCGAAAATCACTAATAATACTAGGAGAACATGTTACTCTTGAAGAAGGTACTGGATGTGTTCATACTGCTCCTGGTCATGGCCATGATGACTTTATAGTTGGACAAGAGTATGGTTTGGATGTATATGCTCCAATGGATAGTAAAGGATATTTTACAGAAGAAGCAAAAGAATTTGAAGGACTACATTATGATGAAGCAAATATAAAAGTGACTGATATGTTAAAAGAAAAAGATTTATTAATGTCTTTAAATTTCATAGACCACCAGTATCCTCATTGTTGGAGATGTAAAGGACCGCTGGTATTTAGAGCTACTGACCAATGGTTTGCTTCCATTGAAGATATTAAAGAAGATACTCTAAAAGCAATTAGTGATGTAAAATGGTTCCCGGCTTGGGGAGAAAAAAGAATGTCTAATATGGTTTCTGAAAGAACTGATTGGTGTATTTCAAGACAGAAAAAATGGGGAGTACCAATTCCAATATTCTATTGTGAGGATTGTGGAGAGTCAATTATAAATGATGAAACTTTAGATGCAGTTAAAAAGCTTTTTGCAAAAGAAGGTTCTAACTCTTGGTATAGAAATGAAGCTAAAGATATTTTACCAAAGGGTTACACATGTCCTAATTGTGATAGTAGCAATCTTATAAAAGAAGAAGATATCATGGATGTATGGTTTGATTCTGGTTCCAGTCATAAAGCAGTTCTGGAGCAACGAGATAATCTTTCTTGGCCAGCCCAGGTTTACCTAGAAGGTACTGATCAATATCGTGGTTGGTTTAATTCTTCTTTACTAACAGCAGTTGCTACTGAAGGTAAGGCTCCCTATGAAGAAGTAGTTACAAATGGATTTACTGTTGATAAAAAGGGAAATAAAATGTCAAAATCTCAAGGAAATGTAATTTCTCCACATAAAATAGTTGATCAATATGGTGCTGATATTTTAAGATTGTGGGTGGCATCTTCTAACTTTAAAGATGATATTCGTGTTTCTGATAAAATATTAAAACAAAATTCAGAAGTCTACAGAAGGATAAGAAATACTTTTAGATTCATTTTAGGAAATACTGGAGACTTTAATAAAAATGACCATTATATTGATTTTGAAGAAAGAGAAGAAATCGATCAATGGATTAGTATTAAATTAAGGGAATTAACAGAGAGAGTAAGTAAAGCATATAGAAACTATGAGTATCATAAAGTATATCATGATGTTCATAATTTCTGTACAGTTGAGATGAGTTCACTGTACATGGATATTATTAAAGATAGACTTTATACTGATGGTACTGATTCATTAAGTAGAAGGGCAGCACAAAGTACTTTATTTGATATTTTAATGACTCTTGTAAAAGTTGTTTCCCCTGTACTAGTTCATACTGCTGAAGAAGTGTGGCAAGAAACTCAAGATAGAGCTGATTTAGAAGAAAGTGTGTTTTTAAGTGATTGGCCTAAGTTTACGGAAGAATATGTCAATAACAAATTAATGAATAAATGGGATCAATTATTAGATATTAGAAAAGATGTCTCTAAAGCACTTGAAATAGCAAGAAACGAAAAAACTATTGGTAATTCATTGGAAGCAAGAGTAGAAATTAGTGGAGAAAATGAAGAAATAGATAGTCTTCTAGAATCAGAATTTGAAAAATTACCTGACTTCTTTATTGTTTCACAGGTTGAATTGAAGGAGAAAGTGGATGATCCTACTCATGAAGGAGAAAATTCTAGAATTAAGATTTATGTCGAAGAGGCAAATGGAGAAAAATGTGAACGTTGTTGGAAGTATAGTACAACTGTAGGAGAAGACAATAAATATGAAGATGTTTGTGAAAGATGTGCATCAGTTTTAAAAAATGAATAATTAATTTAAAAATAAATAGCAATAAAAATAGTGGGGTGACTTTTACCCCGCTTTTTTATTATCAAATAATATATTTTTCACGCAAACATTCTTATTTTGGACCATTCCATTGAATAAAATCTTTTATATATAACAATTGAAAAAATTATAAAAGAGGTGATTTCCGCATACCATACTCCAACAACACCTTGATTTAACAATATTGTAAATAAATATGTTAATGGTACAAATACCAACCATAATCTCATTGCTGTTATAATCATGACTCCCTTAGTATCACCTGTGCCCCTTAAAGCTCCTGCCATAATTATCATAAAGGCAAGAGGAGCCTGGTTTAATCCAGCAACTCTTAAAGTTTTTATAGAAGCTTCTATTACTTCAGTTTCAGTAGTGAAAATCCGAATAATCGGTTCAGGAAACAATATAAAAATTACTCCCATAAATAGTCCCCAAATTATTCCCATTCCAGCTGCAGTAAACCCAGTTTTCAAAGATTCTTGAGGATTATTTTCTCCTAAATATTTACCAACCAAGGTTGCTGTTGCAATAGAAGTTCCGATTGCCGGCATAAATGATATAGATTCTATATTAATTAGAATTCGGAAGGCTGCTTCTGATGTAGTAGCTAATAGAGAAATAATTATACCATTTAAAAAGAATGCTAGTTGCATTGAAAGTTGTTCAAGTCCTGCAGCATAACTAAACTCCCATAGAGGTTTAATTATTTTTTTAGTAAGTTTTAAATTGTCTAATTTTAATTGGAGTTCATTTTTTAAATTATATACTACAAAGATATATGCAACCGAGGCCAATGCCCTTGAAATAGTAGTTGAGAGTGCTGCTCCTGCAATACCTAATTCCGGAAATATCCAAAAACCGGTCATTAACACATAGTTACCTATGATGTTTAATAAATTTGCTGCTCCTGTAATATACATTGGGGTTTTGGTATCTCCAGCTCCTCTTAAACTAGCTGCCATTGCAAACGAAACAAACATAAATAGTTGGCTAAAAGAAACTACTCTAAGGTATGTAACCCCTAATGTTTTAACCAGAGTAGTAATATCATAAATATTAAGTATATTACCTGCAAATATAAATGTTAAGAAAAAAACAATTATTCCTATTATGGTATTTAAGGTTAAATTTTGTCCCATAATTCTATTTAATCTCTTATAATTCTTTTCACCATAACTTCTTGCTACCATTGCAGTAGCTCCAGCGTTAAAAGATGAAAATATAAAAATAAGGGCAAAAAATATTGTATTAGCAAAACCAACTGCTGCTAAACCCTCTTTACCAATGATCCGACTGATCATTAAAGTATCAGCTACCCCTAACATAGTATTCAAACTCATCTCCAATACAGCTGGTAAGGCTAATATGAAAATGGTTTTTGCTCTTTTTATAGAATTATTAGTAAGTTTTAACTGCATATTGATAACTCCTTTGAAATAAATATATTTATATCTTAGTAATAATACCATATGTCAATAAAAATATAAAGAAGTATTTCAAAAAATAAACAGATTATAACAAGTTGTTTATCATAAGGGTTTATGATAAAATGTTAAACAAATATTAAGATAATAAAGAGGTTTTAGAATGGAGAAAATAGAGATTATTGTTAAGGAAAAATATGCTAATTTAAGAATAGATAAATATTTATCTAAAGTAAAAGAGGAATTTAGTAGAAATCATATCCAACAACTAATTTATGAAGGATTAATTGAAGTAAATGGAGTTAAGGAAAAGAAAAGCTATAAAGTTGACTCAGGTGACCAAATCATTATTCAAAAAAAAGAGCCTAAAAAACTTGATTTGAAAGAAAAGAAAATGGATTTAGATATAATATATGAGGATGATCAAATTATCCTCATTAATAAGCCGGTCGGTTTATTGGTACATCCTGTAAAGGGGAATAGAACAGATACTTTAGTTAATGCTCTTCTGGCACATACAGAAAAACTTGGTGATATTAATGGTACAATACGTCCGGGCATCGTACACCGATTGGATAAAAATACAAGCGGAGCTATTGTAGTGGCTAAAACTCAGGATAGTTTAATCAACTTACAAAAACAATTCAAACAAAGAAAGATAAAAAAAATATACCGGACTATTTTAAAAGGTACTTTACCATATAATAGTGGTACAATCGATGCCCCAATTGGAAGGAATCCAAGAAACAGAACGAAAATGGCAGTAGTAAAAGAGAATAGTAAAAAAGCGGTAACAGAATTTAAAGTGCTTGATAGATTTCAAGGCTATACTTATGTCGAGGTGATTCTAAAAACCGGACGTACCCATCAAATTAGGGTACATTTTTCACATATTGATTATCCAATTATTGGTGATCAAAAATATGGGGATAATGACAAAGTAGAATTTAATTTAACTTATCACTTATTACACTCTTATCTATTAGGCTTTTTTCATCCATCAAATGAAAATTGGGTTGAATATAAAGCAGAATTACCCCAAAATTTTAAACAAATTTTATCTAATATATAAAATTAAAATGAAGTGAAAGGGGATTTAAAATGAGTTATTCAAACAAATTAACGGGAAAAGTATATTGGGTAGGTGTAAATGATAGAGAAACTGAATTATTTGAAAATCTATGGCCTTTACCTAATGGCATTTCGTATAATTCCTATTTGATAGTTGATGAAAAAGTGGTATTAGTAGATACTGTTAAAATTGATTATCAAGAAGATTATCTAGACAAAATAATGGAAATAACAAATGACAGACCTATTGATTATTTGATAATCAATCATATGGAACCAGATCATTCAGGATCTATTAAAGAACTTATGAGACAATTTCCCGAAATGAAAATAATTGGTAATAGCAAAACTATAGGATTTTTAAAAGGTTTTTATGGCATTGAAGATAATGTAATGGAAGTTTCTAATAATGATACTTTAGATCTAGGGGAAGAGACAATTGAATTTTATATAACACCTATGGTTCATTGGCCGGAAACAATGATGACTTATCTTCAGGAAGATAATATAATCTTTTCCGGAGATGTATTTGGCTCCTTTGGAGCGATTAAAGGTTCAATATTTGATGATGAAATTGATTTAGAATTTTACGAAGATGAAATAACAAGATATTTTTCTAATATAGTAGGAAAATATTCTCCAATTGCTGCTAAACATATCCGGTCTTTAAGTGACTTAGAGATTGAAATAGTGGCAACAACTCATGGACCAGTTTGGAGAAACAATCCACAGTACATCATTGATAAATATTTATCAATGAGTACATTTGATGCTGCAGAAGGTGCTGTCGTTGTATATGGTACGATGTATGGTAACACTAAGAAAATTGCAGAAGAAGCTGCAGCTGGATTAAGTGCTGCTGGTATTAAAAAAGTAAAACTTTATGATGCTTCTAAAACAGATAAATCATATATAATCAGTGATATTTGGAAATATAAAGGTGCAATATTTGCAAGCTGCAGTTATAATAATGAACTTTTCCCCCCAATGTTATCTTTAGTTGAAGCTTTAGAAAATAGAGGGATTCAGAAAAGATACTTTGGTTTTATTGGTACTTATAGTTGGAGTGGTGGATCATTAAAAAGATTTGAACAATTTGCGGATAATTGTAATATTAATTTGGTTAAGCCTAAAATCAAAAACCAATATGCACCTACAAATCAAAACTTAGAGAAAGCTTTGAATTTAGGAAAAAATGTAGGTGAAAAAATAAAAGGAGGCGAATCTAAATAATGAATGTAAAAGAAGCAGTTGAAAAGAGGAGATCACTTAGGTCCTTAGATCCCGTGGAAATAACTGATGAATTAATTGACAATCTAGCTGAATCAGCTTCATTAGCACCATCTTGTTTTAACAATCAACCCTGGAATTATGTTTTTGTACATGATGAAAAAAAACTTGAGCAGGTCTTTGAGACTTTATCTGATGGAAACGAATGGGCCCATAACGCATCAATGGTAATCGGTGTAGTTGCTAAAAGAGAAGATGATTGTAATATAAAAGAAAGAGAATATTATCTTTTTGATACAGGGCTTTCTACATCAATGATAATGCTTAGGGCTACTGAATTAGGATTAGTTGCACATGCAATTGCTGGATATAATGAAAAAAAGGCTAAAAAGGTACTTTCCATTCCGAAAGAATATAGGTTAATCACTCTAGTAATTGTAGGAAAACATTCTGATGAAATTAAAGATGTACTTTCTGAAAAACAGGCCAAAGATGAAAAAAGAAGGCCTTCTCGTAAAGATAAGGACGAATTTATTTACCATAATGAATTTAAAAATATTTAAAATTTACAGAATAATTAAAAATAAATTTATGTTTTAAGCAGGATTTATGCTGTGAAACATAGAATTAAAAAAAGAGTATGTTTTAGTAGTCTTAATATCAGAATTCAGGAAGGTTGGTGTAAAATTTTGAGTAATTACAAAACAGAAGATATCAAAAATTTTTCATTTATTTCCCATGGAGGTGCGGGGAAAACAACTTTAACAGAGGATATTTTATTTAATGCCGGAGTAATTGAACAAATTGGTTCAGTTGATGAAGGAAATACTAAATCAGACTTCATACCAGAAGAAAAAGAACATAAATATTCAGTTAATAGTTCTTATTTTTCCTTCAACTGGAATAATAAGCAGATTAATTTAATTGATACCCCGGGTTATGCAGATTTTAGGGGTGAAGTAGCAAGTGCTACTAGGATGGTTGAATCATCAGTTTTATTAGTTAATGCAGATTCGGGGATTGAAGTGAATACAAATTATGTATGGAATATTGCAGTTGGAAACAATAATTCAATGTTTATTTTTATAAATCAGTTTGATAAAGAAGGTACCAACTTCAATGAAGTATTGAATGAATTAGAAGAAAATTTTGATAAATCATTACTCCCCATTACAATACCCTATAAAGAGGGAGATGAATATAAAGGAGTAATCGATTTATTAGAGGAAACCTTTATAGAATCAAAAGATGGTAAAGAAGCTAAGTCAGACTTAAATGAAAAACAGCAAGAGTTATTAGATGAATATAAACTTAGCGTTTTCGAATCAATTGTAGAATTAGATGAAGAATTAATGATGAAATACCTTGAAGAAGAAGAAATTACTCAAGAAGAATTAAATAATGCACTTCTAAAGGGAGTTTTAAGTAAAGAGATAGTACCTGTATTTTCGGGTAGTGCCCTTCGTAATTCTGGTGTTAAAAAATTGATGGAATGTTTAAATAAACTTGCTCCTTCTGCAGCTGAACGTGAAACCTTAAAAGTAGAAGCAAAAGAAGATACAGCAGAGTATGAGACAAACGAAGAAGGTCCTTTTATTGGAATGGTTGGGAAAACCATGGTAGACCCTTATATAGGTAAATTGTCTATTTTTAGAGTATATTCAGGCAAAATTGAAAAAAGCGAAGAAATATATGTTCCGAGAACAAAAGATGATTATCGGGTAAGTAAATTATATAAATTACGTGGCTCTGAACAGGAGCAAGTAGAAGAATTGATAGCTGGTGATATTGGAGCAGTTGCTAAATTAGATGAACTAGACACATCTGATACAATTACGAAAGAAGATCTTGACATTAAAATTGACCCAATTGAATTTCCAGTACCAATGTTAATGAAAGCTGCTGAACCAATTAGTGAAGATGAGAATGAAAAGATGTCGGCTGCAATTCAGAGATATTCATTAGAAGATCCTACGTTTAGAGTAAGTTATAAAAAAGCAACAAAACAAATGATTGTAAGAGGTATGGGGACTGTACATCTTGATGTAGTTAATGATATCTGTCAAAGAAAATTTGATGTTGGATTTAAACTTGAAGAACCTAAAGTTGAATATAAAGAAGCTATCAGAAAAAAAGTATCTGTGGAAAAGAAATATAAAAAGCAATCTGGTGGAAGAGGGCAATATGGTCATGTAATGATCCGTTTTGAACCTTTACCAAGAGGAAGCGGTTTTGAATTTGAAGAAGAGATTTTTGGTGGAGCAATTCCTAGCAAATTTATTCCTGCTGTGGAAAAAGGTATTTTAGAAGCAAAAGATGAAGGTTCATTAGCTGGTTATCCAGTGGTTGATTTTAAAGCAACCGTTTATGATGGTTCTTACCATGATGTGGATTCTTCTGAAATGGCTTTTAAAATTGCTGCTTCCAAAGCATTTAGACAGGCTTTGCAAAATGCTAAACCAATACTTCTTGAGCCTATCATGGACGTTACTGTTGTTGTTCCTGAAAGGTTTATGGGCGATATAATGGGTGATTTAAATTCTAGAAGGGGTAAAATTTCAGGTATGGAACCCCAAGATGGTACCCAAAAAATAAAGGCCAAAGTACCCAAAAGTGAACTCTTTAATTATGCAACAGATTTAAAATCTATAACTGGTGGTTATGGTTATTTCACTATGGATTTTTCTAATTACGAAAAAGTACCAAGGGAAACCAGTGAAGAGATAATTGAAGAACATAGGCAAAAAGAGGAAGAGTAAATAAATAATATACTATAAAAAACCCCTCACTATCAAATGGTGAGGGGTTTACAAGTTAATAATTGAGATTAAATGAAAAGTTATAAATTACCTTTGAAAATTTCTTATCATAGGCAGCACTTAGATCTAAATTTAAAGGTTTAAGGCCCATTAATGAAGAAATCATATTCAGATTTATACCAGCAGCGGTATTTAAATTATCTCCAAAGTTTATATCAAGAAATACTGATGGATTAAACTGTTCTAACGAGAAGAAGTGCATAATTTCTGTTGATTCAGAAAAGGGATATCTATATATTAAGGATGTTGAAAGAGAAGTTTTTTCTTTCTTATTGTCATTTCTACCTCTATATATATCAGGATTTCCTAATAGATTAGTATTAGAGAATACAAATTTATTGGAAGATTTCCATCTTTTATTAATATTATATTCTAATAAACTTGAATTGATAAATTGTGGTTTTATATTTTTCTTTAAAAGCAGATCAGTGTTATTTTCAAAATTAATTTTTTCTATTCCCAATTTTATATTATTATTCAAATAATAATAACTTTCTTTTCTAAGATTAGCTGCGCCTATAGAAAGTGAAGAGTTTTGAATAAAAAATTTAAATTCTGTTATATAATCTATATTTTCATAGGCCGGATTATTTTTAATTCTAATAATAAAATCCATAGGTTCTAATAATTTTTTATATCTTATCTTTAATTCTGTATGTTTGTCTTCACCAACATTAAATAAACTTTTGAATTTTATATGAGATTTTTCGAAATATACTCCATAATGTAAGTCATATACTATATTTCTAAATAGTTCCTGTTCAAAAAAAGATTGATTATTAAAATAATAAAGTAAATAATTGAAATAGGGTTCAGGATAAATCATTCTATCGAATAAGATATCAGTATATAATTTATCATAATAATTTTTATTGTATTGAGAAAAGTCAGGTTTATTCGACTTATGGTTTTTATTTTCTAATAATTTTTTAATTTCTGGTATTTTCGCTTTTGTATTATTATATCCAATTGCAATAAATTCTTCGATTAAATCAAAATCTTTAAAACTAAAATCACTAACTTCATTATTGATTACTATATCAGAATATTTATCGAGGATTGGTTGTGAATTTTTTTTCTGTACTAATAGCAACATTCTTGATAGAGATTGTATTGGATATTTATAGGTTTCATAAGGAAGTTCGTCAAAAGCAGTTGTTGATATTACTATATCAGCAGATAAAGCTCGAGCAGCCTTTGCAGGCACCATTTCAATAAGTCCAGGATCTACTAAATACCTGTCCTTATTTGTATATACGGGATAATAAAAAGGAATCGAGTAGGTGCTTTGAAGCACATCGGAAATTGCACCTTTGCTAGTTACAAACATATTACCGCTATCAAGATCAAAATTCAAAAGTGCAGTTTTAATTAGAAAATTTTCAAGATTTTTTTTAGGGGAAACTTTTTCTATTATATAATTAAATTTATCAGTTTGAAATAATGAATAGACGGGTATAAGATTTATATCTAAAAGAGAATTATAGGGTAAATTTGTTGTAATATCTTCAATACTTTCTCCGGAAAGACCACTTCCATAGAGTGTTCCTATTATTCCTCCCATACTTGATCCAATTACAATATCTGGATAAATACCAGCTTCATTTAATGCTTTAATGACTCCAATATTAACAAATCCGCGGGCTCCACCACCACTAAGTGCTAGAGCAAGCGAAGGAGAATCAATATTTTTGAATTTTTCATAGTTTTCTATTATATATATATCTTCATCAATATTAATTTTTGATGGTTCAGCATTTGTATTAATACTAAAACTGACTATCAAAAAAAATAGAAAAATAAATATAAATAGTTTGTTATTTTTCAATTTTTTCTATCACCTCTTTTTCGGCTGGATCAACATATACAGTATTATAATCATCATAATAAACAAGGCCAGGTTTAGCTCCTTTAGGCTTGTTAACATTTTCAACTGGAGTAAAATCAATTGGTACATTTTTAGATTCTTTAGCTTTACTAAAGTAAGCAGCTAACCTTGCTGCTTCTATAATTGTATCTTCAGGGACTTTATCATTGGTGTGGTTTCTAATAATGACATGTGAACCAGCAATTTTTTTTGTATGAAGCCAAATGTCTCCATCATTAGCAATATATTTAGTAAGCTTATCATTTTGTTTGTTATTTCTACCTATTAAGACTTCATAATCATCATTAGTTCTATATTTATAGGGTTTAATTTTTTTGTTATTCTGATTATTTTTCTGTTTTTGTTTTTTGATATAACCTTCTTCACGAAGTTCGTTTTCGATTTCATATAACTCATTTAAGTCATTTGCATCTTCTATATTAAAAAGTACCTGATTCAAATACTTTTCCTCATGTCTTAATTTCCCGATCTGTCTTTTTAAGTGTTTTAGACTTTTTTTAGCTTTTTGATATTTTTTGAAATACTTTTGCGCATTTTCAATTGCGTCTTTCTTAGGATTTAAAGAAATTGTTATTTCTTTTTGTTCTGAGTCATAATAATTAGTTAATTTAACTTCTTTACTTCCTTTATCTATTTGATGAAGATTTGCTTTTATAAGTTCACCTTTTTGTTTAAAGAGTTCATAGTTTTCATTTTCTTTTAATTCATCTTTAAATTCATTTTGCTTTTTATTGTTCTTTTTTAGGAATCCATTTACGATTCCTTTTAGTTCTTTTTTCTTTTCTTTAAGTTCGATATCTTTTAAATAGTTTTTGTAATAATATTCAAATAGTTGGTCAGTATCTTTAAAGTTGATTACCTTATCAATATTATCTTTATAGGTTAATTTAAAAGCAGAGAAGTAGTCTATTTCACTGTTTTTTAATCCTATTGATGGGTTATATTTATTATTTTTTACACTATCAAATATATTTTTAAAACTTTCATATAATTTTCCTTTTTCATTTGGACTAAGTTCATTGTATTTTCTATTATAATCGATGTTTGCTCTAGCACCTATTTCTTTACTTGAAGCAGGACCAATTCCTCTGAAATTAAACATTATTGCATGGTAGACCTTTTTATCAAAGTCGCTAGGTATTTTATTAAAAAAACTTTTTTTATCAACATTTAAAGGATTATTTTTGTCCTGCCCAGGTGGAAACTCATATTGACTCCCAGGATAAATATTTCTTTTATTATCTTTCGAAAGTCTTGTGATAGCATCTAATACTAATAGATTATCATTTGTTAATATAATATTATTATATCTTCCCATGATTTCTATAAACATATAATATAAATTATTATAGCTTTCGATTTCAATTTTCATTATTCTTTCAAATTTAGGTTGAGAAATATCTTTGATAATTCCTCTCATCAAATATTTACGAAGCAGCATACAAAAATCTGGTGGAAACTGAGGATTTTCAAAATCAAAATCGGTAATTTGTATTCTTGATTCTCTAGAATCTGAACTGATTAAAAGTTGATGATTATAATTATTATTTCTTACAGTTATTGTAATATTTTTCTTGGATGGTTGATAAATTTTATCGATTCTGCCATCCTTCAATTTATTATTTAAATTAGTTTTTATTGCTGATAATAATATTCCATCTATTGACATAGTTAATGACCTCCTGAAAACAAAATTTATATTTAATATATCATACTAACAGTATAAATTATATATTAGTTTTAGTCAAAATATGAAGCAAGTAATAATTGATAATCAAGGGTTCAAATTCCTTGTTAAATAAATGATTCTGTGATATTATAATTAAAATAGAAAATTACAATAATTTTATAATTAAATTAAAGAAATTATATATATTTGAGAGGGAGGATTTTACAATGGATATCAATTTGATCAATATTGGATTCGGTAATATTGTTGCTGCCAATAGAGTTATTGCTGTGGTTAGTCCTGAATCGGCTCCAATTAAAAGGATTATTCAAGAAGCAAGAGAAAGCGGTATGTTGATTGATGCTACATATGGACGTCGTACTCGTGCTGTTATTATTACTGATAGTGATCATGTCGTACTTTCTGCTATTCAACCTGAAACCGTTTCCCATCGTTTAGATAATAATAAAGAAAAAACTGAAGACTAATTATAGGAAGTGATCATATATGCAAAGAGGAATTCTTTTCGTTCTCTCAGGTCCTTCTGGGGTAGGAAAAGGTACTGTATTGGATGGTTTGATGGAAGATTATAATAATATTAATTATTCTATCTCTGTTACTACTCGTACTCCTAGAGAAGGCGAAATTAATGGGGACGATTATTTTTTTGTAAATAGAGAAAAGTTTGAAGAAATGAAAGCAAAAAATCAATTTTTAGAGACTGCTAGAGTTCACGGTAATTACTATGGTACCCCACGTTATTCTGTTGAAGAATGTTTATCAAGAGGGGAAGATATTATTTTAGAAATCGATATTCAGGGGGCTAAACAAATAAAACAGGAATTCAATGATGCAGTTTACATATTTTTATTACCTCCTAATTATGAAGAATTAAAAACCAGACTAGAAAAAAGAGATTCTGAGACTGCTGAAAGTTTAAAAAGAAGATTGAAAAATGCTAGTGAAGAAATCAGTGAAGTTAAAAATTATGATTACAGCATAGTGAATGACAAAGTTGAAGATACAGTTGAGGAGGTAAAAAGAGTTATCAAAAAGGAAAGAAAACTTAAAAAAAGGGGGAAGTTTTAAGGTGGAAAATAAAAATATCTTACTTGGCGTCACAGGTGGAATAGCTGCCTATAAGATGGCTTCTGTTGCCAGTTCTTTAACTAAAAGAGGTCACGAAGTCCATGTAGTAATGACAGAGTCAGCCCAGAAATTTATATCCCCCGTTACTTTTAGGGCTATTACAGGTCTTCCGGTTGAAACCGATCTTTTTAGTGAACCGGAAAAACACGAAGTAAAACATATTTCTTTGGCAGATAAAACAGATATTGCATTAATAGGACCTGCTACTGCAAACATTATTGGGAAAATTGCTAACGGGATAGCAGATGACCTATTAACAACAATTATTACTGCGATTACTGTTCCCGTTATAATAGCACCTGCCATGAATGTAAATATGTTTAACAATCCAATTATTCAGGAAAATTTAGATTATTTAAGTGAAAAAGAGTATAAGATTCTTACTCCTTCTGAAGGAATGCTTGCTTGTGGTTATGTGGGTAAAGGTAGATTACCGGAGCCAGATATCTTAGTTGAATATATCTTAAAAGGATTAACTAAAAAAGATTTAAAAGGAAAAAAAGTATTAGTAACTGCAGGACCAACCAGAGAAGAAATTGATCCGGTCCGTTATCTTACAAATTATTCAAGTGGTAAGATGGGATATGCTCTTGCTAAAAGAGCTTCTGCCCGTGGAGCTGAAGTCAAATTATTTTCCGGGCCTACAAGTTTAGATAATCCTATAGAAGTTAAAACAGAAAAAATAAAGAGTGCTAATGAGCTTTATGAAAAAGTTATTAATCAAATGAATGAATTTGATATTATTATAATGGCTGCTGCAGTGGCTGATTTTACTCCAGAGTCAATATCTGATAATAAAATTAAAAAGAATAACGAAGATTATATGGATTTACGTTTAATAAGAACCAAAGATATTATTAAAGAAATAAGTAAAAATAAAGAGGATGATCAGATTGTTGTCGGTTTTGCAGCAGAAAGTAATGATTTGATTAAGAATGCTCGTAAAAAACTAGAGCTGAAAAATCTTGACATGATAGTGGCTAATGATATTAAAAACAAAGAAATATTTGGTAGCGATGAAAGTGAAGTAATTATTATAACAGATGAAAAACAAATTGATGTATCGCGTTCTTCTAAAGAAAATATAGCCAATCAAATATTTGATTTATTGAATTAATTAGGATATCAAATAACCGCTCTTAAAGGAGCGGTTTTCTGTCTTTTTGCAGGATATTTTCAATACTTAATTAATTTATTATTATAGTGTAGTTTTTAGGAAAGGAGAATGAATAGATGTTAAATAAAAGCATAATTGAAGATACGATAAACACTGCTTTAAACAAAGGAGGAGATTTCGCTGAGGTTTTTATAGAAGAAAAAATGTCTAATTCAATAAATCTAGTTAATGGGAAAATAGATAGTGCGAATACAGGAATTGATTACGGGGTTGGTATTAGAGTAATCAAAGATACTAATGAAATTTATGTATATACAAATAATGATAGTAGAGAAAATTTATTGAAGTTAGCAGATAAAGCAGCAGGAATGTTAGAAAAAACGGAAATTAAAAACTCAAGTTTGAAATACCAGGATTTTAAAAACACTCATCCTATAATGGTTTATCCTAATCAAGTTAATCAGACGAAAAAAGTAGAATTAATAAAAACAGCTTACAATGCTGCAGAGAAATATGATGATTTAATAACTCAGGTCGTTGTAGGTTTGTCCGATTATACTCAAAATATACAAATTGCTAATTCAGAAGGAATATTTGTAGAAGATGAACGGACTAGAGTTAGAATGGGTATTCAAGCTGTTGCTACCTTGAAAGGGGAGAAGCAAACTGGTTATCACGGACCGGGGGGACATATGGGCTTTGAATTTTTTGATCAAATTGATGTAAAACAAAGAGCAAAGGATGCTGCCCGGATGGCTGTGACTATGATTAAAGCTGGCCATGCTCCTAAAGGTAAAATGCCAGTAATTATAGATAATAAATTTGGTGGAGTTATTTTCCATGAAGCCTGTGGACATGGATTAGAAGCAACTTCAGTAGCTAAAAACAATTCGGTTTTTGCAGATAAAATAGGTGAAAAAATAGCTAGTAAAAAAGTTACTGCTATTGATGACGGTACAGTACCAAATGCTTGGGGTTCACAAAATTTTGATGATGAAGGATATAAAACCCAAAGAAATGTCTTGATTAAAAATGGTGTTTTACAAGGTTATATGGTTGATTTTCTGAATGGTCGTAGGCTAGATATGAAATCCACTGGTTCAGGACGTAGACAGTCTTATCGCTATGCTCCTACCTCCCGGATGACTAATACGTTTATTGATAATGGAGATTTGAGTCGTGAAGAGATTATAAGTCAAACTGAATATGGTCTTTATGCAAAACACATGGGTGGAGGCTCGGTGAATCCAGCTACTGGTGAGTTTAACTTTAATGTTCGTGAAGGTTATATTGTTGAAAATGGTGAAATTAAAAAACCAGTAAGAGGAGCTACTTTGATTGGAAAAGGTGACGAAATACTTAAAAAAATAGATCTTGTAGGTAATAATTTAGATATTGCAGAAGGAATGTGTGGTTCAATAAGTGGTAGTGTTCCTGCTGGAGTAGGACAACCAACTCTACGAGTTTCAGAACTAACTGTTGGAGGAAGAGGTGGAAACCAGAATGGAAATTAAAAAATTCATGAATCAACTTCTTGCAGAATCAAAAGCAAGTGATTTTTCTGAAAGTGAAACATATTTAAATAAATCAAAAAATTTCGAGATACGATTATATAAAGGTGAAATAGATTATTATGAGGAAAATGAAGAATATGGATTAGCTTTTAGAGGTTTACACAAAGATAAAATGGGTTATTCATATACTGAAAAGCTTGATGAATCTATAATCAACACTATTTTAGATAATGCAAAGAATAATGCTCTCATAATGGAAGATGATCAAGAGAAAATTTTTAAAGGCTCAGATAATTACAAAGATCTAGGATCATTAACTGGTATTTATGAGCAAGATCGCCAGTTGAAAATAAATTTATTAAAAAGTATTGAAGAAAAAATATATGAATTAGATGATAGAATAAGGAACATTAATTATTGTATATATGCAGATGAGAAAACGGGAGAACAAATCATTAATAGCAAAGAACTTAACTTAAATTATACTAATGATATAGGTTATATTTATGTGTCGGTTGTTGCAGAAAAACAGGGAGAAGTTCATACTGCTACTAATTATCAACTATTCAGAAATATAGATGAAGTTGAACCTGATGAATTTTCTAGAAAAATAGTAAATGAAGCTGTAAAACAGTTTGGAGCTAAATCTATAGGTTCAGGTCAATATTCAATAATATTAAGAAATGAAGTAATGATTGATATACTTTCAACTTTCAGTTCCACATTATCTGCTGAAAATGTTCAAAAGGGTTTATCCCTTTTCAAAGGTAAACTGGGTGAAAAAGTAGCTGCATCAAAAGTGAATTTAGTAGACGATCCCTTTTTTGAAAAAGGTTACAGAAGAGTACCATTTGATTCTGAAGGAACTGCTGCCCAGTATAAAGAAGTTATTAATGACGGAAAATTAACAACTTTTCTTCATAATTTAAAAACTGCTAATAAAGCTGGTTTAGAATCTACTGGTAATGCTTATCGATCTTCACATAAAAGCAAAATCAGTATTTCACCGACCAATATGTATCTAAAAAAAGGAGAAGATACTTTTGAAAGTTTATTATCTAACTTAAATGAAGGTTTAATCATTGAAGATGTACAGGGTTTACACTCGGGAGCTAATCAAGTTTCTGGAGATTTTTCCTTATCAGCAAGAGGATTTTATGTTAAAGATGGTGAGGTTAATAGACCTGTAGAACAAATAACTATCTCCGGCAATTTTTTACAGTTGTTAAAAGATATCAAGTTATTAGGTAATGATTTTAAGATGGGTCTACCACGTAGTGGACATATGGGTTCTCCCTCAGTATTGATAGAAACCCTCGATGTGTCGGGTTCATAGAGTAATTGACACAATAAAATCAATATGCTAAACTTTAATTATTAATAATATATAAATGAAGGTGATAATATGGCAAAAAATTATTTTATGACTTCAGAATCAGTCACAGAAGGACATCCTGATAAAATTGCTGATAAAATATCAGACAGTATTTTAGATGAGATTTTAAAAAATGATAAAAATGCTAGAGTTGCCTGTGAAACAATGGTAACTACCGGTTTAGCTTTTATATCTGGTGAAATAACAACAGATTGTTATGTAGATGTTACAGATATAACTAGACAAACCATTATGGATATAGGTTATGATAGAGCCAAATATGGTTTTGATGGAGAAACTTGTGGTGTTATAACTTCTATTAAGGAACAGTCAGCTGATATAGCATTAGGTGTAAACAAGTCTTATGAAGCAAAACAAAGTAAAAATGAAGAAATTGGTGCTGGTGACCAGGGTATTATGTATGGATACGCAACAAATGAAACTAAAGAATATATGCCTCTACCCATCACTTTAGCACATCAATTATCTAAAAGATTGGCAGAAGTACGTAAAAAAGACATTATTGACTATCTTAGACCAGATGGTAAAACTCAAGTTACCATTGAGTATCAGAATGATGTTCCTAAAAGAGTAGATAAAGTACTAATTTCTGCTCAACATCATCCTGAAGTTGGACAGGATACGATAAAAAGAGATTTATGTGAATTTGTTATTCCAGAAATTATTCCATCTGATATGATGGATGATAATACTAAAATATTAGTAAATCCTACCGGTAGATTTGTAATTGGTGGTCCTCATGGTGATGCTGGTTTAACAGGTCGAAAAATTATTGTTGATACTTATGGGGGTACTGCTCGTCATGGTGGTGGAGCTTTTTCAGGTAAAGATCCTACAAAAGTAGATCGTTCAGCTACATATGCCGCACGACATATTGCCAAAAATATCGTAGCTGCAGAATTAGCAGACAAATGTGAAGTACAACTTTCATATGCCATCGGGGTAGCAAGACCTCTTTCAATAATGGTTGAAACCTTTGGTACAGCAAAAGTGAGTGAGAAAAGACTTGTAAATGTAATAAAAGATAACTTTGATCTAACTCCAGGTGGTATAATTAATAATTTTGATTTAATGCGTCCCCTTTATAGTCAAATCACAAATTATGGTCATTTTGGGCGTTTAGATCTTAATTTACCTTGGGAAAAACTTGATATGGTTGAGGTATTAAAAAGGAAGATTTAATAAGTAATTGTACCGGAGGAGTTATTTCCTTCGGTTTTCCCTTGCCTAGTGAGAGGTGAAAATATGCAAAACAAAGAAAATCAAATAGACAGAAAAACTGTATTTAGAGGACTTAGGATTGCAGTAATTTTAAGTTTAATTATTTCTGCTATTATAATTATTATAACTATCGATGAAAACTCATTAGAACGTGTTATAATAAATATGGATATGAAATATATATGGATTATTTTAGGATTGATGTTTATAAATATCGCTGCTGCAGGTAAAAGATTGAAAGTAATGGTTTCGCAAATAGGCACAGAATTATCTTTAATAGACTGTATGATAATTCATATTTCAGGTGCTTTTGTTTCTAATGTTACACCTTTTGCAAGTGGAGGAGGACCTTTTCAAATCTATTTCCTTCATAAAAAAGGGGTAAATGTTGGCAAAGCGTCTACAGTGATAGTGACTAATTTCTTATTTAGATTATTTTATTTTGGTTCACTAACTCCTATTTTCTTAATATTTTATAATAAATATATTTCAGCTGGTGTGCTACCCAAATATATATTTTATTTTGCTTTTGGAATGGGAATTTTAATTTCAGCTGGTATTATATTATTAACTCTTGTTCCTAAAATTGGTGATAAGTTAATTGATTATATTTTAAATATAAATAAAATACACAATTTGATTAAGAAAAGTTATAGAGCAAAACGATGGTTGGTGACAAGTAGAAGAGAAGTCCGAGATTTTAGAAATTCTTTAAGCATATTAAAAGAAAATAAAAAGACATTGTTTTGGGGAGTATTTTATACCATAATATTCTGGAGTAGTCTTTTTATGGTTATGCCAGTAATTTTAATCTCATTTGGAGCTGAACCACGTTTTCTACAGGCTTATATAATGCAGACTATATTTTACCTTATGTTACCTTATACTCCTACTCCAGGGGCTAGTGGAGTCGCTGAGGTTGGTTTTGCTTCGATATTTGTAGCCTTTATTCCAAGTAATATAGTAGGATTGGTTACTTTTGGTTGGAGATTGTTTACTTTTTATTTAATTCTAGTAGTGGGAGGAATCTTTGCATTGCGTGAAATAAGCAAAAGAAGGAGTAATAATGAATAATATAGCAGAAGTAATAGTTGATATACCGGTACACAAATTCGATAAGGCATATGATTATATTATCCCGGATAATTTATCAGAAAAAATAAAGGTAGGAATGGCTGTTAATGTAAGATTTGGTACAAGAAAATTAAGAGCATTTGTCTTAAAGTTAAAAGATACTTCAGAAGTAGAAGAAGATAAAATTAAAAAAATAGATAGTTTGATTTCTAATGAAAAGTTTTTTGATAAAAATGATTTGAAATTATATAAATGGATAAGTGATTATTACTGCGCACTTTTAATTAGTGTTATTAAAGCAGCTGTTCCTACAGCTGTTTTTAAAGGTAATATAAGCAAAAAAGTAATTAAAGGTGTAAAACTTAATATAGAACTAAATAATATTGATAGATATTTAGAACAGTTAGAAAAAAGAGCTCCAAGTCAATTTAAAGTATTAAGTTATTTTAAAGATTTTTCAGGAGAAATTAAGGTTAAAGAACTTTTATCAAAATTAGATGTCTATAGAGGAGCAGTTAAAAGTTTAGTCGAGAAAGATTTATTAAAATATACAGAAAGTATTGAACGAAGAATACCATATAAAGATTTTGAACAGAAAATGGTTGAAGAGCTTGATCCAACTAAAGCCCAAAAGAAAGTATTAAAAAGAATTAATGATACGCTTTTTGATAATATATCTAAAACATATCTACTACATGGGGTAACTGGCTCAGGAAAGACAGAAGTATATATGCAGTTGATAAAAAAAGTCTTAAAACAAGATAAAGGAGCCATTTTATTAGTTCCTGAGATATCATTAACCCCTCTTATGGTAAAAAGATTTTATAGTCGCTTTGGAGAAAAAATAGCAGTTTTACATTCTGCCTTATCTTCAGGAGAAAAATATGATGAATGGCGCAATATAAAAAGGGGTAATGCTAAGATAGTTATTGGGGCTAGGTCCGCAATATTTGCTCCTGTTAATAATCTAGGGATAATTATAATTGATGAAGAGCATGAAAATTCATATAAACAAGGTACTCATCCTTATTATCATGCCCGTGAAGTAGCTCAAAAAAGGGCTGAAATAAATAATATTGATTTAGTATTGGGCACTGCTACCCCTTCTTTAGAGAGTTATTATGAGGCAAAAGAAGGAGACTATGAATATTTATCTTTACCCAATAGGGTTGATAATAAATCAATGCCTCCAGTAGAAATAATAAATATGAAAGAAGAATTAAAAAAAGGAAACCCTTCTATTTTTAGTAATTATTTAAAAGAAAATCTTAAAAATGTATTACAAAAAGGTAGGCAAGCAATATTATTTCTTAATAGAAGGGGTTATTCCAGTTTTGTGTTATGTAGAAGTTGTGGTGAAGTTATAAAATGTGATAATTGTGATATTTCTATGACTTATCATCGTGATAAAAACAAATTGGTTTGTCATTATTGTGGTAATTCAAAAGAGATTCCTAAATATTGCCCAAATTGTAGTAGTAAATATATTAAAGATTTTGGAATTGGTACTGAAAGAATTGAAAGCGAAGTAAAGAAAATATTTCCAGATTCAAAAGTAGCAAGAATGGACCATGATACAACAACTAGAAAAGGCTCACATAGAAAAATATTGGATAAACTTGATAATGCCGAGATTGATATATTAGTCGGTACTCAGATGGTAGCAAAGGGTCATGATTATCCCAATGTATTACTTGTTGGCGTAGTAACTGCCGATACTATAATGAACCTTCCTGATTTTAGGTCAGCTGAAAGGACATTTCAGCTTTTAACTCAAGTTGCTGGAAGAACCGGCCGGGGTAAAAAGGAAGGAAAAGTTGCTATTCAAACTTACAGTCCAGAACATTATAGTGTTTTAGCAGCAAAGGAACATGATTATGAGTACTTTTATAGTAAAGAGATTCCACTGCGTAAATCTCTGCAGTACCCTCCTTTTACGTACTTGGTGAATATTACAATGGTTCATAAAAATAAAAATAAAGCTGAAAAAGCTGCTGATAAGTTATATAATCATATAATAGAATCTCAAGTCAAGAAAATTGTAGGACCATCTCCTGCCCCTATCGAAAGAATTAGGGGAGAATATAGAGTCCAGGTGATGTTAAAATTTGATGACATTAACGTAAGAACAAAGGTTATGAAAAATATAAAAGAAGACTTTCTTAAAAAGATTAGTATTAATGTAAAGTATAACATTGATGTCGATCCAATATCGATGTTATAATACTATAAGAGGTGATAAAAATGGCTGTATTGCCAATTAGAAAAATAGGAGATCCTGTATTAAGAAGCAGATCTAAAGAAGTTGAAAATATTAATGAACAAACTAAAGAATTAATTGATAATATGATAGATTCCATGGAAGCAGCAGAGGGTATTGGATTAGCTGCTCCCCAGATTGGTATATTACAAAGAGTTATAGTTGTAAAAATTGAAGATGATTTAAAAGTGACTATTAATCCTATCCTAATTAAAGAAAAAGGAGAGTCTATGGCAGAAGAAGGTTGTCTTAGTGTTCCCGATAGAAGAGGACTAGTAAAGAGACCAGAAGAAATTATAATTGAAGGATTAAATGAAGAAGGAGAAAAAGTGAAGTATGAACTTGAAGGTTTAAAAGCAAGAGCATTTCTTCATGAAATCGATCATTTGAATGGTATATTATTTGTAGATAAAGCAATTGAAATTAAAGATGAAGAATCGGAGTGATAGTATGAATATTGCATTTGCAGGTACACCTGATTTTGCAGTACCAAGTTTAATAAAATTAAATGAAGAAGAAGATATAAATATTAAAGCAGTTATTACTCAACCTGATCGTAGACGTGGTAGAGGTAAAAAGGTACATTACACTCAAGTAAAAAAAGAAAGTTTAAAAAGAAATCTATCGGTATTACAACCTAAAAATATAAATAGTAGTGAGACGATTGAAAAATTAAATGATATGAATTTAGATTTAATAGTTGTAGTTGCATATGGCCAAATCCTTTCAAAAGAACTATTGGAGTTACCAGAAAAAGGTTGTATAAATCTACACGCTTCTTTATTACCGGAGTACAGGGGTTCTAGCCCTATACAACAAGCTATTTTAGATGGTAAGGATAAAACCGGTGTAACCATCATGTTTATGGAAGAAGGTTTGGATACCGGAGATATAATTTCTCAAAAAGAGGTTTTAATGAAAAATAGCTATAATGCAGGTGACCTGCATGATAAATTAGCTGAAACAGGTGCGAAATTATTAGCTGAAACAGTTCTAGATATGAAGGAAAATAAAATAAAGGCAACACCCCAAGATAATTCAAAGTCAAGTTATACCGGTCAGTTGTCAAAAAAAGATGGATTAATAGATTGGGAAAAATCCAGTCAAAATATTTATTATTTTGTAAAGGCTATGAATCCCTGGCCGGGCTCATTCACCTATTTAAACGGTAAATTATTAAAAATCTTTGAAGTGGAAGTTGTTGATAATAATTCAAACCAAAAACCCGGCGAAATTGTTAGTGCTGATCCTAATTTTGGACTTTTGGTTCAAACCGGTAATGGGGTTATTAAGATTAATAAATTGCAATTAGCTGGTAAGAAAAAAATGTCTTCTTCAGATTTTCTAAGAGGATATGCTTTAGAGACTGGAACACAGTTCGATAGCAAAAAGGAGTGATAGAAATTGTTTTTATATGATCCTACTATAATAATGTTAATACCTGTTTTATTGATTTCAATGTATGCTCAATATAAAGTAAAGAGCACTTTTAATAAATATTCTGAAATAAGTACAAATGTAAATAAAACAGCCGCAGAGATTGTTAGAGAGCTTTTAATTGAAAATGGTGTTAATGATATAAAAGTTAAAAGAATTGAAGGGGATTTAAATGATCATTATGATCCTAAAAATAAAGTATTAAATCTATCTCAAAACATTTATGCTAGCAATTCAATAGCTGCTATTGGTGTAGCTGCTCATGAAGCAGGACATGCTATTCAGGATGCCAAAGGATATACTCCTTTAAAGTTAAGGGCTAATTTGGTGCCGGCAGCAAGTATAGGTTCTAGTTGGGGCCTGCCAATGGCTATTATTGGATTTTTCTTGCAAACTCAGTTTTTAATAGCACTGGGTTTTATAATGTTTTTAGGAGCATTTATATTTCATTTAGTCACCTTACCGGTAGAATTTAATGCAAGTAAAAGGGCTTTGACACTATTGAAAAATAATAATATATTAAATACTAAAGAATTAAAAGGTGCTAAGAAAGTTTTAAGAGCAGCGGCTTTCACATATGTATCAGCTACTTTAGTTGCTTTAGTTAACTTAGTTAGAATCGCTGTCTTATTTGGGATGGGTAGTAATGACTAAAAAAAATTTATTAAAATTGAACTTAAATGAATTAAAAAATGAATTCAAGAAAAATAATATAAAAGGTTTTAGAGCAGAACAGGTTTTTAACTGGATATACAGAAATGGAATAGTAGAGTTTCCAAAAATGAGTAACCTTCCTAGAGTTCTTATTAATGAACTCACTGAAAAATATGAAATAAATGATTTGAATTTAAATAAGAAGCTTATTGCAAAAGATGGTACTCAAAAATATCTCTGGAAAACTAATGATAATAATTTGGTGGAAAGCGTATTTTTACCCTATGAAGATAAAAACAGGTATTCTATATGTGTTTCTAGTCAAATTGGTTGTTCAATAGGATGTGAATTTTGTGCAACTGGGATCGATGGATTAAAGCGTGACCTATCAGTTTCAGAGATAATAGAACAAATTTTAAAAATACAGATTGATGTTAGTAAAGAAAGGTACGGAAGCCCTAAAATAACAAATATTGTCTTTATGGGAATGGGTGAACCCTTTTTAAACTATGATAATGTGATGAAAGCAGTGTCAATATTAAATGATGAAAAGGGTTTAAATATAGGAATGAGAAAAATTACAATTTCTACTTCCGGTATAATTGAGAAAATTAAAACTTTAGCAGAAAATAATCAACAAATTGGTTTAGCAATTTCACTTAATGCCCCAAATAATCAATTGAGAAATAAATTAATGCCTATTAATAAAAAATATAATTTAGATAAATTGATGGAAGCTGTTAATTATTATATACGAAAAACTAATCGTCGTGTAACATTTGAATATGTTTTAATGGAGGGAATTAATGACCATGAAATCCATGCTGAACAGTTAATTAAAATACTAAAAAATAAATTAGTTCATGTAAACTTAATTCCTGCAAATCCTGTACCCGAACTCGATATAAAAAAACCACACCAGGGTGTCGCGAAATATTTTAAAAACAGATTAGAAGATAATGACATTTCAGCTACAATCCGAGTTGAAAAGGGAACAAATATTAAAGCAGCTTGTGGACAGCTGAGAGCCAGCTACCAAAATGGGGGATAAAAATGAGTTTTAATTTTTTCACTAATATTGGAAATAAAAGAGAAAATAATGAAGATAACTATCTAATCATGCAGCCCATAGAAATTCAGGCAATTTTAGCAGTTGCTGATGGTATGGGGGGACATAATGCTGGGGAAGTAGCCAGCAAGATTGCAATAGATACAATAAAAGAATTTTCTTTTGATTTTCAAAAAGAAATAATTGAACAGATTAATAATGTTGTGAAAAAGGCTAATGAAAACATTTTTAATTATTCAGAACAAAAAAATGATTATAAAGATATGGGTACAACCCTAACTCTTAGTTTAATTAAAGATAACGCCCTTTATTTTGGTCATGTTGGGGACAGCCGTCTTTATGTTTATAATGATCAACTGCAACAAATTACAACAGATCATTCCCTAGTAAATGATCTTGTCGAAAACAAAACTATTAAACCAGATGAAGCATTTGATCATCCTAATAAAAATATTATAACTCAAGCACTTGGTGTAGATAGGGAATTAGAAATACAAACCGGGCAAATAGATGTCGAAAATGATGATATAGTTATGTTGTGTACAGATGGACTTACAGATATGGTAAGGTTTGAAGAGATAAAAAATGTATTTCAACAATATGCAGAAGTTGAGATAATAATTGATACTTTGGGAAATATGGCGTTACAAAACGGTGGCAATGATAATATTACAATAATAATGGGAAAGATATAAGTATATGAGGTGTCGATATGATTGGTAAATTATTAAATGAAAGATATAAAATTAAAAATCAAATTGGTAGCGGTGGAATGGCATTAGTCTATGAGGCCCAAGATATTTTATTAGATAGAAAAGTAGCCATTAAAATGTTAAGACCAGAATTCGTTTCTGACGAAGATTTTATTAATAAATTTCGACACGAAGCAAAAGCCGTTGCAAGAATTACCCATCCTAATGTGGTAAGTATCTATGATATTGTTGAAAGTGAAGATAGTCTTTATCTAGTCATGGAATATATTGAAGGTAAAGATTTAAAAACAGTAATTAAAGATCGTGGAAAATTGTCAATAGTTGAAGCCTTAGATATAGCTAACCAGGTAACTGCAGGAGTAGAAGTAGCTCACAATAATAATATAATACATTGTGATATAAAACCACATAATATTTTACTAACTGAAAATAATCAAATTAAGGTTACCGACTTTGGAATTGCTAGAGCGGTGTCTACATCTACTATGACAATTACAGATACTATAATGGGAAGTGCCCATTATTTTTCACCAGAACAAGCCCAAGGAAAAGAAATAAATACATATTCTGATATATATTCAATAGGTGTTGTTTTGTATGAAATGATATCAGGAGAAGTTCCATTTAAAGGTGATAGTCCAATTTCTGTTGCCTTAAAACATATTCAGAATGATCCTGAAGAATTAAAAAGTGTAATGCCTTCAGTACCAGAGCAAGTTAATGATTTAGTAATGAAAACTCTGTCTAAAGAACCTGAAGATAGATTTAGTAATGCTTCTGAATTTAGGGAAGAATTGGTTGATACACTAAAAAATATAGAAACTATAGATCAGTTTAATGAAAAAGAATTTCAAAATGATGATAGTGATACAAAAGTATTGAAAAAATCAGAAATAAAAAAGCAAGGATTAAATAACAAAAAAGATAAAGAATCAAACAATGAAGCCCAGGATAATTCTGCAGATGAAACCCAGAAATATATTTCAACTGAGCCTAAAAATAAATCCAAAGTAAATAAATGGTTAATTTGGGCCTTAGTAATTGTTCTTTTAGCTTCTGCCTCTGTATTTGGTTTAGTATACTTTTTTAAAGTTTATACAGAAGTACCGATTGTAGAAGTTCCAAATCTAATTAATACTGAATTTAAAGAGGCAAAAGATATAGCTTCTGAAAAAGGTTTGAGCCTCAAAAAGGCAGAAGAGGAAGTTTTTCATAATGATGTTGAAAAAGGTCATATTGTTACACAGGAGCCAAGAGTTAGTGAAAGAGTTAAACAAACTAGACAGATAGTTGTAACTATCAGTAAGGGACCCAAAATTGTAGAATTACCGGATTTTAAAGGACGTCCTTTAAGAGAAGTTGAGGTTTTATTAGATAACTTAGGTCTTCAGGTTGATGAATTTGTATATGAATATAGTGAACAGTTTGATGAAAATTATGTAATATCACAAATTCCTGAACCGGGTAGTGAAATAGAGGTTAATACTAAAGTAGAATTAGTTGTTAGTAAGGGACCTAAACCAATTATGGTTACAATGCCCTCATTATTAGGAAAAGATAAAGATGAATCATTTAATTTAATTACACGAAATGGTTTAGAAGTTGGTAAATTAAATTATGGAAAATCAACAAGATATGTGGAAGGTTTAGTAATGAATCAAGAATATGAAGTTGGTGAGAATGTGCCAGAAAACTCTACTGTTGATATAGGTATTAGTACTGGATTAGTTAACAAGGGTAATTTTGAAGAGCATAGAACAAATATTGGTATAAATATTGTAGGAAACAGTGAACAGGAAATAAAAATAGTAGTTAAAGATAGTAATGGTGAAGAAATTGCGTATCAAAAAACCCATAATCCTGGAGAATATGTAAATAAAACCATTTACAGTGTTGGACCTACGGTTTTAGAAATATATAGAGATGGTGAGTTAATAAAAACACAAGAAATTGGCACATAAATAGGAGGTCATTAATGGAAGGTATTATAACAAAAACTTTAGGTGGGTTTTTCTTTGTGAAAACAAATGAAGAAATTCATAAATGTAGGATTAGAGGTAAAATTCAGAAACAAGTTTATCCAGGTGATATTGCAAAAATAAATTTAGAAGATAAAATTGTAGAGTCTGTTAAAAAACGAGATAATCTACTTACGAGACCAAAGGTTGCTAATGTAGAACAAATGATTATTTTAACATCTCTTAAAAGTCCTCCTATGGACAAAAATTTGTTAGATAGGTTTATATTAATGGCAGAATCATCAGGGCTAATCCCCCTTATTGTATTTAACAAAATAGATCTTGTAGATAATTTAGATGAATACAAAGGAAATTTAGAGATCTATTCAGAAATAGGATATAATACCTTTTATATGAGTGCTAAACAGCATAAAGGTCTAAATAAATTATATCAAAATTTGGGTAATAAAATATCGGTTATTGCCGGCCCAAGTGGTAGTGGGAAGTCTACTTTAATTAATAGTATCGTTGAAGATGTTCAACTTCCTACTAATGAGGTTAGCGAAAAGTTAAAAAGAGGAGTCCATACTACAAAACATGTGGAGTTAATAACTCTACCCAGTAAAGGTTATGTGGCTGATACTCCAGGATTTACAAATATAAATATAGAGAATATTGAATCTGATAGTCTAAGATATTATTTTCCTGAGTTCAAAGAATATGAAGACCTTTGCAAATTCAGCACATGTAGTCATACCCATGAACCAGGATGTGCAGTAAAAGAAGCCCTTGAAAATGGTTTGATTAACCAAGAAAGATATGAAAGTTATAAGGAAATATATAAAGAATTACAAGAAAAAGAGGATGATATATATGGTTAATTTTGCTCCATCAATTTTATCAGCAAATTTTAGTAACTTAAAAGAAGAAGTAGAAAGTGTTAAAGATGCTAAATACCTTCATTTAGATATAATGGACGGTCGTTTTGTACCAAATATAACTTATGGCCCTTTGGTTATTGAAGCTATTAGACCATACAGTAAACAAATTTTTGATACCCATTTAATGATAGTTGAGCCCGAAAAATATATTGAAGATTTTGCAGAAGCAGGTAGTGATATTATAACTGTACATGTTGAAGCAACTGACCATATACATCGTGCTATTCAGATGATCAAATCTACTGGTTGTAAAGCAGGAGTATCACTTAACCCAGCTACTTCTTTATCGACAATAGAAAATATAATTGATGATTTAGATTTAATTTTAATAATGTCAGTAAACCCTGGTTTTGGAGGACAAAAATTTATTCCTCAGATCTTAGATAAAGTAAAAAGGTTAACTAAAATGATACAGAAAAGTAATACAGAAACTTTAATTGAGATTGATGGTGGTATTAATTTTGATAATGTTAAAGAAATAGCAGATGCCGGAGTTGATATAATAGTTAGTGGTTCTGCAATCTTTAAAGGCAATCCAGAAGAGAATCTTAATAAATTCAGAAAAAAATTGGAAGGCTAGTGATTTAATTGGGTAAAACTCTGATAGTTTTAAATGGTGTTTTTAATAATAAAAAAAATCAATTTCAAAAAATTATTAATGAATATAATAGGATTATTGCTGTTGATGGGGGATATAAATTCCTTAAAAATATTATAGATAAAGAACCTGATATTATTATAGGAGATTTTGATTCTATTGACCGAAATTCTAAATCACTTAAAAATTTCCATGGTGAAACTTATGAGTTTGACAGTGATAAGGATAAAACCGATGGTGAATTATCTGTTGATTATTGTTTAGAGAATGGTTTAAATGATATTACCTTTATTGGCGCCACAAAAGGTCGTTTAGATCAACAGTTTGGTAATATATTGTTGTTAGAATATGCAAATAATCGAGATATAAATGCCAATATTGTTGAACCTGGGATAGAAATTAATTTGATTACTGATAAAAAAATAATTAAAAATAAAGCAGGATATACATTGTCACTTTTTTCTTTAAGTGATAAAGCGATTATTAATACGCTAGAAGGTTGTAAATATGAATTAAATAATTATACCGTAGAAAGATCAAGTAGTAGAGGTATTAGTAACATTATTAAGAAAGAAAAAGCTATAATTAAAGTAGAATCAGGAAAATTATTAGCCTTTATCTGCAAAAAATGTTAATGGGAGTAAATTATGAGGAAAATTGATAGTGAAATTATTACAAAAGAAATTAAAGAAGCAGTTCAAACTGCAAATTATTCTCTGGAACAGAACTTAATCCAGAAATTAAAAACTGCTGCCAATAAAGAAAAATCTGACTTAGGAAAAAATGTTTTAAAAGAATTAATAGAAAATGCTAAAATAGCACGTGAAGAAAATATTCCGATTTGTCAGGATACTGGTATTGTAGTAATTTTTGCTGAAGTTGGTAATAATGTGAAAATAAATGGTGATTTAAATGAGGCAATAAACTATGGTATTAAAATTGGCTATAATGAAGGTTATTTAAGGAACTCGGTAGTAGAAGATCCTTTTAAAAGAGAAAATACTGGAGACAATACCCCAGCAATTATATATACTGATTTAGTTGAAGGGGATAGACTAAATTTGAAAATATTGATAAAAGGTGCCGGTAGTGAAAACATGAGTAAAATTAAAATGTTTAAACCTACTTCCACTAAAAAAGAAATTATTGATTTTGTTGTTGAAACCGTGGAAAAAGCTGGTGCAAATGCTTGCCCTCCTTATATTTTAGGTATTGGTATTGGCGGCACATTTGAAAAAGCAGCATTATTATCAAAAAAAGCTTTAGTGAAAGATTACCAAGAGGATTCATATATAGAAGATTTAGAAAGTAAAATTTTAAAAGAAGTAAACAAGACCGGGATTGGACCAGCAGGATTAGGTGGAAACACCACTGCATTAGGTGTAAATATTTTGACCCATCCCTGCCATATTGCTTCATTACCAGTAGCTGTTAATGTAAATTGTCATGCTTCAAGACATATTAAGATATCTATATAAGCAGGTGAAAAAATGAAATTAAAAACTCCTTTAACTGAGAAAAAAACTAAAGAACTTAAAGCAGGAGATAAAGTTTATCTAAGTGGTTATGTATATACTGCAAGAGACCAAGCACACAAAAGGTTATATAAACTTATTAAAAATAATGAAAAAGTTCCAATTGATTTAAATAATTCTGTAATTTACTATACTGGTCCAGCACCAGCACGTCCTAATCAAGCGATAGGTGCCTGTGGACCAACCACAAGTTATAGAATGGATGAATATACTCCAGCATTACTTAAGAGAGGTTTAAAGGGGATTATTGGCAAAGGGCCTAGAAGTAAAGAAGTTTTAGAGTCTTTAAAAGAAAATAAAGCCGTATATTTTGCCGCAATTGGTGGGACTGCTGCGTTATTATCCCAAAAAATCATTGAATCAAAAATAGTTGCTTATTCAGATTTAGAAACTGAAGCAATTAGATTACTTAAATTAAAAGAATTCCCACTAGTAGTTATTAATGATGTCTATGGTAATGATTACTATGAAATAGGTCAGAATAAATTTAAAGAAACGAGGTAATCACATGGATTTTAAAGAAGAATCTTTAAAATTACACAGGAAGTTAAGGGGCAAACTAACTGTCGAGAGCAAACATCATTTATCTAACAAGCATGACTTAAGCCTGCTTTATACTCCAGGTGTAGCTGAGATTTGTAAAAAAATAAGCGAAAATAAAGAAAATGTATATGATTATACTATTAAAAATAATAGTGTAGCAGTTATTAGTGATGGAAGCGCTGTATTAGGATTAGGGGATATAGGACCTGAAGCTGCTTTACCTGTAATGGAAGGTAAGGCTATTTTATTGAAAAGATTTGCAGGAGTTGATGCTTATCCTCTGTGTATAAAAAGAAATGAAGTTGATGAATTCGTGCAAAATGTTGTCAATTTAACTTCTTCTTTTGGAGCGATTAATTTAGAAGATATTAAAGCACCATTTTGTTTTGAAATCGAAGAAAAACTAAAAGCAAAAACAAATATACCGATTTTTCATGATGACCAGCATGGTACTGCGATTGTAGTCCTGGCTGGTTTATTTAATTCCCTTAAATTAGTTAAGAAAAACATAGAAAATATCAAAATTGTTATTGCTGGGGCCGGAGCTGCTGGCTTTGCTGTTACTAAATTATTATCAACTGCTGGAGCAAAAAATATCACAGTTGTTGATAAAAAAGGTGTTGTTTATAAAGGAAGAGCAGAAAATGATAAGTATTTAGAGCAGTTAAGTGAAATTTCAGGTGAAAGAAGAGTAAGGGACTTAAAAGATGCTTTTAAAAACTCTGATGTATTTATCGGTGTATCAACTGGAGATATTGTGTCCGAAAAAATGATTAAAAGTATGAATGAAAAGCCAATAATCTTTGCGTTAGCAAATCCGAATCCTGAGATCACTCCACAAAAAGCATATGATGCAGGTGCATATATTGTAGCGACAGGGAGATCTGATTACAATAACCAAATAAATAATGTTTTAGCTTTTCCAGGTATATTTAGGGGTGTATTAGATGCTCGTGCATCTGAAGTAAATGAAAAAATGAAACTAAAAGCAGCAATTGAAATTGCTAATTTAACTGGTGGTAATTTAAATAAAGACCAAATAATTCCGGAGGTTTTTAATGAAAAAGTGGCTTTGAAAACAGCTTTTGCAGTAGCAGAGGAAGCGGTAAAAACAGGAGTAACAAAATCTGAGTTGAGTATTGCTGAAATCAAAAAAAAGATAAGAAAAAATATAGTAATAAAATAAAAAGGAGTTTATTCAATCTTAATTGAATAAACTCCGTTATAAAAAATATATTAATATGCACGTTGAACTTTATTTGCTTTCAAACATTTTGTGCAAACTGTAATTTTTTGTTTTTTACCA
>Ga0207714_1000214_pt1 | contig 39041 bp, 42 predicted proteins | sample PonA232FremontCA_2_FD_187270 | JGI IMG/M metagenome (GOLD analysis project Ga0207714, IMG submission 187270) | Marine sediment microbial community from Fremont, CA, USA - Pond A23 Sediment 2 (SPAdes) | ecosystem: Environmental > Aquatic > Marine > Unclassified | place: USA: Fremont, California...
GGTCGGGTTTCCCCCACGTGGCGAGCGAAGAAAATCGAACAGAGTCTACGCTGGATAGATTCAAAAAGGCCCCGCGAACATTTACGCTGGATCCGGGGAAGTGCTGAATAGTTACAAAAAAGGCGGAAAACAAAGGGGGGAATGTGTGGGCGCTTCGCCCTGTGGGCCGACGGGGTCACGGTCCCGGCCGTTGAACAGCCACGCCCCTCAGCGGGGCTTCGGCCTGTGCCGCTCCATCTCGCTCAGGATCATTGCAAGGATTGAGCCCCCTTTATCCGGAAGCTCCGGATCGATCTCCCTGGCCCTGCGGAGATGATCCCGCACATAGTGGGGCAGATCCCCTTGCCAAAGATAGCGCTTGAAGTCATCCTCGACCCGTTGCTCCGAGAGGTTCCATGTGCCGGCAGCGCGACGGAACTGCTCGAACTCGCTCGTTCCCTCGGTCCGGGCCAGAATGAGCAGGAGCTCGGAATCCAGGGGTTCGCGCCGGGCGTTCTCGCGCCGTTCCCACAAGCGGGTCCCCAAGAGGAGGAGGACCACGAGGGTCACGGCTGCCACGAATCCCGTATCCAGGGCCATGCGGCTTGCCCCTGTTTGAGGTGGGAACATCTCGGCGCATCCACGACCCGGAGCGTACAATCACCCCGGGAGGAGAACAGCTCCACACCAGGATACCCGCATCGCGACAGCGAGCCAAGCACCTCCGAAACGCCGGACATCCCGGATGAAAAAGGCCGAATTTTTCTCGGCGAGCCGCAACACGTCAGCTAAGCGGAGAACAACCCAAATGGCGAAATCCCGAGCCAACCCGGAGGAAGCGGCCAAGGAGCGCCGAAAGCGCGGGGCGGCCCTGCTCTCCGTATTCTCCAACTCCTTCCTTATCCTATTCAAGCTCGCAGTGGGGCTGCTCATCGGCTCCATCTCGGTCATCTCCGAAGCAATCCATTCCGGGGTGGACCTTCTGGCTTCCTTCATCGCCCTCTTCGGAGTCAAACAGTCCGCCAAGCCCGCCGACGCCAACCATCCCTTCGGCCACGGCAAGCTGGAGAACCTTTCCGGCACCATCGAAGCCCTGCTCATTTTCGCCGCCGCGGGATGGATCATGTACGAAGCGGCCCAGAAATTCCTGGAGCCGCACACCCTGCGCCTCCCGGCCTGGGGCGCTGGGGTCATGCTCTTCTCCGCCCTGGCGAACTATCTGGTCTCGCGGTATCTCTTCCGGGTGGGGCATGAAACCGATTCCATGGCCCTGCAGGCGGACGCCTGGCACCTGCGCACGGACGTGTACACCTCCCTGGGCGTGACTGTGGGGCTTAGCGCCATCTGGCTCGGGGCGGCCGTATTCCCGGAGCTCGCCCTGCACTGGATCGACCCCGTGGCCGCCATGGTCGTGGCCGGGCTCATCCTTCGCGCGGCGTATCACTTGACCCGCGAATCCGGACGGGATCTGCTGGACGCGAGCCTTCCCTCCGAAGAGGAGGAAACCATCCGGGAGCTTGTCCGCTCCTTTTCCCCGGACGTCCGGGGCTATCACGGCCTGCGCACCCGCAAGTCCGGCTCGGAGCGATTCATCGAGCTGCACCTGCAGCTGGAGGCGGACATGTCCGTGGAGCAGTCGCACAATCTCGCCGAGGAGGTGAGCCGGGCGATCAAGGATCGCTTCAGCGAGAGCAATGTCACCGTGCACGTGGAGCCCTGCAACGGGAACTGCACCCGGAAGTGCCTGGAGGGCTGCCTGCTCGGGGAAGGGGAGCGGAGACAGGTGCGGCAGCGCTTCCAAGCGGAATCCGGGGACACGCCCCAAAAGAGCCGCCCCAGCGACACCTCCGCGGGAAGGGGGCCTGGCGGGACCCCTGATCCGTAACCGGAAACGGCGAGCCCGGCCCCCGAAACACAGAATCCGAAACCCGGATACCCGGAACGCAGACCCCCAAACGCAGAACCCGGAACCCAGAACGGGGAACGGGGAACCGCGGAACCTACAGGAACAGCGCCGTCTCCTTGGCCTCCGGGGTCTTCTGCGCCTTCTCCGAGATCCGCTTCTCCAGGGGCGCGGTATCGATGGTCATGGCCCCTTCCGGACAGAAGCGGGCGCAGTTGTTGCACAGAAAGCACGTTTCATCCCTGACGGGATAGGGGTCCAGCCGAATCGCCCCCGCAGGGCAGCTCTCCTCGCAGACCCCGCACTGGGTGCACAACGCCTCGTCCAGGCTATAGCCCGGATGGACCCCCTTGAGCCGCTCGATATTCATTGCCGCGGCCTCCTCCTTGAGCCACTCCGGCTGATAATCCAGCTGCTGCCTGGAAAGGGCCTGCCACTGTCCGCTGTCCAGCTTCCGCACCACCCGGTCCGCCAGCTCGCGCATCCGGGCAAGGTCCCGCTCCGCGGGCCGGCCTTCGCCCAGGGGCCGCTCCGACTGCCACATGCTGGAGTGCTCCGCCATCACCTTGGCAGCTGCGAAAGCGGAATACCCCTTTTCCGCGAGCCTGTCCGCCATTTCAGGCAGAGCCACACCACTGGACACCCCCCCGAAGGTCGCGAAGGGCACCGCGGCCCGTTCCTCGCTCGTCCCTGGCAACCGCTCCAGGAAATCGAAAACCGGGGGCACCGGATGCTGCGCGTACACCGGCGAGCCCACCCACAGGCAGAGCGGCTCACCGGACTCGAGAAAGGCTTCCCGGATTTCCCCCGGCCCGGTGCGGGCGAGATCGAACTCGGTCACAGCGCGACCCAGCTCGCGCAGCCTTGACGCGACCGCCTCGGCCGCCTTTCGCGTCGTCCCCGCGGGGGAACTGGAGACAATGACGTGCTCCATGTCGCTCATACCGCCTCCTGTTTTCAGACTCTCTTGTCCTTCTTCGCGAGCCGATTTATATGTGCCGTCACCAGCACGATCAACGGGACCGGGATACGGCGCGTCAGTGCGTCGGTGCGTCAGTGTGTCAGTGGGTCAATGGGTCAGTGAGTCGGTGAGTCGGTGAGTCGTGGCCTCTTCGAGCAACCTATTGACAGATGTACGGACACATCACCTCCTCGCCCATAGCCCACCGCCTCAATCGAACCCGGAACCCGAAACGACGCACCCAGAACGACGAACGGAGAACGCGGAACGGGGAACGTTGAACAGGGAACCCCTGTTGGACAAAACCCGTTCTTTGCACTACACAATAACTCCCTTCCGTGGAATAATGGGCCGAGTGCTTCCCCGGAATAGGCGCGGACAAGACGATAAAGGCCCCTGATTTTCCCGTTTGCAACGCGTCGGGCCACAAAGCGCTTTTCCCGGCAAAAGAGGCCCGTTCCCTGTACAGGGACGGGACAAAGGCAAACAGCGGATTCAAATGCGACAGCGCAAAAACGCCACGAATTCCCCCAAGGAGCCGGAGGCCTCCACCCGCTCCGTCCTGGAAAGCATCTCCGACGGCGTCTTCACCGTGGACGAAAACTGGCGCATCGCCTATTTCAACCGGGCCGCGGAGCGAATCACCGGCATTTCCCGGGAAGAGGCCGTGGGCCGGCCCTGCTACGAGGTCTTCAGCTCCAGCATGTGCGAGTCCGACTGTGCCCTGGAGCAGACCCTGGACACAGGCGAGCCCATCATCAACAAATCCTGCTTCATCATCGACTCCGAGGGCAATCGCGTCCCCATCAGCGTTTCCACCGCCGTTCTCTGGGACGCCGAGGGCGAGATCGTCGGAGGAGCGGAAACCTTCCGCGACCTGAGCGAAGTGGAGCAGCTTCGGCGCGAGCTCCGCGGCGAACAGCACATGGGGGACATGATCAGCCGGAGCCCTCGCATGCGCAGGATTTTCGAGGTCCTGCCCACCATCGCCCAAAGCGACAGCTCCGTGCTCATCCAGGGCGAAACCGGCACTGGGAAGGAGCTCCTGGCCAAGGCGATCCACTCTTTGAGTCATCGCAACAAGGGGCCCTTTGTTGCAGTGAACTGCGGGGCCCTTCCCGCCGAGCTCCTGGAATCCGAGCTATTCGGATATGTGCGGGGCGCCTTCACCGGAGCGGATCGGGACAAACCGGGCCGCTTCGCCGCAGCGCGCGGGGGGACCCTCTTTCTGGACGAGATCGGGGAGGTCGCCTCCTCGGTTCAGATCAAGCTGCTCCGGGTCCTTCAGGAGAAGGCCTTTGAGCCCCTGGGCTCCAACAAGAGCGTCTCCGCGGATGTGCGCATCATCACCGCGAGCAATAGAGACCTGGAACAGCTGGTGCGGGAGAACGGATTCCGCCGCGACCTCTTTTATCGAATCAATGTCATCCGTCTGGACCTGCCCCCCTTGCGCGAACGGAAGGAAGACATCCCCCTGCTTGTGGAGCAGTTTATCCAGCGCTTCAACCAATTGCAAAACAAGAATATTTCCGGGATTCGCCCCGAGGCCCTCTCCCTGCTCGGAACCCACGACTGGCCGGGCAACGTCCGTGAGCTGGAAAACGTCATCGAACGGGCCTTCGTCCTGTGCCCGAACGGGGAATCCATCACAACCGCCCACTTGCCAGAGGAGTTCCATCATACGGGCGCCTCCCCCGAAGAGGGCGATCGGGACATCCGCTCCTCCAAGCGCCTCAGCGAGGCCCAGGCCATCCAGAGGGCCCTTGCGGAGGCGAACGGCAACCGAAGCGCCGCCGCCCGCAAGCTGGGAATCCACAAGAGCACGCTTTATCGCAAGATCCGGGCCATGAACCTGGAGCCTCCCCAGCGGGATGGACGCTACCGCAGGAACTAGCTAGACCCGGAGAAGCCCCCGGATCCGCTGCTCCACCTCGTTCAGGTCGTGCTCGTCCGGCCTGCCCCGGATATCCCCCAGACGGCCCTCCAGGGACATCTTCTGCATGTTTTCCGGGATATATTCCCCCACGACATAGATCTCGCCCAGGATCTCGAATCCGAGATGATCGAAAAGCTGGGCCATGTACTTGGCCGCGGGCTCTGCTTCGTTGATCCCTGTATGGGCCCCGCCGTAGGTGCAGTACACCACCGCCTTCTTTCCAGGCACCCTGGGAGAGGCCGGTTTGATCGCGCCATCCTTCACGTACGCCTTGCGCAGCCGGGTCAGAAGATCCTGCAGGGGCTTGCCCGGCAGCCAGGCGTAGACCCCGGAGCCGACAAGAACCAGATCGTAGCCCAGAACGTCGATCTCGGTCTCTCCGTCCGCCTGAACCGAATCATGGTTGTGCCCAAGCTCCTCGAGGGCTTGATCGATCCGTGCGGCGACCTTTCCCGTGTTGCCTGTTGAGGAATAATAGAGATTCAGGGTCCTCATGGCCGCTCCTTGCTTTTCCAGTCCTCATAAGACGGTTTGCTCTCGAGCATCAATCAGGGCGCCGAAGACGCGCCCTTGGTCAGCCCCCTATGGCCCGGTGTAAGGAGAACGCCTTCAGGCACGATCAGAAGCCCTTCCCGCCTCGACCGCCTCCACCTCCCATGCCGCGTCCACCGTTGGCCGGCCCCCGACCGCGGGCTCCTCCGCCCCGGCCCTGACCGCCGCGGGAGGGACCTCGTCCGCGTCCCCCGCCGCCCATGCCTCTGCCTCCGCCGGGGCTTCCGGACCCGGTGGCCCCTCCCTGTCCCGGACCGGTGCCAGATGAAGCGGGACCGGACAAGGCGGGGTCGAATCGGGCCAGGACCTCGCGCACCGTGGAACCGCTGCCTTCGACGATCCGAATGCTCTTCTGCTCCAGGGCCCGCAATGCCTTGGGGCCCACTCTCCCCGTAATGAGCACCTCCGCTCCGTTTCCGGCAATGGACTGGGCCGTCTTGATCCCCGCCCCCTGATCCAGATTCATGTTCGCGGTGTTGTCGATGTGGGTCACATCCCCGGTATCGCTGTCATAGAGGACGAAACCCGGAACCCTTCCGAAACGGGGCTCAAAGGGACTGTCCAGGGATCCGCCCCCGGCGCTTACGGCTATTTTCATCACTCGCTCCTTGGATTAATGGGTCCTGCCATGCCGGGAGCCCGATCCGTCCCCGACCCGTGCGGATCGGGGACGGATCGGGAAGCGAGCCCGTCACGGGCCTCGGTTCCCGGCTCCTCCTCAATCACGACTTCATGTGTGTCCAGGAAATCCACGTTCGCGACCCTGCCCCGCACGGAGCCCTGCTCTCCCAGAATGCCGTAGAGCACATATCCGTCCCCCTGTTTTTCCATGCGGGCAACCTCGCTCTGCACCAGCTCTTTCCTTCCCTGTCTCAGCTTGTACACGCTGCTCAAGCACATGACGCCCCCACCCGGATTGCGGCTTGTTCATTGGGCTCGCCCGGAGCCGCTGAAGGGCCCCTCAGGCGGATCATCTTCGCAAGCAGGAACGTACGGAATCGCCCCACCCCGATCCTTCCGGGAGATCGGACGACGTTATTCTCGCGGACCCAGGATCCGCTCCAGAATGGGGACAACCGCTTCCGATGCCGGGGACTGGCCTATTCGCGATCCTTCCAGACACGCCTCGAAGATGGATGGGTCCTCCGGAACGGAGCCGATGACGGAGACATCCCGCTCGGTGAGCCACTGCTCCATCTTGTCCCTCCACTCCCGGGAGGAAACCTTGTTCAGGACCGCGCCCGCATTCTTGCCCATTCCTGAAGCGAGCTCCCGGACCCTCGTCGCCAGCTGCAGCGATTCCATGGAGGGCTCCACCGCCAGGAGGACGAAGTCCACCGCTTCCTCCACCCCGCGGCCGAAGTGCTCCACACCCGCCTCCATGTCCACGAAGGCGATCTCCCCGTTCCCGAGCTCCAGCTTCTTCAAGAACTCGCGGGTGAGCACGCCCATGGGACAGGCGCATCCCTCCAGAGCCTGGTGGATCTTGCCCACCGCCGCGAGCTTGAGACCGCCACTGATCCGCCCATAACCCGCTGGCAGGGAGTCCGGGCTGATCCGTTCCCTGGCCAGCACATTGCCCGAACCCATCCCCTGCTTCACCGCATCCTTGCCGCCCAAAAAATCCATGAGCGGGTCGGGCGGGCTTTCCAGACCGAGCAGATGGTACAGCCCGGAATTGGATTCGTCCGCATCCAGGACGAAGACTGAATATCCCCTGCTTTCCGCTTCATGAGCCAGGAGGGTGGTCAAGACGCTCTTTCCGCTGCCACCCTTGCCGCATACGGACACAATCATGGCGTAGCCTCCTCATGCCATCGAGCACCCAAAAAGCCGAGGATGGCACCCCGGCCCCACCAGTATGCCATGCGCAACAACCTCTGCAAAGACCTCTCCCTCGGTCCGAAGGCCGCGAGACTGAAATACAGCGGCCATCCGTCCGTGCCGAGGAATTGTTCCTGCTTCAGTATATTGCAAGATACATGCCGTCGAAAAGGGAACCGTTCCCCATCGCGGCGCGAACGCCTTGAACAGGAATCCCACCCGGGCAGGTCAAGAACGTCGCATAATTGCACTCTTGTCCAAGCTGGCGCGGGGCCGGCGAGCGCTTCGCCCATTGATCCCTCGCTTGCAGCACGAGGCTTACCTTCTGCGAACCGAACGAGTGCCTTTCCCACGAGGACATCGGAAACGGGCCAAACAACAAGCCGGAAGGGCAGCTGGCCTCTCCCGTCTCCGGGAAGAGCCGAGCCGCATTCCATTCAGGGGTCCGAATGAGCCACGAGGACCGATCCATCCTCGCGGGGCTGCCTTGCTTCCTCGCGCAAGGCGTATAGTCGCATAAATGCGACGCAACACCCCACGGCTGTGTCGCAGTATAACACCCAAAGCGTGCCGCGCGGGATATCGCGCCGGTAATGCCGGGATTTCAAAACAAGAGAAAAAGTGGCACATCCATTGCATAGAGAACACAAAATGAACACAACGTCTCCCAAAAAAGGAGGTATGCCTTATGCCAGCAGGAAATGGAACAGGACCCATGGGCTTTGGCCCCATGACCGGACGAGCAGCAGGATATTGCGCCGGATTCGGCAGGCCCGGATTCATGACTCCCGGACCCGGCAGGGGAATGGGCTTCGGCTTCCGCGGCGGCAGGGGTCGCAGGCGACGAGGCGTCTGGGGACCCCCTTGGGCCGGACCGGCACAGGGGGTCTGGGCCTGGGGCGCTCCAGCGGCCGAATCCGTCGGCCCGACACGCCAGCAGGAGCGGGAAATGCTCCAGGGACAAATCGAATACATGGAGAACGCGCTCTCCGAGCTCAAGCAGCGCATGAGTGAGCTCGAGGCGGAAAGACAGCAGGACACCGAAGGATAGAACGTATGCAGGAGCCCCTGAACACGAGGTTGTTCAGGGGCTCTTCTTCCGTTCCGGGCAAAAGGCGCGAGGAGGTAATCCTATGGCCAGAGTCGTGATCGACCAAGACGAATGCATGGGCTGTGAAAGCTGTGTGGAGATCTGTCCTGAAGTCTTTGCCATGGACAAGGACGCGGAAGTCGCTTATGTTATCCAGGAAGAGGGCGGACCCGAAGAAAAAATCCAGGAGGCGATCGATTCCTGTCCGAATGAATGCATTTCCTGGGAAGAATAGGCTTTCCCGGAGCCGGATGGGGCCGAGGAAGCCTGAACCCCTCGCACAAGGAATGCATCAGCTCCGAGCTCCACGGGCGTGCTGTGGACACCCTCTTCTCAACTCCTGGTAAAGACGACACCGAGCACGGAGGACCTATGATCGTGGCTCAAAGAAAGCCTTTTCAGGAAATCATGAACTCCATCCGCGAGTACGAGAAAATCCTCACCGTAGGGTGCGGCACGTGCGTTGCCGTTTGCCTGGCGGGTGGCGCCCAGGAGGTATCCACCCTCAACTGGGAGCTTTCCGCGGCGAGCGACCTGCAGAACCAACCGCGGGAGCTCGGGGCGGCCACTGTAACGCGTCAGTGCGATCACGAATTCCTTCAGGAGCTTGATTCCCTTGTCCCGGAATACGAAGCCCTGCTTTCCATGGCCTGCGGCGTGGGGATTCAATTCCTGGCGGAACGCTATCCGGACAAGCCCGTCCTGCCTGCAGTGGATACCTCGGGAATGGCCGGCAACAGGGATGTGGGATGGTACGAGGAACGCTGCAAGGGATGCGGTCGATGTGTTCTTGCCTACACAGCCGGAGTCTGTCCCGTCACCATGTGCGCCAAGGGCCTTCTCAACGGCCCCTGTGGCGGCACCAACGGACGCTACTGCGAGACGAATCCGGATCAGCCCTGCGCCTGGCACACCATTTATCACCGTCTCTCCAGGCAGGGAAGACTGAAGGACATCCTGAAGTATCAGCCTCCTCAGGAGTGGTCCAATCAGGTTCCCCGCACCATCGTCCAGCCTGGATATGGTCACCAACAGAAAAACGAGGGCGCGGAGACGGCCTAAAGGAGAAATGGACGTGCCTGGACCACACGTTGCCGTAATCGGAGGCGGAATCGCCGGAATGAGCGCTGCTCTCGAGCTGAGCCGCCACGACTTGACCATCCATCTGATTGAAAAAAGCCATTTTCTCGGCGGCCACGCCATCCACTACAGCTGCAAGGCCGATGGGACGTGCCAGAGATGCAACGCCTGCCTCGTGGAAGAGCAGCTGAAAAAGCTCACCAAGGCCGAAAATGTCCAGCTCCATCTCGCCTCCCTGATTCAGGGGGTGGAAAGAAAGGGAGAAGCCTTTCATCTGCAAACCCGGCAATCCCCTCTGTTCGAAAGCGAGCGGGAGCAGGAGGCCCTCCGGGCCCTGGCAAACACCGAGGGCTGGGAGCAGATAGTCCATCGCGGTCCATCCCAGCACAATACCCCTCTCTATGCCCTGGACCGCAGCGGTATGCAGAAGGCGTCGGACCTGTCCGCGACGCTGCCCGAATTCGCCGCCGACCTTGATCTAAACCAAGCAAGCCATAACGAGCTGATCCAGGCCGAGGCCATCATCCTGGCCACCGGATTTCAGGCCTTCGATCCCTACCGAATCGGAACATTCAATTGCTCCAGCCTGAAAAACGTCGTTTCCGCCCTGGATATGGAAGAGATCCGCAGGAACAGCGGATACCACCTGCGTCCCTCGGATGGGGCTAGGCCCCGAAGAATCGCCTTTATTCAGTGCGTGGGGAGCAGAAATGAGGCCCACGGGAACCTATGGTGCTCCAGGGTCTGCTGTCCCTACGCCCTGCGGATGGCCCGGGCGATCCGCTCCGAGCAGCCCGAATCCGAGATCACCTTCTTCTACATGGATCTTCAGAATTGCGACCGGGATCCGGGACGCACCATGAAGACCTGTCGCTCCGACTTCCGGTTCATTCGAATGATGCCCGTGGATCTCCTGCCCGGAGAAAACGATTCCGTGAACATCAGATACATGGCCCAGCAAGAGTCCATCGAGCAGGAACCCTTCGACATGGTCGTTCTTTCCGTGGGCATGGAGCCCGGTCCGGACAATGCGTCCCTCTCCCGGATGCTGGGCATCGAGCTGAATCGCTACGGATTCTTCCGGACTGTGCCGGACCGGGAAGACCTCTTGGAGCAAAACGGAGTTTTTCCCGCAGGCGCGGCCACAGGACCGAAGGACATCGCCGAAAGCATGGAACAGGCAGGAGTGGCGTCCAAGGATCTTTTGACCTATCTCAGATCGGAGGAGAAGCAAGACAATGGATATAAGCGGAGCCTCAATTTCCACACGGATACTGATCGTCGGAGCGGGATGGACAGGCCTAACGGCAGCCCGTGAGATCGCGGATTTCGGATTCGATGTCCTTGTGATCGAGGAAAACGATGATCCGGACGGGCATGGGGTCGGACCCGAGTTTCCGGGCCCGGCCTGGTCCGTGCGGAACGAGGCATTGCGCGATGCGTACAGCCGGATTCGCGAACGAGAGGACATCCGCTTCCTTTTCGGCGCGAAATTGACCGGCTGCCAGGGATCAATTGGAAGCTTTCGCCTATGCCTGGAAACAAGGGACGAGGTGATCGAGGAGACTGTCGGGGCCGTCGTGCTGGCCACAGAGACAGAAGCCGTTCCCCTGTTCGAGAGCTACGGGCTGTCGGAAGCGGGCAACGCGGAGACCCTGTCCCGGCTGGAGAACATGCTCGATCCGAAGACAGGAGACAAGGAGGCCGCCTTGTCCCTGACCCGGGGAGATCAAATCGCCCTTCTCTCCGGATTCGCCCGGGAAGGCGATCCCCTGAGCCAGCGCAGGATCCTGAATTGCCTTCATGACCTCGATGAAATGGGGTATCGGACCTATGTCTATACCCGAAACCTCAAGGTGGCGGATGACGGGCTGGAAGAGCTGGCCAAGGAGGATCGCCAGCTGGGCACCGTATTTTTCAAGCTCGAGGAATGGCCCAAGATCTCTGCCGACGGGCGGCAGATCAGTCATCTCGATCCCGTGCTGGAATGCGAGGTTCAGTTGGAGCCGAAGCTGATCGTGTTGGAGGAGGAGCTCCTCCCCGCCACCGCGAACCAGCGGCTGGCACGGACACTGAACATCGCTTCCGGAGAGGACGGTTTCCTCCAGGAGGAGAACATCCACCGCCTGCCGGTTCACACGAACAGACGGGGCATTTTCGCCGTCGGATCGGCCCGCGACATCATGACCCCGGAACAGATACGCAATGACGCGGCCCACGCGGCCATCGCCCTGAAGGACGACTTCCAGGCCCTTCAAAACAGCCTCTTCGGGTCCAGGACCTTTATCGACGAGGACAAGTGCTGCGCCTGTCTCACCTGTTATCGCCTCTGTCCCCACGGGGCGATCACTGTCGAGGACAAGCCCGTGATATCCATGCTGGACTGTCAGGCCTGCGGTCTGTGCGCAAGCCAGTGCCCCCAGGGGGCCATCTCCATACCCGACATCCCCTGGCAGGAAACCAAGCAGTCCGTCGCGGAAAGCCTTCGCGAGGGGAAGGAGACGGCGCGCAGCCCCAGGATCATCGCCTACTGCTGTCGCAATTCCGCCTATGATGCGGGAATGGCCGCGCAGGCCTTCAACAGGGATCTGCCCTCCGGATTGGAGATCGTGGAGATCCCCTGCGCCGGCAGCATCAATCACGACCTGATCCTGAGCAGCCTCAACGAAGGCGCGGACGGCCTCCTCATCCTCGGCTGCCATTTTGGCGCCTGCAAGTCGAGCCAAGGCAACACCTACGCCCAACACGCAAGCAGCCGGCTCGGCTCCATTCTCGAAGAGGTGGGCCTTTCCCAGGAAAGAGTGCGCTTCCGGACCCTGGCGGACAACATGGATCTGGAGTTCGCCAGATATACCCGGGAAATGGAGGAAAACCTCCACCGTCTCGGCCGAAATCCCCTGGCCTGACCTGGGGCCCGCCCGGGCCAGGCGGCTTCCGCCTGGCCCGGGCGGCTCGTCCCTCTATCAGCTGCGGCCCTATTTCGCCGGGCGCGTCCGCCGTGCATTCGGGCCCGCTTTCCTAGGGAGCACGGCACTCCCAGGCTCGCGGGACGGTCATCCCGCTGGGGAAAACGCCTTTGAAGCGCTCGCGGGGCTTTCCCGGCCCGGAGGACGCGTCAGCATCATCGTCCCCACTGGGCAGCCAAGATCCTCGGCAACCACGGAACACTTGGCCTTGAGCAGAAAGAAGATGTTCCTGTCCAAATGGCTCAGGGCCTCGTAGTTGCCCTGTCCCTTGGCCAGGACGAGATCCGCCTCGCGCAAGCTGTTCCGGAACTCCCCGCTGCAGTCCTCGAGCACGGCTCCCGGCGCATTCGATCCCGTTTCCATGACCGGGATCATCTCTGTGATGCCGCAGAAGCGCGCGTCCTCCATGGTAGCGTCGTTGATGATGGGGCCGGACTTAACTGCGCCCGTGACCCGCTCCAGGGGGAGCAAGTCCAGAAGCAGGCGGTCGAAGACGATCTCCCCGGCATTGTCGAAGAGAAAGAGGATGGATTCCGCTTGACTCGCAACCCGTTCCAAGGCGGCCGCGTCTCCGTGGAATGGGTTCTCCAGGGCCCCATCCACCGCCTGCAGCACCTCGTCCTCGTCCACTTGGGAGGCGACCCCGAAATCGATGAGATTTCCGGTAATGGCCAGCCGCACAGCCGCATCAAAGGGGTGCTCCGCACTCCGGACACGCTCGGCGAGCTTGGGATAGACCCGCAGGGCCATTTCGTTGAAGCGACGCTTGAGAGCGGCGTACGGATCGAAGATATTGGCCTTCTCGCGGACCAGGCCATGGATGTATTTTCCCATCACCGGCGGAGGACGTCTGTAATCCATTCTGCTCGCCGCTTGGAGCACATCGCGCAGGATATGTTCGCGCAGCTCCTCGTCGGCACCGATCAGTCGCGTCACATTCAGGGCCTGACCTACGAAGCAGGACAAGCAATCCAGAGAAGTTCGCATTGTTTTCCCTCCGCAGGTTACGAATAAAAACCCAGGGCCGTAATCACCCTGTTAGCTGCCCATAGCCATGCAAGACAATTGCCATACTCCATTCCCTGGAGAAAACCCCTTTCCGCGGCAGGAGGACACCGCTGATACAACCTTCATTCCAGGGCGGACTCGGACACAACCAAGCATACCAAGCGAGGCGAAGATGGGTGGTGGCTTTCCTTTTCCGGAAAAAGGCACCTCCCAACGTTGCGCCACTGCGACACTTTTTTCTGGTAGCGTCTCATTTGTGCACCACAAAAAAAGACAATATCGGAGAAAGAAATGGATAAACACCGCAATCGCGGACGGCAAGGAAAAATCTCTTGGGGGAGTCGATTTTGGCCCGCTCCTTGCTAGGTGATTGTATGGGGGTAAGGCATGATCGTGGCCATATCCGTTTGGAATCAGCGCATCGCCCCGGTCTTCGACGTGAGCAGGACCGCGCTTATCTGTCTAACGAGCCGGGACAGGGTAATCCGGGAATACCTGGAGGAGCTGTCGGAAGAGGATCCAGTCGGCAAGATCCACAACCTGCAGAGCCATAAAGCCGAAGTGCTCATCTGCGGGGCGATATCCAGAAACATACTCGATCTTGCGGAAATGTACGGCATTGCCACCTTCCCCTTCACCTCGGGTGGCGTGGAAGCGGTCAAAACGGCCTACCTCCAGGACCGCCTGGGTGAGGCTGTCTTCGCCAGACCCGGGTGCCGCAGGCGAAGACGCATACGTTGCCAAAACGCCAAGCATTGCATGGGAAAGAAAAGCCATTTCTCCGAGGAGTGAATCCGGTATCCGGACAATTCCTGGGAACTACACGTGCAAACGTCAGGAGCGAGAGTATGAAAGTCGCAATCAGCAGCACGGGCGGAACATTTCAGGACAAGCTCGATCCCCGCTTCGGCAGGGCCGCGGGATTCATCATCTTTGATACGAGCTCGGGCCAGGCCGAATACCAGGACAATCAGGGCAATCAGCAGGCATCCAAGGGAGCCGGCATTCACGCAGCGCAAAACGTGACCCGAGCCGGAGCCGAGGCGGTGATTACGGGCCATATAGGCCCCAAAGCCTATGCCGCCCTGGAATCCGGAAATATCGAGGTCTACCAAAGCGAAACCAAAACCATCGGAGAAGTTGTGGAGGATTTCCGGCATGGGCGCTTGAGCAAGGCGCAGGGCGCGGACAGTCCTCCGCACTGGCAGGGCTGAGTCCTTTCGTGTCTCCGAGCCCGGACAGAGATCGCGTCTCCTGGGCCCGGTCCTCTGTATCGCGAAACCCGATATCCAACACCAGAAACACCTTTGGGAGGAAAATGCCGTGCGTATCGCTATAGCTAGCGGCAAGGGAGGCACCGGCAAGACAACGGTCGCGGTCAATCTTGCTTGCCATCTGCAAAAACTCGGCCGGGAGGTCACCCTGGTGGATTGCGACGTTGAGGAACCCAACTGCCACTATTTCCTTTCCCCGGAATGGGATTTCCAGCAGGCCCACAACGTGCCGGTTCCCAACATCGACCACGATGCCTGTCAGGGAGAGTCCTGCTTGAAGTGCGTTCGAGAATGTCGCTTCAACGCCCTCATCTGGATGGTCAACCATGTGATGACCTTTCCCGAGCTCTGCCACGGTTGCGGTCTTTGCAGCTTTATCTGTCCGGAAAACGCCATCAGCGAGACAACTCGGGAAACCGGGACCATGCGCTGTGGAACTGCCCGGGGAATACGCCTTTGCAGCGGGACTCTGAATGTCAAGGAAGCCATGGCCCCTCCCCTCATCAATCAGCTCAAGATGATCGCTCCCGAGAGGGAAACCATTATTCTCGATTCTCCCCCGGGCACTTCCTGCCCGGCTATCGCAGCGATCCACGATGCGGATTTCGTCATCCTGGTGGCCGAGCCCACGCCCTTCGGGCTGCACGACTTCAAGCTCTCTGTTGATGTGCTCAAACAGCTAAAGATCCCCTTCGGGTTGGTGATCAACCGGGACGGCATGGGTGACGATTCCCTGCTGGACTACGCGGAGCGGGAGGCCATTTCCGTACTGGCCAGACTGCCCCATTCGCGCGAGGCAGCCAGATCCTATTCCACCGGGGGGATTCTCATCGACGAAATGCCCGAGTTCATCCACGAGTATCACTCCATGCTTCAAATGATCCAAACAGACCAAAAGGCGGAGAATCATGCAGGAAATAGTGGTCATTAGCGGCAAGGGCGGCACTGGGAAAACCTCGCTTGTGAGCGGCCTGGCTTCCCTGGGCCCGAAAAAGGTGCTCGCTGACTGCGATGTGGATGCGGCGGACCTGCATCTCATAATGCACCCCAATGTCCAGAAACACAACGAATTCATAAGCGGCGAGCTAGCTCATATCGATCCGGAAGCCTGCACCGAATGCGGCCTCTGTCGGGAGTATTGCCGCTTCGGCGCCATCGACGAATCCTTTCGGGTCTGGGAACAGGACTGCGAGGGATGCGCCCTGTGCTATCACGTCTGTCCCAGCGGAGCAGTCCATATGGAGCCCCGCTTCAACGGATACTGGTACGTGTCCGAAACCCGATTCGGGACCATGGTGCACGCCGCTCTATTGCCGGGCGCGGAAAACTCTGGCAAGCTCGTAACCACCGTGCGAACCGAGGCCAGGGAAATCGCCCAACAAGACGGCATCGAGCTGATTCTCACCGATGGCTCGCCCGGAATCGGCTGTCCCGTTATCGCTTCCCTTTCCCGTGCCAGTCTCGCCTTGATCGTGGCCGAGCCCACTCTCGCGGCGGTCAGTGACCTCAAGCGAGTCCAGGAGCTCACCGCCTTTTTCGAAATCCCTAGCGGCATTGTTCTGAACAAGGCGGACATCAACGAATCCCTGAGCCAGGAGGTCGAGGCCTTCGCGCGGGAGAAGGAGCTGCCTGTTTTCGGCAGAATCCCTTATGACGGAGCAATAACCCGGGCTCAGATCGAGGGGAAAAGCATCACGGAATACGATCCCGACGGCCTGGGCTCATATATGCGCCATATCTGGGACCACATCCAGGAAACGCTCCAGGCGGAACCGCAAACCCATTCCGCCTGAGGACCGCTATTTGTTGAACCTCTGACAGCAAACCCGAAAAAACCATCAAGGAGGATCCTCATATGCATAAGGAAAGTCAAGGCTGCGGCGGAGGATGCCAGGGACAGAGCCAATGCGGGGCGCAGGAGAAGGAGCAGGACGCGAAGCTTCGGAAAAGCCTGCAGCGCATCAAGAACAAGCTCGTCGTTCTCTCCGGCAAGGGGGGCGTGGGCAAGAGCAGCGTGGCCACGAATCTGGCCGTCGGTCTGGCCAGGCAAGGCAAGAAGGTGGGCCTGATGGACGTGGACGTGCATGGCCCGAGCGTCCCCAGACTGCTCCATCTGGATGACAGCAAGCCCCCTCAGGCTGTTGAAGAGGGCCTTATACCCATCAAGTGGGAGGACAATCTGTCGGTGATCTCCCTGGGCTTCTTTCTGCCTCAGAAAAGCGACTCCGTGATCTGGCGCGGGCCGATGAAAATGAAGCTCATTCAGCAGTTTCTGGAGGACGTTTTCTGGGGCGACCTGGACTACCTGGTCATCGACTGCCCCCCGGGAACCGGGGATGAGCCTCTCTCCGTGATGCAGTTGCTGGGCACGGACGCCCAGGGCATCGTGGTGACCACCCCCCAGGATCTGGCAGTGGACGATGTGCGGCGCTCGGTCCACTTCTGTCAGCAGACGGGCAATCCCGTTCTGGGCCTGGTGGAGAACATGAGCGGATTCAAGTGCCCGCACTGCGGGGAAATCGTGGACGTTTTCGCCAGCGGCGGTGGCGAAAGGCTGGCCCATGAGGCCGGAGTGGCCTTTCTGGGACGCATCCCCCTGGATCCGGAGGTGGTGCGCAACGCGGACCAGGGGCGGGTCATCATGGGCGAGGATGCGGACACGCCGGCCACCAAGGCCTATCATGAAATCGTGACCAACATCCTCCATGCAGCGCCCTCTTCGCCGAGCGCGGAGCAGGAATCAACCCAGGCCCAAACCCTGCAAAATCCCGATCCGGGATCAACCGACGGCAAGCTGCGCATCGCCGTGCCCGTTAGTGGAGGACGCCTCGCCCAGCACTTCGGCCACTGCGAGCAGTTCGCCATTGTGGATGCGGATCCGGAGAGCGGGACTATGGAGGATCCCGCCTATCTGAACCCGCCCCCCCACGAGCCGGGGGTGCTGCCCAAGTGGCTCGCGGAACAGGGGGTCCACGTGGTCCTTGCCGGGGGCATGGGCTCCAGGGCTGTCAACAACTTTCGCGACTACGGAGTCAAGGTGGTTACCGGCTCCGAGGACCTTCCCCCTCAGGAACTGACCCGGAGCTACCTGCAGGGAACGTTGACAACAGGGGAGAACGCCTGTACGCATTAGTACGGCTTAAAAATCCCTCTATCGCGTTTCGACGGTATCACGCGAACCTGACACACGAGGAGGCCGAGTATGAGCGAATTCCTCTTCATCCTGGGACGGGAGGACAACGAAGCAGCCACGCGCTGCTTCCAGTTCGCCAAGGTGGCCCACGAGAAGGGCCACACGGTCAATCTCTTCCTCGTGGACGGCGGCGTGGCCTGGGCCGATCCCGACCTGGACCGCAACCGGAAGACCACCACTGGAGACGCTCCCGGGGACTATCTGCCCTATCTGGTGGAGCACGAAGTGCCCATCGGCGTCTGAATCCCCTGCGCCAAGGCTCGTCAGGTGGACGAGTCCCGCTTCTCCAGCAACATGTATCTGGGCGGCGCACCCGCAATCATCGATATCGCGGATAGCGCCAGGGTGTTCACCTTCTAGGAGGCGACCATGGGTCAAACACGCATCACCGTGCTCTGCGAGAACACCGCGAGTGGAATCTTCGGCCTGCTCGGCGAGCACGGCTTCGCCGCCCTGGTGGAAAAGGACGGCCGGAGCCTCCTCTTCGATACGGGCCAGGGGCACACCCTGGCCCACAACATGCGCTATCTGGGCCTCGGCGGCCGCACCGTGGACGGGATCGCCCTCAGCCACGGCCACTTCGACCATACCGGCGGCCTGCCGGACGCTCTGCAGATGAACGGCGGCGCGACGATCACGGCCCACCCCGAGGTCCTCGGGGCCAAGTACAGCGGACGCAGGTCCTCTGCGGGCGACGAATGGACCTACATCGGTATGCCCCATTCAAGGCCCTTCCTGGAAGGGACCCTGGGAGCCCGCTTTCGCTTCGTCCGCGACTTCCGGGAGATCCTGCCCGGAATCCATTTCTCCGGCGAGGTGCCGCGGGTCACGGAGTTCGAATCCGGAGATCCGGGAATGATGCTTCATACGGATAAGGGCATGGAGCCGGATCCCCTTCTGGACGACGCGAGCCTGCTCATTGAGACGGAGAGCGGGCCAGTGGCCCTGCTCGGCTGCGCCCACGCCGGAACAGTGAACGTGCTGCGCCACTTCGCGGAACAAACCGGTTATTCGCGCTTTCACGCGGTCATCGGGGGAACGCACTTGGGATTCTTGAACAGCGAGAGACAGCTGGAGGAAACCATGCGGGCCCTGGAGAGCTATGGTCTGGAGTTGGTCGCCGTATCCCACTGCACGGGCCAGTATGCCGCAGCCGCCTTCCTTCACCGCTTCGGGAGCCGCTTTGCCTTCGCCGGCGCTGGATGGAGCACGGTTTTCTAAGCTCGGCCATCTGAGGAGGAACAGTAAGATCGGAAGGCAGGCAGAGCTTCCGTTCCTTGAGTCACTGGCGCACTGACGCGCTGACCCACCGCGATTGGCATTCGCAGCGTTCAGGAGCGAAAATGAAGCTCTCCACCCGGACCCGTTACGGCCTTCGCATGCTCGTGAGCATCGCCGGGATGCAGGAGACCACCTCCCTTCCCGTGCCCTTGTACCCCATCGCGGTACAACAAAAAATCTCCTTCAAATACCTAGAGAAAATCTGCCGAACACTCAAAAACAACGGGTATCTTTTGGGCAAGCGGGGACCCGATGGGGGGTACCGTCTCCGTATACCCCCGGAGTACATCTTCCTGGGGGACCTGCTCAAGGTCCTGGAGAACGAAATGAACCTTATCGACTGCTGTCTCTACGAAACCGCTTGCCCCCATAGCGAGCAATGCCCCACAAAGCAGCTTTGGCAGGACCTGCGACGAACCATTATCGACAAGCTCAACACCTATACCCTGGCGGATCTGATCCATACTCCGCACGTCTGTCTTCTGAAGGAAACAGCCCACGAAACCTCGCCCTCGTGCCCCGACAACGCCCTGTAACCGCTTTCCCGCCGCCTGGGCCATCCCGTAGTATTTGCAAAGATAACAAGACATTTCAGATAGTCACGTTTTTTGTCAGGATATCCTTTTCCCGCTCCGTGCAACCGCATTCATTATTTCATACTTTCCAGGTCTGAAAAGAACAGGGTGACGCACTCCCAAAGCTATGCTAAAATCCATGCAAAGTTCTTGGCAATTCAATCGGAGAGGCGCCTGATGCTGCAGGATCTGGACTTGACGCAAGGTGAGCGCACCCTTTTGGACCTGGCACGTCTTCCGGAGCAGACCCAACGCCTCATAGAGCTCCAATTCAGTCCGGATGGGGAGCGTGTAGGCCATATCCTCGGCTTTTCCGAGGGCGAGTGCCATATCGGGAGCAACGGGGATGTCCAGGAGGAAGCATTCGACAATGCCTGGATGCTGCGCTTCACACCGGATAATCGACTCACCGCCCTCGTCTCCAGCCTGGGCACGTGGTCCATGCGGGTGGAGAACGCCACCTGGCCCGAGGAATACGACTACATCTGGAATCCGATGTTCAGCGATACAGGCGAGGTCATTTCCGCGGCAGTCCAGAAAGAGGGCTTCTACGGCATGGTCCGCGACCAGATTACATGGGAGGAGCTCTTTCCCTACGCCACGGACTACGCCATGAGCCAGGACGGCTCCATGTGTTGTTGCGTGGTGCAGACCGTCCCCCTGTCCGAGGGGGACATCAACGCCTTCCGGGAAGAAGTGTTTTCCGTCGCGGTCAACGAAAGGGTCTGGCCCTGGCATTTCCAAAACGTCTGGACGCCTGTCCCGGACCCTCGAACCGGCCACACGGCTGCAGTTGTGCGGCGGGACTACCAGGACTACAGCGTGGCCGTGGACGGCCTCGCCTGGCCGCAACGGTTCGACAATGCATGGGAGCCCTTGATCGCTTCCGGCGGGGATGTCTTTGCCCCTGTACAATTGGGCAGCAAATGGGGGCTGGCCAAAAACGGGGATCTGGTTTGGCCAGCCCAGTATTGCCAGCTGTGGCACCTGCGAACGGATTCCCGGGACAAGCGCATCGCAGCGATTGTCTCCCCGAAATTCGGACGGTTCACCGTGGGCTTCGAGGAAAGGATCTGGAAGTCGACCTATCCCGTATTGACGGATCTGCGCCTCGGACCGGAGGGCGAACGCGCCGCGGCCGTGGGGGCCTCCCGAATAGATCCCGAGCAGCCGGACTCCCTGTTTTCGCCTCCCAGTTGGCAACTCGTCGTGGACGACAAGCCGGCAAGCGGATGGCTCGATCAGGTCTTCCCCCCTGTGTTCAGTCCTGACGGAGGACACGTCGCTGCGCGGATCAAACAGAACAAACGTTTCGGATATATCCTGGATGGCAAGGTCTATCCCCGGGAATTCGACAGGGCCTGGGACCCTATCTTCAGCCCCGACGGAGAAAGCATTCTCTTGAGGGTCCGCGAAGGCGACTATCTGAAACGGATCGTCGCCGCAACAAAGGATTTCAAGTAACCCTCATGCCCGCGAGCGCGCGGGCATGTATGGCCCCGGGTGCGCGCACCCCGTCTAGGGCACCCTTCCCGGGGCGGATCTTGCACAAGGAGGAGCCCATGAACGACATATACCAGTTCGTTACCGGCCCCTTGGCCTGGGCTGCCTTCCTCGTTTTCGCGCTGGGCGTGGTCGGCAAGCTCGGGCATTCCCTATACATGGCCCGTTCCAGGGATCCGGAGGTGCTTCGCTATTTCAGCCTCAAGTACGCCTTGCGCTCCATCCTGAACTGGCTTGTTCCCTTCAGGGCCAGGAGCTGGCGTCTGCAGCCCGACCTGACCGGAATCACATTTATCTTCCACATCTGCCTCATTCTGGTCCCCGTTTTTCTCAGCGCCCACATCGTCCTGCTGCAACAGAAGTGGGGGATCAGCTACTGGAGTCTGCCTGGCAGCCTGGCAGATGGGCTCACCGTGGTGGTCATCCTTTCCTGCCTCTATTTCGCGGGACGCCGGGCCCTTTCCCCGCAGCTGCGCTTCACCTCGGGGCTGCAGGACTGGCTGATCCTCGGCCTCGTCCTTCTCCCCTTTTTAACCGGCTTCCTCGCCTATCATCAGCTCGGGGGATACAAGGTTGTTCTCATCCTGCACATCGTGTTCGGAGAGATCCTTCTGGCGGCCATCCCCTTCACCAGGCTGAGCCATATGTTCCTCGGCCCGCTGCTGCGGGCCCAGATCGGATCCGAATTCGGACTGATACGCAGGGCCAGGGACTGGTAGACAGCCCAGCATCCCGTATCAACCATCATTCCCGGGCCGACCCGGGCACAACCTCACCTTGAAATTCAGTGAATTGGACACATTCTCATAAACAAAAACAAAACACCCACAGAGCCCCCACACACGGCAATGGAGGATCCCATGCTCCAGCCCCGCACTGACGAAAACGGCTCGCTTCAGGACATTGGCTTGCAGCAGGCAATGGAGCAGCTCGATCAGGAAAGGATACGCAGGACGATCAACCAGGTCCTGCGCGGGGAAACCGGCGCGCGGCTCAAGGCCTATCTCGAGGCCTGCGTCAACTGCGGCATGTGCGCGCATGCCTGCCATTTCTGCGTCTCCAACGACTTTGACCCAAGCTACTCCCCGGTGGGCAAGGTCGAGCAGACCCTGCGGGAAATGATCCGGCACCAGGGACGGGTAAGCCCGTCCTTCATGGTGCGCTGCGCCCAGATCGCCTTTACCGAGTGCAACGTCTGCAAGCGTTGCGCCATGTACTGCCCCTTCGGCATCGACACGGCCTATCTCATGCTCGTGGTGCGCCGGATCTGCTTCAAGCTAGGGCTCGTGCCGCAGAACATCCAGGACACGGCCCATAGCCATGCGGTGACCGGCAACCAGATGTGGGTCAAGGACGACGAATGGATCGACACGCTGCAGTGGCAGGAGGAGGAGCTCCAGGACGAGCTCCCCGAGGCCTCGATCCCCCTGGAAAGGGAAGGGGCGGATGTCATGCTCTCGGTCATCGGTCCGGAGCCGAAATTCCAGCCCCAGCTCATCTACCAGGCCGCCGCGATCCTCAACGCGGCGGGCGTGGACTGGACCGTGCCCGCAACGCACGGCTGGGACAACAGCGACATGGCCATGTACGTCCGGGACGACGCCCTCATGGCCCGCATCAAGCGAAAGCATTTCGAGGCCGCCATGAGACTGAAGGCGAGCCGGATCGTCATGTGCGAGTGCGGGCACGCCTTCCGCTCCATCTATGACGTGGGCGTGCGGCAGCTGGGCTGGTGGCTCTATCCCGTGCCCGTGCAGCACGCCATCCACTTCTACTGGGAGCTCATCACTTCGGGCCGGATCCGCATCGCGGAAAAATACGACAAGCCGGTAACCATCCACGATCCGTGCAACATCGTTCGTGGCCGCGGCCTGCACGAAATGCTCCGGGAGGTGGTGAACACCTGCTGCAGCGATGTCCGGGAAATGCACCCCAACCGGGAGCACAACTACTGCTGCGCCGCCGGAGGCGGGGTCATCAACTGCGGATCGCCGTACAAGACCAAGCGCGTCAGCGGCAACAGAGTCAAGGCGGACCAACTGCGGGAAACCGAGGCCGAGACCCTGATCGCCCCCTGCCACAATTGTCACAGCGGGCTGGAGGACATCATCAAGGGCTATGAGCTGAACATGGACATCAAGTTCCTCTCGGACATCATCTACCACTGCATGGAAGGAACGGGGGAGTAAGCCGCTCCCGAACGGTGTCGTGCTTCCCGCCGGGGGCTGCGTCCCTGAGTCGCCCAGCCAAGGATATCCGCGCGGGACTTCAAAAAAAGGCACCGCGGCCGAACGGAAGTACCGTTCAGCCGAGGTGCCTGCTCACATCTTTCTCTGTGGACGGGGGGAGGAAGTCATTGGGAGAAGGAGCTGCGCAGCTCCTTCTTGTTCATCTTGCCCACGCTCGTCTTGGGAATGGCCTCCATGATCCGGACGTAGTCGGGGACGCCGTATTTGGCGATGGTTCCATTCTCCACGAACTTGAGGTAGAAGCTCCGCAGCTCCTCCTCGCTCACTTGATCCTCGTATCCCTGTCGCAGCACAACACAGGCCATGGGCCGTTCGCCCCACTTCTCGTCCGGCACCCCGATGACCGCGGCCTCGCTCACCGCCTCGTGCTGGCTGATGATATCCTCCAGCAGCAGGGAGGAAACCCATTCCCCGCCGGTCTTGATCACGTCCTTCATCCGGTCCGTGATCTGCAGGTACCCCAGCTCATCGATAAAGCCCACGTCTCCGGTGTGCAGCCAGCCGTCCCGCCAGAGCTCCTCGCTCTTCTCCGGGTCCTTGAAGTAGCCCTGCGTGAGCCAGGGGGCACGCACGAGCACCTCGCCCGTGCTCTGGCCGTCATGCGGCAGGGGAGTGCCCATGGGATCCACCACTCTCAGGCTCACATTGGGGACGGGCACTCCGGTGCGGCAGCGGTAGGGGATCTGATCCTCCAGGTCCCATTCCAGCATGTGCGGCTTGAGCAGAGCGCCGGTGAGCAGGGGACAGGTTTCGGACAGGCCGTAGGCGCTGATCACATTGATGCCCTGTCCCAGAGCGCTGCGACACAGGCCCTGGGGAAGCGCTGACCCGCCGATGACCACCTTCCAGCCCGAAAGATCAATATCGTTGACAACCGGGCTGCTGAGCAGCATATGCAGAATGGTGGGCACGCAATGTGAGTAGGTGACCCCCTCGCCCACCAGGAGCTTGAGAAGCATTTCCGGATCATAGCGGCCGGGATAAACCTGCTTGTTGCCCATCATGGTGAATACGTAGGGCATGCCCCAGGCGTGGACGTGGAACATGGGGGTCAAGGGCATGTACACGTCCCCGCTGTCCACGTGGAAGGCGGTGCGGAATCCGCTCAGGGTGTGGACCACGGAATAGGTGTGCAGGACCAGCTGACGGTGGCTGAAGTACACGCCCTTGGGCAGGCCCGTGGTTCCCGTGGTGTAGAAGAGGGTGGCCATAGCGTCCTCATCGAATTCCGGAAATTCGTAGGGACCGCCCCTTGAGGCGAGCAGCTCCTCGTACTCCCCCTCCAGGGAGAGCGCGGTGTCCGGCCGAGTTCCTCCCCCGTCCGCAAGGAGGACGATCTTGTCCACTGTCTCGAACTGGTCCCGCACCGACTCCAGAAGGGGCAGGAAGTCGGAATGGACCAGGATGACCCTGTCCTCGGCGTGGTTGATGGTGTAAATGAGCTGCTCCGCGGACAGGCGCACATTGACCGTATGCAGCACCGCCCCGTACATGGGCACAGCGAAGTAGGCCTCCAGATAGCGGTGGCTGTCCCAGTCCATGACCGCGACGGTGTCGCCCTGCTCCACGCCCAGGGATTCCAGGACGCGCCCCAGGCTCTGGATCCGTTCCAGCAGCGTATGGTAGCTCATCCGCACCTGATCCCGGTACACGATCTCGTTCTCCGGGGTGTAGCTCAGCACGTTGCCCAGCAGATGCTTGATCAAAAGCGGACCATAGTGCGCCGAAGGAGTCCTTTCAATTCGCTTCACAGACATAGACCGTGTCCTCCTTGTTGTCTCGTGTCCGGCCTCCGCGCCTGCCCACGGGAGGCTAGCGACCGTCCGTCCGGAAGGCGTGACAGGCCCGATATGGAGAAGGATTTCCCTGCGCTCTCTCCAGAGAGCCTTTGATTATGGAGTACCATCGCGGGCATCCCCCGTCAATCCAACCTGCAAGCCCGGTCACCCAGGGGGCGGCTGGACAGGGAAACGGGCCGAAGGAAGGCGGGGACGGGTTCATGGAACCCACCCGAGCCCGATTTGACCCGGCCACGGATTCCTGGTGGGATCGATTCGAAGAGCCGTTTTCCGCTCGAATTCCCTTGGCGCACAAGGAAAGACCAGCCGTGCCGGAGCCATCATGTATCTGCCCCTGACCCCTCGAGAGCTGGCCCGGAAGGGCACGTCCAGACCGGACGTGATCCTGGTCTCCGGGGACACCTACATCGACTCCCCCTACTGCGGCGTGGCGGTCATCGGCCGCGTGCTGGAGGACGCCGGATACAGCGTGGCCCTCGTGCCCCAGCCCGATACGGACAGCTCGCGGGACCTCGCCGCCTTCGGCGAGCCGAGGCTCTTCTGGGGCGTGAGCGGCGGATGCGTGGATTCCGAGGTGGCCAACTACACAGCCCTGGGCAAGCCGCGCCGGCAGTGCGACTTCACCCCCGGAGGCAAAAACTCCAGGCGGCCGGACCGGGCCTGCATCGCGTACACCAATCTCATCCGGCGCCACTTCAAGAACACCGCGCCCATCGTCCTGGGCGGCCTGGAGGCCAGCCTGCGCCGCATCGCCCACTACGACTTCCGCTCCGGCCGGGTCAGGCGGAGCCTTTTGCCCGACGCCAAGGCGGACATCCTGGTCTACGGCATGGGCGAATCCGCGGCGCTCGCCATCGCCGGCAGGCTCGAGAGGGGGGAGGGGATCGACGACATCCCCGGCACCTGCGTCATGGCGGACAGCCCGCCAAAAGGCTACAGCCGCCTCCCGGCATTCGAGGAGGTCCGCGACGACGGGCAGGCCTTCGCCCGGATGTACCGCTCCTTCTACAGCCTGGCCTCGGATCCCGCCTCACCCGGGCTGGTCCAGGCCCACGGAGCCAAATACCTGGTCCAGCATCCGCCGCAGCCCATGATGAGCCGTCAGGAGCTGGACCACATCCACGAGCTCCCCTTCCACAACGACGCCCACCCCGCCTGCCGCAAACAAGGGGAGATCCGGGCCCTGGACACCATCCGGGACTCCCTGATCACCCACAGGGGCTGCTACGGGGAGTGCTCCTTCTGCGCCATCGCCCTGCACCAGGGCCGGACCGTGATCAGCCGGAGCAGGGAGAGCATTCTGCGGGAAGCGGCTCGATTGGCGGACAGGAAGGGCTTCAGCGGCACCATCAAGGACGCTGGCGGCCCCACGGCGAACATGTACGCCTCCGGCTGCAGCCGCCTGCGGCGCGGAAGGCCCTGCGCGGACAGGCACTGCATCGGATATGACGGGGTCTGTTCCCGCCTGGAGCCGGGCCACGCGGAGCAGATGCGCCTGTTGCGCGAGCTGGAGGCCGTCCCCGGGGTGGAGCGCGTTGTCGTCTCCTCCGGGGTGCGCCACGATCTCCTCCTCGCGGACAGGGAACACGGACTGGCCTACCTGGAGCGGCTCGCGGAGCGCCACGTCTCGGGACAGCTCAAGATCGCCCCGGAACACAGCGTGGACTCCGTTCTCGAGCTCATGAACAAGCCCCCATGCTCCACGATCTCCCGGTTCCTGGACCTCTTCCGCAGGACGATGAAAAAGAAAGGGCTTGCCCTGCATCTGTCCTGTTACGTGATCGCCGCCCATCCGGGATGCCGTCGCAAGGACATGAAGCGCTTCCTGGACTTCGCCCGCACAGAGCTGCGCTTCGTCCCCAGACAGGTCCAGATATTCGTCCCCCTTCCCTCGACCCGCTCCACTGCCATGTACCACTGCGGCCTGGACCCCTTCAGCGGCAGGGAGGTCTTCAGCGAAGGATCCGTGGCCGGCAAATCGAAACAGAAACAGGTCCTGCTCTCCGCCCCCAAGGGCAAGCGCGGCTCCGGGAAATGAGCCAACAAAAAAAGGTCTTCCGGTCCAAGTCTCCTTGTATGTTTTGAACCGCCAAGGCGCCCCAGTGAAATCCTGCTTCGCAGGGCCGGCTGCGCCGGCATTTCACCGGGCAGGCAAGAACGCCAAGGGAAGATCTTTTGCTTTGCGGGGATGCCGCAAAGCAAAAACCAAGCCTTGATTTCACTTCCCTTTTGAATCTTCCCAATTCGTTATCCACGTTAAAAAAAGCGGGCCCCTGACGCGAGTGAATCGAGGGGCCCGCTTCAAGCGGGGAACGAGGGCGCAGAGCCCTATTACCAGGGAGATCGGATCAGCGCTTGAGCCAGGGCATCATGTCCCTGAGCTTCTGCCCCACCTCCACGATCTCGTGCTGCCTGGCCTGCTTGCGCATGGCCTGAAAGGAAGGCTGCCCAGCCTTGTTCTCCAGAATCCACTCCTTGGCGAAGGTGCCGTTCTGCACCTCTTCCAGGACCTGGCCCATGTTCTCCTTGACCTGCTCGTCGACCACGCGGCTGCCGCGGGTGTAGTCCCCGAACTCGGCAGTGTCGCTCACGGAATAGCGCATCATCTCGAATCCGCCCTGGTAGAACAGATCCACGATGAGCTTGAGCTCGTGCAGGCACTCGAAATAGGCGATCTCGGGCTGATACCCCGCCTCGACCAGGGTTTCGTATCCGTTTCGCACCAGCTCGGTCACGCCCCCGCAGAGGACGGCCTGTTCCCCGAAGAGATCCGTCTCCGTCTCCTCCTCGAAGCTGGTCCGGAGCACGCCGGCACGGGTGCAGCCCAGACCCTTGGCATAGGCCAGCCCCTTCTCCAGGGCCCTGCCGCTTGCGTCCTGATACACCGCGACCAGGGCGGGGACGCCGGCTTCCCGCTCGAACTCCCAGCGCACCAGGTGTCCCGGCGCCTTGGGGGCCACCATGATCACGTCCACGTCCCTGGGGGGAACGATCTGGTTGTAGTGGATATTGAAGCCGTGGCTGAAGACAAGGGTCTTCTCCGGGCCCAGATGGGGCTCGATCTGTTCGGTGTAGAGATCGGGCTGGATCTGGTCCGGAACCAGGATCTGGATGAATGAGGCCTTTTGCGCGGCCTCGGCCGGACTTACCGGCTCAAAGCCGTGCTCCACCGCGCGGTCGTGGTTCGCGCTTCCCGGCCTCTGCCCCACGTAGACCGCGACACCGGAATCGCGGAGATTCTGGGCCTGCGCGTGTCCCTGGCTCCCGTAGCCGATCACCGCGACCGCCTGATCGCGGAACAAGCCGAGATCCGCGTCCTGGTCGTAGTATACCTCCATGCTGGGCACCTCCTCGAATATTCGACTTCGAACCTTAAACCTTGAACTTTGAACTTTGAACCTCGAACCTCGCGCTTCATGCCTCCTGCCGCAGGCTCCTGCGCATGGCGACGGCACCGGTTCGGGCGACCTCCTTGATCCCGAAGCGCTGCAGCAAGCTGAGCAGCGCGCTGATCTTGCCGCTGTCCCCGGTCGCCTCCAGGGTCATCTCCGCATGGCTCACGTCGATCACCTTGCAACGGAAGATGTCCACGATACGCAGGATTTCGGCCCGATAGCTGTCCTGGGCGTTGACCTTGATCAAGACCATCTCCCGCTCCACGCAATCGGAGTGGTTCATGTCCACGACCTTGATCACGGTGACCAGCTTGCGGAGCTGCTTCACGATCTGCTCGATGATCTGCCCCTCCCCCTCGGTGACGATGGTCATCAGGGAAACGCCACGTTCCAGGGTGGGAGCCACGTTCAGGGATTCGATATTGAAGCCCCTGCCGCTGAACAGTCCCGCGACCCGCGAGAGAACTCCGGGCTCGTCCTCCACCCAGACGGACAAGGTGTGTCGCATAAGCCTCCCTGCTTCAAAATACCGTGTATGGGTTGCGATTGGCGATCCGGAACTTCGCGCACCTCGCGCCGGCAACCGGGCCCTAGACCAGGAGCATCTCGTTCAGGGGGGCGCCGGCGGGAACCATGGGGTAGACGTTCTCCTCACGGGCAACTGCAACCTCCACGACCGCAGTATTCGGGGAGAACAGGGCTTGACGGAGCACGTCATCCAATTCGTCCGGGCGGGTAACCTTGTATCCCTCCGCCCCGTAGGCCTGGGCCAGCTTGACGAAATCCGGGCTGTATTCCAGGCAGGTGGAGCAGTAGTTCTTGTTGTAGAACAAATCCTGCCATTGCCGCACCATTCCCAGATAGGTGTTGTTCAGGATGATCACCTTGATCGGCAGCTTATAGCAGACAGCCGTGGCGAGCTCCTGGATGTTCATCTGAATGGAGCCGTCCCCGGCCACATCGATGACCAGCTTCTCCGGAAAGGCCACCTGGGCCCCTATCGCCGCGGGGAATCCGTAGCCCATGGTCCCCAGCCCGCCGGAGGAGATCCAGGAACGGGGATGGAGGAAGCGGTAGTGCTGGGCCGCCCACATCTGATTCTGACCCACTTCCGTGGTGATGATGGCATCGCCCTGAGTCAGCTCGTCCAGCTTCTCCACCACCATCTGCGGCTTCACCGTTTCCGAGTCCCGCTTGTAGGTCAGGGGATGGGTCCGGCTCCATTCCCCGAGCTTTTCCCTCCAGGGCTGATACTGCCCTGAAAGCTGCTCGGGATCCACCTTTTCCTCCAGCTCCTGCAGCAGGGCCTGGAGCGCCAGCCGGCAATCGGAGACAATAGGCACGTCCACGGCCACGTTCTTCCGAATGGACGTGGGATCGATGTCGATGTGGATGATGTGCGCATTTGGGGCGAAGGTGTCCAGCTTTCCGGTCACTCGGTCGTCGAAGCGCACTCCCACAGAGATGAGCAGGTCGGAGTAATTCACCGCCATGTTCGCGGTGTAGGTGCCGTGCATCCCCAACATGCCCAGCCACAGGGGATCATTCCCCGGGAAGGCCCCCAGGCCCATCATGGACGTGGTCACCGGGAGCCGGAGCTGCCGGGCCAGATTGGTCAGCTCCTCGTGGGCGCCGGAGGCTATCACGCCGCCTCCGCCGAAAATCAGGGGTTGCTTGGCCTGCCGGATGTACTCCACCGCTTTCTTGATCTGCTTGGAGTTGGGCACGGTATGGGGATTGTAACTCCTGGTGCGCACATGCTTGGGGTAGTAGAACTCGATTTCCGCGTTCATCACGTCCTTGGGCAGGTCCACCACCACCGGGCCCGGCCTGCCGGAGCTGGCCAGATAGAAGGCCTCCTTGATCACCTTGGGCAGGTTCTCCAGCTCCTTGACCAGGTAGTTGTGCTTGGTGCAGGGCCGGCTTATGCCCACCATGTCCACTTCCTGGAAGGCATCGTTGCCGATGAGCTGGGTGGGGACCTGCCCGGTGAAGACCACGAGGGGGGTGGAATCCATGTACGCCGTGGCGATACCGGTAATCGTATTCGTGGCCCCCGGCCCGGAAGTGGCTAGGACCACGCCCACGCGGCCGCTAGCTCGGGCGTATCCGTCAGCCGCATGGACCGCTCCCTGTTCGTGGCGCACAAGATAGTGCTGGAAGGGATAGCCCGGCAGCTCGTGATAGATATCGATAACCGCTCCGCCGGGAAAACCGAAAATGGTTTCCACCCCCTCCCGCTTGAGGCATTCCAGGAGGACTTGGGCTCCCTTAAGCCTCATTCTGGACCTCCTGCTGGCGGTATTTCTCCAAGAGCTGCTGGATCTTGGTCTTGCCAGCCAATTTGAGCTTCTTGATCTGCTTCAGCTCGGCATCCTCCTGCGGGGTGAGATTGGTCTTGCTCTCCAGCTTCTCCACCTGCTTCTCGTATTCCAGATGCTGCTCCCAAAGTTTGCTGAGCTCATGATCCTGCTTGCCGTACTTGGCGATGAGCTCCAATTCATATTGCTCCATATCCGTTTCCTCCTTCCTCGTGTCTATGGATTCCTATCGAGCCATCTCGGCCCAATCCGGCTCATTCTCCGTTGCCAGAAGTATACTCTTCTTCCGGGTCTTTTGTCCACTCTCCAGCCGGACCCGCGAGGGTTTGACTCCGAAATGCCGCGCCAGAAAGTCGACCACCTCCTTGTTCGCCCTGCCCTCGGAGGGAGGGGCCTGGACCTTGAGCTTGATGCTGCCTTGATGGAGGCCGCAGAAGCAGGTTTTCTTGGCTCCCGGCTGAACCCAGAGGCTCAATCGGAACAACCCCTCCTCCACAACAGTAACATACTCTGGACGAGACATAAGAACTGGTGCCATGTCGAGCCTGAACTGGCTTTAAGACGGAATATATGCGCGGCCTTGCAGGAACAGAAATACAACCTACGATTTATGCCGGTCAAGGCACTACTAGATCCGCATGCTCAATTCCCCCAGGGCCTGAACCAGGAACATGCGCAGGAACTCGATCCCCAGCAGAACCACGATAGGCGACAGGTCGATTCCCCCTATGTTGGCGAAGGGGATCCACTGGCGCACCTTGTTGAACACGGGCTCGGTCAGGTTGCGGATAATCCGCACGATGGGATTGAACGGATCCGGGTTCACCCAGGAAAGGATGGCGGATACAATGACCACATAAAAATAAAGCCTCAGAAGTGTATTTATAGTCATTGCCAATGGCTGAAGAATAACGAGCAAAAAATCCATTCCTTGTCTCTCCTGCTGTTTCCGATTGCTATTTGCTTGATCGAGCCCCGGCTCACTCCCCGGAGACCTCCTCCACAGCCTCGTCCACCTCACGGTGATCCCGGATATGGCGCTTGGCGCTCAAGCACTCGTTCCCGAAGGCCCAAAAGGGCACACCAGCTGCCGCAGCTGTGCGGCGGTCCACTTCCGTATCGCCGATGAACACCACATTCTTCGGAGACAAGCCCCATGTGGCGAGGATCCAATAGATGCTCTCCGGGTGCGGCTTGGGATGGCGCACTGTAGCGGCGGTCACCACCGGATCGAAATAGGAGTGCAGGCCGAACTTGTCCAGGATCAGCCCCACGGTGTTCGTCCTGTTCGTGTTGATCGCACAGGCCACACCCTTGGCGCGCAACCGCTCCAGTCCACGGATCAGGCCGGCCTGCGGAGCAATCCAGGGCAGGACCGTGCTGTAGGAGATCCGCTGCGCCGCTTGGAAGGCCCGTTCCAGCTCAGATTGGGGAACGATGCGCCGGATGGATTCGGTGACCGTCTGGCTGTGCACGTATTCCTCGTCCTCCGGATCCATCCCCGACATGCCCAGCTCTTGCAAAATAAGGTTATAGAACCGGATATTGGCCTGCCTGGAGTCGATGAGCACACCATCACAGTCGAAAATCACCCCGTGGATAGCCTTCACGTAAGCCCCTTCGCCTGATTGGTCCCGTCCCATGTCCCTATTCTCCGAATTCTCCGACATCTCCACCTTTCCTCAGCAACAGGGGATATTCCCGGTTCAGCCAGGGGATTTCCGGATCGGGACGGCTCAAGAGGGCCAATCGCCATCCTGGACAGACACTCAGATCACACTTCATCCCCCGCTCCCGGACAAAGCGTCCCAACTCCTCGTATCCCGACGCCTGGGACCAGGGAACCGTTTCCATCCCGTTTTCGCGCAGCTCTCCTTGAATCGCCCCGTCCTCGATATACAGAACCCCGTCCGCGGGGAGAAAGAGAAGAAACCAGGGCATGAGCCCGGACCACCGGGACGGATCCCGTCCGCCCGAACCGCCGGGGACGTCCCGGGAGACGGCTTGATTTGCGTTCCCGGACTCCTCCATTCCCAGGGTTTCGCGCAATTCGCTCATCACTGCCTGATATTGCCGTTCCCCGCTTTGGACCTCCAGGAGCTTGTCCTCCCGCATCCAGTTCAGGAGCAGGACCATTTGGCCCCGCTTTCGCAGCTCGCGCTCCGGACCCTCGCCCCCGCCGTTCTGCTCCCTGAGCCGTCTCTGGAGCTCATCACCCAGGGAGGAGGAGGTTCCGCTAAAAAAATCATCCAGCCCTGCGGCCCGCAAATACTCCAATTCCTTGTGATCCTGGAATTGTTCGCCAAAGCTGAGGGCCTCCTGCACATAGCGCGAGGCCTGGCGTTGATCCAGGGGCAGCTCCCTGGGAATCCAGAGTGACTCCGCCCACCGGTCGTCCCCCAATCCCGCGTCCAGAAAGCGGAGCCCCATGTCCGCGGCATGAGGAGCTCCTTCCGGATGCATCCAGGGAAAATAGATCACATGCATAGCGCGCACCTTCCTTGCACCGGATATCGCTTCGCCTTGCGCGGTTATCTCTCCGCGGCCCTCCGGTAAGGCAGGCGGACGAATGTATTGCACTCAAGACGGAAACACGTTAAACAAAGCCTATTCCAATCATGCATTCCCATGGAGGCTATTATGATCGGCGGAGGAATCGGCATCCCGGAACTGATGATCCTGCTCGTCATCGTTCTGATCATTTTCGGCGCGAACAAGTTGCCTGAAATCGGCTCCGGCATGGGTCGGGCGATCAAGAACTTCAAGCGGGCATCCGACGAGCCCGAGGAAATCGACGTTGCTTCCCGCAAGGGGGACAAGAAGGAAAAAAGCTCGGAAAAGGAATCCGAGGCCCGGGAGGAAAACAAGGACTAATCCCTCGCCGGAAGGACCTGGCGGGCACGACCCTTGTTTCTGGGTGGCCCCCAAGCCCGCACCACGTTGAAATCGCCCGGATTCCGCCGCTTTGAATGGATCCGGGAAGGACCCCTCTGTTCGCCGTCTGCCGGCGCTGAGCCGTGCGGCGATTCCGCCCCAGCCGGCCTCCCCCGCGCCTTGGGACCTTGGTCCCGCTTTCACCGGAAATTCCCACTCGATTCATCCGCTGGGGATGCGGATGCGTTGACCGACTCCAGGCGGAAATCCAAGCCCCGGGAGGGGATGTAGCTCTCCAGCTGACTCCGCAGCTCTGTCGGGGTCAGGGTATAAACCGCCCAGGTCGCTCCGATACCTTTCGGCTCGAAATGAATGGATTGAAGGATCGCTTGATCCAGCTTCGTGGACCATCCCTGCAGGAGGGAGTGGAAATGCCTCACCCCTGTTGAAGTGCTCCAGCCGGAGGCTGAAAGCTGCATGACCCGCTCCACGCGCAACTGGACCTCCCTGAGGGAAAAAAAGGCGCTCCAGGTCTTCAGCCACAGCTTGTCCAGGCTTCGGGCCAGATAAACCGTTTGCTCCCCGTTTCTCCGGAGCAGGGCCTCCCAGCGGTCCCCTTTCTCCCCGGGAGGATGCAGGACAAACACGGGGCCCGAAGCATCCCGCTCCCGCCGCAAGCCGCTCATGGACTCCAGATCCGCCAGGCGCAACTCCTTTTCCGTGCCCAGATTGCCGCGAACCTCCAGCCGGTAGCTCCACTCCCGGGCAGCTGTATAGTAGGTTCCCCACTTCTTGAGCTCATCCTTGACGGACTGGGTGTTCACATTCACCTCGAGGCTGAGCGCTCCCGTGTCCTCATCCTCCAGATATCGCTGCTCAGAGTAGCTCAGGACGAAATCGTCCACCTTCCGCCGCAAGAACTCCTGGATCACCTTCTTCCTCGCCTCGGGAAGCGTCCCAGCCAGAATCCGCTCCGCCTCCTTCAAAACAGCCCGGGACAGGGCCTCCTTCTGCTCCGCCGCATCGAAGGCCAGCTCAGCGCCCTGCTCCACCTGCTTCTTCAGCGTAACTCGATGCACGTCCGCCAGCCCCGTCCCTGCCAGGCAGACAGCAAGGAAAAAACAGGCCAGTACTCCTGCGAAGAGCAGGCTTGGCCGGCCATGGCGCACGAGAGCGAAACCCTGGAACATAGCCTCCCCTTATTGGTCCAGCTGGTATTCCGTGGGCCCTTCTCCGTCTTCGGAGCCCACGAGGAGAATCACTTTCCCCTGACGCAAAAATCCGATGCTTTCCGGACTGGGCAGAAGGGCTTCACTGTCCTCGGCGGAGACCGTGATCTCGCATCCCTTTGATGCGGCCCTCTCCCTGGCCCGCAGGATCAACGGATCGGCGCCGGTGCGGGAAGCACGAACAGCACTGTCTCGCTCCCGCATATAGCCCGCCATCCCCCTGCCGATAGCAATGGAGGGCCGGACAATCCCCGGGCCGTACAGGAGTCGCTCCTTTGGGCCGTAGACCCGGCAAACCAGCGAGGGCTCCACGTTCAGCCCCCGAGCGTCCACAATCAGTCCGGTATGCCTCTCCGTCTCTTCAGAACCCTGCATCTCCTGCCGATCCAGAGCCTTACTGGAAACATCAGAGGATTTTTCGTACCACACGGAATCCGGAATGAGCATCTTGGACAGGGCGCCCCAGAGCTTCATCTCCACCCTCAAACGCATCCGCTCGCCGGGAACAAAGGTCCTGTCCAGGACCACGGAGTTGTTCACCCTGCCCTTGAGCTGTTCCCGAAGCACTCTATCCTTGACCACAAGATCCCGGACAGTCAAGGAGTTATTGATCCGCACCGACTTCAGGGCGGCGTAGAGATGGCGTCTCCCGTTCATAAGGGCCTGCCTGCGCATAACACCCTGTTTGACCTGCTCATCCCACATCTGGGCCCGGGCCTCGGCCTCGCCGACAGCCCGCAGCTCGCCGGAAAGCCAGTTGATCCGCCCCTGATCCACCTTCTGGATCAGCGCCCCTGTTTGGGCCGAAAGGGGCGCAACAAAAACGAGGAGCAGCAGGGCCGCCACCACGGAAATACTCACCGCCGCCGGGGACAGGATCCGGCCTATTCGGAATGCTGCTGTGATGCGAGCCATAAGGCCACCCTCTCCTGAATATCCTTTGCACTTTCCGGACGCACCCAGATGATGTCCCTGTCCTTGCGGAACCAGGTCAACTGGCGCTTGGCATAGGCCCACGTGCGTTTGGCCCACTGCCTCTTGGCCTCCTCCAGACCCATGTTGCCCAGCACATGATCCAAGAGCTCGCGACAGCCGATTCCGGTCCAGATCGGGGCCGCCTGGTCCGGACATCTGCTCCACGCGGCGCGCACCTCCTCCAGGGCCCCCAGTTGCAGCATGGCCTCGATGCGCTGCTCCAGGGCCTCCCGCAACTGCTGCCGATCCGGATTCAACCCGATCTTGAGCGCCGCATGCCTGGGATATTCTCGCTGATAGCGCCTCCGCCACCAGGTGATGCTCCGGCCGGTATGCTCGAAAACCTCCAGGGCTCGGGTCACCCGTTGTCTGTCCCCGGGGCTCACGGCAGAGGCCGTTTCGGGATCAATCTCCGCCAGCCGGGAATGCGTTGCCCGCGGGCCGTGTTCGTCGTATTCCCTCAGGATGCGTTCCCGCAGGGTTTCCGGGACGTTCGGGATCGGGGCGAGCCCGTAGAGGATCGCCCGGAGGTAGAGCCCTGTTCCACCGGTCAGCACGGGAACTGCCCCCCTTCGGGCAATCCCTTGCATGACCCCTTCCGCGTGTTGGGCAAAGCCGCCCGCATCCACCTTGTCCCACGGATCCAGGAATCCGTAAAGCCAATGGGGCACACGCTCGCGCTTCTTTGGGCCGGGCTGATCCGTGGTAACGGGAACGTCCCCATAGACCTGCCTGGAATCGAAGTTGACGATCTCCCCGCCGAACACCTCCGCCAGATCGAGGGCCGTGGCGCTCTTCCCCGTCCCGGTGGGTCCGATGAGACAAATCGTGCGCATCAGCTTACGTGGTTCGTTATGCCATAGCGCTTCTTCAGGCGTTGCCAGACCATGTCCGGTACAAGGCCCTGCACGTCCCCGCCGGCCTCGGCGGTCTGCTTGATGATGGAGGAGCTGGTGAAGAGCCACTTGTAGTCCGTCATCATGAACATGGTGTGGATATTCCGCTTGAGGCGACGATTCATGAGCGCCATCTGGAACTCGTATTCGAAATCCGAGTTGGCCCGCAATCCGCGGAGGATGACACTGGCCCCGCAGCGCTGGACATAATCCACGAGCAGACCGCTGAACGTCTCCACCACCACTCCGCTCTTGCCGGCAAAGGCGTCCCTGGCCATCTCCTCCCTCTCCCCCAGGGAGAAGACCGGTGTCTTGTATGTGTCCCTGGCGATAGCCAGGATCACCCTGTCGAAGACATCCAGCCCGCGGCGGACAAGGCTGATGTGTCCGTTGGTCAGCGGATCGAATGTTCCCGGGTAGACTGCGAGTCGCAAGCGCTGGTCCTCCATAGATAAATCCTTGTCTGTCCGTAGGTTTTTCGAGCCAGAAGCTCGAGTCCATCGTATCTTTCCGGTTCGATGGCGAGGTCCTGTTCCACCTCAGCCGCGATAAGCCCGCTTTCCTGCATCCATCCAGCACTCAGGAACCGATCCAGAAAGGGGACCAATAAACCCTTTTTGTACGGCGGGTCAATAAACGCGAGACCGAGTTTTTCCGGCGGGGCGGAGCGCACCAGGCGAAAGGCGTCCCGCTTGGCGATCCGGGCTCGGGAGGTGGAAAGACCCAGCTGGCGGACATTGGATCGTATCAGCTTGGCCGCATTTGCGCTGTTTTCCACGAAGTGCACGCGCAGGGCGCCTCGGCTCAGCGCCTCGAACCCCAGGCTTCCGCTTCCGGCGAAGATGTCCGCGACAACGAGCTCCTCCCACAGATGCACGCGTGCCTCGAGCATGGAGAAGAGCGCCTCCCGGACCTTCTCCGTTGCGGGACGGTACCCGGGACCTGAGGTCGTCTCGATCCGCCTGCCCTTGAATACGCCGCTGGTTATCCGGATCATTCCTACCCCGCGCACGCGGCATTGCCCGGCCGAGCCATCCTGGGCTCATGGCTCGCCAATTGGACGGACACGACTGCTGCCTTCCATGCGAAAGCGAGCAGAGTGCCGCATAACTTGAAAATTGCCTCAATTCAAGCTAGTTTTTCTCCGGAAACTAGCTCTCGTTCCTTCTTCGCAGAAAGCAATACAATTGGAAGGAAGCGCCTCCCCTCCCCGGAATGGAAAATTTTCTCCCGGGTTCGGCCCTGTTCTGTGGCAGGACCGCCGACACCCGCGTGGCCCTTTCCCCGGCAGGGAGACGAAGCAAGGGGGCTCCGGTAAATGCGCACCAAGGACTGGAACAAAGTAGCCCGGGAGTTCGCCAAGAGGCAAAGCTCCCACCGTAAAGAGCCCCGTCCCACGAAGAAGGAGACTCCGCGGCCGGAATCCGAGCCGGAGAGCGAAGAGGCCCTCTTCCGACGGGCAATGCAGGATGTGGAGCCCCTGTCCGAAAAGAAATCCGGTCGAGAGGTCGTTCCGGACAAGGGTGGACCCGGTCCTGTCCCCTCCCGTCGCGACGACGAGGCCAAGTACAGGCAGTACTTGCAGGATCTGGTCCAGGGCAGGGCGGAGTTCGACATCCAGCTCACCAACGAGTATTTCCAGGGCAGCATCAAGGGCTTGGACAGCAAGATACTGCACAAGCTGAAAGCGGGTCAATACTCACCGCAGGCCCATCTGGACCTGCACGGCCTGACTTCGGAGGAGGCCTGGGATCTCCTGGTGGAGTTCATCAAGGAGAACTACATGGCAGGGAAACGATGTCTGCTCGTCATTCCGGGCCGGGGCAAGAACTCCCCCCTGGGAAGAAGCGTGCTCCGGGAGCAGATCCAGAACTGGCTCACCAGGGACCCCCTGAAAAGGGTCCTTTTGGCCTTCAGCACAGCCCAGCCCAGACACGGGGGATCCGGAGCCCTGTACCTCCTGTTGCGCAAGTATAAGAAAACGCAGGGCAAGATCCTGTGGGACAGGATCGCCACAAGCCCCCCTCCGGACATATAACCCCCATTCCCGGGCCGACCCGGGCACAACCAAGCATGAAGATGGGGCGAGGCGAAGGCGGGCGGACGCTGAAGCACGGGCTTCATCCGGGTTTCAGCTGATGAGACCAGCAGCCCCTGAGGGGCATCACCCTAACCCCT
>Ga0207714_1000215_pt1 | contig 39014 bp, 41 predicted proteins | sample PonA232FremontCA_2_FD_187270 | JGI IMG/M metagenome (GOLD analysis project Ga0207714, IMG submission 187270) | Marine sediment microbial community from Fremont, CA, USA - Pond A23 Sediment 2 (SPAdes) | ecosystem: Environmental > Aquatic > Marine > Unclassified | place: USA: Fremont, California...
TGCAATGACACAGCACGAGGATACGTCGGCTTCGCCGGCGGATCGAGTTCTTCCAGGGCACACTAGATAGTACCTCAGAGATAAGTGAGGCCCGGATTTTTGACACGACGCTGCGCGACGGCGAGCAATCACCACGAACCTCGTTCTCGTACGAGGACAAACGAGAGATTGCCTCGATCCTCGACGACATGGGGACCCACGTCATCGAGGCCGGCTTCCCGGTGAACTCCGAGGCGGAGTTCGAGGCCGTACGAGACATCGCCGACGCGACGTCGACCACGGTTTGCGGGCTTGCCCGCGTCGTGGACAAGGACATCGACGCCGCCCTCGATTCAGGCGTCGAGATGGTGCACGTGTTCGCATCGACGAGTGACGTACAGCTGCAGGATTCGATGCACGCCACCCGTCAGGAGGCGCTCGACCGGTCCGTCGCGGCCGTCGAGCGCGTCACGGACGCTGGCGCCACCTGCATGTTCTCGCCGATGGATGTCACGCGCACCGAGGAATCGTTCATGATCGACGTCGTGGAGGCCGTCTCGGAGGCCGGGACGGACTGGATCAACCTCCCCGACACTTGCGGAGTTGCGACGCCGCGGCGGTTCTACGACATGGTCGAGACCGTCTGCTCGCACACGAACGCCCGTGTGGATGTCCACACCCACGACGACTTCGGGTTGGCCTCGGCCAACGCCCTATCGGGGTACGAGGCCGGTGCCGCGCAGGCACAGGTGTCAGTCAACGGGATCGGCGAGCGCGCCGGCAACGCGGCCTACGAGGAGGTCGTCATGGCGCTCGAATCGCTGTACAACGTCGACACTGGAATCGACACCCGCCGAATCACCGAACTGGCGCAGGTAGTCGAGGCCAAGAGCGACATGCCGATCCCAGCGAACAAACCGGTCGTAGGGAGCAACGCCTTCTCCCACGAGTCCGGCATCCACGCCGCCGGCGTCATCGAGAACTCCGACACCTTCGAACCGGGCGTGATGACGCCGGAGATGGTCGGTGCAACCCGACAGCTGGTGCTCGGCAAGCACACCGGAACCCACTCCGTCCGCGAGCGACTCGAGGACGCCGGGTTCGAGCCGACCGAGGCCGAGGTTCGCGAGGTGACCCGAATGGTCAAAGACCGCGGCGCGGAGAACGAAGAGATCACCTTCGAGCGACTCAAGCAGTTCGCCAAGGAGATCGACGTCCGGCGCGAGGAGGTACGGATATAACAATGATCCCGCCGGCCGTTCGCGCCCGTCCCGAGCCATCGGCACACGCGAGCGGCGTAGCGGTCGGCGACACCGCAACGCGGAACGTTTATAAATGTCCGCGATACAACACACGTCGTGATGACGGGTACGACGGCCGGAACGGCTGCTTTCGCGGTCACCGTCAGCCTCGTATCCGGTATTGTAGGGGCTCGCTAGCCCCTACAGCACACTTCTCACGACTGCGGTTCGTATCGGATCCAGACGACCCCACAGCCGGAACAATGCACACACGAGACACCAACCGACGGTATCGAACGACAAACGAGGACGCGGGACAGACAGAGGAGCGATCATGAGCAAAGAACAGGCACGAACGGCTCCCGAGGCGGACGAGGAATCGACGACAGGCGACATTGAGACGGGGGCGGATGCGGTCGTTCGCGCCCTCGAGAACGCAGGTGTCGAACACCTTTTCGGCGTGCAGGGCGGCGCGATCATGCCGGTGTACGACTCGTTGTATTACTCCGACATGACGCACGTCACGATGGCCCACGAGCAGGGGGCCGCACACGCCGCCGACGCCTACGGGATCGTCAGCGGCGACCCTGGCGTCTGTATGGCGACTTCGGGGCCGGGGGCAACGAACCTCGTGACCGGGATCGCCGACGCCAGCATGGACTCTGACCCGCTTATTGCGCTGACCGGACAGGTGCCAACCGAGTTCGTCGGCAACGACGCCTTCCAAGAGACGGACACAATCGGCGTCACCGCCCCGATCACCAAGGCGAACACCTTCGCCGACGACGCCGGAACAGTCGGCACCGATGTCGGGACGGCATTCGCTCTCGCCGAGAGCGGTCGCCAGGGACCCACCCTTGTCGACCTGCCGAAGGACGTGACCAGCGATCCGACGACGCAAGATCCCGGCGCGCCGACGCTTCCGGAGACGTACAACCCGCCGGAGACGGCCAATCCGGACGCCGTCTCGGATGCCGCCGACGTGCTGGCGGCGGCCGAAAAGCCGGTCATCCTGGCCGGCGGCGGCGTGATCAAAGCCGAGGCGAGCGACGAACTCCGCCGGTTCGCGAAGGAACACGAGATCCCGGTCATCACGACAATGCCCGGCACCGGCTCATTCCCCGAGGACCACGAACTCTCCCTCGAGATCGCTGGCATGCACGGCACCGGCTACGCCAACATGGCGATCACGGTGACCGACTGTATGCTTGCGATCGGGACTCGATTCGACGACCGCCTCACGGGCGGCGTCGAGACGTTCGCCCCGGACGCCGATATCATCCACGTCGACATCGATCCCGCCGAGATCTCGAAGAACATCGAGGCAGATCACCCGCTCATCGGCGACGCCAAGGCGGTGCTCGACCAGCTCGCCGACGCGATGGTCCACTCGCCGTCGACTGACGCGTGGCTCGAGCAGTGCGAGATGTGGACGGAAGAATACCCGATGGACTACGCGGCCCCCGAAGACGATCCGGTCAAACCGCAGTACGTCGTCGAGGTCTTCGACGAGATGACTGACGACGACACGGTCGTCACCACGGGCGTCGGCCAACATCAGATGTGGGCCTGGCAGTACTGGACGTGGACGGAGCCCCGTACGTGGGTGACCTCTCATGGTCTCGGAACAATGGGGTACGGACTGCCCTCCGCCATCGGCGCGAAGTTCGCGGCCCCTGACCGGGATGTCGTCTGTTTCGACGGCGACGGCTCGTTCCTCATGACGTGTCAGGAACTGTCGGTCGCCGTTCGAGAAAATCTCGATATCGTGATTGTCATCCTTAATAACGACGCGATCGGGATGGTCCGCCAGTGGCAGGACGCCTTCTTCGGCGAACGTCACATGGCTTCGGAGTACCCGTGGATCCCCGAATTCGACACGCTGGCTGAGGCATTCGGAGCCCGCGGCTTCCGGCTCGACACCTACGACGAGGTCGAGAACGTCGTCGAGGACGCGCTCGAGTACGACGGCCCGAGCGTCGTCGATGTCCACATCGACCCCGACGAGAACGTTTACCCGATGGTGCCGAGCGGCGGGGACAACGGGCTCTTCGCCCTGACGGAGGGGCAGCTATGAGCCGTCGACAGGATGTCCGCCGAACCGGTCTCGAAGGGCCGCCGCCGGAGGAGCGGACCCGTCCGGTCGGCCGTCGGAACTCACAGGGGATCCGAATCGATCCCGAGATCGAGGCCGAACACGAGCCGCGCCGGACGACGATTTCGGCGTACGTCAAGGACGAACCCGGTGTGTTGGCCCGCGTCTCAGGGCTGTTCCACAGACGGCAATTCAACATCGAATCGCTCACCGTCGGCCCGACGCAGAACGAGGGATACTCCCGGATCACGCTCGTCGTCGAGGAACCCGACCCGGGGATCGATCAGGCGAAAAAGCAGCTGAACAAGCTGGTCCCGGTCATTCACGTCCGGGAACTTGACGGCAACCCGGTCGCGGTCGAACTCGTCATCCTGAAAGTCGATGGCGACGAACCGGACAAGGTACAGGCGATCACGGAGATGTACGGCGGCCAAACGCTCGATGCCGGCCCCCGGACCATAACGGTCCAGATCACCGGCTCGGAGAGCGAAATCGACGACGCGATCGACGCCTACAAGCAGTTCGGCATCCGCGAGATCGCACGAACCGGCCAGGCCGCCCTGGCCCGCGGCGAGGCGGAGACAGCGAGAGTTGAGGAGAAGCACACCTGACATGACAGACGACATAGACATCTACTACGACGACGACGCGGACAGCACCGTACTCGACGACAAAACCGTAGCCGTCCTCGGCTACGGGAGCCAGGGCCACGCCCACGCGCAAAATCTCGACGATTCGGGTGTCGACGTGGTCGTCGGGCTTCGCGAGAGTTCCTCCTCACGCGAGGCGGCCCGCTCGGACGGCCTCGATGTGGCGACGCCGCGGAACGCGGCCGAGCAGGCGGATATCGTGAGCGTGTTGGTTCCGGACACTGTCCAGCCGGATGTCTACGAGAAGATCCGCGACGTTATGACAGAGGGCGACACGCTGCAGTTCGCACACGGATTCAATATCCACTACGGGCAGATCGAACCGGACGACGGCGTCAACGTCACCATGGTTGCGCCGAAATCGCCCGGTCACCTCGTCCGCCGCAACTACGAGAACAATGAGGGAACGCCGGGGCTGCTTGCCGTGTACCGAGATGCGACCGGCCACGCCAACGAAATCGGGCTGGCGTACGCGAAGGCGATCGGCTGCACGCGGGCCGGCGTCATCGAGACCAGCTTCCGCGAGGAGACCGAATCGGACCTCTTCGGCGAGCAGGCGGTGCTCTGTGGCGGCGTCACATCGCTCGTCAAGACCGCCTACGAGACGCTTGTCGACAACGGGTACAGCCGCGAGATGGCGTACTTCGAGTGTCTGAACGAACTGAAGCTGATCGTCGATCTGATGTATGAGGGCGGCAACAGCGAGATGTGGGATTCGGTGTCCGACACCGCCGAGTACGGCGGGCTGACCCGCGGTGACCGAGTCATCGACGACCACGCCCGCGAGCGGATGGATGAGATCCTTGAGGAGATCCAGGATGGAACCTTCGCCCGCGAGTGGATCACGGAAAACCAGGCGGGCCGTCCGAGCTACAGACAGATCCGTGCGGCCGAAAAGAACCACGACATTGAGGATGTCGGCGAAGACCTGCGTGCGCTGTTCGCGTGGGGGGAGGAATGAATACACGATGACGAACGAACCGAAGACACTAGGCAAGATGGATCACACCAACCCGTACACTGGACGCGTGTTCGGCGAAACACAAACGTATAGCCGGGGGAAACGCGTCGCGGCGGACGGTGGCGAAGCCGACGCGGACGACGAATCCGAGACGCTCTCGGACGTATCGCACACTTCAGAAGACGACCCTGACGGCGTACAGCGCACCTTCGACCGCGGTGAGAGCAATGAGTGAAGGAACGCTGTACGACAAGGTCTGGGAGAAACACAAGGTGACGGAGCTACCGAACGGACAGGATCAGTTGTTCGTTGGGCTACATCTCGTCCACGAGGTGACGAGCCCACAGGCGTTCGCGATGCTCAGCGAGCGCGATCTTGACGTCGCGTTCCCCGACCGGACCTACGCCACAACGGACCACGTCGCGCCGACCGAGGCCGACAAGCGTGACCGCCCGCTCCCGGACGGCGAGGCCGAGGAGATGCTCTCGGCGCTCGAGCGCAACACCGCCGACAACGGGATCACCTTCTTTGGCTTCGAGTCGGGTAAGCAGGGGATCACCCACGTTGTCGCGCCGGAGTTGGGGCTTTCCCAGCCCGGTATGACCGTTGCCTGCGGCGATAGCCACACCGCGACCCACGGCGCCTTCGGCTCGATCGGCGTCGGGATCGGTACCTCACAGATCCGTGACGTGTTGGCGACCGGCTGTATCGCAGCCGACAAGCAGAACGTGCGGCGGATCAACGTCGAAGGATCGCTCGGTGAGGGCGTCTACGCCAAGGATATCATCCTGAAGATCATTCAGGACCTCGGCGTTGACGGCGGCGTCGGCCACGTCTACGAGTACGGCGGATCGGCGATTGAGGCCCTCGACATGGAGGGCCGACTGGCCGTCTGCAACATGTCGATCGAAGGCGGCGCGCGCGCCGGCTACATCAACCCCGACGAAACAACGTACGAGTATCTCCGTGGCCGCGAGTACGTCCCCGAGGGCGACGCCTTCGAGGAGCGGAAAGCCTACTGGGAGTCGATCGCCTCGGACGAGGACGCGGAGTACGACGATGTCGTTACGATCGACGCCGACGGGATCGACCCCCTAGTTACGTGGGGCATCAACCCCGGGCAGGTCATCGAAATCGGCGAGGCCATCCCCGACCCCGAGAGCTTCGAGTCCAGAACCGACCGCGAGGCCGCCGAGAAGGCGCTCGAACACATGGACACGGAGCCCGGACAGTCGATGCTCGGCTACGACGTCGACGTGGCGTTCCTCGGGACCTGCACGAACGGCCGCGTTTCGGACTTCGAGGAGGCCGCGAAGGTTCTTGCGGGCAACACAATTGACGAGGGCGTGCGAGCCCTGGCTGTCCCGGGGTCCGAAACCGTCCGCAAGGAGTGCGAGCGCCGCGGCCTTGACCAGACGTTCATCAACGCTGGCTTCCAGTGGCGGCGCGCAGGCTGTTCGATGTGTCTGGCTATGAACGACGACGCGCTTGAGGGCGACGAGGTCTGTGCGTCCTCATCGAACCGGAACTTCGTCGGCCGGCAGGGGTCGAAAGACGGCCGAACAGTGCTCATGAGCCCGGCAATGGTCGCGGCCGCCGCGGTCGAGGGCGAAGTCGCCGACGCGCGCAAGTACCTCGACGACGACCGCTCCGGGACCGCCGGCGGCGTCGAGGAGGTGGCCGACTGATGAGCGACGACCAACACATCACCGACGTCTCGGGCACCGGCGTTCCGATCCCCGGTGACGATGTCGACACCGACCAGATCCTCCCGGCGCGGTTCATGAAGGAGGTCACGTTCGACAACATGGCGGACTACCTCTTTTATGACGTTCGCCGCGACGAGGGCGGTGCGTTCAACGACCACCCGCTGAACCGTTTTGATGGGGCGTCGATCGCGGTCGTCAACTCCAACTTCGGCTGTGGCTCATCCCGGGAGCATGCCCCGCAGGCGATGATGCGGTGGGGCGTCGATGGTATTGTCGGTGAGTCCTACGCCGAGATTTTCCGCGACAACTGCAAGTCGCTCGGTATCCCGGCCGCGACGGCCGACCACGAGACAGTTACCGAACTACAGTCGTGGATCGAAGACACCCCCGACGGCGAAATCGAAATCGACGTCGAATCCGAAACAGTCACGTACGGCGACCGGACGATCGATGTTGAGATCGATGACGCGATGCAGGAAGCACTCACCGAGGGTATCTGGGACACGACAGCGCTTATGTACTCGAACATGAGCAAGGTCGAGGCGACTGTCGACGGCATCCCGTATGTCGAAAGCGACGACTGATTCCGAAGCCGATTTGTGGTGACAGCCGGCGACCCGCCCGCCGACATCGGTATCCTCTTTTCGCCCGCTCGCGCAGATGGTGGCATGAGTGACACGATCGCGGTCATCCCCGGCGACGGGATTGGGCGGGAAGTCATACCGGCTGCCATCGACGTTCTCGAGGCGCTCGACGTCGAGTTCGAGTTCGTCGAAGGCGAGGCCGGCGATGAAGTGCTCGAATCGCGTGGCGAGGCGCTCCCCGAGGAGACCTACGAGTTGGCGGCCGACGCCGACGCGACGCTCTTCGGCGCGGCAGGCGAGACGGCGGCCGATGTCATCCTCCCCCTCCGGGAAGCCGTCGGCTCCTTCGCGAACATCCGGCCCGCACGGGCGTATCCGGGGGTCGACTCGCTCCGGCCGGAAACGGATCTCGTCTTCGTCCGCGAGAACACTGAGGGCGTCTACAGCGGTATCGAACACGAGATCGCCGACGGCGTGACGACGCTAACCCGCGTGATCACCGACGACGCGTCCCGAAAGATCGCCGAATACGGCTTTGAGTACGCCGAGGCGAACAGCTACGACGACGTGACCGTCGCCCACAAGGCAAACGTGATGCGAACGACCGACGGGCAGTTCCTCGAGAGCGTCGGACGCGTCGCCGAAGCGGGCGGCCACGAGTACGATGAGGCGCTCATGGACGCCTTGGCGATGCATCTACTCCTCCGCCCCGAGGAGTATGGCGTCGTGATCTGCCCGAACCTCGCTGGCGACGTGCTCTCGGATCTCGCGGCCGGGCTCGTCGGCGGCCTCGGGCTGCTTCCGAGCGCCAACGTCGGCGAGGACAACGCCCTCTTCGAGCCGGTCCATGGGTCGGCGCCGGACATCGCCGGCGAGGGGATCGCAAATCCCGCCGCGACAGTGCTCTCGGCAGCGATGCTGCTCGAACATCTCGGGTACGGCGACGCGGCTGTCCGGGTCAGAGCCGCCGTCGAGGCAGTTCTCGAGGACGGTCCCAGAACGCCAGATCTTGGGGGCGATGCTTCGACGAACGACGTGACCGCGGCGATCGTCGACCGGCTGTAGCTACTCAGCCGCCGCTTCGGCCCTGATCTCGTCCCAGCGACCCTGGGATTCGAGGTGAACCTGTAGCTCGGCGGCGTATTCGGCGACGAGCGCCTCGGCGGCCTCGAGTTTCTCCTCGTCGACACCACCGGGACCGCCGCCGTCCCCGCCCAGTCCGAGCGCGCCGAGGATGGACCCGAAGACGCCGCCGCCGGAATCGGGATCGTCGGCCGGGTTTCCCCCCATAGGATCCATCTCGGCGACCTTCTCGATCTCGGGCATCATCCCCCGTAGCTCCTCGGTGTTTGCGACGAGTTCGGCCGCCCCTCCGTCCTCGGGATTCTCGATCTCGAACGTCGTCGCCGTCATGATGAGCCCCCACTCCTGTCGGGTGAATCGGGAGTCGTCGACGCGCGGGTCGAACTCGCCGTCGACGGCCATCCGGTCGCCGACGATCATGTCCTGCCAATCGGTCATACGCCCGTGTAGGGCCCCCTCCGACTTATATACGTGGCGTGGGACCGACTGCGATCACGGGTTTAGGCCGTCGAGCGGAGCCGCTTCGCGTCGATCCGTTCGGCTCCGGGTCAGCGTGGCGAACAGGCGGCACAGTACTGTCCGGCGGCCGCACTAACTCCGAGGCCGGACAGCGATCGGGTCTGCCATACGCCGTCTGGCCGCGTCCCGGTATATAAACTATCGGGCGGCGAGCCCGTCGCTATCAGAACGCGTTCGGGGTGACCTCGATGGCCGCGTGCAGCGACTCCTTCATAGCGTCGTGAACGTGACAGATCTTCTCGCCGAGTTCGATGACCTCCTCGATTTGGTCGTCGTCGAGGTCGGCCTCGATATAGAGGTGAAACCGGATCGCGGCGAGGTCGTCGCTGTCGTCGAGGTCGGCCTCGGCCTCGGTTTCGATCTCGCCAAGATCGACCTCAAGGTGCCGGTTCGCCCCGGCCCGGCAGGCGAAGGTGAAACAGGAGGCATAGTCGGCGACCAGCACCTCATTCGGCGTCGGTCCATCCGATGCGGTCGCGTCGATGCTGAGTTCGAACTCGCCCGCGCGGCTCAGCGCGTGATACTGTTCCTCGTTGACGGTCGTTGTCTCGATGTCGGCCATACTACCTCGGCTCACTCGGCGGGAATACAAAAATCCCCCGCGGCGCGGCCGGCGTTCACTTCGGCGGGGCGTTCACTCTAAGATAAACGACTCGTCGCCCTCAAGGATCACCGCTTCGGCCGCTGCCCCGGCAGCGTCCAGTTCCCGCTCGAACTCGGCAGTGTCGATCTCGATCGGCGGGAACGTATCGTAGTGCATCGGCGCGGCGTAGTCGACGCCGAGCCAGTCGGCCGCGATCGCAGCCTGCGCTGGCCCCATCGTGAAGTGGTCGCCAGCGGGGAGCGCAGCGAAGTCCGGTTCGAGGAACGGGCCGATGACCTCCCGCATCTCGGTCATGAGGCTTGTGTCGCCGGCGTGATAGAACGCGGTGTTGTCGGCGTCGGACTCCTGTGTCGGCTTCGCCTCGGAGATTACGAACCCGCCCGGCATCCCGGCGGACGTCTCGTAGCCCGTCTCGATGCCGTTGGAATGGTCTGCTCGCACCATTGTTACCCACGCGTCGCCGCACTCGACCGTCCCGCCGAGATTCATCCCCATCCCACCAACCGCCTCATCGAATCCGTAGTTGTCCTCGGCGTAGGCAACGAGTTCCGGCGTCGCGACGAGGGTCGCGTCGTTGAATTCACTCGCGTGTGCGACGTGGTCCTCGTGGCCGTGTGTCAACAAAACGTAGTCGGGGGCGTCGACGTCGGTCGGGTCGAGGTCCGTCTGTGGGTTCCCGAAGAACGGGTCCACCAGCAGGTCGGTTCCATCGACAGTGACGTACCACGTGGAGTGGCCGTGCCAGGTGAGTTCCATTACGAACGGTGGTATTCGGCTCACGGCCTTAATTATACTGTGTCGATCTCAACCGATCGACGGCGTTAGGATGGTGGATACACACCCCGACGTATGGAGATCCGGCGGATCGACGGCGGCCGGCCGTCAGACGCGATTTCGGTGCGGCGGGCGGTGTTCGTCGACGAGCAGGGCGTCCCCGAGGAACTCGAACTCGACGGCAAGGACGACGATGCGACCCACTTTGTCGCCTACGACAGCGGGAAGCCGATCGGGGTCGCACGCCTCCGATCGTACGATGGAGACACGAACAACAGCGAGACCGATAAAAAAGCGAACGATAGCGGGACCGACGGGACGGCGGGAAGCAGCGAGGACGCAACTTCGGGGGAAATAATAACGCGAGGGCGAGCCGCCGGGCCGAGCAGGGCCGCAAAGGTCGAGCGCGTCGCGGTGCTCGCGGATCGTCGCGGCGAGGGGATCGGCCGCGAGTTGATGGCCGCAGTCGAGCGCGCCGCCGACGCATCGGGGTACGGCCGACTCGTGCTCCACGCGCAGGTCCGGGTGGTATCGTTTTACAAACAGCTCGGCTACGACGCCGTCGGCGATACCTTCGAGGAGGCGGATATCCCTCATCGACGGATGATCAAGCAGCTGTAACTGCGCCGGCAGGCGGACGGCGTCGATCCGGGAACGCTTATATCAGACCCGGGAGACGCCCCGGCTATGCGACGGATACGATTCCGCGACTCCGGCGATGACGCCCGTTACGGCGAGTTGACCGACGACGGGATCATCCGTGCGGACCCGAAGCGCGAAGGCCGCGTCTCCGACGAGCTCGGGAGCTTCAACGTCAAGGATGTCGACGTGTTACCCCCGTGTGAGCCCTCGAAGATCGTCTGTATCGGGCTGAACTACGCCGACCACGCCGCCGAGCAGGGGATGGACGTTCCGGACCGACCCCTGCTGTTCTTGAAGACCCCGAACGCGGTCGCGAGCCACGACTCCGAGGTCGAACTCCTTCCCGACAAGGAGACCCTCGAGTACGAGGCCGAACTCGGCGTCGTCATCGGACAGCGGTGCCGGAACGTCGATGCGGCCGACGCCGATGAAGTCATTGCCGGCTACACCTGTGTCAACGACATCTCCAACCGCGACGACCAGCGCGTCGAGACGAACTGGGTCCGTGGAAAGTCCTTCGACGACGCGGCCCCGATCGGCCCCGTCATCGCCGCTCCCGAGGCGGTCCCCGAGGACGCCGCGGTCCGGTGTCGGCTCAACGGCGAGTTGCGACAGGACTCCTCTCGCGATCAGTTCATCTTCGACATTCCCGAACTGATCGAGGAGATTACCGCATACATGACTCTAGAGGAGGGCGACGTGATCTCGACGGGAACGCCGGAAGGTGTCGGCCCGCTCTCGGACGGTGACACCGTCGAAATAGAGGTCGAAGGCGTCGGCACACTCAAAAACCAGGTTCGGATACCCTGAGGCGGGTGTTCACAGGATCGGAGCCGGCGTCCCGAGCAGCCCGGAGACGACGAGCAGGCCGATCGCAGCACCCGACGCGAGGATATAAAAGGGGCGGGCGTCGCGGGCCGGCTGGCGGATCTTGTCGTTGTCGACCCCGCGCATTGCCTTTCCACTCCCGATCTCGACGAGGGCAGCGAGGCCGAACCAAAGCGCAAGCATGGTCAAGACGAGATAGCCGCTCGTCGTCCCGGTCAGCGACCCGACGGTGTACTGTGTCCCGGCGAGGTGGCCGCCCGAGAGGAACAACAACAGCGCGCTGATCCGGGTCACCCACCGGAGCGTGGAGACGACACTCCCGAAGGCGTCCGGCGAGAGTTCGCCGTCCATTGCCAGCGGGAGCACCGCCGCGGCGACGAACAGCACTGAGCCGGCCCACAGCGCGGAGAATCCGGTATGTATCGTGTACATCGCGGTGTCTACGACCATACCGTATCGCCGGGCGCGGGGGGCTTATAAGTCATCGTCTCGGACCGACGGCGGGCGGTCGGCGTGGGATGTTGGCGCGGGCGGACCGCGGAGCAGGTGAGAAGTGCAGGACGGGGACGAAAGCGAGACCGGAAAACGAGGCAGGGGGTGGGAACGGACGTGAGAACGAGACAGCGAGAGTGAACGCGGGGACGAGAGTGGAGACGAAAAAACGAGAGTGAGAGCAGCGAGACTACTCAAGTTCCGATTCGGCCCACGCGATGTCCTCGGGCGTATCGACACTTTCGAACGTATCGAGGGAGCCGTGGGCGAGCAGTTCGTCACGGTCGACAACCACCCGGTCGAGCGTCGACAGCGGCTCGATAATGCGTGGGTTCTCCTCCTCGAGGGCGCGCTCGCAGGCCGCGACGGCGGGCACGGTCTTATAAACGGCGTGGAGCGGCTCGAACCACTCGCTCGGCCGTGGGACGGCGACCTCGTGGTCCGCCGCCCGCTCGAAGAGGTACTGGACGATGCCGGGGTCCAGAAACGGCATATCCGCCGCGACGATCGCCGAGTACTCTGTATCCGACACCTCAAGTCCAGTCTTGATCCCGGCGACCGGGCCACGATCGGGGATCTCGTCGATAGCGAACCGGGGATCGAGCCCCTCAAGCGCCTCGGCGATCGGGTCGCGCTGCTCCTCACGGCAGTTGATCACCAGTTTGTCGGTCGCCGCGCACAGCCGGTCCGCGACCCGCCGTATGAGCGGGGTCCCGCCGACATCGACGACGGTCTTTTCAGTGTCGCCCATCCGGACCGACAGTCCGCCGGCGACGATCACGCCACTCGTCCCGTTCATGTACCGGTCGCTACCGCGTCAACCCTTTTGAACGGAACGGTTAGAGCGGTGTTTCGCTGCGCTCCGTTGCGCACTTCTTAAGACCGACCGACCGTTTGACCCACGCATGCATCCACGGGACCTATCGGATCACGTCGCCTACGAGGCCGGTCGGGGGGTCGAGGAGGTGGCCCGCGAGTTGGGCATCGACCCCGACGACCTCGTGAAGCTCTCCTCGAACGAAAACGCGCTCGGTCCCGCGCCGAAGGCCGTCGAGGCGATTGAGTCGTACGCGCCGTCGGTCCACACCTATCCGAAGTCCTCCGCCGCCGATCTCAGGGAGCGGCTTGCCGAGAGACACGGCGTCACCCCGGCGCAGGTGTGGCTCGCCAACGGCGGCGACGGGGCGCTTGACTACCTCGCTCGGGCGCTGTTGAGGCCGGGCGACGACGTGCTCGTCCCCGACCCGGGCTTTGCATACTACGCGATGAGCGCCCGCTATCACCACGGCTCGGTCAACGAGTACCCGATCCGGCGCGCCGACGACTTCGAGCAGTCCGCCGAGACGGTGCTTGAGCACTACGACGGCGAGCGGATACTCTACCTCACGAGCCCGCACAACCCGACCGGCAGCGAGATCGATCGCGCCGATGTCGAGGCGATCGCCGAGGGAACCGACGACGAGACACTCGCGCTCGTCGACGAGGCCTACATCGAGTTCTCCGAGTCCCCCCCGGCGATCGACCTTCTCGCGGAGCGCGAGGACGTCGCGGTGCTCCGGACGTTCTCGAAGGCCTACGGCCTCGCGGGGCTGCGGCTCGGATACGCCATCGTCCCCGAGGCGTGGGCCGACGCATACGCCCGGATCAACACTCCCTTTGCCGCCTCGGAGATCGCCTGTCGAGCCGGCCTTGCTGCGCTTGATGACGACGACTTCCTCGAACAGACTCTCGAGACCGCGAAGTGGGCGAGGGGGTACATCCGCGACACGATCGAGTGCCCGACGTGGGAGAGTTCCGGGAACTTCGTGCTCTGCGACGTCGGGGACGGGGCCGAAATCGCCGAGGCAGCCCAACGCAAGGGGGTCATCGTCCGCGACACGACATCGTTCGGGCTTCCAGGGTGCGTTCGGGTCACCTGCGGGACGCGCCAAGGAACAAAACGCGCGGTGGAGGTGCTCAACGACCTCCTATGAGGGTCGCGGTGACCGGAACCCCCGGCGTCGGCAAGACGACGGCGACGGACGGCCTCGCGACCGACCTCAACGTGCTCCACCTGAACGATCTCGTCCGGGAGGCCGGCCTGACCGAGGGGACCGATGAGGCCCGCGGCAGCCTCGTTGTTGATCTCGAAGCTGTCTCGGCACGTCTCGAAGGCCGCGAGGACATCCTCGTCGAGTCACACGTCGCCCACCACCTCAACGTCGACCGCGCGATCGTGTTGCGGTGCCGGCCCGACGTCCTCGAAACGCGATTACTCGACCGCGGGGAGAGCGAGGCGAAGGCAGCCGAGAACGCCGAGGCGGAGGCGCTCGACGTAATCCTCTCCGAGACCGTCGACCGACACGGCGTCGATGCGACGTACGAGATAGACACCACCGACCGGTCCGTCGAGGCGGTACGATCCGATGTCGAAGCCGTTCTCGCCGGCGAGCGTCAACCCTCGGCCGGAACAGTCGACTTTACGGGGTATCTGTGACGCTCGACAGACTCAGGCCGCTGGCCGAGCGGGGGCTCGATCCCTTTGTCGGGGCGGCTGACCGGATCGGGCTGACGCCGAACGGCATCAGCGTCGTTGCGATCGGGTTCGCCGCCCTCGCCGGCGGGGCCTACGCCGTCGCCGGGACCGAGCTGTTGGGGATTGGTCCCATCCCGGCGCTGTATCCCGTCGGGGCGGCCTTCGTCTTCCTCAACGGCTGGATGGACCTCATCGACGGGGCCCTCGCACGCCGGCAGGGGGTGGATTCGGTGTCGGGCGACCTGCTCGATCACGTGCTCGATCGGTACGCAGACATCGTTGTCATCGCCGGCCTCGCCGCGGGCGTGGAGGCCTATCTCCTGGGCCTGCTCGCGGTCACCGGCGTGTTGATGACGTCGTATCTCGGCACGCAGGCCCAGGCGGTCGGACTCGATCGTGTCTACGGCGGCCTCGTCGGGCGCGCGGACCGCCTGGCGATAATCGGGGTCGTCACGGCGATCTCGCCCGCTGTCACGGGGCCGATCGCCGGATACCCGCCCGTCGGCTGGCTATTGGGCTTACTTGCCGTCGTCGGCCACCTGACCGCCCTCCAGCGCTTCTATGCCTCGATGCAGGCGTTGGAGTGACGCTCGTAGTCGGCCCAAGAGGCGGAAAACCCTTTTGTGCCGACGCGGTAGAGGCGGGTATGGTCCAGTGTGAGATGTGCGGCACCGAGACGGGGTCGCCGAAGACGGTCAAGATTGAGGGGGCCGAACTCGACGTGTGCGATGAGTGCGCCGACTTCGGGACGGAGGTGCAGACTGAGGACACCTCCTCAACGTCGACCAAGTACTCAACATCCTCGTCGTCCTCGTCGTCCTCGTCGTCGGGGTCGCAGTCATCGTCACGCGGGTCCGGCGGGGGTAGCCGACGCGACATGTTCGATGAGATGGACGAGGTCGTCCAGGATTACGACGACCGCATTCGAACCGCACGCGAATCCGAGGGGCTCACCCAAGAGGAACTCGCCGACCGGCTCAACGAGAAGGCGAGTCTCATCCGCAAGGTCGAACGCGGCGACGTGCTCCCGAGTGACGAGGTCCAAGGGGAACTGGAGCGCGAGCTCGGCATCAACCTCTCGATGGGCGGCTCCGACGACGACACCGAGTGGTCCGGCGGTTCCGCAACCGGCGGGACGACGCTCGGCGATGTCGTCAAGCGGAAAGACTGAGCGACGCAGGGCCACAGCGCCCGTGCGAACCCGGCCTGCACGACCGTTTCCACGGCCGAAATAACCCGAATCCCTTTTGAACGGTACCGATTACAGCCCGTATGGCGACGGGGCCGGCGACGGACGGCGATCAGGCGAACGCGGGGGGGCGACCCTCGGTTCGGTCGATCGGCCGGGGGCTGTTGTCGGCACTCGTTTCGAGACCGGGACGGAGCGCGGCGACAGTATTAGTCACCGGGCCGTACCTGTGGCTCGGGTACTACGTCGTCGGCACCGCCAGCGGGCGCCTCGGCGACGTCATTATCGGCGGTGACTGGCTGACGCTCGTGTTCACCACCTACGCACTGTGGTCGGCGCTTGCGCTCGCCCACCGGATTCTCCGCGTTGGGTTGACGTCGTTGACCGTGGAGTACCTTCTCGACGTCATCACCCTGACGTGGCTGACAGCTTTCTACTTCGTGTGGATGCTGGCTCGGGAACCGGTTTCGACCTCAACGACAGTTTCGGAGTTGTACGCGCCGGTCATCGCGGGCGACCCGACAGCACTGCTTCAGGCCGGGACCGTTGCCGTCATCGCGGTCATCGTGGCGGGCATCGTCCTGTTTCCCCGTGAGGATCGCCGGCCGTTCAAGAACGAATTTCGGACGGCGCTCGTCACGTTTCCGGTCGTCGTGACCGCAGTCGTGTTGGGCTTTCGCCCCGGCCCGGAGTCGTTAGTGTGGCCGCTCGTCGGCGGGGTCTTCGTCGGGACACTCATCGGAGGCATCGGCCGGGTCCACGTGCTCTCAAGCGCGATCGCGAGAGGGATCTTCGCGGCGCTGTCGCTTCTCGTGTGGGCAGTTGGCGCGCTCGGCTGGCTACTCGTGTATCGCCGGCTGCCGCCGAGTAACCACGTCGTCCTCGAACACGCCGGGTGGGGGTGGGACGGCGACCAAGACGGCAACGGAGAAGAGGGGGCGAACCGTCACGAGTGACTGGATTCGACCTCCACAGCGAACGACACCGGCTCAAACAGCTCACGGACGACGGCGACGCGAAGCTGTTCGAAAACAGAGAGGGCGTCCCATGTCCCGTCTGTGGCGAGCGGTTCGGCCGGCTATTTGTGGCCGAGCGCGAGACGATCTCATTTCCCGAGAACGATGGGTCTCGGTTCTGTCTCCTTCGTGATGGGAGCAGCGTCCACCTGTTTCGCCACTGACTGTCCCGACCCGGGACGGGGTCGGCTGCGGTTTATATATGCGCTCCGAGAATCTCGGGCCCGATCGGGCGGGAACGTATCTCGGGAAACCCCGTGACTGCGTCCGTATTCGGTTTCGATTCTCCCGGCGACACGGGCGGTGAAACGCCCCAAACCTAATTAGTGGATCTGGACATACCAACGGACAACACGGCCACGGGCAAACCCCGCTTGCCGGACGCGCCACGAGAGACGGTGTTCCCGGACGCCGTCTCGGAACCGGCGGCCACCCGGGCTACACGAGGAACTCACAATGATCGACAATCTGCTTGGCGGCGACGATGACGACGATGGCTCCGACGAGAGCGGCGCGGACGATATGGACGGTGGGTTGTTCGACGGGGACGGGGGCGGCGACGATATGATGGGTGGCGATGACGATATGGTGGGTGGCGGTGACGATATGATGGATGGTGGCGACGACATGATGGGTGGTGGCGACGACGATCTGATGGGCGGTGGCGACGATATGGGGTTCGACGACATGGACGACGGGGGCAGCGGGACCTCCGCGGAGATGGATAATCGGATCGACGAGCTCGAAAACGAGGTCGCGTCGCTGTCGTCGACCGTCAACACGGTGAAAAGCGAGAACGAACAGATCAGTGAGTCAGTCGGTGACGTCGAGGAGAACGTTCGAAAACTGCTTGAGGTCTACGAGATGGTCACTCGCGGGGTAAACCCGTTCGTCGACGAGAACGAGATGGGCGATGCGTTCGGCGGCGGGGGCGGCGGGACTGGCGGCAGCGACGGTGGCTCGATGGGTTTGTTCGGCGACGACGAGGAACAGACAGACGTCGACGACTCCGTCGCGGACGCGGACGCGGACGAGTTCTTTGATGACGACCTCGACGATGACTTTGATGACGAGGAAGACGACTTCGACGATCTTGACGATAGCGACGCCGGAGACGGGTTTTCGGACGATCTTGAGGGCGAGGACGACGGCCTCGGTGAGCTTGACGACGGTGGAGACGGGTTCGACGACGAGTTCGAGGACGACGGCTTCGGCGATGGCGACTTCGGGGACGACGACCTCGACGGTGACGACAGCGATGGTGGCGGAGGCGACGGGAAGTCATTCGAGGAACTCAAATCCGAGTACGACTCCGGTGATGCCGACTGGGATGACGAAGAGGAAGCCGGCGACACTCAAAAAGCGGACCCGATCGAAGGCGATGACGAGAAAGCAGATCTTATCGAGGGAGATGACGACGAAGTGGCCTCAGTCGGCGACGACGCGGACCCGATCGGGGGGCCCGAAGACGGCGCCTCTGATTCGAACGGTTTCGACGCCGACGAGGAACTGGACGGATCGATCGAGCCCGGGACGGCGGACGGAATGGCAGGTAATGATGTCGACGAGGGAACCGGCGGCGTGGATTCCGCCAGAGATGCCGGGACAGCGACGGCCGATACTGGATCACCTGTCGACAGCGGGAAACCATACCTCGGGACGATGCCATCCGGATACGTCGCCGACATCGTCGTCATGGACTGGCTGGAGTTCCTCGTCGAGGAGGCGGGAGTCGACGGGGCTGCACGGACGATTGCCTACTACGAGGCGATCAACTGGATCGACGGGGCGGCCGCGGAAACGCTACAGACGTTCCTGAAGGGGTTCGGCGACGGCGTCGAGTCCGACCCCGACCCCCGATCCTCGCTGACTGTCGCCCACCACAACCGGAGCCTCCGGTTCATAAGCCGGATCGCGAACCCGGATATGGAGATGGTGGCCTTCGACGAGCGGGCCGGGGCCGGGTCGCCCGGGCGTGGGTCGGGACCGGAGGCGGGGCGGACGCCACGGACGCCCGATCGACGAGGGGTCGAGTCGGACGGCGGCCACGACCTCGCCGGGAGCCGGGATCGGGTGCCAGACGACTCCCTCGAGGGGGGGCGCTCCCGATCGCGTCCGCCCGAGCGGACCTCGGGGTCGGACCGGCCAAACGAGGGGTTCGACTGGGGAGACGAGCGGACGGAGTAACGCCACTATGCAAGATACACGAAATATACGCTCGCTCGGACTCGATGATCATGACCGACTCAACAAGGAACTCGGCGGCGGAATTCCACGGGGGAGCATTGTGCTCATGGAGGGCGACTACGGTGCCGGCAAGAGTGCCATCTCCCAGCGGATGGCCTACGGGTTCTGCGAGGAGGAGACGACCGTTAGTTTCCTCTCGACAGAACTCACCATCGGCGGCTTCCTCGATCAGATGAACTCGCTGTCCTACGATGTCGTCGATCACTTACTCGACGAGCGGATGTTGTTCCTGCACGCCGACCTCGATACGGGCGGCGTTCTCTCGGGCAATAGCGACGATGAAAACCGAATGGATCTGCTCACGCGCCTGATGGATGCCGAGACGATGTGGACGGCCGATGTCGTCATCGTCGACACATTCGACGCCATCCTCCGGAACGACCCGACGTTCGAGGCGCTGATCCGAAAAAACGAGGAACGGCAGGCCGCTCTCGAGATCATCTCCTTCTTCCGCGATATGATCTCCGAGGGCAAGATCATCGTGTTGACGGTCGACCCCTCGACGGTTGACGGCGACGCGATCGGGCCGTTCCGGGCCATCGCCGACGTGTTCATTGAACTCGAGATGATCGAGGTCGGCAACGACGTGCGCCGACAGGTTTCGGTGAAACGGTTCGCGGGCATGGGCGAACAGGTCGGTGATACGATCGGCTACTCCGTCCGATCGGGAACCGGAATCGTCATCGAGAGCCGAAGCGTCGCCTAACAATGACGGAACTGGGAACCGCAAAACCGTCCGACGAACTCAGACAGGCCGCGGCGAGCAGACCGCACCTCCGCGAGCACCTCAAGAAGTTCAAACAGATAACCGGGGAGTTCCCTCTGTTCATCGAGGAGGCAGACAGCGAGTACGAGACGAACCGACCGAATGTCCTCTACCCCGTCGGTGGACCGATCTACTGTCACGTCTACGGCGATGTCGGGCGCGACATGAAGTACTACGCGATCGAGCCGACACTGTCGGGCGACGAGAAAGAGGTGTTCGAGGAAATCAAGGACGAACTGCTCAGACGCAGCGTCACGAAGGATGCTCCACAGAGCGAAGCCGAGTACGGCGATCGGATCGAGGAACTCCTCTCGGAGGCGACACAGATCGAGGGTGATGAACCCGACGACCTCCTCGAACGCATCCGGTTCCGAATCGACCCGAACACGGAGGAGGTCTCGCAAGGAACCTTCGAGAACATCCGCTACCGTCTGAACCGCGACATTGTTGGGCTCGGCCCGCTCGAACCGGTGATGCGTGATCCGGCCAACGAGGATATCCACGTCATCGGCCCCAGCGAGTGTTACGTCGACCACAGCGTCTACGGGATGTTGAAAACGACGGTCGATTTCGGGACGGATGCGGAGTTTGATAACTGGCTCCGAAACATGGGCGAACGGATCGGCGACCCGCTGAGCGACTCCGACCCGATCGTCGACTCGACGCTCCCCGACGGCTCCCGGCTAAACGTCATCTACAGCGACGACGTGAGCCTGAAAGGGCCGAGCCTCACAATCAGGCAGGGTGACGATGTTCCGCTCTCGATCAACCAGATCACAAAGTGGGGAACGCTGTCGCCGGAGCTCTCGGCGTACCTGTGGCTCTGTCTCGAGAACGAACAGACCGTCTTCGTCGTCGGCGAGACGGCCTCGGGGAAGACAACAACGTTGAACAGCATCATGTCGTTCATCCCCCGTGACTCGAAGATTTACTCGGCGGAGGACACCGCCGAGGTGATGCCGCCCCACGACACCTGGCAGCAACTGCTCACGCGGGAGGGCGGCGGCGAGGACTCACAAGACGTCGATATGTTCAATCTCGTCGAAGCGGCGCTCCGATCGCGGCCCGAGTACATCATCGTCGGCGAGGTCCGTGGCGAAGAGGGGCGAATGGCATTCCAGGCGGCCCAGACTGGTCACCCGGTGATGTTGACGTTTCACGCCTCCGATATCGTCTCGATGATCCAACGGTTCACCGGCGAACCGATCAACGTTCCCGAGACGTTCATGGACAATGCCGATGTCGCGCTGTTCCAGAACCGCGTCAAACAAGGCGACGACGTGTTGCGGCGGGTGACGAGCGTTCAAGAGATCGAAGGGTACTCAAAGGAGATGGACGGCGTCGTCACCCGGCAGGCGTTCTACTGGGACCCTGTCGAGGACGAGATCGTCTTCCAAGGCATGAACAACTCCTACGTCCTCGAAGACCAGATCGCCGAGTTGCTCGGGTACGCCGACACCCGAGATATCTACGACGACCTCCAGTACCGCGCGGACATCATCGAGCGGATGATTCAGGAGGATATCCTCGGTTACCACGAGGTCAACGATGCGATCTCCGACTTCCAGCGCGACGGTATCGAAGGGCTTCCGTTCACGATCGCACGGAGTGATTGACACATGGGTGCCGCCGGACGAGCCGCACAGGCGACCCAACTCGCCGGCTCCATTCTCGACGCCTACGATCGGATGGAGATGGACTCGCGGCGATACGTGCTGGCGGTTCTTCTCCCGGCGACAGTGCTTTTTTTCGGTACGGTCGTCGTCGCCGTCGCTTGGCCGACGCTGTTCTTTGTTCGGCTGTTGTTGCCGGTGCTCGGCGCGGTGTTTCTCGTGACCGGCGTCGCTTACCCGAAAGTCGCGGTCGACCGCCGCCGCATCGAGATGGAGGACCGGTTTCACCTGATGGTCACGCATATGACGGTCCTCTCTACGACAAACATCGACCGGATGGAGGTGTTTCGGAAACTCGGTAACGAGGAGGAGTACGGCGAACTCACCGTCGAGAACCGCCGGATCGTCCAGTTGGTCGACACGTGGAACCAGAGTCTCGACGACGCCCTGCGCCGCCGCGCCAAACAGGTCCCAAGTGACTCGCTCACCGACCTCTACGACCGGCTCGCCTACACCCTCGGCGCGGGTCAAGAGATGTCGGATTTCCTCTTCGAGGAGCAAAGCGTCATGATCGAGAACTACAGCACGATCTACGAGCAGTCCCTGGAGAATCTCGATGTCATGAAGGATCTGTACCTGTCGATGGTGCTGTCGATGACGTTTGCGCTGGTCTTTGCGGTTGTCCTCCCGATTTTGACGGGGACAAACCCGACGTGGACCGTCGCGGCAGTCATTTCCATGTTCGTGTTCGTCCAGATCGGCTTCTTTCTCGTCATCCGCGCGATCGTTCCCTATGACCCACTGTGGTACATCGAAGAGGGCTACCGGACGCGCTCGAAGCAGTTTCTCGTTGGAAGCTCCGCGGTCGCGGTGGCGCTGTTTTCGCTCATTACCCTTTCGATGCTCGCGAGCACGTTCGGCGTCTCACCGTTTCCGACCATCGTTCCAATGGCGTCGATCCCGCAACCACTGTATCTGGCGATCCCGACGCTACCGTTCCTGTTTCCGGCGATCGTTTTCCGCCGACAGGAGCGGGCGATCATCGAACGCGACGAGGAGTTCCCGAGTTTCATCCGGGCGCTTGGGGCCAGCGAGAGCGCGAAGCAATCGACCACGTCGATGGTGTTGCGAACCCTCCGGAAGAAGGATTTCGGGGCACTGAGCGAGAACCTCGATGACCTCTATTGCCGGCTGAACATGCGACTCGACACCGAGAACGCTTGGCGGTACTTCGCGGAGGACACAAGTTCCTACGTGATCCAGAAGTTCAGCGAGATGTACCTCATAGGTCGCGAAATGGGGGGCGATCCGAAACTGCTCGGGGAGTTGATAAGCCAAAACATGAACGAACTCGCCCAACTCCGCGAGCGCCGCCGACAGGTCACGATGACGCTGGTCGGGTTACTGTACGGGATTAGCGCCGCCTCGACGTTCGCCTTCTTTACCGGCCTCGAAATCGCGATTATCATGGCCGGGTTCGACATCGACGTTGGTAGCACCGCCGTCGACTTCGGCCAGCTTATCCACACCGACATGTACAATGTTCCGCTGCTTCGGTACCTGTTGCTTCTCGTGTTGTTGTTCAATTCGGTCGTCTCCTCGTTAACGATCCGAACCGCCGACGGCGGCCACTACGGAAACGCGTTGTTGCACTTCGTCGCGTTGATCTGGGTCGGCTGTCTGACCGCTGTCGCGACCGAATCGCTGATTAGCATGCTCCTCGAGGTAGACGTATGAGCGGGGAGGAAAGCGCCGTCGCGGATTTCGTCGGCCGGTTCGCCCGGAACCCCAAGACCGGCATCACCGACGAACCCGAAACCGCTCGCGTCGTGATGAGCCGAAAGCGGCTCGTTATCGCGGCCGAGGACCGGATCACGATCCCGCTCCCGTCGGTCGTCGATGTCGTTGTTGGCAACGTTCCGCCGAACCTTCGTGACCTCTTCGATTCGACCATCACAGTAGGATACCGGGTGGACGACAGCGTCGAGACCGTCCTCATCGAGGGGGGCGACGAGACGATTTCGAAGTTCCAGACGGTCCTATTTAAGTGCCTCCTCAACGGGACAAAAGCGCGGCTCAAGCATCCAGCCCGGGTCGGCGGCCGTGTGACCGACAGCCCAGTTCGGATGGCGAAACTCTCGATTACGCCCGAGCGGGTGGCGTTCAAGACCCAGGCCGGGAGCGTTGGGATCGACATCACGAACGTCGTGGGCTTCGAGCGCACCGAGCGCGCCCCTGACGGAACCGAGCGCCCGACACTACTCGTCAGACACACAGACGACGGTCAGGTGACGATGTCGCTCGTCGCACCGAGTTCGACGCGCCGCCTGAACCTCCTCGGCCGATTCCTCCGGATCGAGTACGGCAAACTGCTCTCTGCGGTCTCCGACATCGACCTCAGCGAGCCCGAAACACAGCTCCTCGTCGCGGTCTACGCCACCGGCGGCGACATCGACTTCACGAGCGTCCTCGACGGTGACGCCGCCCGGGCGACCAACGTCGTGAACTCGCTTCGCAAGAAGGAGTTGATCGAGGAGGGGCCTTCGGGCATGTCTCTGACAACCCACGGCCAGATCATGGTGACCCAGCGGGTCGAAGACGTGAATATTTAGCCACTATCCCATCCCGTCACGCCCGCTCGTAGGGGCCGAGTCGTGTGCCGTCGAGCAGATACGCCTCCCCGCTCTCAAGCCCCGATGGGAGAAATGGCGAGAGGAACCCATCGTTTTCGTTGACCACCGTCCCCCCAGAGCGATCGTTGAATGCCGGGCAGACGACGAGCCGATCCCCGACAGCATCGTAGTCGGGAAAGCCCCCCGGGTCGAGTTGCCCTCGGAGCCAGACGCGCTCGGTTCGGGAGCCGCCCACGGCGTCGGTCAGCCGAACGAGGGGGTGTTCGTGGGCGGTACAGACCAGCGGTGCAGCGACGACCGGGGGTGCGGGCCAGGTGTGGCCGTGACAGAACCCGACGTCGCCGATCCGAGCACCGTCGCCGCCGGTAATCTCGACACCGTCGATCCCGTCAACGACGGCATCGATCCCACCGTCGTGGTTACCCTTCACGATGGTCACAGGGTACTCGGTGGCTAATGCAGTTAATACGTTTCGCAGTTCCGTGCGCTCCTCGCGTCCGGGCGTGCCGATGCTGTCGCCGATATCTCCGAGGAACACCACCCGATCGACCGGGTGGCGGGTCAAAAGCGCCGACAGCCGCTCGCGGCGGCGCTCGGCGCGGCTGTCGAGTTCGACGCCGTCGCGGCGGAGCCCGACTTCGATGCCGGCGTGGTAGTCCGCGACTACGAGGGCTCGCTCGTCCCCGCAGTCGGCGACCGCGGCGGGGTCATCGGGAACCGGATCGAGCATTTAGATCCGCTTCAGCGTGCCGTCAGCGGGCTCGTAACACTGCCCGCTCATCAACGCGTCTTGGATCGCGTCCTCGACAGCGGCGGGGTCAACTCCGTGTACGTCGACAACCGTCGAGACCAGATCATCTCGGTCGGCACCATCGCCATCGTCGAGTTCGCCCATCATCGTCACGACGGCCTCGCCGAGGTCGACTGCGCCAGCGTTGTCGGCCGCTTCGGCGTCAGCGTCATCCGTCTCCGTCTTGGCCCCAGCATCGTCCGTCCCCTGATCGGTGCTCGCGTCGTCCGCCCCTTCGGTAGCGCCGGTGCCGCCGGCCCCGATCTCGGCACCAGCGTCGGGCTCTGCATCGGGTTTCGCCGCTGGCTCCGCTCTCTCGGGCTCGATGTCAGCCGGTTCGACCTCATCGGCGGTCGAGAACTCCGTCCCGTACTCCTCCTCGACCGCTTGGCGTTCCGACTCGTCGAGTTCGAATTCGCCGGGGTCGACGTTTTCGGACTGCTCAAACTCGTCGGCGGCGGCAGAACCTGAATCGGCCGTCGGATCGTCGAGCGGGTCGTCGTCGACGGCGTCCGTCCCTGCCCCGATACCTGCATCGGCGTCGGGTTGCGGTGCCGTTTCGGTGGTCGACCCCGACTCGGTCTCGGACGGCGTCGTCGGCTCTGGGCCTGTCCCAGGGTCGGGTGCCGACTCCGATCCCGTTGGTGTGTCCGGCTTAGCCTCCGCCTCAGACTCCAACTCCGCCTCCGGTTCCGCCTCAGCCGCTGGCTCCGCGTCGGTGGCTGTCTCCGCGGTCGATTCCGAGCCGGCGTCCGTCTCCGTCCGCACCCCCGGCTCCGATCCCGTGTCCGCGTCCGACATCGGCTCCGTATCTGACCCGGATATCGGTTCCGCGTCCGGCTCCCCAACCGCATCTGTTTCGGCGTCCTCGGCTCCGTCAGCGCCCCCCACTCCGGCGGCGGCCGCGGCGCTCTCGGGCGTCGGCGCGCCGGCGAGATCGATCGTCGCCAAGTCGCTCGCGTCGCCAGCCCCCTCCTCCGGAGCGAGTTCGAGTGCGGAGACCTCCTCGTGCTCGCCCGCGACGACCTCGACAGCTTCGAGCGCGACCCGCCTGAGATCCGCGAGGTACGCCGGCGACGTCCCGTAGTAGTCGACCGCGAGCGCGACGCCGTCGGCCAACCGTTCGTCGACGCCCGCCTCGGCGAGCGCCGCCCGGAGTTGGTCGCCGACGAGGCCGGACTCGATCGCCGAGGCCATCACGCCGATCCGCTCGAGCGTTCGCTCGGTAGCGGTCACGACCCACCGGTCCCGCGTTTCGGCATCGACCTCGCTCACCGTTTCGGGGCGGACCGAACTGTAGATCCGGTCTCCGTCGTCAGGTTCGTACGTTCGGGCCTTCCCAGAGAGCGAGAAGAAAGCGGGCGGGTCGGCGCGCTCGAGGACCGCCAAGGCCTCGGGTTGGTACTGCCCGGCATAGGTGACGAACGCTCCCGTCGGGTCGACGAGCCGTCCCCGAACCATCTCGGGATTCACGTCGCCGACCTCGGTGAGGACGCCGACGGCGAACAGGCGGTTGACCCGCGCGCCGGTCGGTGTCACGACGTAGTTCGGGGCGCGTTCCTCGTCGCTCTCGCTGTAGGAGAGCTCCGAGTCGTCGAACTCGGCGGCGAAGAGCCGGTAGGCAACCTCCCGGCGGCCGGGACCGGAGCCGGAGTCGCTCATGCGTCCACCTCCGCGAGGAACGCCGCCGCACGCGCCTCGGGGTCTTTGTCGCTCTCGTCGAACTCGGAGGCATTGAGGTTTGCGCCGTACTCGTCGACCGACAGCGAGCCGCGGACGCGGTACTCCCGGCCCTCAACTCGCTTTGCGATCCGTTCGGCAACCACGTCACGATTCATCTCGTCGCGGGCGTGCTCAAGGGCGTCCTCGAGGGTGCCGCCGTAGACATCGGTGGTCAACTCACGGTCGAGTATGGCCGTAACGGCGTCGGTGCCGTCGTCGAGGATGGCTTTGACTCGCAGGTCGTCCTCGGGGTCGACCTGGCCGTGGGTGCGACACTGGTCGTTCTGGACGACGCGGCCGCACTCGGGACAGCGCTGAATGAGGCCCGAGCCGTCCCGAACCTCGATGACGTTCCCCGTCAGGAGAGCGTCGTAGACGCCGCCCGACTCGACCGCCTCGCGGACGGACAGCTCGGTCGCCGAATCGCTGACGTCGACCGCGGCGACGGGGTCGACCGTCGAAAACTCCGTGATGTTCACCGAGGGGACGCCGCGGAACTCGTCGACGTAGATGTCCTCGAGGCGCACCGACGCGCCATCGGTGATCGCGTCGTGGGGGTCCCAGTCGGTGAACGGGAGCCGCGTCGTCTCGTCGCCCACTTCCCCGCTCAGGATCTCTGTCTCACCGTCCCGGCCGTCGATCGTTCGGCGCTCGACGTCGAGGACCCGGACCTCGATCGTCCGGCCGCGATCGCCCGGTTCGAGGTCGATGAGGTCGCGCTCGCCGCCGACCTCGTGAGGGACATCGATCGGGTCTTCCTCAAGAGTCACTGTCGTCGACCCGCCGAGGTTCAGTTCCGGCTCGCCGTCCCACTCGCGAACGCCGGCGTTGCCCGCGGTGATCGTGTCGCCGGGCGACAGCGAAAAGTCGTTCCAGGCGGTGTAGGAGATCCGCCCCGACTCGTCGGCAAGCTCGCCCTCGAAGATGATCTGTTCGTCGCCCTCGTATCGGATCGATCGCTTGCCGACGGTCAACACCCGCGCCGAGACAGTCACGTTGCCTGACTCCGGCGCGATGTCGGCGATATCCGTCTCGGAGGGCGCCCCGCTTCCGCCGCCTGCGGCCGAATCGCCGTACTTGCGGCGCAGGCTCTGTTTGGCCTCGTCTACCGGTACCGAGTACGAAACGAGCTTCTCGAGATCCGCCTTAACCTCCGTTTTGTCAACGCCGAGGGTGGAGGCGAGTTCCTCGGCCGCGTCGTCGAGACTCATGTCTGACGGTTCGTCGCCCCGTGTCAAAAGGGTTCGTGACGCCCGGCGACGGTTATAAGCCGAGCGTCGAAACCGATCGGCTCAGGAGTAAAACAGCGCCGGGCGACGCGTTTCTCCCCCGGCCTCACGCCCGGGGTCGTACGCGTCGAATGACTCGATCGACGCCTCGCCCAATAGGAGGTCGAGCACGTCGACCGCGGATGCTCGAAGCAGGGGCCGGTTGTCGTTGCCGCAGTTCTCGTCGAACGTGCACGCCGGGCAGCCGTTCGGGCGACCACAGCCACACTCGCGGAGCTGATCGCGGGCACGGGCCGCGAGTGCCTCGAAGGACTCATAGATCGCGCGGGCGAAGCCGAGGCCGCCCTCGACCCCGTCGTATATAAACCACCCCGAGGCGGGCGGGCCGTCGAGTTGTCGTTGTCGCGCGTCGACAGCGTGCTCGGCCGCCCGGAGCGATTCGGGGGGTGAGCCGTCCTCGGGCGTCGTGTCTGTATCCCGGCCCGAGGTGTCCTCGGCGGCGTAGTGCGAATCCAACACGAGTGTCGCCAGCCCGCCAAGGTCACCCTTGTCGACGCGCAACTCTAGCGGTGCGGTCTGTATCGTGGCGTGTTCGGCTGCGTGCAGCCCAGCGACGTAGCCAAGATGTGGCGGGTCGGCCGCATCGGGGGCAACGCCTGTCTCGACGCCGTAGGCGCGGTACGTCTCGACCAGCGTTTGCTCGATTGATTTCGGAACCTCGATCCAACAGAGCTGTGTCTCCATCTCGATCGGTTCCGTTCCGGTCGGGAGTCCGGCCTCAAGGGTCTCGCTGTTTCCGACGGACACCCGATCGTACGCGTCGTGGTGGACGAGCACCGTCCCGTGGCCGAAGTGGAGTTCAAAGCCGTTGACGGTGCGCGACTCCTCGGAGTCGGCTTCGATGACGTTCACGTCGGTTCGGGTCCGGGTGTAATAGTCGACATCGACAGGTGCGAGTTCGATCACCGGGGTCGGGCGCGAATCCTCGACGGAAACGACCTCGAACTGCTGGCCGCCGTGGAGCCGGACCGCCCCCTCGTGGTAGTCGCGGGCGGCGCGGTTCCGGTCGACCGGTTCGAGGTCCAACCCCTCGGGGAGGCTCCACCGATCGCGGTCGACGCTCTCGGCGAGCACCAACCGATAGTCGTCCCCGTCCGTCCCGTAAACGTTCACGTCCGTCTGGGGCCGCGGCGGCCCGGTGTAGTGGACGGCGGCTTCGGGGTGCCCCTCGAGTTTGCCGGTCCGGCGCCACATCTCGATCCCGGCCCGGAGCCGGTCGGCGTCGGCGAACGAGCCGAGGTCGTCGGTCCCGAGCGCGATCTCGTCGGCCGCACACAGCAGGTGGCTAGCGAAGACGGCGTCGTTCGAAATGTCGACGACGGCGTCCTCAACATCGGATTCGAGCAGGTACGCGGGGTTCGAAACGACGTACTGGTCCAGCGTCCGGTGGTCGGCGACCAGCACCGCGAGGCTGTGGTCGGTCCCCCGTCCCGCCCGTCCGATCCGCTGTCTAAACGACTGCCGCTGGCCGGGATAGCCCATCAGCACCGTCGCCTCCAAGGAGCCGATGTCGATGCCGAGTTCGAGCGCCGAGGTCGTCGCGAGGCCACGCAACGCGTCGGTTTGGAACTCCGTCTCGCGCGCGTGACGGGTGCGCCTGCCGAGGCCGGCGTGATAGGGTGCGATCCCCGTCGTCGCGCGCTCGCCGTAGGTCCGTGGGCCTCCTCGAACGTGCTCTTTCGCCCGCTCGACGCTCAACTCGGTGAGTTTGCGGCTCGGGCAGAACAGGAGCGTCTCGATGTCGCTGGCGGTGAGGTGGCCGAACACCTTCGGCGCGTCGACGCTTGCAGGCACGCGGTCGGCGACGCCGTCGTCGTCCGCCCGCGCCCCGTCATTTGTCGAAGAGCCGTTGTCGGTCGTCGGCAATCCGTCGCCCGTCGGCATCCCGTCATTCGCCGCCGGTCCGTCTGAGCGGTCCCGCGGCGGCGGGTTCCAGAGGACGACGTCCCGTGCCCCCTGCGGCGAGCCGTCGTCGTCGACGACCGTTACGGGCGCGCCGAGCAACGTCTCCGAGTGGGCCTTCGGGTTCCCGACCGTCGCCGACGCGAGAGCGTACGTCGGATCGCCGCCCCAGTACTTGAGGACACGTTCGAGCCGGCGGATGATCCACGCCGCGTGCATTCCCTGAACCCCGGTGTATGTGTGCGACTCGTCGATCGCGACCAGTTCGAGGGCGCTGTAAAACCGGCTCCAGCGATCGTGGTGTTCGAGGTAGACGTTCAGCGCTTGGACGTTCGTGAGAATGACGTCGGCCTCCTCGCGGGTCGATCGCCGCTCGGCAGTCGGCGTGTCGCCGTCGTACACCCGGACTCGGATGTCGAGCCCCAAGTCGTCGTACAGGGAGTCGAGCGCGTCGCGTTGGTCGTTCGTCAGCGCCTTGGTCGGGTAGAGACACAGCGCTGTCGCCCTCTCGTTTCGGTCTGCGGCCCGAGTTCCGTCCGGGGCGAGCACGCCGGCCGCGAACAGCCGCCTGGCGATCTCAAGCCCGTAGACGTGGGTCTTGCCGCTGGCGGTCGAGGTCGAAACGCAAACGTGTTCGTTGCCCCCGAGCGCCCGCAGGGCGGCTGCCTGGTGGCTGTACAACTCGAAGGGGTACCGATCGGCGAGAATCGGATCAAGAACCTCTCCGGCCGGGACGGTGTCGGCCTCGCGGGCGGGAACGGTGAGGACGGACGCGGACGCCGAGTCTGGCCCAAGTCCGGCGCGCGGAAACGTCTCGAGCAGTCGGTCGCCGTCGGTCGGTCGTGTATCGTTGTCGTGCATATCAAAAATCTGTCAATCCGCTCTGTCGGCCGCTCGCGCCGCCCGACCCGCTGTCGGTCGCGTCCCGGCGGTCGGCAGCTTCGATCGCCTCGTACACGTGCCAAAGCGCCTCGCAGTCGTCCCGGCAGTACCGCTCGTGTCGCTCCCAGTCGGGGGCGGCCGCCAGGTCGTCGGGGCGTCGCATGAAGCGCCGGTAGGCGGCCGCGGTTTGGGCACCCGAGAGCCCCCGCTCGCGTGGCTCATAGCCCAGCGCGTCGGCGACATCGTCAAGACGATTCGTCCGTCCAGGCAACAACGCGTTACCGTCCCGGACGGCCCATGTATACAGATCGTACCGCCGGAGATCGTTCCAAGCCTCAATGTAGTGGGGGTGATGCCGGCGGAGAAACCGCTCGATTTGGGGATAGTCGAAGCCGTTCCCGTTCCACGTCAGGATCGCTCTGTCGGCGTGGCGCCCGAGCAGCCACTCGAGAAACTGCCCGAGGACGGCGGCAGGGTCGGTCGGATCGGTGCGCTCGACGAACGCCCGGTAGGAATCCCTGGCCGGGTCGTAGACCCCGAACTGCCAGATAATCGTCGGCGAGAGGCCGTCGGTCTCGATATCGAGACACAGCGGTGGGCGACCCGACTGCGTTGGGACCGGCTGCTCGTTCGTCAGTTTGAGCGGTTCGCCGGTCTCGATCACCTCGGCGTGAGCGTGCAGGCGTTCGGCCGTCCGCCGACCAAGCCCCTCGATCGCCGACAACTCGGCGACCGCAACGTCCCCGACATCGGCTCTAGTCCGACAGCCGACATCGGCGAGGCGTTCCTCGGTCGCCGCCCCGACGCCGTCGAGCGCTCGAAGTCCGAACCCGTCGGCGGTGATCGCGTCGGCCGCGGCCGCCCCGTCCGTTCCGCAGGCAACATCGACGAACGCGGCCCCGCCCTCGCCGGTGGCCCCGAGGCCGACCACCGGAACGTCGATCGTTGGGGAATCAAGGGTCGAATCAGTTTCCGAAGGGGTCGCACGCCCCCCGGCCGGCGTGGTGTCGACCGGGAGGGTCCAGACGTGGTGATAGCCCGCTGGCTGGCCGCCAGCCAACACGGCGAGGGGGCCGTCCGTTGAGGCGGCGATCGACGCCACGTCGACGGCGAAGGGCAGGGTCGCGCTCAGCGAGGTGCGATCGGCAGCAACCGAGAGCGCCGGGATGAATAGGTACGTCGCGCCTGCGTCCGGAGCGGCCAGTTCGGGACCGGCTCGGAGATCAGCGAGGACGCCGCCCGACTGGACCGCGAGAAGCGCTGGCGTTTCGACGGCGGTACCCGCGTCTGCCGTCCTGAGGCCCCCCTCACCAGGGACGTACCAGGACGTGCGCTCGCCGTTCCGGCCCAGTTGCGGGTGTATCGCCGGGACGCCGTCAAGTTCGGTTCGGACGGCGGCGTAGCCGCGGGCGTTCCGCTCGCCCGGCAGGAGAACCGCGTCAGGGTTAAAATACGAGACCGCGTCGGTGAGCGTCGCCGCGGCGAGTCGGTCGGCCGCAGCGGCGGGGATCGACAGCAACCGGACGGACGACGCTCCGGACATCAGTGGTGTCGGTTCGGAAGTCGGGGACGAACATAAGCGTGTTCGCGCCGGCAGGGACGCGAAATCACTCCGAAAGCTGCTCCGCTAGGTGAACGACGATCGGCACGTCAGCGTCCTCAACAAAGCGGGCGCGTTCGGCGCCCGATGTGACGTCCTCGGCGACGACGGTCGGGATCAACTCGATATCGTATGCTCCGACACCGGGGCCAACCTTTGACCCGTCATCGGCCTTCTCCACGGGGTGGTGTTCGACCGCCTCGACGCCCGCGGCCTCCATCGCCGCGCCGAAGTCGGGGAGCTGGGAGCGACAGTCGACACACCAGTCGCCGCCCCAGACCTTCACGACGATGTCGTCGGAAACGGCCTCGAAGGTCGCAACGGCTTCCTCGTAGGAGTCGGCGTCCCAGGCGGGGTTCGGGCGCAGCGTTTCGAGTTCCATATCGTCGTATTCGTCGCGGGACTCTTAAAAAGCGCGCTCGGCGTCCCGCCGAACAGGTCTGAGATCTGTGTAACTGTCACTCGTCGGTGACGAGGAACGTCCGGCCACCTCGGCGCTCGAAGTGGACGTTCTCCGCTACCGACGCGCAGCCTTCGATCCGCGAGACCGGGAGGTCGCTGACCTCAAGCACGCGGGCACCGATTCGGTCGCCGGTTCGGAGGCCTGATCGCGTAGACATATCTGTCAATAGGGGCGGGATTCATAAATCGGCCAGCCACGCGCGGAGTGAAAGTGAAAGTGACGCTCCAAGAGCCGGAACCGACCGACTGAACGGCGATTCATGCCCGATCGAAGCTGAACACACAGGTGAATATAAAACAGTGGCCGAGAGACATGGAGAGCGATGCGACCGGGGGGTTCCGTACGGATCCCCCTGTCGCCCGTCGGGTATCCCTGCCGCGCCTCCGAACAGACAGCCCGCATACCTCCTTCGTTTTAAAAGGTTCTCGCTACCTCCTCGCTTTTATTATCTCTCGGCACCCCCCGGCTGACGACGATTTCGGTCTGTCTCACAACTCCGTGTCAATGCCATCGGTCCGTTGGACAGTGACACCACCGGTCGCGGCGTCGACGCGCATCGTCCGGCCACAGTCGCCGCCGACCTCCTCGCCGACCAACTCGATCCCGCGTGCAGCGAGGACTTCGCGGGCGGTCTCGATGTTTCTGTCACCGATTGAGTACCCGTCGTCGGTGCTGAAATCGACGACCGCGGCCCCGCCAGTCACCTTCGCCCGCAACGTCGACGGGTCCGCACCCGCCTCGCCAAGCGCGCCAACGACGGCGTCGATTCCCGAGTCGACGAACCGTGCTGGCGGGCGATCGTCGTCGCCGTTCCGGCGGGGCAACATCGGGTGGAGCAGCGACCCGACCCCCGCGTGTGGATCGTAGATCGCGACCCCGAGACACGATCCGAGCCCGCTCGTCGTGATGGTGCCTGTGGAGGCGATGGCGAACTCCGCGATCGAGACCTTGATTCGCTCCCCGGTGTCTCCCCTGCCCCCGGGGGCTCGCACAGTTCAGAACACCTCGTCGGGATCGACGTGGGTCTTGTCGGCCCGCTCGACGAGGAGATCATCCAACACCTCCCGGAGTTCGGCCTCGTCGGGCAGTGCGAACAGTTCACACCGGAAGACGCCGTCAGTGTCGGTCCGGATCATCGAATCGAGCAGGAAGGCGTGCTCTTGGCTCCGGGCCATTCGTCCGACGATCGGGCTCATGATCGACGAGCCCATGTCGGAGACGAACGTCGGCGGCGAGTGGTCGATCGAGGACTCAAGCACGTTCGCCCACCCGTCGATGAAGCCGCTGGTCATGATGTTGCCGAGTTCCTTCATCGCGCTCTGTTCCATCTCGGACCACTCGCCGTCAGTCTCCATCGGTACGAGAGCATCAACGACGGCCTCCGCGGAGGGCCGATCAAAGAGGATGACGAGGTATCCGCTCGGCTTGCCCGTGTACTCCATGACCGTGCCCACGTAGCGTTGATCGCCCACGGCCGCGGGCACCTTGTCGACGGGGACGAAGCGCATCCGGTTGACCTCGACGTCGGTCTCGAGACCCGTCATCGTCGTGACGTTGTCGGCGGCGCGTTCGGCGCCGGATTTCGTCATCTCGTTGAATACTTCGAGTTTCTCGAAGGGGACGGCATCGTCGGCCGTCGGTTCGAGCGCCTCAACGAGCGACTCGCGTTTGGGAACGAGCAGGATGTGGAAATCCAACGACCCGGAGGCGGATTCAACCCGGCTCCGGAAGACGAACACCTGCTCGTCGGCGTCGGCCGTCTCGGCCGGCAACACGTCAGTGCCCGACCCTTCAAGATACGTCGGCGGCGAGATATCGATGACTGCGTCGAGGTGGTCGGCCCAGCCGTCGATGAAGCCGCTGGTCAGGATGTTGCCGACCTCTTCGATCGAGCTCTTCCGCATCCCCGCGTCAGCGCCGGGGGCGAGTACGTCGGCGATGGTCTCTCTCGCCGCCTCGTCGAAGGTGAGCACCGTCTCGCCGTCGAGGGCACCGTCCAATTCGATTCGAACCCCGGAGAACTCCCCACCGAGGTACTCGTACTTGAGGTCCGCGGGCGCCATGAGTGAGATGTTCGTCACTTCGACGTGCGTCTCGATGCCTGTCAACCCCGAGAGCGATTCGGCCGCCGAGCTTGCCCCCTCGCGGGCGAGACGGTTGTACGTCTCCAGCGAGTCGATGTCGATCTGCATCCTACCCGGCCACCACGTTCTCGATTTCCTCTAAGACACTCGGCTTCTGGAAGGGCTTCGTAATGTACCCCTCCGCGCCGGCCTGGATCGCGTTCTTCATCTTCTGTTCTTGGCCGACGCTCGTGCACATGATCACCTTCGCGCCGGGGTCCGAGTCGGTGATCTCGCCGGTCGCTTCGATGCCGTCCCGGATCGGCATCACGATATCCATCATCACGAGATCGGGGTCGTTCTCGTTGTACAACTCGATGGCTTCGACGCCGTTTTCAGCCTCCCCAGCGATAGTGTACTCCTCCTCGAGGATCTCCCGAAGGAGGCTTCGCATGAATTCGGAGTCGTCCGCGATCAGGACTTTCATCTCTACGATGTGTTCTCGTAGCGAGTACGTTAAGCCGTGTTCGGGTTCAGCGTTCGAAACGGATCGAGAGCGCCGGTGGTTCCCCGCTATCTGTCTCCCGTCCACCCGCTGTCGCTGGTCCGCTGTCCGTCGCTCACGCGCTACCCGTTTTACTCCCCGCCCGACTCCTCGCGGATCGCGACGACGAGGTCCTCGATCGTGTCGGTCCGATTGAGATCGTGAGCGGACAGGAGCTTCGCGAGATTCGGCGTCTCCGCGGTCTCGAACGTCGACTCTCGGAGCAGGATATCGACGACCTCGTCCGGCGGCGTCCCGTCGGTGACGTGGCTCGCGTACCACCGCACCAGCCCTTCAAACGTGGAGATCACGTCGTCAGAGACTGTCCGGTGGCGGGCGGTGTCGCCTTTGAACTCCGCGACGATGTCCAGCCCGTAACGGGCGTTCGAGCGCGAGAGCTCCTCGGCAAGCAGCGTCCGGGCCGTCTCGGGGCTCCTTGGACGCTCCGGCTCACGACCTGGCGCGGGCTCCGACCGGGCGCGATCGGGGCCGTCGTCGCCACCCTTCGCCGAGTCGGGGACGTTTGGCGGCCCGCCCCCTGGCGAGACGACGTAGCGGCCGCTGTCGTCCAGTTCTTCGACGTACTCGCTCTCCGAAACGTCGAGTTCCTCCGGGGAGAGCACTTTGCCCTCCTCGGCGTCGCCGCCAGTCGGTGGTTCGGGGTCAATGCGAGCGTCGTCGTCGGGGTCTGGATCGTCGGGCATGGTTATGCGGTGAATCTGATCGTGTCCTCGTTCTCGCGGACGGAGACGGTGGCGCGGGTGTCACCGGAGATGGTGATTCCGTTGACTGTCACCTCGACCACCGTTCCCGGGGGCCAGCGGTCGGGATTATTTGCGTTAACACGTGTTACGGTCTTTCCGCTAATAAATGATCCATCGACCAGCAGGTCAATCGACCCGGCCTCCGGCGTCAACTCGGTCCCGCCGGTGTTCTTGACGTAGAGGGTGAGGTTACTGTTCGTACTGTTGTAGATCGCATCCGATCCGGTGTCGCTGATGATCCGAATATCGGTGTCGATGCGCTCCTCGGCGGCCTCGCTTTGATCCGAGATCGACGTGCTGACGCGATCAACCTGCGTGACGAGCGTTCCCGCCACTCCGGCAGCGACAACGATGCTGGCGATGAAAATGATGAGGTGGGAGGCGGAGACGCCGCTCATATCTGTTCACCTCCTCTAGTGGGATTGGCGGTCGGCGTCGGTCGGTTCGGATGGTGTTGTATCTGGATCATGTATCGGCGCTGAAATCTAAGGATCGTTCAGTTCCCTTTACCGAGACTGTGAGGCGGTTGCTGCTACCGGTAAGTGTCGTATCCAGTCTGACGACGATCTTTAGTACCTCGTCCTCGGCCCAGGCACCGTCGTCGTTGCCGTTTTGCGATGCAATATCGAGATCTGCACTGGGGATGTACCGCCCGTTCACGAGCACGTTTAGCGCCTCGTTACCGCTTGGTAGCGTTGTCGAACCGGTGTTTCTGACGTAGAACGTGACGTTCGCGGGCTCCGATCCCGACTCATTATAAAAGTTGGCTCCACCCCCGTCGTTCAAAATCTCGAAGTCGGCGTCGATCGATTCGGTGATCGCGTCGCCTTTCGTTTCCGCGGAGTTCGAGATATCCCCGACGGTCGCGACGAGGGTCCCGGCCACTCCAGCGGCGACAAGAATCGAGGCAATAAAAATCACCAACGTGGAGGCCGAAACGCCGCTCATGTCAGCCCCCGTACTCCGTCGTTTCGGCGATACCGTTTTCCGCGGCGATTTTTACCCGACCTTTCGAGTCAGCAGGATTGACCGTAATCGTGAGCGTGTCACCCGGAAGCCACAGGCCCGCGCTCGAGTCGCCCTCAACTTCTGTCGTTACGTCCCCGTTGTCGGGGATTTCTCCACCTACAAGGACGCTCGTCCCGTTGACACCGAGAGTCGTACTACCGGTGTTCTTTACTTTGAGCGTCAGCGTCGATATGCTCGAATTATACGTCGCCGACGTGATGTTGAACTCCGTATTTAACGCGTCGATCCCCCTATCGACCTGCTCGCCCTGCGAGTCCGCCAACGCGCCCATGCTGCCGACCAACGAGGGCACGGCGATGCCGGCGGCGACCATCACCCCGACGAATATGATGGCCGCCGAGCCGCTGACGCTAAAGCCCACGTCGCCCACCCCGTTTATAAAGGAGTCGTCGATCGACGGACGGGCGTCTGACGGGCTTGGCGTCCGTCGGGGTTGTGTCGTCGGGTCGGCTCATTCACTCGTTTCGGCTGCCGAGAGTCCTCACGCTACCTCGGCGACCGACCTGCAGGAACCGGTCGCCGTACTCGTGTTGATGTTCTCTCGTATGTCACTAAATCCAGCAGTCGGTTTCAGTCCCCGAAACCACGGCCGATACTCGTGAGCATCGACCCTCACATCGTATGTAATGCCGTCAAAACGCCCAATCGGACGACTGTACGCCGATGTTAGGCCTCCTCTTCGGTCACCATGGCCATTGTTTCGCTAAGTCGTGACCCGTACTCGTCGGGATCAATTTCGCCGTCGGCGTACGCCTGTGCCCACTCGGCTTCGGCGTGCCACGTCCAGTCGTTGCCTTCGTCGTTGAGGTGTCCGTCCAGTCGTTCGATATCCCAGTTTTCGGCGATCCGTTCGACGAACGCCATCGCGACGTTCGCGATCGCGTCGTTCGGATCGTCGTCGTAGCTGTGTTCGACTTCGACGGTGTCCTCGGCGAGGCTAAGATCGCTCACGTCAACGCCGCGGTCCTTGATCTCGGTCCGTAGCTCCGAGATGTGCTTTTCGTCGGTTTGTGGGGAGACACCGGCCCCCGATGCCCCCCCGCCAAGACATCCCGTGACGCCGACAACGGCCGTCGTTGTCATGCCGCCGAGGAATCTACGCCTGTTCATTCCTGTTTGCTCGGACGTCGCTCAGAGGTATAACATTCCGAAGCGTTTCGACCATCGAGTCCGCTGGTGAGCACTAGAGCTTTGCTGAACGGCCTCGGGGGCGAACCCCCGGGTATCGTCTTGACCGCGTATAAAATAGAACGGCGTCGAAAATGTGACCCGAATCAGCCGAGTCGGATTTCGTTGCCTTCCTCGAGCTGCGGGTCGAGGGGATCTTCGACAATGAAGCTGGTCTGGGCCTGCGTACCCGAGGGCGTCGTGATCACGATGTTGACCCTCGTTCCGGATTCGAACTCGGAAAATTCGAATCCACCGCCATTTACATCAGCACCCGTGAGATCGAATACAATTGTCGCAGTCGCGTTATCGCTCGCTGAGTCCGTACTCAGAATCGTATTCGTCTTGGTAGTAGCATCGTCGAGGTTTGATTCCAGGTTGATCGCATTGCCTGAGTCATCACCAGTATTTATTACTCCATCAAATTCAGTCGACGTTCCGTTGTCAGTGAAGAGGGAGACGGTCGACTGATTCAGATCAACCGCGCTCGAACCCGGTCCCAACTGGACCGTGGTATTGACTTTTCTGACACCAGTGGGGTTATCAGAGCTATCCGTCGTCACGGTACCCGTTGAGCTGAGGAAGACAAGATTAGTTGAGACCTGTTGTGTGCTCTCTTCACCTGTGCTCTGTGCTTGCGTCTGCAGGAACCCGGCCGT
>Ga0207714_1000216_pt1 | contig 38954 bp, 41 predicted proteins | sample PonA232FremontCA_2_FD_187270 | JGI IMG/M metagenome (GOLD analysis project Ga0207714, IMG submission 187270) | Marine sediment microbial community from Fremont, CA, USA - Pond A23 Sediment 2 (SPAdes) | ecosystem: Environmental > Aquatic > Marine > Unclassified | place: USA: Fremont, California...
CGCCCAAGCCTTCTACGCCGGCTGGTCGCCATCCTCTATGATGGCATGCTGCTGATCGCGCTCTGGATGGGCGCAGGGGCCCTGTGGATCGCGTTTCAGGGGGGCGAGGCCGCGCCCGCGGGCGACGGACTGTTCCGCTTGTACCTACTTGCCATTGCCTATGCGTTTTTCATCGGCTTCTGGGTCTGGGGGGGAAACACCCTGGGGATGAAGGCCTGGCGCCTGCGGCTGGTGGACAGCGAGGGCGCCCGGGTGACGCCGCGCGCCGCCACGCATCGGTTTGTCACCGCGCTGCTGTCCTGGCTCCCGGCCGGGGCGGGTTTTCTGTGGGCACTTATCGACCGCGAGGGCCTGACCTGGCATGACCGGCTTTCGCGGACCTACCTGGTGCTCGAGCCCAAAAGGCGCTGAAGCTGCCCGAACCCGGCTGGGCCGGCCGTCACCGAACGCGCCTCAACGCCACCAGCGCAATCAGCAGAAACAGCCCAGTGGGCGCCAGGGCACTGACCGCCGGCGGCAGGCCATAGACCAGGCCGGCATTGCCGAGAAACCGATTGAGCAGGAAAAACGCCAGCCCGATCAGCACCCCCATGAACACCTGCTGACCCACCCCGGTACTGCGTTGCGAGCCAAACACCAGGGGCACCGCCAGCAGCAGCATCACCACAGTGGCCAGCGGCGTTGCCAGCTTGACCCACAGTGCCAGCTGATACTGATCACTGCGCAGCTCGTTGGCCTGCAGATACTCGATGTAGCGGAACAGCTCACGGGCCGGTAGGGCCTGAGCCTCCTGCACCACCACCTCAAGGGTGGCCGGGCGCAGCTGGCCGCCAAGGGTGATGCGCTCGCGGGTCTCGACGCGGATCGGAAACTCGCCCAGCGCGGTCACCCGGGCGTCGCGCAATTGCCACTGCCCGTCAACAAAGCGTGCTCGCGATGCGGTGACGATACGCACGAGTTTATTGGCGGCGATCTCATAGGCGCGCACGCCCGCAAGCAGATCCGCCCGCACCACCCGGTCGGCGTACAGGCGATAGTCGCCGTCCCGCGCCCAGAGCCCGCCACTAGCGGTGCCGATTCGACCGCCGGCCGCCTCGGCGCGAATGCTCTGAGCCAGTTGATTGGCCGGTGGTGCGACAAACTCGCCCAACAGACCAGCCAGAATAGCCAGACCGATGCCTGCCGCCACCACGGCGCGGGCAATCTGGCCCACGGAGCGGCCCACCGCCCGCATCACAATCAGTTCGCTGCGTGCGGCGAGTGCCCCGAGGCTGACCAGCGCGCCGATGAGCGTGGCCATGGGGAAGGCCTCATAGGCGCGCTGCACCATCGAAAGCGCCACTACCGCCATGGCGGCGGCCAGGTCGTAGTCACCGCGGCCAATATCATCGGCCTCGTCGATAAACTCGAACACAAAGCTCAGGCTGACGATGACCACCAGGCCCATGAGCGCGCCCGCCAGCACGGTGGTGGCGATGTAGCGATCGAGCCGCTTCATGCCCGCCGCCGTCGCCATTGCCAGCCGAGCAGCTTACGCAGTGCGGCCAGCACCAGCAGCAACGCCAGGCCATGCACCCAGCTCACGCCCAGCCAGCGGGGCGTAGCCCCGGTGGCCAGCCAGTCACTGGCGGTATAGAGCAGATTGAAATAGATCATGAACAGCAGCACCGCGGTCACGACCCGGCCATAGCGACCGCTGCGGGGGTCGCTGCGCGCGAGCGGCAGGCTGCCCAGCGCCAGCACCAGTACCATCAGCGGAAACGACAGCCGGCGCTGCAGCTCGGCCCGCGCGCCGGGCGCGTCGCTTGCCCAGAGCGCGGTTAGGGGCTCCGCATCGCGGCCAACACCGGGGTCCACCGGATCCGGCTCGGCGATGCGCACGCCATGCTCGGCATATTCCATCACCCGCCAGGCGGCCTGACCGGCCCGCCCGTCGTAGCGCCAGCCCTCCTCAAGGACCAGAAACTCGCCGGGGGCGATGCCATCGATCTGCCGCTGACCGCGCTCGGCCACCCAGATCTGGCGGGCGCCGTCCACCCGGCGCTCGGCAAACACGCCGCGCAGGGTGCCATCGTCATCGATGCGCTCGACATAGACGGTGACGTTATCGCCGGGGGTCAGAAATCGCCCGGGCTGGACGCCACCAAAGCGGGCCTGCTGCTGGGCATTGGCCAGCACTTGATCGGCCTGACGCTCGGCCGCCGGCCCCAGCGACAGCGACAGGCCGCCCACCCCCACGGCGAGCGGCAGGGCGAGCGCGAAGATCCCGGCGTAGACGCGCCCCGGACCGATGCCGCAGCCCGCCATGGCGGTCATCTCGGAGTCGCGGTAGAGACGCCCCAGCGCCATGACACAGCCCAGAAAGAAGCTGCCCGGCAGAACCACGCCCAGGTTGGCGGCGGCCTTGAGGCCCAGCAGGGTGAAGATCACCCCGGGCGGGATGTCGCCGCTGGCCGCGTCGGCCATGAACTGGATCAGCCGGTTGGTCAGCAGCACCACCACCAGCACCACCGTCACGCCCAGCCAGGCGAGCAGCACCTCGCGGCCCACATAACGGGTCAGCCGGTTCACGACCACGACAGTGGCCCTGCGCCTGCGGTAATCTGTAGCGGTTTATGCAATGTGGTTGTATCCATGCCAGATCGCCGTGACCGGCTCATGGTACAGCGCCGGAGCGAATGATGCCGCGCGTCGATTTCTACATTCTCGGTCAGGCCGACCCGGCCCGCCGGACGCACTTCTGCTGCCGGTTGGCGGCGCGCGCCTGGCGCGAGGGCCTGAGCGTGTGGATCCGCACCGCCGATGCCGCCATGACCGAGCAGCTCGACCGGGCATTGTGGACCTTTGACGAGGCGAGCTTCATCCCCCACGGCACCACGGCGCTCGACGGCGATAACCCCGTTGTGATCAACGCGGCCGCAAGCCCCGGCGCCGTGCTGATCAATCTGGGCGACTCGCTGGCCGCCGACTGGCAGCAGCGCGACCGCATTGCCGAAATCATCACCGCTGACGAGGCGACCCGCCAGGCCGGCCGCGCGCGATACCGCGACTACCAGCAGGCCGGCGTCGTCCCGCAGACCCACCGCATCGACCACTAGGAGCGCTCACCGCCCATGGAAAAGACCTACACCCCCGCCCGCATCGAGTCCCACTGGTACGCGCAATGGGAGCAGGCGGGCTATTTCCGGCCCGGCGAGACGGGGGATCCGTACTGCATCATGATCCCGCCGCCCAACGTCACCGGCACGCTGCACATGGGGCATGCGTTCCAGGACACGCTGATGGATGTGCTGGTGCGCTATCACCGCATGGCCGGCTACAACACGCTCTGGCAGCCCGGCACCGATCACGCCGGTATTGCCACGCAGATGGTGGTCGAGCGTCAGCTCAATGCTGAGGGCGGTGACCGCCATGCCCTGGGACGGGCCGCGTTTGTCGAGAAGATCTGGGAGTGGAAAGCCCAGTCCGGTGGCACCATCCAGAATCAGATGCGCCGCCTGGGCGCGTCCGTGGACTGGTCCCGCGAGCGCTTCACCATGGACGAAGGCCTGTCCGAGGCCGTTGAGGCGGTGTTCGTGCAGCTCTACCGAGAAGGCCTGATCTATCGCGGCGAGCGCCTGGTGAACTGGGATCCGGTGCTGCAGACCGCGGTCTCGGACCTGGAGGTGGAATCGGCCGAGGAGCAGAGCCACATCTGGCGGCTGCGCTATCCGATTGTCGACAGCGATGAGTACCTGGTGGTGGCCACGACCCGGCCCGAGACCATGCTCGGCGACACCGCCGTCGCGGTGAACCCGACCGACGAGCGCTACCAGTCACTGATCGGCCGGCACGTGCGTCTGCCGCTGGTGGGTCGCGAAATCCCCATTGTCGGTGACGACTATGTCGACCCGGCGTTTGGTACCGGCTGCCTCAAGATCACCCCCGCCCACGACTTCAACGACTACGAAGTCGGTCTGCGCCATGGCTGCACGCCCATCAACATCCTCACCGAGGATGCCCGCATCAACACCAACGCACCGGCCGCCTACCAGGGGCTGGACCGCTACGAGGCACGGGCGCGCATCGTCGCCGACTTCGAGGCCGCCGGGCTGCTCGACGGCATTGATCCGCATCGCCTGATGGTGCCGCGCTGTGATCGCACCGGCGTGGTGGTCGAACCGTTTCTGACCCGGCAGTGGTTTGTTGATCTGACCCGCGAGACCCAGGCCGATGGCCGGCCGGGCGGCTGGCAAGAGATCACCCGCCCGGCCCTGGACGCTGTGCGCAACGGGGCTATCCGCTTTGTCCCTGAGAACTGGACCAAAACCTACTACAACTGGCTGGAGGACATTCAGGACTGGTGCATCAGCCGCCAGCTGTGGTGGGGCCACCGCATTCCCGCCTGGTACGACGACAATGGCGAGGTCTATGTGGGCAGCGACGAGGCCGAAGTGCGCGCTCGCCACGGCCTGGGCCCCGATGTGTCCCTGCGCCAGGACGAGGATGTCCTCGACACCTGGTTCTCCTCGGCGCTGTGGCCCTTCTCGACACTGGGCTGGCCCGAGGAGACGACCGAGCTCAATCGCTTCTACCCCACCAGCGTGCTGGTTACCGGCTTTGACATCATCTTTTTCTGGGTCGCCCGGATGATCATGATGGGGCTCAAGTTCCGCGGCGACGTGCCGTTCCGCGAGATCTACATCCATGGACTGGTGCGCGACAGCAGCGGCGCCAAGATGTCCAAGTCCAAGGGCAATGTGCTCGACCCCCTCGACATCATCGATGGCATCGATCTGGAATCGCTGGTCAAAAAGCGTACCACCGGGCTGATGCAGCCCCAGCGTGCGCCGGCCATCGAGGCGCAGACCCGCGAGGCCTTTCCCGAGGGCATCGCCGAGCACGGCACCGATGCGCTGCGCTTTACCTTTGCCAGCCTTGCCACCACCGGGCGCGACGTGGTCTTCGACATGGGTCGGGTGGATGGCTATCGCAACTTCTGCAACAAGCTCTGGAACGCCGCGCGCTACGTGCTCATGAACACCGAGGACCGGCTCGAGGGCATCGACGCGGGCGAGATGAGCTATGGCACCGCCGAGCGCTGGATCGTCACGCGCCTGCAACGCACCGAGCAGACGGTCAACGAGGCCCTCCAGAGCTATCGCCTGGACCTGGCCGCGCAGGCCATCTACGAATTCACCTGGGATGAGTACTGCGACTGGTACCTCGAGCTCAGCAAGCCGGCGCTCCAGGGTGATGCCGACACCCCGCAGGCCCGCGGCACGCGCTACACCCTGGTTCGGGTACTCGAAGGACTGCTACGCCTGCTCCACCCCATCATGCCGTTCATCACCGAGGCGATCTGGCAGCGGGTGGCCCCGGTGGCCGGCCTGAGCGGCCAGACCATCATGACCCAGGCCTTCCCGATCGCCGATCCCGAGCGCATCGACACCGATGCCGAGACGGAGATCGACTGGCTGCAGCGCTTTATCCTGGGCATACGGCGCATTCGTGGGGAAATGGACATCGCGCCGGGCAAGCGTCTGCCGGTGATTCTTCAGAATGCCGATGATGCCGATCGCCGCCGTGTCGAGCGTCACCGCGCGGCACTGGATTTTCTTGGTCGGCTCGAGTCGATCGACTTCCTGGGCCCCGACGATCAGGCACCGGAATCGGCGCTGGCGCTGGTGGATACGCTGGAAATCCGCGTGCCCATGGCCGGCTTGATCGATCGCGATGCCGAACTGGCGCGGCTGCAAAAGGCCCGCACCCGGCTGGCCGACGACCTCGCCCGAACCGGCGGCAAGCTCAACAACGCCGCGTTTGTCGAAAAGGCACCGGCGCAGGTTGTCCAGCGTGAGCGGGACAAGCAGGCCGAAACCGAGTCGGCGCTGGCCCGTATCGACGAGCAGATCCGCCGTGTCGAGCGCCTCTAGGCCCGGGGCGGCGGCAAGCTAGTTGCCAGGAGCCCAGGCGGGCGTCTGGCCGTGGATGCGCAGGCTGCCCTCATCGACGGCCAGCGCCAGGCGCCAGTCGCCATCGCGGCGGCGCAGAAGGCCGAACGCCCGGCCCTGCTGCAGCCATGCCTGCGCCTCGTTGGGCAGGGCCTCGACCATGGCCTGGTCGATCACCAGTTCGGTATCCAGACGCAGCGCCTCCCAGAGCGCCATGCCGTGGGCACCGGCGCGCAACCGCTCGGCCATCGCCGGGCGGATCTGCAAACTCGCCTCACCACTCAGCCCCTGTCCCGGCACCGTCTCTAGCCGCAACGCGGAGAGCGCAAGCCGCGGCGACTCGGTGGCCAGTGCCGCCAGCGACGGGCGCCATTGATCCGCGCTCAGCGTCAGCAGCGCCCGGGCGTCGATGCGCTCGAAATCGACGGTGGCGCGGCCCTGCAGCGGCGGCGCGCCGGGCAGGGCGAGCGCCTCGATGACGATCTGCGTCTGACCGCTCCAGACGCCTGCCCCGGACGCACCGGCCACCGGGCGCAGATCAGTGCTTGCCTGCATTCCACCCAGTTCGAACAGCTCCGGCACCCCCGCCAGCCGCCGGATCCGGATTGCCAGCGACTGGGTCTCAAAGCCCAGATGGCCGCGCACCGAAATGCTCTCGGGGTTGCCGCCGAGCCGCTCGAACACCGGCGCCAGCGCGCCCGCGGGCCGCAGATGACCGTCCAGGGCAACGCCGCGCCAGCCGTGTTGCAGGGTCTGCTCAAGCACCCAGCGCACCGGCCCCGAGGCACTCAGGCCAAGATGCTCGCGCATTGCCGGCGTCAGGGTCGAGGCCGGCAGCACCAGTTCGGTCCGCACCGATGCGCGGTAGAGGCCGCGCTGGTAATCGACAATCCGGGCCGTCGCGCCGGCACCGATCCCGTCGGCCAGCCGCCGATCCCACTGCTCGACACGGCTCTGCCAGGTCTGCTCGGCCTGCCAGCCATTGAACACCGGCATGCCCGCCGCCAGACCTGTCAGGGCCAGAGCCAACGCCCCGGCTAGCCATCGCCAACGCCCGCCCATGGATCATCCCGCTGCTGCCTCGGTGGATAGCCAGCCTGCCCCATTTAGGTTTGCACGGCCACCGGCCCGTCGGCATACTCTGGCGCTCAACAATCTGAACCCACGTCGCCAGGGGAGTCTTCGGACTGAGAGTGCGCCATCGCGCAGACCCTGGAACCTGAACCGGATCATACCGGCGGAGGAAGCGCGACATGCTCACCATCCCGCTCGCGGCGGTTATCGCTGCCCTCATCGCATTTGTCCTGCTGGGGCTCCGGGCCCGGCACAGCGACAGTCTCGACGACTACCTGACCGCCCGGCGCAGCCAGACCGGCACCGCCCTCGGGCTGTCGTTTCTGGCCTCGGGAATGGGCGCCTGGATTCTGTTCGCACCCCCCGAAATCGGCGCCTTCGTTGGGCCAGTGGCGGTGGCCGGTTATGCCATCGGCTCGGCACTGCCCTTTATCATCCTGGGCCTGGTCGGGCCGGCCATCCGCCGCCGGCTGCCCGCCGGCCGCAGCCTGACCGAGTTTACCGCTGGCCGTTTCGGCACTGGCTTTCGCGCCTGGGTAGCGGCCCTGTCGGTGCTCTACATGCTCTGCTTTCTGGCCGCCGAGCTGACCGCCGTGGGCGCCATCACCGCCCTGCTCTCGGATGCCGACGGCCGCTATGCCATCGCCGCGGTGGCCATCGCCACGGTGATCTACACGGCGGCCGGGGGACTGCGCGCAAGCCTTGTCACCGACCGCTGGCAGGCCGGGTTGCTGGTGGCGCTGATCGGGATCGTGGCGGCGGCGGTATTGGGTCTGGCGCCCGAGCGCCCGGCCAACGCCGGCGGCAGCCTGCCCGCTCCGGCCCCTGGCGATGCCCTGGGTGTGGCGCTGACGCTGATCATGGCCGTCACCGCCGCCAACCTTTTCCACCAGGGCTACTGGCAACGGGTGTGGGCGGCCCGGGACGACGGCGCCCTGCGGCGCGGCGCGGTCATCGGAGGCCTGTCCACCATCGCCGTGGTGGCCGTGCTGGGCGGGGCGGGTCTGCTCGCCGCCAGCCGCGGACTGCCCCTGGGCACACCGCCGATCCCGCTGTTTGCGCTCATCGCCGACGCCCCGACCTGGCTGACACTGCCGGCGCTGGTACTGGGGATTACCCTGGTGGCCTCATCCGTCGACACGCTGCAGAACGCGCTGGTGTCCCTGGGGGTTACCGAAACGGGCCGGCTGCAGCGTCGCGGGGCCCGATGGCTGTCGGCGCTGTTGATGATCCCGGTGGTGCTGATCGCCTGGCAGCAGATCTCGGTGCTGCGGCTGTTTCTGATTGCCGATCTGCTCTGTGCCACCGCGGTGATCCCGCTGTTGAGCGGGCTCTCGGACCGGGTCTCGCCCCGCGCCGCGATCCTGGGCGCCGTGGCCGGGCTGATCGGCGCGGTAGTCCCGGGCACCATTGCCACTGGCCATCTCGTCGGCGGGCTCCAGGTGGCAAGTTTTCCCGACAGCATCCCCACGCTGGGGCCGTTTCTGGGCGCGCTCGGCGCCTCGGCCCTGGTGGTCGCGGTCATGGCGCTGGGCCGGGGGCGGGCTAGCCGGCCTGACTCAGCACCAGGTTGACGATCACCACCAGCACCACGACAAAGACCGCGGTAAAGATCAGTCCGGCAATGATGAAATGTGCCGGATTGCCATGGGTAAAATCGCGCTGGCGCGCCGACTCGGTCTGCACGCCGAAGGCTGCGGCGGCCGTGCTCTTGATGGCCTGCCACAGCGAGACGCGGGCAGGGCGGTCGCCGGAGTGTTGCGGGTCGGTCATCGGGTCGGGTCCTCCTTGGGGTCGATGCGCGTGAGTATAAGCGCGCCCGCCAGAAACAGGGCAATGAGCGCGAGCATCGAATAGCGGACATCGCCCAGCCAGACGCCCAGCGCACCAAACAGCGGCGGGCCGATCAGGGCGGCGGACTTGCCGAGCACATTGTAGAAGCCGAAGAACTCGCCCGCACGCGCCGCCGGAATCAGCCCGGCATAAAAGGAGCGACTGAGCGCCTGCACGCCGCCCTGGGCCACGCCCACCAGCGCGGCAATCGCGTAGAACTCCCACGCCGCCTGAATGAAGGCGCCCCACAGGGCAATCCCGATATACAGGGCCAGCCCCAGGAGGATGCCGCGGCGCGCACCCAGCCGTTGCCCCACGACACCCATCAACAGCGCGGCGGGAAAGCCGACGAACTGGGTGATCAGCAGCGCCAGCATCAGGTCGGTCTGGGCAAAGCCCAGCGAGCGGCCATAGGCCACCGCCATGCGGATGGTCGTGCCCACGCCGTCGATGTAGAGGAAATACGCCAGCAGGAACAGCCACACCGGGCGATAGGCACGCAGGTGGACGAAGGTGGCGCGCAGCTGACGCAGTCCCCCCGCCAGGCCAGCCGCCCCACCGCGTTCGCGGGCCGGCTCGGGCACTACCAAGGCCAGTGGCAGCGAGAACAGCGCCCACCAGACCCCGGTGACGATAAAGGCCCCGAGCGCCGCCTCCGTCGCCGAGGCAAGCCCCAGCATGGCGGGCTGCATGATGGCGATAATGCACCCCAGATAGACCAGCCCGCCGCCCAGGTAGCCGATACCAAACCCCAGGCCCGAGATGGCATGCCAGCGTGCCGGCGGGGCGATGCCCACCAGCAGCGCGTCATAGAAAAGATTGGCGGCCATAAAGCCGATGACCGCCAGAGTGAACAGCGTGGCCGCCAGCAAGCTGGCATCGGCGGGTACCCAGGCGAGCGCCGCGGTGAGGGCCGCCGCCGGCAGCGCAAACCCCAGCAATGCCTGCTTGCGGCGGCCGGCGCGGTCGGCCATGGCCCCGGCAAGCGGGGCAATCAGCACGATCACCGCACTCGCCAGGCCATTCGCCCAGCCAAGCCGCAGATTGGCCTCGGCGGGACTGGCATCGGCACTCCAGTAGTCCTGGAACAGGATCGGGAAGATCCCCGCCATCACCACCGTGGCAAACGCCGAATTGGCCCAGTCATAGAGCGCCCAGGCCACCACCACCCGGCGACGTTCACCGCTCCGGTTCATCGCCGCCCGACCGGTGCAACCTCCCGCAGGTCATAGCGCATGACCAGGGCATCCTCCCGGCCGTCGTCGGTCCGGTAGTAGCCGGGACGACGGCCGACCCGGCGAAAGCCGGCACTTTTATACAGCCGCACCGCCGGCGTGTTGCTGGGCCGCACCTCCAGAAACACCGACTCGGCGCCCAGTTGTTCGGCTCGCTCGAGGGCCTGCTCGAGCAGCGCGCGGCCAAACCCCCGCCCATGCCAGTCGGGATGCACCGCGAGGTTGAGCACATGCGCCTCGCCCGGGCCCATGGCAAGCACCACATGGCCAACGATGCGATCGGTGGCCAGCTGCACCCAGCATTCATAGCCCATTCGCAGACAATCGCGAAAGATGGTCTGGGCCCAGGGAAAGCCATAGGCATTGGACTCGACGCCGTGCACCGATGGCACATCACGCCGGCGCATGGGCCGGATCACCGGCAGGAAATCCACCGGCGCGGCGGTCATGCCGGCAGCTCCCGAAGCGCGCGGCGGACCGTCACCAGGTCGTCCCAGGCCCTGGCCTTGGCATCGGGGCGGCGCAGCAGATAGGCCGGGTGATAGGTCGCGCGGAGCGGGATGTCGGTCTCGCCCAGCCGGTGCCACTGATCACGCAGTTTGCCCATGGGCTGGCGGCTGCCGGTCAGCGACTGGGCCGCGACCTTGCCCACGGTCAGAATGACGCTTGGCTGGATCAGCGCCAGCTGGGCGTCCAGCCACGGACGGCAGGCCGCGATCTCGTCAGCGGTGGGGTCGCGGTTTTCCGGCGGACGGGACTTGATCACGTTGGTGATGAACACGTCCTGATGACGGTCCAGGCCAATGGCCGCCAGCATGGCATCGAGCAGCTGCCCGGCGCGGCCGACAAACGGCTCACCCCGCCGGTCCTCCTCGGCCCCGGGGGCCTCGCCGATGATCATCAGCCGCGCGGCCTGATCACCCACCCCCGGCACGGCACGCTGACGGGTGGCATGCAACGGGCAGCGCTGGCAGGCCTCGATCGAGGCCACCAGCCCGGCCCAGTCGCCGGCCGATGTCGCCGGCCGGGCCGCGTCGGTGGTCGGGTCCGCCTGCCCGCGGGACCGCCAGACCGTCAGACCCATTTCGTCGAGCATCCGCCGGCGCCGCTGGTCGATCATGCCGCCCCCGCGCTCCGCCGTGCTCAGACGCCGTCGGTCTGGGGGTGCGTCCGCCCGCCGGTGGTGCGCAGGCGATTCAGGGCGTTGAGGTAGGCATTCGCCGAGGCGATCACGATGTCGGTATCCGATCCCTGGCCATTGACCACCCGACCGCCACGCTCCAGACGCACGGTCACCTCGCCCTGGGCATCGGTGCCGGTGGTGATGTTGTTCACCGAATAGAGCAGCAGCTCGGCCTGCACATCGAGCAGGCCGTCGATCGCCTTGAACGCCGCGTCCACGGGCCCGTCGCCGGCGGCCTGGTTGTGGCGCTCTTCGCCGTCGATCTCCAGCGTGACCTCGGCCACCGGGGTCTCGCCGGTCTCCGAACAGCAGCGGAACGCCACCAGCGAGGCGCTCTGATCCTCTTCCATGGCCGCCACCGCCTCGGTGGCCACCGCCTGCAGATCTTCATCGAAGATCTCGTGTTTTTTGTCCGCCAGGTCCTTGAAGCGCTGAAAGGCCTCGTTGAGCTGGGCTGCCGTCTCGAACCGGATGCCCAGTTCATCGCAGCGGCTACGGAAGGCGTTACGGCCCGAATGCTTGCCAAGCACCATGCGGTTGGTGCCCCAGCCGACGTCCTCCGCGCGCATGATCTCGTAGGTTTCGCGGTGCTTGAGCACGCCGTCCTGATGGATCCCCGACTCGTGGGCGAAGGCATTGATGCCCACGATCGCCTTGTTGGGCTGTACCTGAAAGCCGGTGATATTGGCCACCAGCTTGGACGTGGGCACGATCTCGCGGGTCTCGATGCGGGTATCGCAGGGCAGGTCATCCTGGCGTGTTCGCACCGCCATGACGATCTCCTCGAGCGCGGCATTGCCGGCCCGCTCGCCCAACCCGTTGATGGTGCACTCGATCTGCCGGGCGCCCTCGCGCACCGCCGCCAGCGAATTGGCGACCGCCAGCCCCAGGTCGTTGTGACAATGCACCGACCAGACCGCGCGGTCGGCATTGGGGATGCGCTCACGCAGATCGCGGATCAGCCCGGCAAACTGCGCCGGCAGGTTGTACCCGACGGTATCGGGGATATTGATCGTGGTCGCCCCGGCGGTGATGGCCGCCTCAATGATGCGGCACAGGAACTGTGGATCGGAGCGGCCGGCATCCTCGGGCGAAAATTCGACGTCGTCGCACAGGTTGCGGGCACGGCTCACCGCCGCCACCGCCCGCTCGATGACCTCATCGGGCTGGAGCTGGAGCTTTTTCTCCATGTGCACCGGCGAGGTGGCGATAAACGTGTGAATGCGCCCCGCCGGCGCCGGCGCCACGGCCGCACCGGCGCGGTCAATGTCCTGCTCATTGGCCCGGGCCAGCCCGCAGACGCGGGCATCAGTGATGGTCTCGGCCACCGCCCGCACCGACTCGAAATCGCCCTGGCTGGCGGCCGGGAAGCCCGCCTCGATGACGTCCACACGCAGTCGTTGCAGCGCCCGGGCGATGCGCACCTTTTCTTCGCGGGTCATGGAAGCGCCCGGCGATTGCTCGCCGTCGCGCAGCGTCGTGTCAAAGATGGTCAGCCGGTCGGCTTCACTCATCACTCTGCCCTCACGTGTGATCGTCTCCCCAGTCTAACCCGCATGCCGGCGTCTGCGCCGCCGGCGTCGCCGGATGACCGTCAGAATCGGCCCCGAGCTCAGATACGTCAATGCAAGCCCGAACAGCACCAGTGGCGGGTGGACCGACATCAGCGCCACGCCCATGACACCCAGAACAATGACGACAAACGGCACGCGGTAGCGAAAGTCGATCTCCTTGAAGCTGTCATAGCGGACGTTGCTGACCATGAGCACCCCGGCGGCGACGATCAGGATCAGCGCCGGGATCCCGGCCGGCCAGCCGCCGAACTCGAGCCGGTCGCCCGACCAGACCATGCCGGCCAGCACTGCCGCAGCGGCGGGACTCGGCAGACCCTGAAAGTAGCGCTTGTCGGCAACGCCCACCTGGGTGTTGAAGCGGGCCAGCCGCAGCCCGGCACAGGCGGTGTAGATGAACGCGCCGACCCAGCCCAGCTTGTCCCAGACCGCACCCAGCGCGCCCAGGTCATCGAGTGCCCAGGCAAACACCACCAGCGCCGGCGCCATGCCAAACGAGACCATGTCGGCGATGCTGTCGTACTGCACGCCGAACTCGGTCTGGGTATTGGTCAGCCGCGCCACCCGCCCGTCGAGGCCATCCATCACCATGGCCAGAAAAATCGCGACGGCGGCCGCTTCGTAGGCACCCGACTGGGCGGCCACCACGGCGTAGAAGCCGAACAGCAGCGCCAGCGTGGTGATCAGATTGGGCAACAGATAGATGCCGCGGCCCGAGCGGCGCGGCATCGGCTGGGGGTCGGTCATGACGACCTCGGCATCGCGCGAATCCGCTTCTAGTTGCGGTCCCGGTCCACCAGCTGGTTGGCCTGAATCCACGGCATCATGCCGCGCAGCTTGCTGCCGACGGCCTCAATGGGATGCTCGGCGGCACGCCGACGCATGGCCTTGAGCCGCGGCTCGCCGGCCTTGCTCTCGAGCACGAACTCCTTGGCAAACTCGCCGTTCTGGATTTCCTCGAGCAACTCGCGCATGGCCTGCCGGGACTGCTCATTGATCACCCGCGGACCGCGGGTAAAGTCACCGTATTCGGCGGTGTTCGAGATCGAGTAGCGCATGTTGGCAATGCCGCCCTGGTAGAGCAGATCAACAATGAGCTTGGTCTCGTGGAGGACTTCGAAATAGGCCATTTCCGGCGCGTAACCCGCCTCGGTCAGGGTCTCGAAGCCGGCCTCGATCAGCGAGGTGATGCCGCCGCACAGCACCGCCTGCTCGCCGAACAGATCGGTCTCGGTTTCTTCCTGGAAGCTGGTCTCGATGACGCCGGAGCGGCCGCCGCCGTTGGCCGATGCATAAGCCAGGGCGATCTCGCGCGCCCGGCCACTGGCGTCCTGCTCGACCGCGATCAGGCTGGGGACGCCGTTGCCCTCGACATAGGTCGAGCGCACCAGATGGCCGGGCCCCTTGGGCGCCACCATGACCACGTCCATGTCGCCGCGCGGCTCGATCTGCTGGTAGTGGATATTGAAACCATGGGCAAAGGCGATGGCGCCGCCGGTGCGCAGGTTCGGCGCCACGATCTGCTCGTAGACCGCCGGCTGATGCTCGTCGGGCAGGGTCATCATGACCAGGTCGGCCGACGCCACGGCATCGGCCATTTCGGCCGTTTCCAGGCCCGCGGCCTCGGCCTTGGCGGCGCTCGCCGAGCCGGCCCGCAGGCCCACCACGACCGGGACACCCGATTCCTTGAGATTGTTGGCATGGGCGTGGCCCTGCGAGCCGTAGCCGAGAATGGCCACTTTCATGCCCTGGATGATGGAAAGATCGGCGTCCTTATCGTAATAGACCTTCATGGCTCCCCCGGTGGATGGTTTCAGACACGCATTTGTTTATCGCCACGCGCGATCCCGATGACCCCCGAGCGCACGACCTCCATCGGTGTCTGGTCGCTGAGCAGCTCGAGGAACGCATCCAGTTTGCTGCCGCGGCCAATGACCTCGATGGTGTAGGTCTTGTCGGTGACATCGACGACGCAGGCGTCGAAGATATCCGCCAGTCGCTTGAACTCCTCGCGGGACTCGCTGGCCGTTGCCTGGACCTTGACCAGCATGAGCTCGCGCTCGATGTGCCGGGCCTCGGTAATGTCCAGTACCTTGACCACGTCGAGGAGCTTGTTGAGCTGTTTGCGGATCTGCTCGACGGTCTGCTCATCGCCCTGGGTCACCAGGGTCATGCGCGAGAGCGTCGAATCATCGGTGGGCGCGACGGTCAGCGAGTCGATGTTATAGCCCCGGGCGGTGAACAGCCCGGCGATACGCCCAAGCGCACCGAACTCGTTCTCGACCAGAATGGAGATAATGTGTCGCATACCCTGTCGACCAGCGCCGTGTGATCCGCAATTGACGTTATGGAAACCGTGCAAGTTACGGCGCGCGCATGAGGGCGTCAAGGACAGGGGTGGGCGACCCGGCAGCGGTCGGCTAACCTGTGGGCTTTGAACTGATGACAGGACCGTCCAGCATGCGCACCAGCCGTTTTCCACTTTTTACCAGCAAGGAGACACCGGCCGATGCCGAAATCGTCAGCCACCAGCTGATGCTGCGGGCCGGCCTGATCAAGCGCCTGGGCGCCGGACTCTATACCTGGCAGCCGCTGGGGCTGCGGGTGATGCGCCGGGTCGAGCGCGTCGTGCGCGAGGAGATGAACCGCATCAATGGTCTCGAAGTGCTGATGCCAGCGGTGCAGCCCGCCGAGCTGTGGCAGGAGTCGGGCCGCTGGTCGCTTTACGGCCCCGAGCTGCTGCGCCTGCAGGATCGCCACGAGCGCGACTACTGCGTCGGACCGACCCACGAGGAGGTCATCACCGACTATCTCCGCCAGGAGCTGCGCAGCTACCGCCAGCTGCCGGTGACCTATTACCAGATCCAGACCAAGTTCCGCGACGAGATCCGGCCGCGCTTTGGCGTCATGCGCGCCCGCGAGTTCGTGATGAAGGACGCCTACTCGTTCCATCTGGATCAGGCCTCGCTCGAGACCACCTATCAGGCCATGCACGCGGCCTACAGTGCGATCTTCTCGCGCCTGGGCCTGCGGTTTCGCTCGGTGGGCGCCGACAGTGGCGCCATTGGCGGCAGCGTCTCGGAGGAGTTCATGGTGCTCGCCGATTCCGGCGAGGACGAGATCGCCAGCTGCAACCAGTGCGATTACGCCGCCAACACCGAGCTGGCCAGCAGCCGCCCGGCAACGCCGGCCGCCGCCGACCCGCTTCCGGCCGAGACCCGCGCGACGCCGGGCATCGAGAGCGTGGCCGAGCAGTGCAACAGCCTGGGCCTAACCCCCGAACAGGTCGTCAAAAGCGTGGTGGTCATGGCCGACGAAACCCCGGCCGTGCTGTTTGTCGCCGGCGATGACGAGCTCAACGAGGTCAAGGCCGCCCACGCCCTGGGCGCCGAGACCGTGCGCCTGGCCGAGCCCGCCGAGGCGCTGGCCGCCACCGGCGTCCCGCGCGGGTTCATCGGCCCGCGTGATCTGCCCGCCGGGCTGACACAGCGCGTCGATCATCGGGCCGCCACGCTGATCAACTTCTCCAGCGGGGCCAATCAGGCTGATGGCCACTGGATCAATCTCAACTGGGACCGTGACATGGCATTGCCGCCCACGGCGGATCTGCGCACCGCGGCGGCGGGCGAGGCCTGCCCACGCTGCGCGGACGGCCGACTCGAAATCCACCGCGGCATCGAAGTGGGACACATCTTTCAGCTGGGCACCAAGTACAGCGAGTCCATGGACGCCCGGGTCCTCGACGAGGCAGGCAATGCCCAGCCCCTGATCATGGGCTGTTATGGCATTGGCGTCTCGCGCGTCGTCGCCGCGGCCATCGAGCAGAATCACGACGAGCAGGGCATCGTCTGGCCCACCCCCCTGGCACCCTTCGATGTCGCCATCGTCAGCATTGGCGCCGAGCGCTCGGCGGCGGTGGCCGAGGCCGCGGAGCGCCTTTATGCCGATCTGCAGGCGGCCGGACTGGATCCGCTCTGGGACGACCGCGACGCCCGCCCCGGGGTCAAGTTTGCCGACATGGAGCTGATCGGCATCCCCCACCGGGTGGTGATCGGCGAGCGCGGCCTGAAGGCCGGCGAACTGGAGTATCGGGCCCGCGACGCGACGGCCAGCGAGCCTCTGCCGCTGGATGATGCGGCCCGTCAGCTGGCGGCCCGAATTCGGGACAGGACCTGATCGGTGAGCAGCGATCGGTCGCAGCGCGCCGCGCAGGTGCTGATCGCCGGTTGCGGGCGGATCGGTACCCGCCTGGGCCAGGCGCTCGCCGATCAGGGCCAGCGCGTATTCGGCCTGCGCCGCCGGCCCGAAGGCCTGCCGGCACCGATCATTCCCTGCGCCGCCGATCTCAACGCGCCCGCCGAACTGGCCGATCGCCTGCCCCGCGGGCTTGATCGCGTGGTGGTCATCCTCACCCCGCCGAGCTACGACGATGACGGTTATCGGCGCGGCTATGTCGAGGCCCTCGACAACCTTTGCACGGCACTGAGCGCCTCCGGCAATGCGCAGGCGCGGCTGGTGTTCGTCTCGAGCACCGGTGTCTACGGCGAAAACGGCGGCCACTGGGTGGATGAGACAACGCCGCCGGCGCCGTCACGCTTCTCGGGACGGCGCCTGCTCGAGGCCGAAGCGGTGGCGGCCCGCCATGCCGGCGGCAGCGTGGTGGTGCGGTTTGCCGGCATTTACGGGCCGGGCCGCGAATCGCTGCTGCGGCGGGTGGCATCGGGCGCAACCTGTCAGGCCGATCCGCCGCGGTATACCAACCGCCTTCACGAGGATGATTGTGTGGGGATTCTTGAGTGGCTGAGCGGCCATCCGGATCCGGCACCGCTTTATATCGGCGTCGATGATCGGCCCTGTCCGCAGTGCGAAATCATGGACTGGCTGGCCACCGAAATGGGCCAGCCGGCGCCGGAGCGCACCGGCGGCGAAGCAATGGGCCGACGCTGCAGCAACCGGCGACTCAAAGCCGCCGGCTATCAACTTCGGTATCCGGACTATCGCAGCGGCTATCCGTCGCTGTTGGCCGAGCGCCGCTCCAGCGTCTGAATGGCGCTGTCCTGGGCGGCGTAATAGGCTGCCAGGTCGCGCATGTCCGCTTCGCTGAGGGCCGCCGCCTGACCGTTCATGATCGCGTTCTGGCGATCCCCGCTCTTGTAGGCCTTGAGCGCATGCACGAGGTAATCGGCATGCTGGCCGGCGAGCATCGGAAAGGCGGGGTTATCCGACGCCCCGTTGGCACCGTGACAGGCCGCGCAGGTCTGGGACTTGGCCCTGCCCGCCTCGATGTCGCCGATGGACTGGGCCTGGACCAGGCCGGCACCCAGCATCAGCAACGCGCCCAGGCATTGAATGCAATGCTTCATCACTGCCCCTCCGGTCCGCGCGACGCAAAATACGCGGCGATGTCCTGAATGTCCTGCTCGCTCAGCGTCGATGCCAGCGCCTGCATGGTGTTGTGCTGGCGTGCACCGCTTTGATAGGCCTTGAGCGATGAGACGATATAGCTTTGATGCTGGCCACCCAGCTTTGGCACCCGGTAGGAGGGATAGGCATTGCGATAGCCTTCAACGGCATGGCAGCCCAGACAGGTGTAGGCCTTGGCGCGGCCCGCTTCGATGTCGCCCTGGGCGGCGCTGAGCCCCGGCGTCAGCAACGCCACAGCCAGCGCCACTCCTCCAATCAATCGCCCGCAGATCATGGTTTCTCGTCTCGCCATTGATAACTGCGCAAAGTATCGCGGGAAAGTTGATATTGGTCAATTTGCCCGGCGTCGTCAGACGATGGCAAAGCCCTCGCTGCCCGGATCGGCCACGGCCTCGGCCTCGACTGAATCGACCCGCGCCGCGGGCGGCCCGCTCCACAGCCACTCGCGCAGCGTCTCGATCGCCGAGTCCGGACCGCAGACCACCACCGAGACACTGCCATCAGCGCGGTTCTCCACCCAGCCGCGCAATCCCAGCGCCACCGCCTCATCGCGGGTGCTGGCGCGGTAGTACACCCCCTGCACATCACCGCGGACCCGGAACTGGTAGCAGGCCTCCTGCGTTTCGTCCATCGTCACCTCCTGGCTGCTTGCGTGCCGATAATCTAACACCCAATATTGCGCCATGAGTTGCGAAATCCTGATCCTGTATTACAGCCGCCACGGCGCCACCGCCACCATGGCGCGACGGATCGCCCACGGCGTCGAGACCGCCACCGGCGCCACCGCGCGGGTTCGTGCCGTGCCGCCCGTCTCCGAGGTGTCCGAGGCCACCGCCCCGCCGGTGCCCAACGAAGGCCCGCCCTACGCCACGCTGGACGACCTGGCCGAGTGCGATGGCCTGATCCTTGGCAGCCCGACGCGGTTTGGCAATATGGCGGCGCCGCTCAAGCATTTCCTCGATCAGACCACCAGCCTGTGGCTGAGTGGCGCGCTCAACGGCAAGCCCGGTGCGGTGTTCACCTCCACCGGCAGCCTCCACGGCGGGCAGGAAGCGACACTGCTGTCAATGATGCTGCCGCTGCTGCATCACGGCCTGTATCTGGTCGGACTGCCCTACACCGAGGCCGGACTCACCGCCACCACCACCGGCGGCACGCCCTATGGGCCCAGCCACCTGGCCGGGGCCGAGGCCGACCGGCCGGTGGACGACACCGAGGCGGCGCTCTGCCAGGCACTGGGGGCGCGGGTGGCGGCGGCTGCCCTGCGCCTGAGCGACCCGGGCGAACCCCGCCCGGCATGAAGGCGGTCAAGGGTCAGTCGCCGGCCGCAGCCGGCGAGACGGCGCGTGAGGTCGCCGCGTCGCGCCTCTACTGGATGGCGGCGGGCTGTTATGTGGCGCTGACCGCGCTGCTGTTTGCCTGGCTGATCTGGCTCGCACCCCCGCCGGCGTCCCTGCGCAGCCCGGTGCTGCTGGTGTTCCTGCTACCGCTGGTGCTGGGCCTGCGCGGCGTGCTGCACCGGCGTCGCTACACGCTGCAGTGGACCGGGATGCTCATCCTGCTGTACTTCATCCACGGCCTGCTGGCGGCCACCGGCGCGGCACCCCAGCGTTGGCTGGGGGCGGCCGAAATACTACTGACGCTGGGCTACTTCAGCGCCGTCATGCTGATCCTGCGACGCGGCAAGCAGCGTCACAAGGCCGATCAATCCGGGGGCTGATCCTGCAGCACGGATTTGATGAAGGGCACGGTCAGGCGCCGCCCGGCCCGTAGCGAGGCGCTATCGAGCCGGTCCACCACGCCGATCAGATGGGCCGGATCCCGGGCCTGATGGCGCAACAGATACTCGACGCCGGCGGCGGGCATGCGCAGCCCGCGTCGGGCCAGCGCGCCGGTCAGTATCTCGCGCCGCCGGTCGTCATCGGGGGGTGTCAGGCGCAGGCGCAGCATCGAGTCGAGCCGCGAGACCAGATCCGGCAGCGCAATCCCCAGGCTGGCGGGTGCGCCAGCGGCGGCCACCACCAGCAGACCGCCGGCATCACGCAGGCGATTGAACAGGTGGAAAAACGCCTCCTGCCAGTGCTCATGGCCGGCCAGCACTCCCAGATCATCCACCGCGACCAGCGACAGCGACTCGAGCCCGTCCAGCGGAGCAGTGGGTCCGTCAATGTGATGGGCGAGCGGTATGTAGACCGCCGTTCCGCCGGCGGCACTCATGCGCCCGCAGGCCGCCTGCAGCAGGTGGCTGCGCCCGCTGCCCGGGGGGCCCGTCAGATACAGTGACTGGGCAAACCAGCCGGTCAGCCCCTCGATGGCGGCCACCGCCTGCTCATTGCCAGTGGCCACAAAGGCCTCCAGATCGGCGGCGTTGTTCCAGCGAAAGTCCAGCGCCAGCTGTGCCCCGCGGGCCTGATCGCTCATTGCCGCCAGCGGTACCCGTCACCCGTTGGGCGCAGGCGCGATTCAGCCGCCAGGGCCCGCTCGACCCGCTCGGCATCGACTCCGATGGCCAGCTGCCAGCGCACCCGATCGCCCGCCACCTCCGCGGGGGTCACGCGGGTTACGCCCACCAGTTCGCCGAGCCGCTCCGCGACCGCCTGATGAGTGGCCAGCGAGTCAATGCCGGCCACGCTGACCTCGAGCTGCCGGCGCGAATCGGGATCGGCGACATAGGCGAGGCTCTCGCGCAGGCGCTCGGCCAATCCGCGCGCCCCCGACGCCATTACCGCCTCAAGGCGCTCGCCACTGGAGCGCCAGCGCTGCACCGACGCGTTGTCACCGGGCAGCAATGTCCAGCGCACCTGGTATTCAGGGCGCCCGCCCCGCTGCAGCCGCCCCATCAGTACGGCGCCGGCCCCGTAGCGCTCGGAGGCCTCGCGCACGGGCTGAATGAAGCCGCCGGCGATGTCGGCAAAGCCCAGATTGCGACGATCCTGCAGATCCATCAGCGGTGCAACGGGCCGGATCCCCAGCGGGCGGGCCGCCGCGTCCAGCGCTTCGATCAACCCTTCGCCCTGATCGTTGCCGGCGATGAAACGCTCGCCGTCGCGCTGCGCTCCCAGCCAGACCAGCACCGCGGGCGGCGACGGCGGCCAGACGGCGATTTCTGCACGAGCCAGGGCATTGCGCACGGCAGGACGCGAAAAGCGCACCCGAAGGCGGGTCTCGCGCTCGGCCTGGTCGCCGTCGTCAACCGCCACCGAGCGATAGGAAAAACCGTTGACCGTGTCGTTGACCGTCTCGCGAAGGCGCTCGGCCACCGCGGTGTCGACGACATCGGGATTGCCGGTGAGACGCACGAGCAGCGCATCGAGGGCCTCGACAAGGGCGTCGTCCCGCGCCGCGGCGCTGTTGTCGGCCACCGGCACCTCGACGGCGCTGGCGTCATCCTGAGCCGGCACCACCGGGGCCATGGCCAGCAGGATCATCCCCATGGCAAAAGCAAGACTGATGCGCAGCACGTTCAACATCCGAGTGAGTGGCGAGCCCGTGACCCCAGGAGGTTTTAAGGTACCATGACGCCCTCCACCGGCACGACCAGACCCATACAGGAGCGAGATCTTGGACCCCGCGGATTCCCGACCCGGACTGACCTACCGCGACGCGGGCGTCGACATTGATGCCGGCGCCGATCTTGTCGAGCGCATCAAGGGCGATGTCGCCGCCACCCGGCGCCCGGGCATGGTGGGCAGCCTGGGCGGATTCGGCGGCCTGTTCGAACTGCCGGTGGAGCGCTACCGCCAACCGCTGCTGGTGGCGGGGACCGACGGCGTCGGCACCAAGCTGCGCCTCGCCCTCGAGACCGGCCGGCACGATGGCATCGGCATTGATCTGGTGGCCATGTGCGTCAATGACGTGATTGTCGGCGGTGCCGAACCGCTGTTTTTTCTGGACTATTACGCCACCGGCCGGCTGGAGCCGGCGATCGCCGAGCGGGTCATCCGGGGCATCGCTGCGGGCTGCCGCGAGGCGGGGGCCGGGCTGATTGGCGGCGAGACCGCCGAGATGCCGGGAATGTATCGCGACGGTGATTATGATCTGGCCGGCTTTTGCGTGGGTGTGGTCGAGCGCGATGCGCTGATTGACGGCTCGAGCATTCGCGCCGGCGACTGTCTGATCGCGCTGGCCAGCAGCGGCGTGCACGCCAATGGCTATTCGCTGGTCCGTCGCATCCTCGAGCGCGACCCCGGGGCCCTCGATCGATCGCTGGAGGGTCGCCGCATCGATGAGTGGCTGCTGGCCCCCACCCGCATCTACGCCCGCACCATCCAGCAGCTGCAGCGCGAGGTGAGCCTTCATGGCATCAGCCACATCACCGGTGGCGGGCTGACCGACAACCTCCCGCGCATCATGCCCGAGGGGCTCACGGCACGGGTCGATACCGCCAGCTGGCAGTGGCCGGCGCTTTTCGATTGGCTGCAGCGCACCGGCGGCGTGGACATCGCCGACATGCGCCGAACCTTCAATGGCGGCGTCGGCATGGTGGTGATCGTGCCCTCGACCCAGGCCGACCTGGCCCTCGATCAGCTGCGCGCGGCCGGTGAAACGGCATGGATCCTCGGCGATGTGGTGCCGGCGCGGGAATCCGCGGACGCGGTCATCTACCAGGAGGGGTCTTGAGCGATTCCGGCGACTTTCGCATTGCCGTGCTGATCTCCGGCAGCGGGACCAACCTGCAGGCCATCATTGATGCCATCGAGGCCGGTCACATCGCTGCCCATCTCTGCCGGGTGATCAGCAACCGTCCCGACGCCGGCGGACTGGCGCGCGCCGCCGCGGCGGGCATCGCCACCGAGGTCATTGACCATCGCGACTTCGCGCAGCGCGAGGCCTACGATCAGGTCCTTGCCGACCGGCTCGAGGCGGCCCGGCCCGACCTGGTGGTACTGGCCGGATTCATGCGCATTCTGGGGGCGGCGTTCGTGGCCCGGTTTACCGGGCGGCTGATCAATATCCACCCCTCGCTGCTGCCGGCGTACCGCGGCCTGCATACCCACGAGCGGGCCATCGCGGCGGGAGAGCGCCAGCATGGCTGCAGTGTGCACTACGTCATCCCCGAGCTGGACGCCGGCCCGGTGATTGCTCAGGCGGCGGTGCCCATTTACCCCGCAGACGATGCCGTCCGCCTGGCGGAGCGGGTTCAGGCCATGGAACATGATCTGTACCCGCGGGTGGTGGGCTGGATTGCCGACGGCCGGGTCCAGCTTGGTGACGACGGGGTCCGGCATGATGGCCGAATCCCGCCCCGGCCGCCGTGCCTGACATCGACGGCGGCGACGGCAGACTGATGCGCGGCGCCCGGCTCGGTGCCATTGCGCTGGGGCTGGCGCTGATCGCCGCGAGCGCGGCGCCGGCGGCCAGCGTCGAGGCACCGCCTGAGTTCAGCGCGCGCTATGACGTGCGTAAGGCCGGCCTCACACTGGGCCACGCCGAGCTGCGGTTTCGGCGACCGGCGGAGAGCCGCTATCTCTACCGCCTGTCGGTTCGGCCCAACCGCCTGGCCGGGCTTTTCTACTCGAGCCGCGTGCGCGAGATGAGCATCGGCCACATCCAGCCCGACGGCTTTCGCCCCGACGTCTATCGCTATACCCGCAGCGGCGGCGATGACGACCGGCGCGCCGAACTGCGGTTTGACTGGGAGGCGATGCGGGTGGTCAACGATGTGGCCGACCGACCCTGGCGCATGGCGATCACGCCGGACACCATCGATCGGGTGATCAGTCCGCTGCAGCTCATGCATGACCTTGCCGCCCATGACGGCGACGGCGATGGAACCGGCGGCGCCGACACCCTGGTCTATCGCATCGCCGACGGCGGCCAGCTCAAGACCTATGAACTGCAGGTCGGCGAAACCACCCGGGTGACGACACCCGCGGGCCGGTTCGAGGCATTGACGATTCGCCGCTCGGCGCCGGACAGCGATCGGGTGACCACGCTGTGGGTGGCACCGGCGCTACGCTATCTGGCCGTGCAGGTCGAACAGCGCGAGGCCGGTGATCGCAACTTTCGCATGGTGCTGAGCCGCGTCGACGGCCTTGACCACAACCCCTAGGGCCGCGGCAGCGTCACTCCGCGCTGGCCCATGTACTTGCCCGAGCGGTCCTTGTACGACGCCTCGCAGACCTCGTCCGATTCCAGAAACAGCATCTGCGCGACGCCCTCGTTGGCATAGATCTTTGCCGGCAGCGTCGTGGTGTTGGAAAACTCCAGCGTCACATGCCCCTCCCACTCGGGTTCGAGGGGGGTAACGTTGACGATGATCCCGCAGCGCGCGTAGGTCGATTTGCCCAGACAGATCGTGAGAATGTTCCGGGGGATGCGGAAATACTCGACGGTGCTCGCCAGGGCAAAGCTGTTGGGCGGGATGATGCAGACGTCTGATTGCAGGTCAACAAAGCTCGACTCGTCGAAATGCTTTGGATCGACCACCGCCGAGCTGATATTGGTGAAGATCTTGAACTGATCGGCACAGCGCACGTCGTAGCCGTAGCTCGACGTCCCGTAGGAGATCATCCGCCCGCCGTCGGCATCCCCCCGTACCTGCCCGGGCTCGAACGGCTCGATCATGCCGTCCGCGGCCATTGACCGGATCCAGCGATCGGATTTGATACTCACTGTGTGTTGCCCCCTGCCCTAGTCGTCGTCGACGACGATATTCGGGAACCGGCTCGCACCCGCCGGATCCTGTCGTGAAAGAAGTGCCGCGGTGCGCCGGGCCGCCTCGCGGAAGCGCTCCGCCGCCGCCGACGCCGGCGCCGCCGTGACCGTCGGCGCGCCCTGATCGGACTGCTCGCGGATACCGATCTCCAGGGGCAGCGCGCCGAGCATCGCCACGCCCTCGTCCGCGGCCAGCTGCTGACCGCCGCCGGTGCCGAACAGTGCCTCTTCGTGGCCGCAGTTCGAGCAGATATGCAGGCTCATGTTCTCGAGGATGCCAAGCACCGGCACCTTGACCTTCTCGAACATGCGCACGCCCTTGCGCGCATCGAGGGTGGCAATGTCCTGCGGCGTGGTCACCACCACCGCGCCGGCCACCGGCACCTTCTGCGACAGCGTCAGCTGGATGTCGCCGGTGCCCGGCGGCAGGTCGATGATCAGGTAGTCCAGCGCATCCCAGCGCGTATCGTTAAGCAGCTGGGTCAGCGCCTGGGTCACCATCGGCCCACGCCAGACCATGGGCGAGTCCTCCTCGATGAGAAACCCGATGGACATGATCTGCACGCCGTGGTTCTGCAGGGGGAACATGGTCTTGCCTTCGGGGCTGTCGGGCTTTTGCCCGGCCACTCCCATCATCCGCGGCTGACTGGGGCCATAGATATCGGCATCGAGAATGCCGACCCGGGCGCCCTCGTCGGCCAGAGCGAGGGCCAGGTTGGCCGCACAGGTCGACTTGCCCACACCGCCCTTGGCCGAGGCCACGGCGATGATGTTGCTCACGTTGTCCATCGGCTTGAGGCTTGCCTGTACCTGGCGGACGCCCACCGACCAGGCCACGCTCACGGTTACCGACTGCGCGCCGGTGGCCTCGCGCACTGCGGCCTCAAGCGTGCTGCGCAGCGTCTCCTGGTAGCGCTCGGCAGGAAACCCCAGGTTCAGATCGATGGCCACCGCGTCGCCATCCACCCGAATGTCGGTCACCGCCTCGGCGCTGATCAGATCCATTCCCAGCGCCGGCTCGATCCATTCACCCAGCGCCTGCTCCACCGACTCGCGGTTGAGTTCAGTCATTCATCCCCCGTTGTTGCGCAACCTGTCCATCAGCGCTGAGTGTAATCAGACCGACCCGCGCATTAAACACGTCCCGGGCGGGGTTGGCACGCGGGTTGCCGGCGGCGCTGCATTGCGGCAGATTCAGGCCATGACCGACGTCCGCCACAATCTGGTCCTCATCGGCATGCCAGGGGCCGGCAAGACCACCCTGGGGCAGTCCCTGGCCACCGCCCTGGGGCTGGGGTTGACCGATACCGATGCCCTGATCGAGTCCCGCGAAGGGACCCGCCTGCAGGCCATCGTCGATGCCCGGGGTTACCAGGCGCTGCGGGCGCTCGAAGCCGACACCCTGGCCGCACTGCAACGCCGGGGCCATGTCATTGCCACCGGCGGCAGCGCCGTCTACAGCCCGGCGGCGATGGCCGCGTTGCGGGCCGACGGCATCATCGTGCACCTGCATGCCGATCTGGCGGTGCTGCGGGAGCGCGTCACCGACGTCGACACCCGCGGCCTGGCCCGGGCCGCCCATCAGAGCCTCGAAGACCTCTACGCCGAGCGCGAGGCACTCTACCGCCGGTATGCCGAGCTCAGCGTCGATGTCGGCACCCAGCCGCCGGCCGCCGCCACCCGCTCGGTCATCGCAGCCCTCAACCGGCCGCAGGCTCCGCGACTGGCCTCGCCTCTGGCATAATGGCGACTTTCTGACTGCGAACGCGGAGTGTGCATGGCGCGCAAGATCCTGGTCACCAGCGCCCTACCCTATGCCAATGGGCCGATTCACCTGGGCCATCTCGTGGAATACGTCCAGACCGACATCTGGGTGCGCTTCCAGAAGCTGCAGGGCAACGAGTGCTGGTATGTATGCGCCGATGACGCCCACGGCACGCCCATCATGCTCAAGGCGCGGGAGCGCGGAGTATCCCCCGAGACGCTGATCGAGCAGGTGGGGGCCGAGCACCGGCGCGACTTTGCCAGCTTTGGCATCGAGTTCGACAACTACTACACCACCCACTCCGAGGAAAACCGCCACTACGCCGAGCTCATCTACCGGCGGCTGCGCGATGGCGGCTGGATTGATCGCAAGACCATCACCCAGGCCTATGACGAGCAGGAGGGCATGTTCCTGCCGGATCGCTACATCAAGGGCACCTGCCCGCGCTGCGGCGCCGATGATCAGTACGGCGACAACTGCGAGGCCTGCGGCGCGAGCTACTCCCCCGACGAGCTGCGCAACCCGGTATCGGTGATCTCGGGCAAGGCGCCGGTGCAGAAGGCCTCCGAGCACTATTTCTTTCGCCTCCAGGACTTCGAGCCCATGCTGCGCGAATGGGCCTCCAGCGAGGGCCTGCAGGATGAGGTCTCGAATAAGCTCCAGGAATGGTTCGACGCCGGCCTGCGCGCCTGGGACATCTCCCGCGATGCGCCCTACTTCGGCTTTCGCATTCCCGATACCGATGACAAGTACTTCTATGTCTGGCTGGACGCCCCGATCGGCTACATGGCCAGCTTTCAGGACCTGTGCAACCGCAGGGGCCTGGACTTTGACGAGTGGTGGAATGCCGACTCCGATGCCGAGCTGTACCACTTCATCGGCAAGGACATTGTCTATTTCCATGCCCTGTTCTGGCCGGCGATGCTGCACGGCGCCGGGTTTCGGACACCGACCCGGGTCTGCGCCCACGGCTTTCTGACCGTCGACGGCCAGAAGATGTCGAAGTCGCGGGGCACCTTCATCATGGCCGAGACCTATCGGCGGCATCTGGATGCCGAATATCTGCGCTACTACTTTGCCGCCAAGCTGAGCGCCGGCGTACACGATATCGACCTGAGCCTGGAGGACTTCACCCAGCGGGTGAACGCCGATCTGGTGGGCAAGCTGGTCAACATCGCCAGCCGCTGCGCAGGCTTTATCAACAAGCGCTCCGACGGATGGCTGGGCCCGCGTCTGGACGCCCCGGAGCTGTTCCGCCGGATGAGCGCCCGCGCCGAGGTGATCGGCGGCCACTACGAGGACCGGGCCTATTCGCGGGTGGTGCGCGAGGTGATGGCCCTGGCCGACGAGGCCAACCAGTACATCGACGAGAAAAAACCCTGGGTACTGGCGAAAGACCCCGACCAGGCCGAAGCGGTGCAGGCCATCAACACCACCGGGCTCAACCTGTTTCGGGTGCTGATGCTCTATCTCAAGCCGGTGCTGCCGGGCACGGCGGCCGCCGCCGAGCGTTTCCTGCAGGTCCCGCCCATGGAGTGGGCCGATGCCGGCCAGCCGCTGCTGGATCACCGGATCGCCCCGTTCAAGCCGCTGATGACCCGGATCGATCCGGCCGCCATCGAGGCGATGATCGAAGAATCCCGGGAGAGCCTGAAACCGGCATGAGCGCCGACGCCTCTCTGACCGAGCGCATCGACGCCCTGCTGCCCCAGACGCAGTGCGAGCAGTGCGGCTATCCCGGCTGTCGGCCCTATGCCGAGGCCATCGCTCAGGGCAAGGCGGATATCAACCAGTGCCCGCCCGGTGGCCAGGGCACCATCGATGCGCTGGCACAGCTGCTGGAGCGGCCCGGCAAGCGCCTGAACCCCGAGCATGGCGACTACCGGCCGCCGCGGGTGGCCTGGATTGACGAGTCGATCTGCATTGGCTGTACCAAATGCATTCAGGCCTGCCCGGTGGATGCCATTGTCGGCGCCCGGCAGCGCATGCACACGGTGATCGCCGATGAATGCACCGGCTGCGATCTCTGCCTGGCCCCCTGCCCGGTGGATTGCATTCATATGCTGCCCACCGACCGGGAGGCCGAGCCCGCGGATCAGCAGCAACAGCGCCGCGACCGGGCCCGGCAGCGCTTCAACGACCGCCAGCAGCGCCTGGCAAGGCGCCGCGCCGAACGCGAGCAAAAGCGCAGCCAGCGGCGGGCGGCGCGGACCCCGGACACCACGGCAGCGCCGGCCGCATCGCTGCCTGACCGCGAAACCCGCCGCGACACCGCCCGGGCCGCCCTCGAGCGGGTGCGGGCGCGGCGGCGTCAGCGCACCGGCGGTCGCGGCTCATGAACCGCGACAAGCGCCGGGCGATCTTCGAGCGGCTACGCGATGCCAACCCGCAGCCGACCACCGAGCTCAACTACCGCACTCCCTTTGAGCTGCTCATCGCGGTGATTCTCTCCGCTCAGGCCACCGATCGCAGCGTCAATCAGGCCACCGGCCCGCTGTTTGCGGTTGCCGACACGCCCGAGGCACTGCTGGCACTGGGCGAAGCCGGGCTGCGCGGTTACATCCGCACCATCGGGCTTTTCAACAGCAAGGCCCGCAACATCATTGCCACCTGTCAGGCCCTGGTCGAGAACCACGACGGCCAGGTGCCCCGCGACCGCGCCTCGCTGGAGGCCCTGCCGGGGGTCGGCCGCAAGACCGCCAATGTGGTGCTGAACACCGCCTTCGGCGAGCCCACCATGGCGGTGGATACCCACATCTATCGGGTCGCGAATCGTACCGGGCTGGCGCCGGGCAAGACCGTGCGGGCGGTAGAGGATCGGCTTTTACGCTGGACGCCGCGGGCGTTCCTGCGTGACGCCCATCACTGGCTGATCCTGCATGGCCGCTACACCTGCCTGGCCCGCCGCCCGCGCTGCGGGGCCTGTCCCATTTTCGACCTGTGCGAGTTCCCCGACCGTCACCACTATGCTGACGGCGAGCCGGACTGAGTCGCCATGGCCCGTGCGCTGTGGCGCTGCTGGCGCCAGCGCCGCCAGCCGTAGGCCAGCAGCAGAAACGGGCCATTGGCCAGCGCCATTGACCCGCCGATCGAGACATTCAGCGCGATGGCCAGCGCATAACCGAGCGGCGCACTGAGCGCGGCAATCAGCATCGCCAGCACGATCATCGGCAGCAGGCGCCGGGTGAGCAGATAAGCGGTGGCCGGTGGCACCACCACGAAGGTGATGAACAGCACCACGCCCACGGCATCAAACGCCGCCACCGCCGTCCCACTGACCAGCGCCAGATGGGCATAGAAGATGATCCCCGGGGCCAGGCCCAGCGCCCGCGCCAGATCGGGGTCGAAGGTGGCGAGCTTGAGCGCCTTGTAGAAGGCCAGCACGAACGCGGCATCCAGCAGCAGCATGACGCCGGTGGCCAGCATGGCCCGGGGCAGTTCGACGCCGGCCACGGTGACCGTGTCCAGCCAGACAAACCCCACCTCGCCCAGCAGCACCGTGTGCTCGTCGAGATGCACATCCCGCGCGGTCACGTTGATCAGCACCACGCCGGCACTGAACAGGGCCGGAAAAACCAGCCCGGTGGCGGCGTCATCGCGCAGGCGTCGGGTGCGGGTCAGTGTCTCGATCAGGAACACCGCCAGTACACCGCTGAGGGCGGCGCCGGCGATCTGCACCGGGCCGCTGGTCTGGCCCGAGAGCAACCAGGCCACGGCAATGCCGAACAGGATCGAGTGACTGATCGCGTCGGCGAGCATGCTGTTGCCGCGCAGCACGAGGAAACTGCCCAGCAGCGCCGCACTGGTGCCCACCAGCATGCCGGTGAGCAGAATCGCCACGAGCGGCTCGGCAAGCAGGCTCACGACCGACTCCGGCGGCGGCCCCGCTGGCGCGCCTCGCGGGCGGCAGCATGATCGACCCCCGCCTCGGTCAACTGCCAGTGCGGCCCTTCATCGGGCAGATGGTCAACCGGCGTGACCAGGCCGCGCTCGGCCAGGGCGACAAGCTGCGGCTCGGTGACCATGCCGTGATAGGCATCCACTGCCCCCTGCTCAACCCGGTAGCGCCAGTCATCATGCTCGCGGGCCAGCTCGTAGAGGGTGCCGAGGATCCGGTCGGTGGAGGTGGACTGACGGCGCCGGCGCTGTCGATACCACTGCGGGATCAGCCCCCGGTGCGGCGCCACCAGTAGCGAGATGAGGGCGATAAGGGTGGCGGTGAGCACGATCAGCGGCCCGGTCGACAGCCCCGGCGCCAGGGCGCTGGCGAGCCCACCGACCGCACCGGCCACGGCACCGAGCACCGCTGACAGCACGACCATGCCCAGCAGGCTGCCACACCACTGGCGCGCGGCTGCCCCCGGGGCGATGACCATGGCGGTCATGAGCACCACGCCCACCATCTGCAGCCCGGTCACCACCGCCAGCGCGATCATCGCGGTCAGCAGTGCCTCGAGACGGTGCACGGGCAGACCGGCGACCGCGGCAAAGGTGGGGTCGAAGGTCATCAGTTTGAGCGGCTTCCACAGCACCACCACCCCCAACAGGCTGATCCCCACCAACCCGAGCATGGGGTAGAGATCGGCCCGCGTGGTGGCGGCGGCCTGGCCGAACAGAAAGCTGTCCAGACCGGCCTGCGCGGCCCCGCCCCGCGACTGGATCCAGGTCAGCAGCACCACCCCCAGGGCGAACCCCAGACTGAGCGTGGCGGCCAGCCCGGCGTCCATCTTGAGTCGGGTGTGGCGGGTGATGGCCACCGTCATCAGCGCCGCCGCCACCGCCGTCACCAGCGCGCCGCCCATGATACTGCCCAGATCCCGCGCACCGGCCACCATGAAGCCGATGCAAACGCCCGGCAGCGCGGCATGCGAGAGCGTATCGCCCAGCAGGCTCTGGCGTCGCAGCACCGCGAACGAGCCCAGCACGCCGCTGATCACGCCAATCAGCACCGCGCCCAGCAGCACCGTCTGCAGCGTGTAGTCAGTCAGCAGCGCCGGCATCATCCGATGCCTCCGTCGGGCGACCACCCTCGTCCAGCAGTGCGACCTGTCCGCCGTAGGCCCGGCGCAGGTTGCGGGCGGTGTAGACCGAGTCGATGGGACCCGCGGCGATGACCCGCACGTTCAGGAACACCAGCCAGTCAAAGTAGCGCTGCACGGTCTGCAGATCGTGATGGACCAGGATGATGGTGCGGCCCTCGTCCCGCAGCCGCCCGAGGATCTCGATGATGCTGCGCTCGGTGGTCGCATCGACCCCTGCCATGGGCTCGTCGAGCAACAGGATGTCGGGCTGCTGGACCAGCGCCCGGGCAATGAATACCCGCTGCTGCTGACCGCCGGAGAGCTCGCTGATCTGGCGATCGGCCAGTGTCTCCATGCCCACCTCTTCAAGCGCGCGCAGGGCCTGATCGCGCTCGCGCCGCCCCGGCCAGCGCAGCCAGCCAAGCTGGCCGTAAAGCCCCATGGTCACGACATCGACGGCGGTCGTGGGGAAGTCCCAGTCCACCGACGATCGCTGCGGCACATAGCCCACCCGCTGGCGCTGCTCGCGATAGCGGCGACCAAACAGGCGCACATGGCCCGCAGACAGCGGCACCAGCCCCAGCACCGCCTTGAGCAGGGTGCTCTTACCCGCGCCATTGGGGCCGATGACGCCGGCGAGCACACCCGGCGGGATGTTCAGATCGATGTCCCAGAGCGCCGGGCGATCACCATAACTGACGGTCAGATCCTCGGTATGCAGGGCCCAGCGCGCCGATGGACGTTCCTCGGCGGGCGGATCCATCGCCGCCATCACCCGCCTCCGTGGCGCGCGCGCAAGGGCGCCCGCCAATCGCTCAGCGCCGCTGGCAGGGGCGCGCGCTCACCGCCCAGTTCGCGGGTGATGGCCGCGGTGTTGTGAATGAGCAGGCCCGGCAGGCTGTTGGCGAGGGTTCCGGATTCACCCAGGGCATCGCCATAGAGGGTGTCGCCGATGACCACCTCGGCCCCGCGCTGACGGGCCGCCGCCACCACCGCGTCCACCGTGCGCGGGTTGATCGTGCTCTCGACAAACAGGGCCGGCAGCCCCCGTTCGGCGATCAGCCGGGCGTTGGCCTGGATATCGGCGACGCTCGCCTCGGCGGTGGTGCTGATGCCCTGAATGCCACGCACCTCGATATCGTAGGCCCGGCCGTAATAGCCAAAGGCATCGTGCGCGGTCAGCAGCACGCGCTGCCCCGCAGGAATACTGGCGATGCTGGCGCGTATCCACTCATCCAGCGCGCCGAGCTGTCCCCTGAGGTCAGAGGCCCGCTTGCGCAGCCCCTCCGCGCAGTCCGGCACCACCTCGCGCAGTGCCTCCACCGTGGGCGTAATCGCCTGCGCCCAGAACGCGGCATCCATCCACACATGCGGGTCCGGTGCCCCGTCCCCGGCCGTCTGAATCAGATCAACCGGCCCGGCCGCAGCCGCCGCCTCGGCCACCGCCAGCGTTGGCCGGCGCTCGCCGAACCGCCGCAGGACGCTGTCGAGCTGCCCCTCCAGCCCCAGGCCGTTATAGGCAATCAGCGACGCCGACTGGAAGGCCCGCACATCCGAGGCCGCGGCGCGATAGAGATGGGGGTCGATGCCCGGGCCCATCAGTGCCTCGGTCTCGATGCAGTCGCCGCCAATGCGATCCACCAGATCCGCGACCATGCCGGTGGTGGCCAGGACGTTGGGCGTCGCCGGGGCGATCGACGTCAGCGTGAGGCCGACGACCATGACCACCGCCCGCGCTGTCCAGCCGCCGCGTCTCCGCTGCATCGAGCCTCCTGTTGATCAGAAAATTGGAATAATTCCAATCTAAACCGCGACCCGCGGTGGGTCAACGCATCGGCTATTCACCCCGCCGGGCAGCCACCCGCAGCCGCAGGGCATTCAACTTGATAAAGCCCTCGGCGTCCTTCTGGTCATAGGCACCCGCGTCGTCCTCAAAGGTGGCGATGCTGTCGTCGAACAGGCTGTCGGTGGCCGAGCGCCGGCCCAGTACCGTGACATTGCCCTTGTAGAGCTTGAGCCGGACCACGCCGTTCACCCGCGTCTGAGTCTGGTTGATCAGCGCCTGCAGCGCCTCGCGCTCGGGGCTCCACCAGTAGCCGTTGTAGATCAGCTCGGCGTAGCGCGGCATGACCTCGTCCTTGAGATGCGCCGATTCGCGGTCGAGGGTGATCGACTCGATGGCGCGATGGGCGCGCAGCAGAATCGTGCCGCCGGGGGTTTCGTAGCAGCCCCGGGATTTCATGCCGACGTAGCGGTTCTCGACGATGTCGATGCGACCGATCCCGTTGTCATTACCCAGCTGATTGAGTCGCGAAAGCATGTCGTGGGGGGCCAGCGACTCGCCGTTGATGGCAACCGGATCGCCGCCACGAAATTCGAGATCGATCTCGGTGGGCGTAGCGGGCGCGTCCTCGGGGGCGACGCTCCAGCGCCACATGGATTCCTCCGCCGGGGTCCAGGTGTCCTCCAGCACACCGCCCTCGTAGGAGATATGCAGCAGGTTGGCGTCCATCGAATAGGGCGATCCGCCGCCCGCCTTCTTACCCTCAATGGGGATCCCGCGTTCCTCGGCGTAGGCCAGCAGCCGCTCGCGCGAGTTGAGGTCCCACTCCCGCCAGGGCGCAATGACATGAATACCCGGCTCGAGCCCGTAATAGCCCAGCTCGAAACGCACCTGATCATTGCCCTTGCCGGTGGCGCCATGACAGACGGCATCGGCACCCGTCTCGCGGGCGATCTCGATCTGGCGCTTGGCGATCAGCGGCCGCGCGATCGAGGTACCGAGCAGGTATTCACCCTCGTAGACGGCGTTGGCGCGAAACATCGGGAAGACGAAATCGCGGACAAATTCCTCGCGCAGGTCGTCGATGTAGATCTCCTCGACGCCCAGATCCTTCGCCTTGGCGCGGGCGGGCTCGAGCTCCTCGCCCTGGCCCAGGTCGGCGGTAAAGGTGACCACCTCGCAGTGGTAGTGATCGCGCAGCCACTGCAGGATGACCGAGGTATCCAGGCCGCCGGAGTAGGCCAGAACCACCTTTTTGATTGTGCTCATGGGTTGCTCTCTCGAATTGCAGGATGGGGAGCGGATTCGTTGCGCAATGATCGACGCGGCGGCGCGGAGAATCAAGGCGCCGAGCGGTGGCCCTGATATACTCCCGGCATGGAGACACTGACGATCGCCCAACCCGATGACTGGCATCTGCATCTGCGCGACGGCGCCGCGCTGGCGGATGTCGTGCACTGGAGCGCGGCGCGCTTCGGTCGCGCCATCATCATGCCCAACCTGACGCCGCCGCTAACCACCACGGCGGCGGTCGCCGCCTATCGCGAGCGGATTCTCGCGGCGCGCCCGGCCGGCAGCCGGTTCGAGCCGCTGATGACGCTGTATCTGACCGACAACACCCCGGCGCGCGAGATCGAGCGGGCGGCGGCGAGCGGGTTTGTCCATGCCGTCAAACTCTACCCCGCCGGCGCGACCACCAACAGCGACTCGGGCGTGACCGATATCCGCCGCTGCGACGAGGCGCTGGCCGCCATCGCCGAGCACGACCTCACGCTCTGCCTGCATGGCGAGGTCACCCATCCCGGAACGGATATCTTTGATCGTGAGGCGATGTTCCTCGACGAACGCCTGGCCCCCCTGCTCGACCGCCACCGCAACCTGCGCGTGGTGCTCGAGCATCTCACCACGGCAACGGCGGTGGATTTTGTGCGCCAGGGGCCGGAGCGGCTGGGGGCCACCATCACCCCGCAGCACCTGCTGATGAACCGCAATGATCTGCTCGCCGGCGGGATCCGTCCCCACCACTACTGCCTGCCCATCCTCAAGCGCGAGGGCGACCGCGCGGCACTGCTCGAGGCCGCCACCAGTGGCCATCCGCGGTTTTTCCTCGGCACCGACAGCGCGCCGCACCCGCAGTCCGCCAAGGAGAACGCCTGCGGCTGCGCCGGCATTTTCACCGCCCCGCTCGCCATCGAACTCTACGCCGAGGCCTTCGAGCAGGCCGGTGCGCTGGAGCGGCTGGAGGGCTTTGCCAGCCATTTCGGCGCCGACTTCTACGGCCTGCCCCGGGCCAGCGCTACCCTGACATTGACCCGGCAGGCACGCCGCCTGCCGGACACCCTGCCCTATGGCGACACGCGCATCGTGCCGCTACGCGCCGGCGGCCAGATCGGCTGGTCGCTGGCCACCGCCCCGCAAACGGAGTCCGCATGAACGCCCGTCCCATCAACCAGCGATTCCGCGGCTTTCTGCCCGTGGTGGTCGACATCGAAACCGGCGGCGTCAACGCCGCCACCGACGCCATGCTGCAGATCGCGGCGGTGATCGTGAAAATGGACGACAACGGGCAGCTCTACAACGGCGAGACCTTCACCACCCACGTCGAGGCCTTCGAGGGTGCCCATCTCGACCCGAAGTCGCTGGAATTCAACGGCATTGATCCCGACCATCCGCTGCGCATGGCGGTGCCCGAGGATGAGGCCCTGCGGTATATCTTTCAGCCCGTGCGCGAGGCGATCCGCGCCAACGACTGCAGCCGTGCCGTGCTGGTGGGACATAACGCGTGGTTTGATCTGGGTTTTCTGAACGCGGCGGTGAAGCGCTGCGGGATCAAGCGCAATCCCTTTCACCCGTTCTCGTGCTTTGACACCGCCACCCTGTCAGGCCTTGCCTACGGCCAGACCGTGCTGGCGCGCGGCATTGCCGCGGCTGGGATAGCCTGGGATGCGCGCGAGGCGCACTCGGCGATCTACGATGCCGAAAAGACCGCCGAGCTGTTCTGCACCATCGTCAATCGCTGGGATGCCGCCCATGGGCATCCCCTCGATGCACCCGGCGACTAGGCGTCGGGCGTGGCGGCCGTGACGGCCTCCTGCAGCTCACCGGACTCGTGCATCTCCATGATGATGTCACAGCCGCCGAGCAGCTCGCCGTTGACATACAGCTGCGGGATGGTCGGCCAGTTGCCGTATTCCTTGATGCCCTGGCGGATGCCTTCGTCCTCGAGCACGTTCACATAGGCAAACTCCACGCCGCAGCCCGCCAGGGCCTGGGCGGCGCGCATCGAGAACCCGCACTGCGGGAATTGCGGCGAGCCCTTCATGTAGAGAATCACCGGATTGCCTTCGACCTGCTCGCGGATGCTTTCCTGTACGTCGCTCATGTCAGCTCCTCATTGAATGCGTACCGACAGTGTACGGATTGCGGGCGACATCGACGAGGGGCATAAAAGCGATCAATACGGTATCCTCGGCGGTCATGGAACAAAATCATCTCTCTGACACCGCGTTCGAGTCCCTCGGACTTCACGAATCCCTTCTCACAGGCCTGCGCGAGGCCGGCTTTGAGCAGTGCATGCCGATTCAGGCGGCTGCCCTGCCAATCGCCCTCGAAGGCCGCGATGTGGCCGGCCAGGCCCAGACCGGCACCGGCAAGTCGGCGGCCTTTCTGCTGGCCACCCTGCACTGGCTGATGTCGCGCCCGGTGGCCGCCGACAAGAAAGGCCCGTGGGCCATCATCCTGGCGCCCACCCGTGAGCTCGCCCTGCAGATCCACAAGGATGCCGAAAAGCTGGGGTATTTCACCGGCATGGACTTTGCCTGCATCTATGGCGGCACCGGCTACGAAAGCCAGCGCAAGGCCCTGGAGCGAGGCACCGACGTGCTCATCGGCACTCCGGGGCGGATCATCGACTTTTTCAAGCAGGGGGTGTTCAGCCTCGATAACATCGAGGTCTGCGTGCTTGATGAGGCCGACCGCATGTTCGACATGGGCTTTATCGCCGACATCCGCTATCTGCTGCGGCGCATGCCGGCCCCCGACCAGCGCCTCAACATGCTGTTCTCGGCGACGCTCTCCGAGCGTGTCCGCGAGCTCGCCTACGAGCACATGAACGAGCCCGAATCGGTGCAGATCGAATCCGATACGATCACCGCCGACCGGGTCCGCCAGACCCTCTACCACGTCGAGAACAACCAGAAGATCGGCCTGCTCATCGGTGTGCTGCGCCAGCAGACACCCACCCGCACCCTGCTGTTCGTCAACACCAAGCGCGACGCGGACAAGGTCGCGGCCTACCTGATCGGCAACGATATCAAGGCCGCGGTCATCTCCGGCGACATCCCGCAGAACAAGCGCGAGCAGTTGCTCGGCAAGTTCCAGGCCGGCGACCTGCCGATTCTGGTGGCCACCGATGTGGCCGCGCGCGGACTGCATATCCCCGAGGTCAGTCACGTCATCAACTACGACCTGCCCCAGGATGCCGAGGACTACGTGCACCGCATCGGTCGGACGGCCCGGGCCGGCGCCGCCGGGGATGCGATCAGTTTTGCCTGCGAGAGCTACGTCTATTCGCTGCCCGATATCGAGCGCTACATCGATCAGAAGATCCCGGCGGAAATGGCGCCCGCCGAGCTCATCGTCGATGATCTCAAGCCCGCGGCGCGCATGAATAATCGCCGCAGCGGCAACAGCCGGCGCAGCAGCGGTAATCAGTCGTAGTCAAACGAATAGAACACGTCGAACGCGCTCTCCGCGCCGCTGACCGCCTCCAGATAGAGCTGGCGGGTCAGGTAGTAGCGCAGGCTGAGCGTGGTCGTGGGCTCAAACACCCCCACGCCGTAGCGCACCATCAGGTTGGGCGACAGGTAACCGCTGACCGCCACCTGGGCGTCCTCGCCCTGGCCGTCGGCGGCGATCTGGAAATCTTCCACGCCCAGCTCGCTGGCCAGCGATTCGCCCAGCTGCCCGCCACCGAACACCCCCAGTGACAGTGCCGCCCGGCTCAGCAATGCCTCGTCGCCGGGACTGGACTGCCCCGGCGGCCGACCCGTGAGCAGCACCGCCAGAATATCCGCCTGAGGCATGGCCGGGTCCGAGAACAACCGCAGCTGAGGCTGATCGGCCGGGCCGCTGATCCGCAGCCCCGCAGTGATACCGGGAGTCTCGCGCACCGCCTCGATATCGAGCTGCGGCTGGGTCAGCGGGCCGCTGAAGATCACGCGGCCGCGCTGCACCGTCAGCGACTGGCCGTACGCCTCGTAGCCGGCATCCTCCAGGGTCAGCACACCTTCGGCTTCGGCCCCCTCGCTGCCCACCTGGCGCAGCCGCAGCTCGCCGGCCAGCCGGCCGCTAGCGCCGCGGGCGGCAAATCGCACCGAGTCACCCAGACGCAACAGCAGGTCGCTTTCCAGCGTGCGGCCCCCATCACCCGCTTGCGCCGATGCCAGCGGCCGACCCTGGGCATCCACCCGCACG
>Ga0207714_1000217_pt1 | contig 38866 bp, 30 predicted proteins | sample PonA232FremontCA_2_FD_187270 | JGI IMG/M metagenome (GOLD analysis project Ga0207714, IMG submission 187270) | Marine sediment microbial community from Fremont, CA, USA - Pond A23 Sediment 2 (SPAdes) | ecosystem: Environmental > Aquatic > Marine > Unclassified | place: USA: Fremont, California...
GAATCGGTCCATATTCCCGATCCTCCTCGTCAAATAGTCACCACTATTCTCCTCGGATGATCGAAAATCTGGCCTCGATTCCCACTCGCCTCGCTACGACGCCCTAAGTCCGACAGACTGCTAGTGGGCCGCGCACGGGTACGGTGCCGCGGCGCGATCCGGGAGAATCTGAACAACCACGGCATTGCCGACACGGAGCATGGCGAGACCGTGTCGACCCCGCGCGACGACGTCCACGAACCCCGGTTCGTGTGCGCCCAACAGGAGATGCTCTACCGCACGGGGCACACCAGCCTCGCGCTGGAGATGATCGTCAACTCCAACCCGTCGTTGTGTTTTCGCACGGTGTGGGGCCGCTATATCGGATGGCATGAACGTGGACGGGCGGATACCGGGGTACCCGCGGCCACGAGGATTGCATTCACTGACAGTCATCACGCAAACGGAGATGCCATGAACGGACAACTGACAAGCGCCCAGACCGAGCAACTGGCCAGGCTTCTGGCGGAACGGCGAGCGGCGCTTACGGCCGCGATCGACAGTCACCTCGAGGCGCAGGAACGGACCGGTTACAGCGATCTTGTCGGCCAGGTGGGCGACCTTGAGGATCATGCGCTTGCCGAACTCCTGGTCGACGCCGAACTGGCCGGGATACAGCGCGAGATCGCGGATCTGCGCGACGTCCAGGCGGCCGAGGAACGGCTCGCGCTCGGCACTTGCGGCACCTGTATCGACTGTGGCGAGGCGATTGACTTCGAACGCCTGCAAGCCTCGCCGACAGCAACACGCTGCCTGGTTTGCCAGAAGCGGCACGAAAAGACCCATGCGCAACCGGGACACCCGACCCTGTAGCCGCGGCACGCGACGACCTGACGCCACCGTCGCGTAAACCCGCCTACCCGCACGATAGCAGTCCGCGTGGTCGCCCGGAACGGCTCAGTAATGCGGTCGCCCGGAGCCCCCGCGGGTGGGTGCGAATTTTGCTTGTAAATACACCGGGGCGATCATGGGCCCAGGCAGTCGCGCGGAATGCGGTCCGCGGGCCCGGGCCGCTGCTCCACCGAAATGATCCAACACTCGTGCGGAATGGGTACGGAGCGCCGAGGGGGGAATGCGTGGACAATCCAGAGCACCAACTGAAACTCCCGGCGGCCTGTCTGCGCCCGGGACTGTACGTCGCCGCGCTCGACCGGCCGTGGCTCGACACGCCGTTCCTGTTCCAGGGGTTTGCGATCCAGGAGGTTGGAGAGATCCGGACTCTGGAGCGGTACTGCTGCTTCGTCTACGTCGACCCCGAGCGATCCGACCTGCAAGCCCTCAAGGCCGCGTTCCGGGAAGCGGAGAACACGTCCGTGAAGCGCGTCCGCCGGTCGGAATCCACGCCACCGCAGACGCCGGCAACGCAACGCCCGGAGCAGGCGGAGACCGCCGGTGAGCGCTTCCCTGCGGGCAAACGATTCCGCGCATCGGTAGCCGCCGCCAAGGCCGGCCGCGATGAGGCGCGCCAGGCCGTCGATCGGATCATGACGGATCTCCGCCTCGGCAAAAGCGTGGACACCCGCGCATCCCGGGTGGCCGTCGAGGAGCTCGTGAGCCGGGTATCCGCGGATGCCAGCGCTGCGCTGTGGCTGACCAGCCTCAAGAACCGCGACGAATACACCTCGATCCACTGCGTCAATGTCTGCGTGCTCGCGCTCGCATTCGGTCTCCACCTCGGGCTCGCTCAAGACGAACTCGTTACTCTCGGCACGGGCGCGCTGCTCCACGATATCGGCAAGACGCGGACCCCGGACGCGATCCTGAACAAGCGCGGGCCGCTGACCGACGCGGAATTCGCCATCATCAAGCGCCACCCCGAGGACGGCTACCGGCTCCTGGCCGATAGTCGCGGGATACCCCCAGCCGTGCTCGACATCGTGCGTCTGCACCATGAACGCGTAACCGGCACGGGGTATCCGTTTGGGTTGAAGGGCGAGCAGATCCCGCTGACGGTACGCGTCGTGGGCCTGGTCGACACCTATGACGCCATGACCAGCGATCGCGCCTATCGCGGCGCCATGGCGGCGGATGAGGCCCTCCATCAACTGTATCGTCACGAACACGACGCCTTTGGTACGGATCTGGTGGAGACGTTCATCCGTTGCCTCGGCATTTTCCCTGTCGGCAGCGTGGTCGAACTCGATAACGGCTCCATCGGCGTCGTCGTCAACACCCGCCCAGACGCCCGCCTCCAGCCGACCCTGCGGATGGTCCGCACACCCGATGGTGAGGCCTATGAGAAACGCCTGTTGATCAACCTGGCGGAGAGCGCGGCGGCCGAGGAGCACAACCCGGCGAGCCGGATCGCCCGGGCATTGACGCCGGCGGGTGCCGGCGTCGATATCAGCCGGATCGTGGCTGCGGAGGCTGGAGCAGTCGCAGCCTCCTGATGGTTCACCGGCCTCGCGGCCCATGGCCGGCCACAGGACCGCGCTGATCCGGTAGCATCCACATATGTGCCCCAGCGCGGGGCAAGCCACACCCGCATCAAGGGCATAACCGTTGGTACGCGAAAACCTGAAAGGCGCCTGCCTGTGCAGCGCGGTCCAATTCGAAGTCGCCGCCACACCAAGCGAGATCATCCGCTGCCACTGCCGCATGTGCCAGAAAGCGCACGGTGCCCCGTTCGCCACTTTCGCCCGCTTCCGGCACGAAGATTTCTCGGTCACCGCCGGCGCGGAATCCATCGCCACTTACCGCTCCTCCGACGTCGCGCAGCGGACTTTCTGCCGCGAGTGCGGCTCGTCCCTGCAGTTCATGCGCGACGGCGCCGGCACCTTCGGCCTCGCCATATCGGCGCTCGACAGCCCGCTCGAACCGCAACCGCTCCGCGATTATCACCAGGGATCGCGGAGCGAATGGCAGGCCCGGTGAATCCAAGAGCCGTCCGTGGAGCAACATTGAACATGCCCGGGCAGTGGTGGACGTGGAGTCCATGATGACCGACCCCGCCCCGAATGCGTTCCTGCGCCATCTGTTCGACCGCGCCGTGGCCGCCGCCGAGCCCGGACGCCATCTTGCCGATCACCTCCCCCCCGCGCCGCACGGGCGGACCATCGTCGTCGGGGCCGGCAAGGCGACCGCCGGGATGGCGGAGGCACTGGAAGCCGCGCGCGGCGGCGACGTGATTGGCACGGTCGCACTACCGCAAGGAACCCCGTGCGAGTGCCGGGCCATCGAGTGCCTGACCGCCAGCCACCCGGTACCGGACGAGCGCAGCGTCGCCGCAGCCCGGCGCATGCGCGAGTGCGTGACCGGGCTGAACGCCGATGACGAGGTCATCGCCCTGATCTCCGGCGGTGGCTCCGCCCTGCTCTGCGACCCGGCCGAGGGATTCAGCCTGGAGGACAAACGCGCGCTCACCGGCGCTCTGCTGAAAAGCGGTGCCAGCATCCGCGAGATCAACTGCGTACGCCAGGCCGTATCCCGCATCAAGGGCGGGCGCCTGGCCGCGCTCGCGGCCCCGGCGCCGGTCTACACCCTGCTGGTCTCGGATGTGCCCGGCGACGACCCGGCCACGATCGCCTCCGGGCCAACCGTGGCCTCGCCCTTCCGGGCGGGCGAGGCCGAGGCCGTGCTCGAACGCTACGGCGTCCCGGTCCCGGATGCGCTGCGCGCGGCCGAGCGCGACGATCCGCTGCCGAGCGCCGCCGAACTCGGGGAGCGTTGCCGGCACGCGATCATCTGCTCGCCCATGCAAAGCCTGGAAGCGGCCGCCGCCGCAGCCCGCGAGCAGGGCATCACGCCCCTGATCCTGGGCGATGCGCTGGAGGGTGAGGCCGCGGATATGGGAACGGTCTTCGCGGGCATCGCCCGCAGTGTCGCCCTGCACGGACAACCAGTATCACCGCCGGCGGTACTCCTGAGCGGCGGCGAGTCGAGCGTCACGATCTCGGGCCGCGCCGGTCGCGGTGGCCGCAACACCGAATTCGCCCTGTCGCTGGCGGTCGCGCTGGCGGGCCATGAGCGGATCCACGCGCTCGCCTGCGATACGGACGGCATCGACGGCAGCGAACGCAATGCCGGCGCGCTGATCGGGCCCGGCACCCTGGAACGCGGGCGCGCGGCCCGCCTCGATCCGCTGCAGTCTCTCGCGGGCCACGACGCCTACACCTACTTCGAGTCGCTCGACGATCTCGTAATCACCGGCCCGACCGGCACGAACGTCAATGACTTGCGGGCGATCCTGATCGAAGCTGCCTCCATGACCGGCGTCGACCGAAGGTAGCGGAATGCCACGCGACGTCCCGGGAAGGCCCACCGAGGGAACCCTGGTAACAACCACGCAGCGCGTCAGGGAAGCTCTGATTAAAACCGGTCGGCCGATTGAATAATGATGCAGGTCGGGCTTACATCAGACGCTTGAGAGTGTCGGGCTGCAAGCCCGACCTGCGGGACTCCCTGGAATCAGCGCTCGCTTAACCGGCGTTTCCCTGACTCCTGACGCGATCGTAAAGCGCGTCGAGCCCGGCCCGGAGCTCGTCATAGTGCCCCGAACCCTCGATGCGATCGTGCAGCGTGGCGTTGAGACCACCGCCGATCGAGAGATCCTGGAGCACGGTGTCGAGGCGACCGGCGGTGTCGGTCTGCAGGTCGGACAACTGCGCACCGAACAGATGGGTTACGTAACGCTCGGCGGCGTCCGCATCGCCGATCCGGTCCCCGAGCCACGCGGCGATCGTCCGCAGTTCTTCGAGTACACTCGCCATGGTCCCGCTCACGGCCCAGAAGGGCTCAAGCGCTGACTCGTTGACCACGGGGATCACCGGGTTGCGTGGCCCATACAGCGTTTCGAGTGCCAACGAGGCGGGATACACCGGCAATGGGCATCCGCCCTGCTCGATCACCGGCATCGGGATCGTCACGCAGATTTCAGTCGCCGGCGACACCGCGGACCGCAGTTCCTCAAGCGGGAATCCCGCCATGACACTGATCACGGCGTGACCCCGAGAGAATGACACGCGGGGAAGCACCTCGCGCGCCACATCCGCCGCGAGGCAGACAAAAACGGCCTCGCTGCGATTGACGACTTCCTGCGCCGTCTCCACGACCTCGATGGCCGGATCCTCCGCCACCAGTTCACTCGACACCGACTCGCTGCGCCGGGTGATGGTGATCGCATGTTCCTGGTGGTCCAGTCCCCGGATCAGGCGCCGGGTAATCCGGCCAGTGCCAATGAAACCGACGTTCACTCTCCCTCCCGATGCCGCGCATGCAATTGGATTCGTCAGGGTAACGCAGGCACACCCCGTGACGACGATCAGCCCTCCCGCCACTGATCCTGGATCAGGCCGGCGAGCCAGCGTGCCGGCTCAGAAGGGCGTCCGGGCGGGCGGTGCAGCGAGATCTCCACGGACGGCAGGTCGGGCAGGCCGCTCGACTCGTCGAGAATACGCAGATCCGGCGTAACCATGTAGCGCGCCACGACCGCAATGGCCAGGCCCGCGTCCACGGCCGGGCGGATCCCGGTCAGGCTCTGACTGGTACACGCGACCCGCCAGCTGCGCCCGGCCGTCTCCAGCCGGGCGAGCGCGAGTTCGCGGAAAACATCCTCGCCCGCCGAGAACAGTGCGAGCGCGACCGGATCATCCAGCACGGGCTCATGGGCACGGCTCGCCACCCAGACCAGTGGCTCGCGGCGCAGGACCTCGCCGCCGGGACTGTTGCGCTGGCGTGTGGTGATCGCGATGTCGAGTTCGCCGGCGCGCACCTGGCGGACCAGCTGCACGCTCAATGCGCAGTGGATCTCGAGCTGTACCGACGGATAGACCTGCTGGAAATACGCCAGCGTCGGTGACAGCAGGGGCGCGTAATCTTCCGGTATACCGATCCGGAGGACACCGGTCACGGGCCCCGACCGCAGATCCGCCCAGGCCTCGTCGTTGAGCGCCAGCATACGGCGCGCGTAGTTCAGCAGGCGCTGGCCTTCGGGGGTCAATACCAGCTTCCGGCCCTCGCGACGAACCAGTTCCACCTCGACGGCGCTTTCCAGGCGCCGCAACTGCATCGACACCGCGGACTGCGTGTACGCGAGACGCTCGGCAACTCCGGTCACGGTGCCGACATCCGCCAGGGCCACGAAGGTCCTGAGGAGGCTCAGCTCAAGGTTGCGGCGACGCAGCGACATATCAACAGAATTGAACGTTTACTCAATACAAATTCGTTGGATTGATACAGATGCTGTTGGAAGAATGCCCCGCAGTCAACGAACGCAACCCGGGAGGATGTTTCAGATGCAGGGCCGGCTCCGCCGCAGGTATCCATTCCACGCGCCCGTCGGGGGCGTCGTACCGGCTGCGGCCGCGGTGGTGCTGTGGAGCCTCGCGCCGGTGCTCGCCGAACTCGCCACGGCCGTGCCGCCGTTGCAACTCGCGGCGATGGTCGCCGGCGTCGCGACCCTGGCGACCTGGCCGGTAGGCCGTCTCGCCGGTCGCCGCGATGGCGACCCGGTCGCCATACCATTGCGCGTATGGCTGAGCGGCCCGCTGCTCGTGCTCGGTGCGATCGGATTCTACTTCGTGGCGCTGCGGCTCGCCCCGGCGGCGGAGGTGGCGCTCGTCACTTATACGTGGCCGGTGCTGTTCGTGATCGCCGCGGAGCTGATTCAGGTGCGGCGCGTGCACATCAACTCGCTCGGCGGCACGCTCGTGGCGTTCAGCGGTGCCGCACTGGTGCTGCTGGACCCATCCGGGTCCGCGGGTGAAGCGGCGTGGGGCGGTTATGCGCTCGCCTTCGCGAGCGGTACGTGCTGGGCGGCGTTCTCGCTGCTGGCGCGCCAGCAGCCGATCCCCTTGTCGGGCATCATGCCGCGCCTGTTCGGGCTCGCGACCCTCTGGGCGATTGCCGGCCACCTGCTTTTCGAGGCGACGCTGTTATCGATCGCGACCGGCGAGATTGCCTCGATCGTCTTCATCGGCTTCGGCCCCTATGGGCTCGCCTTCGTGGCCTGGGACACCGCGCTCCGCCAGGGTCGCAGCGCGACGGTCGGGACGCTCGCCTACGCGGTACCGGTGCTGTCCGCCCTGCTGCTGATCGCCGCGGGCATGGCACGTGTCGACTGGCGTCTTGTGGTCGCCGCGGCGGCGGTCGTGGCCGGCTGCGCGCTGGCCTCGCGGCCGCGAACGCAACCCGCCCCCGTCACGACCTGAAGGTCGAGGATGTCCCGGGGCGGGTCTTTGCAACCGCCAACGGCAGCAACGATTCAGGTTCCGAGGGATACGTCCGCGAGCACTTCGCCGGAGCGTTCGAGGACGCGGCGCAGCGTGTCCGCCGCCCGGTTCAGATGCTCTTCGATCACGCGCTCCGCCGTAGCGGTATCGCCGGCGGCGATCGCGTCATAGAGTGCCCGATGCTCACGCCGCGTCAGGTCCTTGTTGTCTTCCGCCCGGACCTCGTTCTCATAGCCGTACGTGAGCTCGGCAATGCGCGCATGGTCCGCGAGGATGCGGCTGTAGGAGGCGTACAGATAGGGGTTACGCGCGGCCTGACCGATCAGATCATGGAAACGCTCGTTGGCGAGGACCATGCCGGTGCCGTCTTCCATGGCCATGGCCTGCTCGAGTTCCTCCATCGCGCCGCGGATCGCATCGAGATCCTCCTGCCGCCGGCGGTAGGCCGCCAGTCGGACCACGGCCCGGTGGATCATGGGCCCCGCCTCGAACCAGCACTGCAGGGTGCCCACGTCGAGTGGGGCGACCGAAACGCCGCGATTCCGCCGGGCGACGACCAGACCATCGCTCTGCAACCGGATCAGCGTCTCCCGCACGGGCGTGCGTGACATGCCGTAGGCACCGGTCAACTCGACCTCATCGAGATCCGTGCCCGGCGGCAGGTCCAGGGTCACGATGCGCCGCCGCAGCTCGTGATACAGCGCTTCTTTGGTAATCGCCAATGATGGACTCCTTTATGACCGGCAGCGGGCGTGCGTTGACACCGCCTGACCGATTGTATACGTTAAGTATACATTAACTGAGCGAGACGGTCGCGTTATGCGCTTCGAGGGAATTTACACCCCGGTAATCACGCCGTTCCACAGCGACGCCACGATCGACCGCGAGGCCTTCACGCGCCTCCTCGATCACCTGATCAACGCCGGGGTACACGGCCTGGTGCTGGGCGGCACCACGGGCGAGTACTACGCCCAGACCACCGAGGAACGCGTCGACATGATGCACCTCGCGGTGGAGCACATTGCCGGGCGCGTGCCGCTGGTGGTCGGCGTGAGCGCGCTGCGCACCGAGGACGCGGCGATGTATGCCGGTCACGCCCGCGAGGCGGGCGCCGACGCGATCCTGATCGGGTCACCGTACTACGCGGTGCCGACCGAGCGCGAGATCGCCCTGCACTGTCTCGAGGTCGAGCGCGCCGCCGACCTGCCGGTGATGCTCTACAACTTCCCCTCGCGCACGGGCGTGATGATGGGCGACGAGTTCCTCGACCGCGTCGGCCGCAACCCGAACTTCTGCGCGATCAAGGAATCCAGCGGCGACATCAACCGCCTGCACGCGCTCGCGCGCGACTACCCACACATCCAGGCCTGCTGCGGCATGGACGATCAGGCGCTCGAGTACTTCGCCTGGGGCGCCCGCGCCTGGGTATGTGCCGGTTCCAACTTCCTGCCGGCCGAGCATATCGCCCTGTATCAGGCCTGCGTGGTCGAAGGCGATTTCACCCGCGGCCGGCGCATCATGTCGGCGATGCTGCCGTTGATGCGCACCCTTGAGCAGGGCGGCAAGTTCCTGCAGAGCATCAAGCACGGGGCGCGTTACGTCGGCCTGCCCGCCGGCCCCGTGCGCAAGCCATTGCGCGAACTCAACAAGGATGAGGCGCGCGCACTGGAAACCACGATCCGCACGCTCCAGACGGCCGTTCGCCAGATCGAGCGGACCACCAGCGCGACCAACCGGGAAGCCGAGAATGTCCGAACTGCTCACGCGTGAAGAATACGCCGCGATCGCGGCGGAACTGTCGTTCCCGACCGACGCCTTCATCGACGGTGCCTACCGTACGGCGCAGTCGGGTCGCACGATCGAGACGCGCAACCCCGCTACCGGCGAGCTGCTCGGTCACCTCGCGGCGTGCGAGGCGGACGATGTCGATCTGGCCGTGCGCCGCTCGCGCGAGGCCTTCGACCGCGGTGACTGGTCGCGCATGCACCCGGGCGACCGCAAGCGCGTCATGGTCCGCCTGGGCAAGCTGATGCAGCGCAATCGGCGGGAACTGGCCGTGCTCGAGAGCCTGGATTCGGGCAAGCCGATCCGCGACTGCGCGGAGGTCGATGTACCGGAAACGATCCAGTGCCTGCTGTGGCACGCCGAGGCGATCGACAAGATCTACGACGAGAGCGCACCGGTGGGCGACGACGCTATGGCGATGATCGTACGCGAGCCGGTCGGCGTGGTCGGCGCCGTGCTGCCCTGGAACTTCCCGCTGATGATGCTGGCCTGGAAGCTGGGCCCCGCCCTCGCGGCGGGTAACAGCGTGCTCGTGAAGCCGGCGGAGCAGACCTCGATGACCGCCCTGCGGGTCGCCGAACTCGCCCATGAGGCCGGCGTGCCGCGCAGCGTGTTCAACGTCATCACGGGCGACGGCCCGGGCGCGGGCGAGTCGCTCGGGCGCCACCCGGATGTCGACATGATCTCGTTCACGGGCTCGACCGACATCGGCCGCGCGTTCCTGCGCTACTCCTCCGAGAGCAACCTCAAGAAGATCGTGCTCGAATGCGGCGGCAAGAACCCCTGCGTCGTGCTCGAGGACGCCGAGGACCTCGATCTCGCCGCCGACCACGTCCTCAACGCCGCCTTCTGGAACATGGGCGAGAACTGCTCGGCCAACTCGCGGCTGATCGTGCACGAGTCGGTCAAGGAGGCACTGATCGAGCGCGTGCTGGCCCGTGCCCGCGAATGGCGCACGGGCGACCCACTTGATCCGGCGAACCATCTCGGCGCGATGATCGACCAGGGCCACTACGACAAGGTACGCGAGTACATCGACACGGCGCGCGCCGAGGGCGCGAAGGCAATCCTGGGCGGCGACGCGGCGGAGGCCGGCAAGGGCCTCTTCATCACGCCGACGATCTTCGACGTCGAGCCCTCGGCGACGGTCGCGCGCGAGGAGATCTTCGGGCCCGTGCTGTCGATGATCACCGTGAACAGCACCGAACAGGCGATCGCGATCGCCAACGACACGCCCTACGGGCTGGCGGCGTCGGTGTTCACGCGCGACATCAAGCGGGCGCTGCGCACGGCACGCGCGATCCGCGCCGGCACGGTCACGATCAACTGCTACGGCGAAGGCGACATCACCACGCCCTTCGGCGGCTACAAGCAGTCGGGCTTCGGCGGACGTGACAACTCGCTGCACGCCCACGACCAGTACACCGAAATGAAGACCATCTGGATCGATCTCGCCGACCGCGGGGTCGAGGAATCGCTCGACTGAGATGCGGTCGGTCGACGCCAGACGGCTGCCGGTCGATCCGGGCCCGGCGGGATGGAACGAAATCCTGCCCGCGCCCGGGCCGGCCCGCGAACTCGAGGGTGCGGTCACCGCCGACTGGCTGGTCATCGGCGCCGGCTTCGCCGGCCTCTCGGCCGCCCGACGCCTGAAGCAGCTGCGCCCCGACGACCGGGTCGCGGTGCTCGAGGCCAACCGCGTCGGCGAAGGCCCGGCCGGGCGCAACTCGGGCTTCATGATCGACCTGCCCCACGACCTCGACAGCGATACCTACGCCGGGGCGGCCGATGAGGATCTCAAACAGATCCGGCTGAACCGTGCGGGTATCGAGTTCGCGCAGGAAGCCGCGCAGACCTGCGGACTTACAGGTACGGCCTTCCAGGCGTGCGGCAAGCACCACTTCGCCGCTACTGAACGCGGGGTGGAACACCTGAGCGCGTTCGTCAATCATCTCAATGCGCTGGGCGAGCCGTACGAATGGCTCGATGCGCGTGCGATGAAAGAACTCACCGGCCTCGACTACTACCGCGCCGGGGTATTCGCACCGGGCGCTGCGATCCTCCAGCCGGCGGCCTACATCCGTGGACTCGCACGCGGCCTGGAGTCGGAAGGTGTCGAGCTCTATGAGCAGTCGCCGGTGACGCGCGTCGACTTCGGCCCGGACCATGTCGCGCACACGCCGCGCGGGCGCATCACCGCGCCGAAAATCATCCTCGGGGTGAACGGGCACGCCGAGTCGTTCGGTTTCTATCAGCGCCGACTGATGCACGTGCTCACCTACGCGAGCATGACCCGTGAATTGACCGCGAACGAGGTCAGGCGACTGGGCGGCGAGCCGGAGTGGCACGCCGTGTCGGCCGAACCGATGGGCACCTCGGTGCGCCGCATCCGCGAGAACCGGATCGTGGTGCGCAACCGCTTCACATACGACCCGTCCATGGAAGTCGGCGACGGACGCATCCAACATATCGGTCGGCAACACCGGGAGGCGTTCGCACGGCGCTTCCCCATGCTGCCGAACGTGGAAATGGAATATTGCTGGGGCGGACGTCTGTGCCTGTCACGCAACGGCGTCCCAGCCTTCGGCGAGGTCGAGGAAGGCGTGTACTCGGCCGTGTGCCAGAACGGCCTCGGCACGGCCAAGGGCACGCTCGCCGGCATGGCGGCCGCGGAACTCGCAACACGCACCGCGTCCTGGCGCGTCGACGCCATGCTCGCGTACGACCAGCCATCGAAACTGCCGCCCGAGCCGTTCATGTACGTGGGCGCGAACGCCTACCTGCGCTGGCACGAGTACCGCGCACGGGGCGAGTAGCACCGGTCCTCGGTGAACGCTCTCATTGGTATAACGCAGTTTGAGAGCGCTTTTTTGAGAACCACGAATCAACACGAATGGGTCTTTGGAGTGGTAATGCCGAGGGAGCGTCGCTGAAAGGTGCTCTATGTCCGCGCCGTGATTCTGGAACCACGGATAAACACAGATGGACACAGATGGGCCAAAGGACACTTGAACACCCGAGGTTAAGAAATCCCCAGGCATCCGGACATTGCGGGACGTGCGATCAAGCCGACTGTAATCCGTGTTTATCTGTGTTCATCCGTGGTTCGCCTTTAAAGATTCACTGCACGATCAGACATCAGCGTAGCTCCCTGAAACATGACCACCCCAAAGACCCATTCGTGTTGATTCGTGGTTCTCACTAAAGAAATGATTCGTCTGACAACGGTTCTCGTGACCTCGAAGCGCCGATGAAGGATCAACATGCGGATCTCGACGATTGAGGTATACCAGCGCGATCTGCCGGTGGCCGGTGGTCCATACCGCATGGCCAGCACGTCGGTCGACGCGCTGGATACGACCATTGTCCGCATCATCGCGGACAATGGTCTCATCGGCTGGGGCGAGACCTGCCCGGTCGGGCCGGTCTATCAGCCGCATCACGCCGGCGGTGCCCGCGCCGCGCTCGCCGAGGTGGCGCCCGGCCTGATCGGGCTGGACCCGCTGGGCATCGAACCCGCGCGCGAGGCCATGGACGAACGCCTCAACGGCCACGGCTACGCCAAGGCGGCGCTCGACATGGCGCTGTGGGACCTCGCGGGAAGGCACTACGGTGCCCGGGTCTGCGATCTGCTCGGCGGCGCCCGGCGCGAGCGCGTACCGTCATACTACGCCACCGGGGTCAGCGAGCCGGCAGAGACCGCGCGGATCGCCGCCGATAAGGCCGCCGAGGGCTTCACCCGCCTGCAGATCAAACTCGGAGGCCGGCCGGTCGAGGCCGACATAGAGACCCTGCACGCCATCGCCGACGCGGTGCCGCGCGGAGTACGCCTGGTGGCCGATGCCAACCGGGGCTGGACCGCGCGCGACGCGCAGCTGATCTCCAACGCCTGTGCCGGGTTCCCGCTGACGCTCGAACAGCCCTGCAGCACGATCGAGGAGACGGTGAGTATCCGTTCGCAGTTGCGGCATCCGGTATTCCTTGATGAGAGCGCCGAGGATCTGCCCGCCGTGCTGCGTGCGATCACCGCGAATGCCTGCGAGGGTTTCGGCCTCAAACTCACCCGCGTCGGCGGCATCGGCGCCCTGCGCGCGATTCGCGACGTATGCGCCGCCCGTTCGCTGCCCCACACCTGCGATGACGCCTGGGGCGGGGACATCGTCGCCGCCGCCTGCGTCCACGTCGCCGCCACGGTCTCGCCTGCACTGCTCGATGGCGTGTGGATCGCCGCGCCCTGGATCGACGGGCATTACGATGCGGAGCGCGGGATCGCGATCCGCGATGGCTTCATCGATGTGCCGACCGGCGCCGGACTGGGTATCGAGATCGACCCGGCAATTTTCGGCGAGCCGATCGCCGTGTATGGCTGAACGCGGTAGGCCGGCTTTTGCCGACAGGCAACAGCCGGCTTCCCGGCGCAAACCGTTCGGGGCGAGATCCGCGTGGGCCGCCGGCTGGCTCCCTTCGGTCGCAAGCCGGCCTACGCCTGGTTAACCCGGGCGGCAGGTTCTGCGACATGCGCGATTTCGCCGATCCGTGACGTGCGGTGGAGCAGCCGTTGACCGGTTTCAGACCTCGTTCGGGTCGATCTCCCGTTCTCGACGGGCGATGTAATCGCGCAGTGCCTCATCGACCGCCGGGTCGAGCGCGGGCTGCTCGTACTCGTTCAATTGGTTGCGCGCATATTGCAGCGCGCGGGCCGTGATCTCCTGCTCGCCGTTGGCGGCCCACTGCTCGTAGTTGTCGTTATCGAAGCGGTTCGGAATGAAGAAGGCACGCTGGAAATTCTTCTGGGTGTATTCCGTACCCAGGAAATGCCCGCCCGGCCCCACGTCGTCGACGGTCGCCAACGCCTCCTCGAAGTCATCCCATTCCGCACCGCGGCCGAGTTTGTGCGCCATCGCGCACTGCTCGGCGTCGACCACGAACTTCGCCATCGAGCAGTGCATGCCGGCCTCGTTCCAGCCCGCCGCGTGCCAGATGTAGTTCGCCCCCGCGAGGATGGTCGCCGTGAGCGTCGAGGCGGACTCATAGCCGGCCTGGGCGTCGAACGTCTTGGCGCCGCCGAGCGAGCCCGATGTACGCCACGGCACGCCGTAATACCGCGCCATCTGGCCGACCAGGAAGTTCATCTGCGAGATCTCGGGCGTCCCCGCCATCGGGGCGCCGGAGCGCATCGACACCGTCGACAGATAGTGCCCGTAAATCGTCGGCGCACCCGGGCGCACGATCTGCGTATAGGCCAGCGCGGCGACCGCCTCGGCGTTCAGCTGCGCGACCGATGCGAGCGTGTGCGCAGGCGTGTTGGCGCCGCCCAGCACGAACGGCGAGCACAGCACCGGCTGATTGTGCCGGCTGAACGCGCGCAGCGCCCCCAGCATCGACTCGTCCCAGACCAGCGGCGAGTTGCCGTTGATGTTGCCGGTCACCACCGGATGATCGTCGACGTAGTCGGCGCCGAACATCAGCTTGACCATCTCCATGACGTCCTCGGCCCGCGTCCGGGTCGTGGACATGCCCATGAAGGTCTTGTCCGAGTGCGTCATCGAAGAATAAGTGATCCACAGGTGACGATGACCGACGGGAATGTCCATCGGCTCGCAGATCACGTGCGCGCTCGAGTGCAGGCCCGGCTCCATGTGCGCCAGGCGGTGGAAGTCGTTGAGGTCCGCGATCGTACCGGAGCGGCGTTTGTCATCGAGGTCACGGATGAACGGTGCCCCGGTCATGGGCACGAAGATGCTCGAGTTACCGCCGAGTTCGACCGACTTGGCGGGATCCCGCGCGTGCAGGCGGATCCGTTCCGGGACCGTACGGAGTTTCTCCATGATCAGGCCGCGCGGTATCCGCACGCGCTGGCCGTCCACCTCGGCGCCGGCCTGACGCCAGTCCTCCAGCGCGACGGGATCGCGAAAATCGATGCCGGTATTTTCCAGTACCCGCATCGAGGCGTCGTGCAGGCGCTCGACACCCGCGTCCGAGAGGGCATCCACGGTCGGCAGCTGGCGCTCCAGCGCCGGCAGCATCGGCTCGCGCTGTTCCGTCCGCGCGCTGCGCCTGGCGGAGCGGCCGCCCCGCCGTGTTCGTACGGCCTGTTCAGTCATCTTGCTCTCCTCATGGCGCGCCCGGGAGGCGGTGTCCGGTATCATCCAGCATCGAAATAATTGTATACAGTTTGTATACTATCGGCAAGATGGGCCTGGCGCGCCAGTCCCGATTGGCTCGCGCCCTGCCAGGGTTGCCGCCACGATGACCTCGGGCCAGGCTTCCGCCGGTGCCACACGGCACGATTGCCCGTCGATTCCGGGATCAAGCCACTGAAACGCCGAGGAGATTCATGCCCACACAGCTACCCGACACGATGGCGGCCGTTCAACTGACCGGACACGGGGGTATGGACAAGCTGGTCTATCGCGAAGACATCCCGGTGCCGCGGCCCGGCGCTGGTGAGGTCCTGATCCGCGTCGCCGCCGCCGGCGTGAACAACACCGATATCAATACGCGCATCGGCTGGTACTCGAAGCGCGTTCGCGGCGATACGAATACCGGCAGCGCCGCCGGCTTCGAAGAGGCCGAGACCCGGGACGCGACCTGGTCCGGCGTACCGCTCCAGTTCCCGCGTATCCAGGGGACCGATTGCTGCGGGCGGATCGTCGCCGTCGGCGACGGTGTCGATCCTGCACGGATTGGCGAGCGCGTGCTCGTCCGCAACATGCTGCGGGCCCCCGTGGACTTTCGCCCTTACGAGTGCTGGTCACTGGGATCCGAATGCGACGGCGGCTTCGCCCAGTATACGAAGGCCCCAGCGGCGGATACCTGGATGGTGGACTGTGACTGGAGCGACACCGACCTCGCCTCCATTCCCTGCGCCTGGTCGACCGCCGAGAACATGCTGCACCGGGCATGGGTCGGCCTGGGGGATCGCGTGATCATCACCGGGGCGAGCGGCGGAGTAGGCTCGGCGGCCGTCCAGCTCGCGAAGTGCCGCGGCGCCGAGGTGATCGGCGTTGCGAGCGCGGCGAAGAGTGAGGAGATCCTTGCCCTGGGCGCTGATCACGTGGTGCCACGCGGGGAGAACCTCGTCGAGGCCCTGGGCGCGGGCAGTGTCAACGTAGCCATCGATCTCGTGGCGGGCGAGCAATGGGCCGAACTGATCGAAGCCCTCGACCGGGGCGGCCGCTATGCCACGGCCGGCGCCATCGCCGGCCCGGTCGTCGAACTCGACGTGCGCACGCTCTACCTCAAGGACCTGACCTTCTACGGCTGCACGTTCCAGGAGGACGTCGTGTTCGACAACATCGTGCGGTACATCGAGCAGGGTCGGGTCCGCCCGTTCGTCGCAAGGACTTACCCGCTGGCCGAGATTGCCCAGGCGCAGGAAGATTTCATCGCCAAAAGATACGCGGGCAAGCTCGTGCTCGTACCACCGCAGTCACCCGACTGAGCTTCCATGCGAGTCGATCGCCGTTGCAGCGTCTCGCAGACGTTCGATGGTTCTGATGAACCGGACATCGCGGTCGCGGCGGCCGGTATGGACATCTTCGTGGGTGAACAACGCCAGCCCCTGGTGCGGTCGGCGATTATGGTCGGGAAGAACTCGCCGTACCATTGGCAGGCGTGGTTGGCATCACGGAAGCCCTCAGTATCAAGCTTCTTTGCGGCTTTGCGTTCCTGTGCGAACTCTGAGTGCAACACGTTCGAACCCATCGACCACATCGGTGGCCACGGGCATCGGCCTAACTGGAGGCCGGTACCGTGCGCTCGAGGATCTCGTAGCCGTGGGGCGTGGTGAGATCCAGCAGGTATTCCCAGGTGCTGCCGGCGAAGGTGCGGGGCAGGTAGAGGTCGAAGGTCGGCGTCGCCGGATCGGCGTCGATGCACTGGAGCACGACTGAGACGTGATGCAGCGAAGTACGCGCGATCATGTCGGCCCCGAAGACCTCGGCGGACAGGTCGAGCGCGAGTTCCTGCGCCAGCAGCCGGCGCACGGCGGGGCCGGCCAGGCGAACGCGGGCATGGCTGTGGCCAATGTGGGTGACACAGCCCGTATCCTCGTCGATGGCGGTTTCGAGCGCGACCAGGCGCTCGTCACCCGCCGGCGCCAGGCACCAGAGGCGACCGGGCGACGTGGTGAGGATCTCGACGTCGTCGGCGCGCGCACAACGGTTCGGCGCACTCGGCGGCGCCGTGCCGAGCGCCTGCCCGGTCGCGGTGCACAGGGCCTCGAAGCGGCCACGCCAGGCCGCGACCTGGACCAGATCCCAGCCCGTGAGCTCGCGCAGGTGCACGCCCGGCTCGGCGTCCGCCGGGTAGCGGCCGGGCTGGTAGGCGGCGGCGAGGGCCGAGCGGATCTCAGGCATGGATGCGTTCTCCTTCGGGGTCGAGGAATACCCCCGGGACGACCTGCACGCGCACGTGCTCGCCGTGGACCGGCGAGGCGGCGGCGACGATTTCGCCCTCGCGCGCCGGGCCGCCGGCGACCAGCGCCAGGGCGACGTAGTGGCCGAGGGTCGGGCTCCAGGTCACCGAGGTGACGTGGCCGATGCCGTGGCCCTCGACCGGCGCGCCGTCGGGGAACACCAGCGCCCCGGCCCGCAGCCGCGCACCGGGCTCGACCGGTTGCAGGCCCACGAGCCGGCGCCGATCCTCGCTCTCGAGCGCGGGGCGGTGGCGCAGCACGTCGCCCACGAAGGGCTTGTTCGGGCGCGCCATGCGCCCGAGGCCGAGGTCGTCGAGCGTCGTGCGCCCGTCGAGCTCCGGCCCGGCCGGGTGGCCCTTCTCGATGCGCAGGCCGCCGAGCGCCTCGGTGCCGTAGGGCTCGATGCCGTGCGGCTGACCGGCAGCCATCAGCCGTTCCCACAGGTGAGCGCCGTAGCCGGCCGGCGTGTACACCTCGTAAGCGCGCTCGCCGGAGAAGCTCACGCGCAGGATGCGCACGGGCAGGCCGTCGTCGGTGGTCGCGTCGCGCACGCCCATCGGCGGCAGCGTGTCGTCGCTCGTGTCGACGCCATCGAGCGCCGCCGCCAGGACATGGCCGCCGGACGAGCCGGCGACCGCTACCCCGGCCCACTGGTCGCTGACCGAAGTCACGTGCACGCGCAGGTCGGGCCAGGCGGTGTCCAGCAGGAACTCGAGCCAGCTCATGACCGGCCCGGCCTCGGCGGTCGTCGTGGTCATGAAGTAACGGTGCTCGGCCAGGCGCGAGGTGGTTCCGTCGTCGAACACGAGGCCGTCGTCGCGCAGCATCGCCCCATAGCGGGCCTTACCGACCGCCAGCTTGAGCCAGCCATTGGCGTAGACGCGGTTGAGGAACTCGGGCGCGTCCGGGCCCTGCACGTCGATCTTGCCGAGGGTGGAGACGTCCACCATGCCCACGGCCTCGCGGACCGCGCGCATCTCGGCGACGTAGGCGGTGTCGACGTCCGCGCCGTGTTCCGGGTAGTACCGCGGCCGCAGCCACTGCCCGGCCCGCACAAACTCCGCACCCCGTTCGCGGTGGCAGTCGTGCATCGGGGTGCGCCGCTCGGGCCGGAAGTGGCGGCCGGTACGCCGCCCGACCAGCGCACCGAGCGCGACGGGCGTGAACGGCGGGCGGAAGGTCGTCGTCCCGGTCTCGGGGATGGACTGCCCGCGCAGGCCGGCCATCAGTTCCAAGCCGTTGATGTTGCTGGTGCGGCCCTGGTCGGTGCCCATGCCGAGCGTGGTGTAGCGCTTCAGGTGCTCGACCGAGCGGTAGCCCTCGCGGAAGGCGAGCGCGACGTCGCGGTCGGTGACGTCGTTCTGCAGGTCGACGAAGGTCTTGCCGGGACCGCCGCGAGGCGCCTCCCCGTTGCCGTGCGCGTGCACCCAGCCGGAGGCCGCGGCCGTCGCCGGCGGCGCCGGCGCGCGCTCGTCATCGGTCTGCCCGGCGGCGGCCAGGCCCGCGCGCCAGCCCACGGCGACGGCCCCGGCGTCGTCGAGCTCCCCCGTCATCGTACCGACCGCGAACTGGCCCTCCGGCAACGTGTCCGGCACGAAGGCCCCGACGCGAGCGTCGTACACGGGCCGATGGCCGAGGTGGGACGCCAGGTGCACGTTGGGTGACCAGCCCCCGGCGACGCAGACGAGGTCGCAGTCGAGGCGGCGGGTGCCGCGCGCGTCGGCGACGGTCACGGCGCGCACTCGATGGCGGCCGTGAGCCCGTTCGACACGCGCCCCCGATATCAACTCGATGGAGTCCGCGCGCAGCGCGGCGCCGACATCGGGGGCCGGCTGTTCCCGCCGGTCGACGACCGTGACCTCGGCGCCGGCGCGGCGCAACTCGCCGGCCGCCGCGTAGGCGCTGTCGTTGTTGGCGTGGACGACGACCCGCCTGCCCGGGAGCACGCCGAAGTGGTTCAGGTAGCGCCGCGCGGCCGAGGCCAGCATCACGCCCGGGCAGTCATTGTCGCCGAACAGCAGCGGCCGCTCGGTAGATCCGGCGGCGAATACCGTGCGCGCCGCCCGGACGGTCCAGAGCCTCTGGCGCGGCTGCCCGCGCGGCGGCTCGGGCTCGTGGTCGTGCACCCGCTCAAGCGCGCCGGTCACGCCGCCGTCGTAGACACCGAACACGGTGGTGCGGGTCATCAGCGTGACATTGTCGAGCGCCTCGAGCTCGGCCAGGTGCTCACTGCGCCAGCGCTCGGCGTGGCTGTCAGTGCGCTCGTCGAGCAGCGCGCCGCCGGCCGTCGCCATCTGCTCGAGCAACAACACCCGGGACCCGGCCCGCCCGGCGGCGAGCGCGGCGGCGATACCGGCCGGGCCGGCGCCGACGACGAGCACGTCGCAGAATGCGTGCTCGCGCTCGTACCGATCCGGATCGCGCTCGCGAGCGGCCTTGCCGAGGCCGGCAGCGCGCCGAATCGCCGGCTCGAACCACATCCAGGCGCCGCGGGTCGGGCCCATGAAGGTCTTGTAGTAGAAGCCCGCCGGCATGAAGCGCGAGAACAGACCGTTGATCGACAGCGCGTCGAGCGCGAGCGAGGGCCAGCGGTTCTGGCTGACGGCCGAGAGGCCGTCGTACAGCTCGGCCATCGTCGCCTGGATGTTGGGTTCGGTGCGCCCGCCGCCGCGCAGCGTGAGCAGCGCGTTCGGCTCGTCGACGCCGGCGCCGACGATGCCGCGCGGGCGGTGCAGCTTGAAGCTGCGCCCGACCAGGTGCACGCCGTTGGCGAGCAGCGCCGAGGCGACCGTGTCGCCGGCGCAGCCGGTGTACGTCCGCCCGTCGAAGGTGAAGGTGCAGATCCGCGAGCGGTCGATCCGTCCGCCGCGGGCCAGCCGCGCCCTCTGCTCACTCACACTGGGCCTCCTTCATCGCATCCGCGGCAAAGCGCACGTCGAGGATCTCGTGGTTGCCGGTATCGCGCTCGACCACGAGCCACGCGCGGCAGCCGCCGACGTGCTGCCAGAACTCGCGATGCGGGCCGCGCGGGTTATCGCGCAGGAACACGTAGCGGTACCAGCGCTCCTCCGAGCGATCGTCGAGCGCCGGACGCTGCACTCTGGCGTCGCCGCCGTAGCTGAACTCGGCGTGGTCGCGTTCGCCGCAGAAGGGACAGGGAATACGCAGCATCGCGGGCCGTCCTTCAGTGGTGGCCGGGCACTGGCCCGGAACCGCCCTCGTCGATCTGCACGCCCTCGCGGAAACGATCGAGCGTGAACGGGGCATTGAGTTCGTGCGGGGCGTCGTGGGCAATGGTATGGGCGAACGTCCAACCGGAGGCCGGCGTGGCCTTGAAGCCGCCGTAGCACCAGCCGCCATTGAGGTAGAGCCGATCGAGCGGCGTGCGCGCGATGATCGGGCTGCCGTCCATCGTCATGTCCATCACCCCGCCCCAGTGACGCAGCAGTCGCAGGCGCGACAGGTGCGGCGCGATCGCCAGCGCGATCTCGGCAACGTTGTGCACCACCGGCAGGTTGCCGCGCTGGGCGTAGGAGTTGTAACCGTCGAGGTCGCCGCCGAAGACCAGCCCGCCCTTGTCCGACTGGCTGATGTAGAAGTGTCCCGCGCCGAACACGATCACCTGATCGATCAGCGGCTTGATGCCCTCGGTGACGAAGGCCTGCAGGACGTGGCTCTCGATCGGCAGCTCGAGGCCCGCCTTGCGGGCGAGCTCGCTGGTGTGACCCGCGACGGCCATGCCGACGGCGCCGGCGCCGATGCGCCCGCGCGTGGTCTCCACGCCGGTCACGCGCCCGCCCTCCTCGACAAAGCCGGTCACCTCGCAGTGCTCGATGATATCGACGCCGAGGCGATCGGCGGCACGCGCGTAGCCCCAGGCCACCGCGTCGTGGCGCGCGGTGCCGGCGCGACGCTGGACGATGGCGCCGTGGATCGGGAAGCGCGCCTCGTCGGAATAATCGAGATCCGGGACCTCGCGCCGGAGTTCGTCGCGCGACAGGATCTCGGCATCGATACCGTGCGCGCGCATGGTGTTCGCGCGGCGCACGTGCGCCTGCATCTGGTCGGCGCTGTGCGCGAGCATCACGTGCCCGCGCTGCGACAGCATCACGTTGAAGTTCAGGTCGTGCGACAGCCCTTCCCAGAGCTTCATCGACCACTCGTAGAACGGCGTGTTGCCATCGATCATGTAGTTCGAGCGCACGATGGTGGTGTTGCGCCCGACGTTGCCGCCGCCGATCCACCCGCGCTCGAGCACGGCCACGTTGGTGATGCCGTGGTTGCGTGCGAGGTAGTACGCCGTGGCGAGCCCGTGCCCGCCGCCGCCGACGATGACGACGTCGTAGTGCTTCTTCGGCTCGGCCGCGCGCCACGCCTCGGGCCAATCCTTGTGTCCGCGCAGCGCGTGCGTGAACAGCTTCCAGGCGGAGTAGCGTTTCATCGCCGGGTTCATTCCTCGTGCTTTCTGCGACGGTATCGGCGACCGGTTACAGGCATAGGGTCGCTACCGTACGTGGTCCAATTTTTCGGATCAAATTCCGGCATAACGGATTTTCGCGGAGCGCATGCAATACGACAGTACGCGGGGTGCGACGAGCGCCACGGGTTCGCAGGCACGCTGTTGTCGGGACTCGCACGGATGGCGGATTGTACGTCCCCGGGGCGATCGAGTCGTTGGCCCCGGAGACACTCGATCGGCTTTGGGGGCGACTACGCATGGTCCTCAGCCCGGTCGAACGGCGAGGAGGCCCGTGCACTACGTCGTTCCGACCGGCAACTTCGGCCGCATCCTCGCCGGGGATGTCGCGCGGCGCCTCGGATTGCCCGTCGGCCGCCCGGTGCTCATCTCGAACGACAACGATCTGCTGCCGCGTTTCTTCGAGACCGGGCGCACGGAGCGGCGAGATCATCTGTTCGGATACCGCCACCGCCGCGCATGCCGCGCGCCAACTGGACGGCGACGGTCCGGTCCTCGTGACCGCCGCGGCCAGCCCGGCCAGGTTCCCCCGATGCCGTGCGGGCCGGGTCGAAACGGCCGGCCTCACTGCAGCAGGCGCGGTTCGAACGGGTAGTCGGAAAGCAACTCCACCGCTCCATCCTCGTTGATGTAGAGCTGCTCCTCGAGCTTCACGCCCTCGCCACCGTCCTCGTGCCCGATGTAGCTCTCCACGCACAGGGTCATGCCGGGCGCGATTACCCCGTCGTATCCGGAGGTCTCGAAATCCGGCCCGTGCACGATATAGGGATACTCACCGTTCATGCCGACACCGTGCGCGAGCGCGAAGTAGCGCCGACTCCAGTAGCCCTCCGGGATGACCCAGGCGCGCTCGGCATACTCCCGGAACGTCATGCCGGGGCGCAGCAGGTTCATGTTGGTACAGATCTGGTCGTACGACATCTGGTACAGCTCTTTCTGTCCTGACGTTGCTTCGCCGTCCCCGCACAGGAAGGTCCGCGAAAAGTCGGCATAGTAGCCGTATCGACCGACCACGTCGGTATCGAGCGCGACCAGTTCGCCTCTCTGGATCACGCGGTCCGAACTCTCCTGGAACCAGGGGTTGGTACGCGGCCCCGAGTTCATCAGTCGCGTCTCGACGAAATCCGCATCGGTTTCGATGATGTGCTGGTGCAGCATCGACCAGGCGTAGTTCTCGGTGACACCGGGTTCGATCGCCCTTTCGAGCTTGCGGACACCGTCTTCGACCGCGCGCAGCGAAGAGCGGATCATCTTGATCTCGTTCCGCACCTTGTATGCGCGTGCCTGCTCCAGCGGCTCCTGGGCATCCAGCACCTCGTAGCCACAACGCTTCAGGGCGAAAGCGGCCTCGGCGGTCGCGCTCTCGATGGCAATGCGCTCACCGCCACCGCACTGGCGAACGAGGTCATCGATTTCCTCGGCCCACTCCCGCGTCACTTCCTCGGTGCGGCGCTCGTTGAAGTAGTAGGAGATCGCCTTGCCCGGGCGAATCTCGTCCACTGTCGGCAGGTGCTTCGCCAGATGGTCGCAGCCGGAGAATTCGAACAGCACCACCGGCCCCTGCGCCGGGACGAAGGCGTAGCGTGCCGGGTTGCGTGAACTGTAGATCTGCATGTTGCGCGAGCCGGTCGCGTAGCGCACGTGGGCCGGATCGAACATCACGGCCGCGGCGATATCGCGGCGCGCGAGTTCCTGCCGTACCTGCTGCAGGCGATCCAGCAGGATCTGGTGCTTTTCTTCCGCGGTCGGCTCGCAGGCCGCGGGCGCATGAGTGGGGGCCAGAATGCCCATTCCGGAGAGATCGGGTTGCATTGCTTGCTCCTCGCATGACCGGCGCCGGCGGACGTGCTCGACCGGGCCGGGGATAAGTGGTCACAGTGCGATTCCCGTGCCGCCCGGCGATCGCCACGCGTACGCCGGGCGGGAACGGGAGCTCAGTCGATCAGGGCGTCGTGGCGCTCGACACGCCGCGTCTCGGCCTGGATATGCTTTTCCGAGACACGCCCGTAGAGCTGGCGCGTGCGCTCGAGGCGACCGACCATGTCGGGTTCCTGCGAATAGGCGAAGATCGCCGTCAGGCGCGGCGTTTCACCGCTCACCTGCGTGATCCGGTGCAGACTGAAGCGGCCCTTGAAGAGTTGCAGGTCACCCGGGCGCAGCGCGAGTTGCTTGACGGGCGTGCGGTCCTCACCGCGGATAACGCCACCAACACCGGCGTGATTCTCGTCTCCCGGCGTGCGGATGTTCGGGCAGTACTCGAAAACGCCGCCCGTCTCCGGCTGCTGGGTCATCATCGTGACGATGAATTCGTTCGTGTCGTAGTGCCACGGCTGCTCGGTGCCGTCGGGCAGGACATTGAGTACCAGCCCCGCGAACGGGTCGGCATATTCGTAGATGGCATCTTCCCCGAGGCACCGGGCAACGAGCGACTTCATCGCCGTCGATACGTACAGGCGATGGATCAGCGTATCCGCGGTAATAAGATCGCGGGTCACGAAACCGCTGGTGCGGCGCATGAACATCCGACGCGGGTCGCTCTCCGGCAGCGAGGGATCGTCCGCCGTGAAGTACGCGTTCACGTCGGCCGTGTTGTAGAAGCTCCTGTCGGCCAGATCCATGCTCTCGCGACGCGCCTGCTCGAGGACCTCCGGGCGCATGAAACCCCGCAACACCGCACAGCCCTCGCGATCGAGGTCGGCGCGGGCCTCCTCGATGACCGCGCCCAGCGTGTCACTTTCAGGGTCATGGAGCGGGTAGCGCGCGGTATCAACAAAGTCGGACAGATCCATCCGCTCGGCGTCGGCGAGCTTGTCTGCGGTCAACATGGTTCCTCCCAGCGTGTTTACGAAACGGTGCGGGTCGGCTTTCGCGGCGCGGGCGCCGCTTTGCTCCGGCCCGCCGGGAAGGCATAGTAGAGGCCGCCCATCAATTGATGAAACGATTTGTTCTGATGGAATCCATCGACAGTACCGATAGCTCTGCCGCCCCGCTGCTTGATAGCGAACTGCTGAGCGCATTCGTGGCCGTGGTCGAGAACGACAGCTTCACGGCGGCGGCGCGGCAACTCCACAAGACGCAGTCGACCATCAGCGCGCGCCTGCGCACCCTCGAACAACGTCTGGACACCCGGCTGCTCCAGCGGACCAGTCGGAGGGTGGCGCTGACCCGTGATGGTGAAACCTTTCTAGTGTACGCGCGGCGCATCCTGCAGCTGCAGCGCGAAGCGGTGAGTGTGCTCGGGACCGGTAGCGGGGGCGTGATCCGCCTCGGCGTGCCGGAGAACTACGCAGAGGCCTGGTTGCCGGCCCTGCTGCAGCGATTCGCCCGGCTGCACCCCGGCGTACGCCTGCACATCCACTGCCGCATGTCACGCGAGCTGCTGGAAGCGCTCGGCGAGGGCCAACTCGATCTGGTGCTGAGTGTGTGTCACGAGCCGCGCCCGACCGGGGAGGTCGTCGCCACCGAGACGCTGGTCTGGGCGGCCCATCGCGACTTCCGCCCAGAGGCCGAGGGTGCGCTGCCGCTCGCGCTGTTCCCGGAAGGTTGTCCCTACCGACGGCGCGCGCTGGATGCACTGGCGCGCACCGCACGCACATGGACCCTGGAATACACCAGTCAGAGCCCGACCGGGTTACGGGTAACCGTGGACCAGGGGAGCGCGGTCACGGTCACCGACCGCCGCACCCTGCCGGCATCCTGGCACGTGCTCGACGAGCACGACGGACTGCCATCCTTGCCTTCCACCGAGCTGGAGCTCCATCGATCCCCCAGCTTTCAGCATCCGGCGGGCGATGACCTGGAGGCGTTGCTGCGGGACATGGTCGCGTCGGCAGCTGCGTGACGGCGATCACGGGTCTGCCGATCGCGGTCGAGGACGATTCGCGCGACCACGGCGACCCCGGGCGAGCGGATCATCCCCGCATGCGCTCGCCCTTCGGATCGTAGGCGGCCCCGGCAAGCATGGTGGCCGGGCGGCGCTCGCCCAGAATATGGACCTCGAGGCCGTCCTGGTCGGCGGTGATGTCGTGGTCGACGTAGCCCATCGCGAGGCTTTGCTCGACGGCGTGGCCGTAGGCGCCGGAAGTGGTGTAGCCGATGCGGCGGTCGCCGAGCCAGATCGGCTCGTAGCCGATGGCATCGGCATCCTCCGTGTCGATGGCGAGTGAGACCAGTCGCTGTTCGGGCGCCCTGTCGCGGTCGGCCAGTGCCGCCTCGCGACCGATGAACTCGCCCTTATCGTATGCGATGAAACGATCCATGCCGGTCATGCGCGGCGTGAAGTCGGGGCTGAACTCGCGCGACCAGATGCCGAAACCCTTCTCCAGGCGCAGGCTGTTGAGTGCGTACATGCCGAAGTCGCGCAGCCCCTCGCCATCGCCGGCGGCGTGCAGACGATCGTACAGCGTGCGCTGGTAGGCTGCGGGCACGTAGATCTCGTAGCCGTGTTCGCCGGTGACCGACAGGCGCGCGACGGTTGCCGGCACGCCGCCCACGTCGAGCGTGCGGACACCCATGAACGGCAGTTCCACCGATCCGCCCACCAGCGATTCGAGGATCGCCCGCGAACGCGGGCCGGCGAGCGAGAAGCCGAGCAGTTCTTCGGAGACATTGCGCACGTTTACGCGCTCTTCGCCAAGCTGGTTCTCGAACCAGCGCATGTGCCACTCCTGCAGGAACCCGGAACCGAAGATCCGGAAGTGCTCCTCGTCCATGCACATCACGGTCAGGTCACCCGCCAGGCGGCCGTTGTGGTGGAGCATCGGCGCCAGCCGCGCGCGACCGGGTGGCGGCAGGCGGCAGGCGAGGACGCGATCGAGCCAGGCCCGTGCGTCGGGCCCGGTGATCTCGTACTTGGCGAAGGTCGAGATCTCGAACAGCCCGGCCGCCTCGCGCACGGCCCTGCATTCGGCAGCGACCGCAGGGAAAGCGTTCGAGCGATGGAAAGTCGGCATCTCGACCGGCTCCTCGCCCGCCGGGGCGAAGTACAGCGGGTGCTCCAGCGCGTAGCCGACGCCGAACACCGCGTTGCGCTCGACGAAACGGTCGTGGATCGGCGAGGTCTTCATCGGCCGCCCCGCCGGCCACACCTCGTTCGGGTAGGCGAGCTGGAAGCGGCGGGCGTAGAACTCGCGGGCGCGGTCGATGGTGTAGCTCGGCGTGGCGAATTCGCCGAAGCGCGCGACGTCCATCGCAAACAGATCACCCTCCGGCTCGCCGTTCACGATCCACTGCGCGAGCGCGAGGCCCACGCCGCCGCTCTGCGAGAAGCCGGCCATCACGCCGCAGGCGGACCAGAAGTTGCGAACACCGCGCACCGGGCCGACCAGCGGATTGCCGTCCGGCGTGAACGTGAACGGCCCGTTCACCATGCGCTTGATGCCCGCGGCCTCGACCTCGGGGAAGCGCTTGAAACCGGTCTCCAGCGCATCGGAGATGCGGTCGAGGTCGGCCGGCAGCAGGTCACTCTCGCCGAAGTCCCAGGGCGTGCCGTCGGCGGCCCACGGCGTGGCGTTCTTCTCGTAGACGCCGAGCAGCACGCCGTCGTGTTCCTGGCGCAGGTACATCTCGCCGTCGAGGTCGACGCAGATCGAGATCTCGCCCTCGCGCGCGGCGAGCGACGGGATGGTGTCGGTGATCAGGTAGTGGTGCTCCATCGGCACCAGCGGCAGTTGCACGCCGGCCATGCGGCCGACCTCGCGCGCCCAGAGACCGGCGGCGTTGACCACGTGCTCGGCGTGGATCGTGCCGTGATCGGTGACCACGTCCCAGCTGCCATCGGCGTGCTGCTGCAGGTCGTTGACGCAGGTGTTGCGCAGAACCTGCGCGCCCTCGGCCGTTGCCCCCTTCGCCAGCGCCTGGGTCACGCCGTACGGGTCGAGATGGCCTTCGTCCGGGTCGTACAGGCCGCCGTAGATGTTGGACGTATCGGCGATCGGGCAGAGTTCGCGTATCTGCTCCGGCGTGACCAGCTCCGAGCGGATGCCGAGCACGCGGTGGCGCGCCCACTCGGCCTGCAGAAAGGCCCAGCGCTCGGGCGTAGCGGCCATGTTTACGCCACCGGTGCGGTGCAACCCGATCGCCTGCTCCGACTCGCGGTCCAACTGGTCATAGAGCTCGATCGTGTAGGCCTGCAGCGCGGCCAGGTTCGGATCGGCGTTGATCGTGTGGAAGTTGGCCGCCGCATGCCAGGTCGAGCCCGCCGTGAGCTGCTTGCGCTCGATCAGCGTGGCATCCGTCCAGCCGAGCCGGGCGAGGTGGTAGAGCACGCTCGCGCCGACGATACCGCCGCCGATCACGGCGACCCGCGTGTTGCCGTTCATGCCATCCCCTTGTCGTGTCGGTGCCGGTCGGGTTCGTGTCCCGCGCCCGGGGAGTCAGAAATCGGTGGGCGCCCCGCCCTCGGATCGGCGCCGTTCGACGAAGGCGTACAGCGCCTCGCTCGCGCCCGCGTCCATCGGCGGCGGCATGTAGCCCGCGACCACATCCTGCCAGACGCGGTGGGCCCGCTGCTCCGTGGTCTCGGCCCCAGCCTGTTCCCAGGCCTCATAGTTGCGCCAGTCCGAGAGAAACGGGCTGTAGAAGGCGTTGCGGAAGCGCGCCTGCGTGTGTTCGCTGCCGAGGAAGTGCCCGTTCGGGCCCACCTCGCGGATCGCATCCAGGGCGAGGTCCTCCGGCCCGGTCGGCACCGGCTGGTGGTAATGGGTCCAGTGCTGGAGCAGTTCGCAGTCGATGACGAACTTCTCGAGGCTCGCCGTCAGCCCGCCCTCGAGCCAGCCGGCCGCATGGAACACCATCGCCGCATGCCCGGAGAGCGCCCCGAACAGCGAGTTGGAACTCTCCCAGGTGGCCTGCGCGTCGGGCGCGTTGGACGCATTGGCGTTCGATGAGCGCAGCGGCAGGCCGTATCGCCGTGACATTTGCCCCGACATCTGCATCGCGCGCATGTACTCCGGCGTGCCGAACGCCGGCGCCCCGCTCTGCATGTCGACGTTTGAGGTGAACGCGCCGTAGACGCAGGGCGCGCCCGGGCGGATGTACTGCAGGAGCGCGACCGCCGCCAGCGCCTCGGCGGTCTGCTGTGCGATCGCACCGGCCAGCGTGATCGGCGCCATCGCACCGGCCAGCGTGAACGGCGCGACCAGCACCGCCTGGCCGCGGCGGGCCATGCGCATCGCACCGTCAAGCATCGGCCAGTCGTGTTTGAGCGGCGAGGAGGAGTTGATGTTGGTGAACGTGCGCGGGCTGGCCTCGAATTCCTCGTGCGTCAGGCCACCGGCGAGGCGCACCATCTCCATACCGTCCTCGATACGCTCGCTGCCTAGCGAGTACGGCTGGATGACCTTGTCGCTGAGCGTCAGCGCATCAGCGAGCGCATCCAGGTGGCGTGTCGAGGCATGCAGATCCACGGGTTCGACGGGGTAGCCGCTGACGAAGTGGATGCAGTTGAACGACTGCGCGAGCTTGAGCAGTGTCTGATAGTCGGCGTGGTTGCCGGTGCGCCGGCCACCGGCCAGGTCGCTCACGTTCGGCGCGCTCGCCACTGTGCCGAAGGCGGCCATGCCGTCACCGATCGTGATCGCGTGATCGGGATTGCGGGGCGTGATGGTGAACGACGACGGCGCGCGAGCGACCATCTCCATGACGAAGTCGCGCCCCATACGCACCGTGGGCCCGTCGGCATCGACGCTGCAGCCGGCCTCGGCGAGCAGGCGCCGCGCGTCCTCGTGCAGGAAATCGATGCCGATATCCTCGAGGATCTCCATGGCCGCGCCGTGCACGCGCTCCACGCCCTCGCGATCCAGGGGTTCGGTCGGCGGGTCGGTGTAGCGCAGCTGTCCCCAGCGGGATTGCTGGACGACCGATGTCCCGTCGTCGGCATCGCTCTCCGCGCGCTCGGCGCGGCGAGCGGCGCGGCCACCTCGGGCACGTGCCATGGTTCCTCCCGTTTCGGAGTCTGGGTTGTTGTCAGGAGCCGAGGTCGAAGACGACCTTCGAGGCCTCGCCATTGGCGAGCGCGGCGAACCCGCGCTCGTACTCGTCGAAGGGCACGTGATGCGTGATCACCGGGCGCACGTCGAGGCCGCTCTGCAGCATCGAGAACATCTTGTGCCAGGTGTCGAACATCTCGCGCCCGTAGATGCCCTTGAGCACCAGCGCCTTGAATATCGCGCGGTTCAGCTGGACCTCCACCGGCCCCGGGTAGACGCCCAGTAAGCCGATCTTCGCGCCGTGCGTGACCGCCTCGATCATGTCGTTGAGCGCCGCCGCGCTGCCGGACATCTCGAGGCCGACGTCGAAGCCCTCCTTCATGTCGAGTTCGCTGGCGACGTCGTCGAGGCGCTCGCGCGTGACGTTCACCGCGCGGCTCGCGCCCATGGCCGTCGCCAGTTCCAGGCGCCGGTCGTTGATGTCGGTAATGACGACGTGGCGCCCGCCGACGTGGCGCGCGACGGCCGCGGCCATCAGGCCGATCGGCCCGGCGCCGGTGATGAGCACGTCCTCGCCTACCAGATCGAACGACAGCGCGGTGTGCACGGCGTTGCCGAGCGGATCCAGGATCGCGCCGATCTCGTCGGGGATGCCGTCGGGCACGCTGCACACGTTGTGTTCGGGGATCACCACGTAGTCGGCAAAAGCACCCGGACGCTGCACGCCCACGCCCACCGTGGCGCGGCACAGGTGCTCGCGGCCCGCACGGCAGTTGCGGCAGTTACCGCAGACGATGTGGCCCTCGCCGGAGACGCGCTCGCCGGGGCCGACGCCCTCGACCTCGTCGCCGACCGCCTCCACCACGCCGACGTATTCGTGGCCGACCACCATCGGCACCGGCACGGTCGCGGCCGCCCAGTCGTCCCACTGATGGATGTGCAGGTCGGTGCCACAGATCGAAGCGTGCGTGACGCGGATCAGCACATCGCGCGGCCCCGGCACCGGGGCCTCCGTTTCCTCCATCCAGAGGCCGGGTTCGGCCTTGCGCTTGACCAGCGCCCTCATCACGCGGCCCACCCGTTGCCGTCGAGCAGGCCGATCTCGCGGCCTACCCGCTCGAACGCGGCAAGCGCGCAATCGAGTTGCCCGGTGGTGTGCGCGGCGGACAACTGCGTGCGCACCCGGTCCTGCCCGCGCGGCACCACCGGGTAGGAGAAGGCCGTTACGTGGATCCCTTCGCGCGCCAGCCCGCTGGCCAGCGCCTTGGCCAGATGCGGGTCGCGCGTCATCACGGGGATGATCGGGTGCTCGCCCGGCACGAGTTCGAAACCCGCGGCGACCAGACCCTCACGGAAGTAGCGGGCATTCCCCTCGAGCGCGCGGCGCGGGGCCTCGTCCGATTCGACGACGTCGAACGCCGCCAGCGTGGCCGCGCAGATCGGCGGCGCGAGCGCGTTGGAGAACAGGTAAGGCCGTGATTTCTGGCGCAGCATCTGCACGATCGGCGCCGGGCCGGCCACATAACCGCCGGAGGCCCCGCCGAGCGCCTTGCCGAAGGTGCCGGTGAGGATCTGCACCCGCCCCTCGACGCCCTTGTAATCGGGCGTACCGGCACCGCGCGCCCCCAGGAAACCGACGGCGTGGCTGTCGTCGACCATGACCAGCGCGTCATACCGCTCGGCCAGCTCGCAGATGGCGGGCAGATCCGCGACGATGCCGTCCATCGAGAACACGCCATCGGTGACGACGATGCGGTGGCGCGCATCACCCGCCTCCTGCAGCCGCTGCTCGAGCTCGGCCATGTCGCCGTTCGCGTAGCGCAGGCGCCGCGCCTTGCACAGCCGGATGCCGTCGATGATGCAGGCATGGTTGAGCTGGTCGGAGATGATCGCGTCCTCGGGGCCGAGGATGGCCTCGAAGAAGCCCGCGTTGGCATCGAAGCAGGACGAGTAGAGGATCGCGTCCTCAGTGCCGAGGAAGTCGGCCACGCGCCGCTCGAGCGCGCGGTGCAGGTCCTGCGTGCCGCAGATAAAGCGCACCGACGCCATGCCGAGGCCATGGCTGTCGAGGCCTTCCTTCGCCGCGGCAATCAGCCGCGCGTCATCGGCCAGGCCGAGGTAGTTGTTCGCGCAGAGATTGATGAACGAGCGCACCTCGCCGTCGTCGGCCACACGAACCTCGGTCGACTGCGGCCCGACGAGCGCCCGCTCGTGCTTGCCCAGACCCTCGGCCTCGAGCCCGGCCAAGGCCTGCGAGGTGTCGTCGATGAGGGCGGCGGACATGGTTTCACCCCGGGAATCCGATATATCGGACGAGGTTCCAATATACCGACCAACCTGTCAACCGCGTTGGCGGCGCGATCAGCCGCGCTGGCGCCCATCGTAGGATTCCGGCAGCCCGACCACGAGCCAGGCAACGGCCGACACGTCCGGCGGCGATTCGACGCGGATATCCTGATCCCCCGGGAAGCGCACCGTGTCCCCGTCCTCCACCTGCACGGTGCGTCCGCCGGCGTGCAGCGTGATCGGGCCGCTGGCGACCGTCAGGTGCAGGTAGGTGCCAGGCGGGTACGGCGAGGTATCGAAGCAGCCACCCGGGCTGAAGCGCATCTCATACCACTCGATCGGCAGCAGCGTGCGTGCCGGGCTCAGGATGCGCAGCGTGCAGGTGCCGTCGCGACTGGTCATCACCGGCGTGGAATAGCTCTTGACGTGCTCGATGACGCTCGAACCGCCCTCGGCCACCGAGGCGTTGCTCAACAGCTCGGTCAGCTCGATGCCGAGCGCGAACGTGAGATTCCAGAGCACTCCGATCGTGGGATTCACCGAACCCCGTTCTATCTCCGAGAGCATGGAGCGCGACACCCCGCTGCGCTCGGCGAGTTCCGCCAGCGTCAGGCGCCGCGCACGGCGCACGTTGCGCAGGCGACCGCCAAGCTCGTCGATCGGGTAATCGGATGCGGTTGCCGCTCGCTCGTTCATGCAGGCTCCATTCGAAAGGCCCATCGCGGCCGGGTCCACCGGTGTTCGCAGGGCACACGGTTCATCGCCAGTGTAGCCGCAACGGCCCGGCGCGCGCAGGTGCCGCCGGGAGGCCTTTCGAATGGAGCCGGCGCCGGCAGGACGATGGCGCCCCGCCGGCGTCGCTCTTGCCGTACTAGCCCCCGTAGGCTTCGCGCACGGCGTTCATGGCATCACCGCCATCGGCGGTCTTTACGCCATCGAGCCACTGCTCGACGGCATCCATGTTTGCCCGGATCCACTCCTGTGCGACCGCCTCGGCCTCGCGTTCCTCGTAGGCGTACTGGTAGATCCACTCGCTCTGGACCGAGGAGTCCACCTGGAAGCGCTTGAAGAACGTAGCGATCTCCGGGTTCACGTCCGGATAGCTATCCGTGGCGAGTGTGTAGACCCGGCTCTCGCCGCCGTTGGGGCCCCAAAGATCCTTGGGGTCCTTCAGATACTTCATGTCGTGGATCACGTTCATCCAGTGCGGGCGCCAGCCGCAGAACATGATCCAGCCCTCGTTCTTCATGGTCTTCTTGACCTGCGCGAGCATGCCGGAGGTACTGCTGGCGACGATCTCCCAGTCGCCCATCCCGTAGACATCTTCGTTGATGGCCTTCTTGACCACCTCGTTGGCACCGCTGCCCGGATCGATGCAGTACACCTTGCGCTCGAACTCCTCGGCGTACTCGGTGATCTGCGTGTCCGACTGCAGGCCCGCCTCGTAGACGTAATCCGGCACGGCGAAACCGGCGGTGGCACCGCGCAGGTTCTCCGCCAGTTCGAGGACCTTACCCTCCTCGACATACGGGCCGAAGCTCGAGCGCTGTCCAGGCGACCAGGCGGACATGTTGATGTCTACCGAACCGTCGGCGAGCCCACGGTAGATAATCGGTGCACTGGCCTTGCGCACGTTCACGGTGTAGCCGAGCGGCTCGAGGATGTGCTGCACGACCGCGCTCTTGATCTCCACGCCCGGCCAAGCCGGTACGCCGAGGCGGACCGTGCCCTCCTTCGGCTCGGCGAGTGTCGAAGGTGTGTACAGTGCCGCGGCCAGGCCGACGGCGAGGCCGGCGGCCACGACGCCGCGGCTACGGCGGGTGCTGTGTTGCAGTTTCAGCATTTTTCCTCCTTCACGGTCGGGACCGTGTGAATGCCGCCGCTGCATCGGCGGCCGGGTTGCCGGGGCCATCAGCTCGCCCGCGCGTGGCGTTGGCGATAGCCGGTGGCGCCGGCGGTTGTCTGTTCCAGGCGTGCCTCGTCGAGACGGATCCCGAGACCCGGCTCGTCGCCGAGCTGCAGCCATCCCGCCGCATCGGGATAGATGGCCCGCGCCAGCGGGAAATCGCGGCGCTCCGGAGACCACTCCGGCGGGTCGTACGGCAGTTCGATGAACGACGCGCCGACGCTGCCGGCCGTGAGATGGGCATTCGCCAGCAGTCCGATCCCGTTGCCCCAGGTGTGCGGCGTGAATTCGCAGCCGGCGGCGACCACGGACTCGGCCAGGCCCTTCAGCCGGGTCATTCCGAGCGAACACACGGCATCCGGCTGGTAGACGTCGAGGCATTCGCGCTCGAGCAGGGTGTGGAACTCGTGCAGCTCGCGCGTCATCTCACCGCCGGCAATGCGCAGGTCCGTGTCGGCGCGCAGACGCGCCATGCCGGCGTAGTCGCCGCGGTGGAGCGGCTCCTCCATCCAGTACACGCCGAGGCGCTCGAGCTCGCGCGCGACCTCGATCGCCCGGGCGTAGTCCCATGGCGCCTGCGTGTCCCAGGGCATGCGCCAGCCCTGGTTGCAGTCGACCATCAGTTCCAGCGCATCACCCACCCTGGCGCGCACGCGCTCGAGCACGGCGATGTCTTCTTCGATCGTGGCGCGGCCGAAGCGGATCTTCAGCGCAGGGATACCCTCGTCGCGCACGCGCTCGGCGAGCGCGGCCATATCGTTTGTCGGGCGATGGACACCGCTGGAGGCGTAAACGCGGATGCGATCGTCGCGACCACCGGCCATGCGCCAACCCGGCTCACCACGACACTTGCCGGCAAGATCCCAGAGTGCGACCTCGAGTGCCCAGGGGCGGCCCGCGTGGAAGTCGATGTTCGCCAGCACTTCGCTGTGACGGTGCAGATCGAGGGGATCAGCCCCCAGGAACAGGGGCAGGTAATCGGCGATGCCGTGCATGGGATCGCCGGAGCCGATCCCGACGTGACCGCTGTCGTCGTCCACGCGGACGATGGTCGCAGGGAATAGCTGGCGCGGCTGCGTGTCCCAGGCCGCCGGGAATGGCGGGTCCAGCGGCAGCTGATGATGGGAGATGCGGATGTCGCGGATGGTCATGCCGGCACGGCCCGCTTGCGGCGGTAACGCTCACAGACCGCCACCGTCGCCCGCGCGAGCATATCGAGATCGCCGGGGGCGGGCGGCCGCGCGTTGTTGTCCGCCATAGGCCGGTTGGCATCGGCCGCCATGGCGCGCGCCAGCGCCTCCGCATCGAGCACGGACGGCAACGCGGGCGCGGCCACCGCCGCGAAATCCAGTCGCTCCAGCCAGCGTGTATAGGCGGATGCGAGGCTGTCCGGCGTTGCGCCGCCGCCGAAAGCGCCGGCCACGCGTTCGAAGCGCGCGCCCGCCTCGTTCGCGCTCCAGCCCAGGCTGGCCTCGAGTGCCAGCGCCACCGCGATACCGTGCGGAATGTGATAGAGCGAGCCCAGCGCATGGCCGATGTTGTGCGCGATGCCGGTACCGCCGGAATCGATCGCCAACCCGGCCAGCAGTGCCGATTCCTGCATGGCCCCGGCGGCCTGGAGGTCGCCAGCGCCATCAGCGGCGGTCTCGAGCCAGTGCGTCGCGAGGTGCACGGCCTGCAGCGCAAAGGCCTCGTTCACATGGTTGCGGGCCTGGCCGGTCGCGGCTTCCGCGGCGTGCACGAAGGCATCGAGGCCGGTAGCGACCGCGAGCGAGCGCGGCATCGAGACCGAGAGTTCCGGATCGAGCACCACGGCATCGGGTGCCAGCACCGGAGACCAGACCCAGAGCTTGGCGCCTTCGGCATCGCTGACGATACAGGTACGCGTGACCTCCGAGCCGGTCCCGGCCGTGGTCGGCACCATCACGGCCGGCGCCCGCTCGGCGAAGGTGTCGGCGCCAAGCAGGAAGTCACCGAGGCCGCGGTCTGTGCGCGCGAGACCCGCGACCAGCTTGGCGATATCCAGCGCCGTCCCACCACCCAGACCGACGATTACCGGCCGATCAAGTCGACGCGCTTGCTCGGCGGCCTGGTCGACGGTGGCGACCGCCGGTTCACTGGAGGGCGCGACGAAACGCGTTACGGGCGGGGCGTCGGTCAGCGCGTTCTCGACGCGGTCTACAAGACCAGCCGCGCCCACGCCGACGTCGCACACCAGCAGCACGCTCGCCGCATCGTCGGGCAGCAGGCCCGGCAGGCGGGCCAGTTCCCCGGCCCCGCAGACGAGCGGCGGCACCGATCCAGTGGCGTAAGGCACGTTCATCACAGCTCCAGCCAAGTCGTCTTGATCTCGGTGTACTTGTCGAACGCGTGCAGCGAGCGGTCGCGGCCGATGCCGGACTGCTTGTAGCCGCCGAACGGCGTGGCCACCGCCGCCTGGTCGTAGCAGTTGATCCAGACCGTGCCGGCGCGCAGTTCACCCGCCGCGCGGTGGGCGTCGCTGATACGGTCCGTCCAGATCGAGGCGGCAAGGCCGTAATGCGTGTCGTTGGCGATCCCGATGGCCTCGTCCAGGCCGTCGAACTCGATGACGCTCAGCACCGGGCCGAAGATTTCCTCGCGCGCCGCACGCATGTCGTTGGTCATGCCGGTGATCACGGCCGGGCGCATGTAGGCGCCGCCGCTCTCGTGCTCGACGCGATCGCCACCGTGAACGGACGCGCCCTCCGAGCGCGCGCTGTCGAGGTAGCCCTGGACGCGATCGAGATGGTCAGCGCCGATCATCGCGCCCATGACCGTATCGGGATCGAGCGGGTGGCCCGGCTCGAAGGTCGCCATCCGTGCCTGCACCTTTTGCAGCAGGACATCACGCACGGCGCTATCGACCAGCAGGCGCGATCCGGCGTGGCAGGTCTCGCCCTGGTTGTACCAGATGCTCCAGGCGATCGCCTCGGCCGCACCGTCAAGGTCAGCGCAGTCGCGTGTGACGATCTGCGGCGACTTGCCGCCGCACTCCAGCGCCACGCGCTTCATGTTCGAGTCGCCGGCGTAGTTGAGGAAGCGCTTGCCGATCTCCGTGGAGCCGGTGAACGCGATCGCATCGACGCGGTCGTGCAATCCCAGCGCCTCGCCGGTGACATGCCCGCGCCCGGGCACCACCTGGAACGCCCCGGCCGGTATGCCAGCCTCGGCCGCCAGCGCGCCGAGGCGGATGCCGGCCAGAGAGGATTCCTCGGCGGGTTTGAGGATTACGGAATTGCCGGCCGCGAGCGCCGGACCGATCTTCCACGAGGTGATGATCAGCGGGAAATTCCACGGCACGACCGCCGCTACCACCCCCACCGGCTCGCGCCGGATGGTGATCACCGAGCCCTTGCCGCTCGGCGCGACCTCGTCATAGAGCTTGTCGAGGGTCTCGGCATACCACTGGATCGTGGCCGCGCAGGCCGGCGCATCGACCGTCGTGGTCTGCCCGATCGGCTTGCCGGTATCGAGCGTTTCCAGCAGCGCGAGCTCCGCCGAGTGCTCGCGGATCAATTCGGCGAAGCGCAGCAGCACGCGCTTGCGCTCGGACGGGTCGGCGTCGCGCCATTCGCCGCTCGCGAAGCGCCGCGCCGCGGCGCTAACGGCGCGATCGACATCGCCGCTCGTGCACTCGGTGATCGTCGCCAGTGTCTCGCCGGTCGCCGGATTGGTGCGCGTGAAAGTCGCGCCGTCGATGGAAGGGCCATAGGCGCCGTCGATGAACGCCTCAGTCGGCAGCGCGACGCCACGGGCGACGTCGTGCCAGGTGGTCTCGGGTGCGGTGCTCGCCATGATCGATCTCTACAGCGGTTGCGTTTACGTGAACGGTGTTACCGTAAGTTGGCCCCATATCCCCATACAATCGACGATACGGAAGCTGCCCATTGACTAAAACGCAAAACCGGACAGACACAGCCCCAGCCGACCAGACGCCCGCGGTGTACCGGCTTCCATCCCTCAACGCAATGAAGGCCTTCGAGGTCGTCGCACGTTGTGCCTCCTTCTCGAGGGCCGCCGCGATCCTGTGCGTTACCCCGAGCGCCGTCTCACGCCAGGTCAAACACCTCGAAGAACAGATCGGCGAGCCACTGCTGATCCGCGGCCATCAACAGGTCGACCTCACACCCGCGGGTCGGGCCCTCATGCCCGTGCTGTCCGAATCGTTCGAACGGATCCGGAATACCGTGCAGGACGTGCGCAACGGCGGTGCGCGACGGCGACTTTCGCTGAATGTGCCCATGACCTTCGCCCGACGCTTCCTGCTGCCGCGCCTGGGTCGCCTGCGCGCCGCCCACCCGGATCTAGTGCTCTCGATCCGTACGCAACCGAAGGACGCGCTGTCGCACCCGGGCCAACTGGACGCGGCCATCCGCTTCGGCACGGGTGACTGGGAGGCGCTGCACAGCAGCCACCTTTTCCAGGAATCGCACATCGCGGTGGCCGCGCCGTCGGTGGTCGCGTCGATCACCGACGGCGACGGCGGCATTGATCTGGACCGCTCGACGCTTCTGCACGTGCTCAAGCGCGAGGGACGCTACCTGACCTGGCAGCATTGGGTGGACGCGGCGGGCCTGGTCGACACCGACGTCGAGCAGGGGCTGGAACTCGACACACTCGATCTCGCCGTCGAGGCGGCGGTCGCCGGCCTGGGAGTGACCATCGCCGACGTCAAGATGGTCGCCGACGATCTCGCCGCCGGACGACTCGAGCGGGTGCTCGATACCGCCGTGGCCGGTACGCAGTCCTACTGGCTGGTGCGCCCGGTCGAGGCCGACCCGCACGAGGGTCTGCAGCAGTTCGAGGACTGGCTCCGCGGGGAACTCGCTACGGCGG
>Ga0207714_1000218_pt1 | contig 38779 bp, 32 predicted proteins | sample PonA232FremontCA_2_FD_187270 | JGI IMG/M metagenome (GOLD analysis project Ga0207714, IMG submission 187270) | Marine sediment microbial community from Fremont, CA, USA - Pond A23 Sediment 2 (SPAdes) | ecosystem: Environmental > Aquatic > Marine > Unclassified | place: USA: Fremont, California...
CAGTCCGGCGGCGGCTGCCGCACCTCCGGCGGTCCATTTGAGAAACCTGCGTCTGGTTAAGCTATTTGTTTCTTCTTTTTGTTGGGTCATTTTTCCTCCTCAGTTAGATTTCTTTCAAACAGGAAATATCAAAAAAATAAGTACGCTCCAGACCGAGTGGGAAATAATTACCGGAGCCAGTTTACCTTCGCGAGAGTAAAGCCAGCCCCAGACCAGTCCACATAGGAGCGCGGCCAGAAATAAAGTCAAGTTAAGCGCCCAGACGTGTACAAGAGCGTAAAGAGAAGCGCCCGCGAGTACTCCAAAAAGGCTTCCGTACTTCTCTTCCAGACTCTTCTGTACAGTACCGCGCCAGAAGATCTCTTCCCCCGGTCCGATTACCAAAAACAACAGAACTCCTATAACTGGCAGAGAAGCAGCACCAGTATTGCCGTAAACGGCCGATATTTCGTTTTCGGCAAAAGGGATCACCGCCGTAATGACCAGATTTCCAACCCAGAACAGGCCGTACAATCCCAGGGCAGAGACGACCCCTTGGGCCAGGCTCCTGAGGTCCCAGTCCATGAGCTGCCCGTACCCTTGCCAGAGCCAGAGTGAAAGCAAAGCCAGCACTGACACGGCCCCGGACATCTCAACCCAGAAGTTATAGGGGTTCAGGTAAAAAGAAACGAACCAGAAGCCAAAAGCCAGTAAAAACGAATAACCGACCGTAGTTAACTTTTTCATTCTAGTTACAAAAATAATTCAAAAATCAGAGAAACCGTCAGCAAGCCACTGAAAAGCGAGTCAAGCTTTGCTGTCCGTGCATCCGCATCATCCGGTACTTCCTGAACGAACGTCTTCAACAACTGGTAAGCCAGGGGAAATGATAAAAAGCTAAGAATCCCCCAGGCGCTCAATACTCCACCCAGGACGAGATAGCCGAGAATTGAATAAGTCCCAACTACCAGCAACATGTAGATGACTATCGCGTCGGTTTTATCCAGAATGTTCGCAACTGTAGTCACGCCAGCTTCCCGGTCGTAATCCCTGTCCCTAATGTTATTTGCCAGGAGAGTCAGCGCGACCAATAACCCCAGAGGAATTGATACCAGAATGGGTGCCAGAGCCAACTTTTCTGCCTGGACGTAATAAGCTCCTGTGACCATCAAGGGGCCCCAGATTACGAATACGGCTACCTCTCCCCAGCCGAGGTATTTATAGCCGACCCCTCCCGTATAAAAATAACTTGCCGCGACGCCAAGCAAGCCAAAAGCCAGGATCATTGGCCCCGCTACGTAAGTCAGGTATCCACCAATACCGGCCCCAACCAGGTACATAGCCGATACGTAGACTTTTAACTCTGAAGTATTGAACCAGCCCTCTACGAGCGGCTGCTTCCTGTAACGGGTCGTCGGGGAACCCTTTTTATCGACTTCCTCCTGAAAATCAAAGTAATCGTTCGTCAGGTTCGTAGCAGCGTGGAGAAAAACGACCCCCACGGCCACCAGCAAAGTATTGAGTAAGTCCAGCCCCCCTGAACGGGCTGCCAGCAGTGAACCAACCAGCACCGAACCGATGGTCATGGGAAACGACCAGGGCCGGCTACTCAACAGGAGGGCCTTAGCCTTGTTCATCGAATCAATCTTACTTTAAGAGAAGTCATCAAAAAGTATGTCGTCCTCATCCACACCGTAATCCGTAAGAAGGTCTATCGTTGCCTCCATCATCGGCGGAGGACCACAGAGGTAACCTTCCATGTCCCAGCCCTCCTCCAGGTAATCGTCCATCACTTCCGTGATCAAACCGACTTCACCATCCCATTCGGGCTGAGAGGAATCCAGCGCCGGTACGTATTTAAAGTTCTCGTACTCGTCGGCCAGTTCCTGCAGGTCATCGTGATAGTAAAGGTCCTCGCGTGTTCTGGTTCCGTAAAAGAGCCATATCTCCCGATCAATACCTTTTTCGAGCAGGGAGAAGACTATCGACCGCAGGGGAGCCAGCCCAACTCCACCGGCAACTCCGATGATTTTTGCGTCGGTATCCTGTACGTAGAAATCACCAAACGGACCGGTAAATTCGACCTTTTCGCCTTCTTCAAGTTCGTGCAGGTAAGTCGAACCCAGCCCACCCTCGATCAACTGAACCGTCAGCATGACTTTATCGTGCACGCTTTCCTCGGAGGCAATGGAGTAGGCCCTGTCCACCGTATCTCCGTCCGCCGGTACCTGAACCTGGACGTACTGTCCCGCCTTGAAGTCGATCGTTTCCGGTTCCTTCAGGTCAAATAATATTTCCTTGATAGACGGCGTAACGTCCTCGGTCGATATTACTTCGGCGTCGTACTTTTCTACTTCCAGGTACTTCTCTTCGATCTCTACTTCCATGTCCTCCCGGACCTTGACCTGACAGCTCAGTCGGACATCGTTTACCAGTTCTTCCCGGGTAAGCATGGGTTCTTCGGTTGGAAGTACGGGCCCGCCACCTTCCTTTACTTTCGCGGTGCAGAAGCCACAGCTACCCTGACCCCCGCAGGCGGATGGTATATAAATTTCGTTCTGAGTAAAGGCCTGCAGCAGTGTAGTTCCACCTTCAACTACGAACTCTTCTTCCCCATCGTTTACGTCCACTGTCACGTCCTCGTATTCCGCAAATAACTTATTTGCTACCACAAGGACTATGGCCAGGGAGCCAGCAACCAAATCAAGAACTATAATCGGACTCAAGTAACCCATCTTTTATCCCTCCACTTACTGAATGCCGACCATACCGGAAAAACCGAGAAAGGCAAATGCCATGATTCCGGCAATCAACATGGTAATTCCCGGCCCCTGAAGCGGCTTCGGTACGTCCGCAAATCGTAGCTTTTCCCGGATCGAAGCCAGAGAAATAATTGCAACGGACCAGCCAATACCACTACCGAGGGCGTATATGATTCCGGTAAAGAGTGTGTAATCTCTGAGAATCATGAAAAGAGAAACTCCCAGAATTGCACAGTTGACGGTAATCAGTGGGAGAAACACTCCCATAGTCGTATACAGGGAAGGGAAAAACCTTTCAATTACCATTTCAAGCACCTGAACGGTAGAAGCAATTACTATTATAAACGCTATGTACTGAAGGTACTCCAGGCCGTAAGGGACCAGCAAGTAATGATAAACTGGCCAGTTTATAGCACTTGTAATCGTCATAACCAGAGTAACTGCCACTCCCATACCCCATGCAGAGGAAAGCTTCTTGGACTGTGATACCAGTGGGCACCAGCCGAGAAAGTACCGTAATGCTATGTTGTGCGCAAATACTGCCGCAATCAGAATTGATAAGTACTTCATTTTAGTCCTCCTCCACAGGTGATATTGCTCTTTCCACCCAGATCAGCAGGCCAAGTACCAGAAAACCTCCCGGGGCAAGAATCATGCTGACCCACGGCGTCCAGCCGGAACCAAGAACCTGAATCCCGAAAATTGTCCCAAAGCCGAGAAGTTCCCTGACGACTGACATCGCGATCAGGGCAAACGCGAAACCGGAGGCCACGCCTGCAGCGTCCACCAGTGATTCCCAGGGCGGGTTCTCGCTGGAGAAGGACTCAAGCCGTCCCAGAATTATGCAGTTAGTAATAATCAGTCCAACGTAAGCACCAAGCGCTTCACTCAAGGGCATGAAGAAGGCCTGAAGGAAAATATATACCAGTGTCACGAAAGTAGCGATAACCAGCATAAACACGGGAATCCTTACTCGTCTTGGAACAGAATCCCCGATAACCGAAACCACGAACGAACTGGCAGTCAGGACGAAAAATACGGCTACGCCCATGGTCACGCCGTTTGCCACTTTATTAGTAATTGCTAGCGTTATACAGAGCCCAAGCATCTGGCGGAAAACCGGGTTGTCTTCCCAGAGCCCCGCCATAAATATCTCTTTGGTGTTATTCATTACCCAAACCCTCCATTGCTTGATCCGTCAGAACCTCGTTCTTCATCTTTTCCACACCGTTGTTTATGATCCCCTGAACTGATTTACTGGTTCTGGTCGCTCCCGTGATAGCATCAACTTCGTTATCGGCGCTGCTGCCACCCTTAACTACTTCAATCTTCGGCTTCAGCACCTTGCCGTTAAACTGATTTAAGAACCAGTCCTCCGTTATCCGAGCTCCCAGTCCCGGCGTTTCCTGCTGGCTGAGGAATTCCAGACCCACAATCGTCTGCAGGTCGGGCTTTAAAGATATGATCCCCTGTATCGGGCCCTGAAAGCCGGAACCGGAAATCCTGAAAGCAACTTCCTGCAATTCTCCATCCTGACCGTAGTGGAAAAACACTTCCCTTCCATCGATTTCTTGTGTCTCTATCGTGGACTTGAACTTTTCCTCCAGGTTGTCGGAGTTATAATCCACGTTTACGGAACTCAGGACGGATTCCCTCAACTTCCTTGCTTCGTTCTCTTTGATTATTGGCCTGGTTGTAACGTTGATAAAACCAAGTACTCCCGCGCTGATAGTAGCAACCAGGACCAGAACCGTTACCATCCAGACTTCTTTTTTCATTTTATCACCGTGGCCTTATTTGTAAGGTTTCTGAACTGGCCCGTACCGGAAAGTCATTACCATCTCGTCCATCAAAGGCGCAAACATATTCATCAGAAGAATTGAAAACTGAACACCCTCCGGATAACCGGAAAATGCCCTTATGGATACGGTCATAACTCCGAGAAAGACGCCATAAACCCAGCGGCCCTCCTTGGTCGTTGGCGAAGATACGGGATCGGTGGCCATAAACATGGCACCAAAGAGCAGTCCACCGGCCAGCAACTGAAACAGAGGTGGGGCAACCTGGTTCGGCCATAAGAACATGCCAAGTGTCGAGAAAAGGAAGACGGAGCCGAGATACGCCACCGGTATCCGCCAGTCGACGATCCTGGTCAACATAAGGAATACCCCGCCAATAATTACCAGCAGGGCCGAAGACTCGCCAAGACAACCGGGTATTGTGCCCAGAAATAGTTCCCGCAAGGGGGCGAGCGTTCCGCTGTTGGCAAAGACGCCGAGCGGAGTCGCAGTGGTAATCGTGTCAACGTTAAATTGCGTGAATCCGGCCCAGCCACCCGTAAGGGGAGGTACCCAGCGGGATGACATCGTAACCGGAAAAGTTATCGTGAGAAAGACTCGGCCGACAAGTGCCGGATTAAATATATTGTAACCCGTACCTCCAAATACCTCCTTACCCAGGATAACCCCAACTATGATCCCTACAGCAACCATCCAGAGGGGAATACTGGGCGGAAGGATCAACGGAAATAGTATCCCCGTAACGAGAAACCCTTCAGTGATTTCCTCCTTCCGGACTAAGGTAAAAGCTACTTCGGCAATTCCTCCTGCTACGTAAGAGACCACTATCATGGCCAGTGCGCGCCAGCCGTAAAAATATATGGAGGCGATAGTGGCGGGCAGGACGGCAAGTACTACTGCAAACATGTAACGTTTTATCTCAATGTAATCTCGGAGGAAAGGGCTCTCGGAAGCGGCTTCTCCCTGATGAAATACTATTGCCCTTATGGTCTCCACGACTTCGGTAATATGTTGGAGATAAGGGTGATTTTCGGTATAGTCTGCGACGTCCGACATCAACTCGTCTAATTTATTCAACTTCCTCACCTCTACCTTGATCCGATCCAATATCTTTTGGTCTCAAACCTTCTTCCGTCTCCTCGTAATTAACGTAATTATTTACTTCCCCGGGCTGCGATTTCTTTGCCTCCTTGATAGTCTCACTCAGCGGAAGTTTTGACGGACAGACGTAAGAGCATAGCCCACAATCCACACAGCGCTGAGGCTGCAGACGGTTGACCTCATCTATCATATCGTGGGTATGGGTCTGGTAAATCTGGAATGGCAATATATCTACCGGACAAACTTCGCTGCAGTAACCACAGTAGACGCAGGGCCTTTCTTCGCCATGCAGGCCCGTGTCGGCTTCCTTCTTTTTTCCAGGTACCAGCGCTGAGAAGAATGCATTGGTATAGGAGTTCCTTGTTAAACCTGTCTGCATCCAGGCCAATGTATCCGTGTCTTTGGGCTCTTCCAGCCTGACAAGAGAATCAAACTCCTTCCCCAGAGGTAACTCCAGACTTTCAAGCTTCTTCCCGCTGAGGGGGCCACCCATTATATCGAGATAAGAACCTCCATCTCGAATTTCGTTTTTAACTAAATTGCCCACAGGGGCACCAACAGGAGCCTCGTAAAGGCTGGCCTCCGCCCCGGGGCCGGCAAGGCTGAATCTGTTGCGAACGAACGGGATACCCTTGGCTACTGCCCGATAGGCAGCAAGAGGTATAAATTCGTCCAGCGCAAGTACTCCGTGATCGAGCAGGAACCCCCCTTCGTCGAGTTCGTCCACCCCTACTAACTCCCGGGCAAGCATCTTTGGCCGTTCCATGTAACTCCCCTCAGCCACGGAATGAGCCTTAATTTTCTGGCTCGAACTCACGGAATCGATACTCTTGTAAGCTTCTTCGTCTAGAGCAAAGTGAAGCTGAGAATTCGGAAAGCAGCGGGCTAGAATTCTTAATCCTTTTTTGTAAGCTGAAAACTCTTCCTCGTAATCCACCCGGTGGCGGGTAAACGGTGCCAAACGGACACCGTTTATCACAATTTCCTCTACCTCGCTGGGAGAAAAGTACGAACTTCGAAATTCCGTCGGTATACCGGTCTGACCGAAGGAGGTCAAACCAGCAAGGTAAAGTAACTCTCTCAGGTTGGCGGGCTTTTCCTTCTGCCAGCTTACTCCCTCTCCGGTAACTTCCTGATCCGGATTAGCTTTTATCCTGACACCCGGAACAGTGTTTTCGAAGTCCTCCAGAGTTTCTTCGTGAAAGTAGTTAATTTCCGTAAATCCAACTACTTCGCCATCGAGGCTTGAGTGTACCGGAGTTGAGAGGGATTGGTCGTCCCTGGCAATTATTTCGCCGGCCTCAACTTCGTCACCTACCTCTACGGACGGATTCAGGGTGGAGCCAAAGCCTCCTTTTAGCGGTATCGTTACTTGGTCCACTCGCCTGATAGTTCTAAACTTTAGATCCTCGTCGTCGTCGAGCTTTGTAAGGTCTAGGCCAAATGTGTTCACTTTATTCACCGTCTCGTTATTTTATTTTTCTAAACACCAGCTACGAGCAATCCGATCCACACTTCTTCCAATTCCAGGGGGGCTAAAATAAGCCCCCAGCTTTGTTATTGTGAATATTATTGATAAGCGGAAAACTTTTCAATTAATTAAGTGGTTATATGCAAAAAAAGATCGATCATCGCAGCAAATTACTTGGAATTAAACAGCAACTCCCTCCCCAAGGTACGTTTTACCCTTAACCTCTTGACCGCTGACGTAGCGGGTAATTGACTCCAGCGCGTCTCTGGCCACTTCGCTACCATCGGAAGGCGGGAGAGATGACATAGCCTTTTTGGCAAAACGCCTGGAATAATTTATGGTTTCTTCAACAGCTCCGGAACCCCTTATGATATTTATCCCTTCTTCTATTTCGCCTCTGGTCGGATCCTCCTTTTTGAGTAGCTCTCGTAAAAAATCCTCCCGGTTGGATTCTTCGAAGGCAATCATCGTTGGTAAAGTAATTGTACCTTCCTTAAGATCGTTCCCGGGGTCCTTGCCGAGCTCTTCCTTTCTCCCGATTAAGTCCCTCAGGTCGTCGGATATCTGAAATGAAAGGCCAAGGTTCAAACCGAATTTTTCCATTCTATCCTGATCTTTCTGACCCGCACCGGATGCTTTGGCTCCCAGAAGGCAGCTTTTACCCATGAGAAAAGCAGTTTTTCGGCGAATTATTTTTAAATATTCCTTGAAGGACAGCCCATAACTCTTTTGGTTGATCGTCTGATCAGCCTGGCCTCGAGTCATTTCCAGCGCAGCTTCCAGGAGGTGTTTCAGGTACTTGCTATCTTCCAGTTTAGTAAGGGAACTTGCTGCAAAAGTATACAGCAAATCGCCGCTAAGGACGGCAATTTTGTTGCCCCATTTATAGTTTACTGCCTCTTCCCCGCGTCTGAAGTTGGAATCATCGATTACGTCATCGTGGACCAGGGAAGCCATGTGAACGAACTCGACGGCAATCGCAAGCGGCTTTGATTTTTCGAAATCGTAATCAAACATCTTGCCGGAAAGCAAGACAAGGGCCGGCCTCAAACGTTTACCACCGGAGTTCAAGAGGTAGGAAGAGCTACTGGTCAGGGGCTCCAGGTTGGCATGAACCAGCTCCTCGAGCTCCTCTTCCAGTTCCTGCAAATCGTCGTTAACCGGTTCCAGCAATTCAAGAATCGATCCCATCAGTTATCAGCTCTCCCTTTTCCTCCCTGAATGAATTGCGGCTACACCGCCAAGTAACTCTTCGTAAGTAACTTCTTTTAGGCCAAGGTCGATATATATATCTTTCAGCTTTTCCTGGTTTGGAAACTGCTTCAGTGACTCTGTCAGGTATCGGTAAGGCCCTATTTTCCCGTAAACTAGCCCCCCGAGTAAAGGCAGGATGTTGTTAAAGTAAAAGAAATACAGATCCCTGAACAGGGGAATAGGCGGTTTGGCAAGCTCAAGAGTAAATACTCTGCCACCTGGTTTCACGACCCTCTGCATTTCCGAGAGCACCTGCCTGATGTCCTCCACGTTTCTCAAAGTAAACGCGGAGGTGGCCGAATCGAAATAGCTCGTTTCTAAATCGAGGGATTCTCCTTTACCAGTTTTAAAATCAACGGTCGAACTGTACTGGGCCGGAAGCTCTCTCCTCGCTTTTTCAATCATCTCGGGAGTTAAATCCACACCGACGACCTCACCCTCCGGAACAGAATCAGCGATGAGCTTCGTCAGCTGCCCCGTACCACAGCCCAGGTCAAGGACCCTCTCGTCCTCGGAAGGGTCCATAACTTTCAGAAACTTTCTTCTCCAGCGACCGATTTGTCCCAGGGAAATTATCGTATTTACCCGATCGTACTCCCCGGCAATACCGGTAAATATTTCCTTGACTCGCTGAGCTTTACTGTCGTATTGCGCAGAATCGTTCATTAATTTATCTATAGCTAATAATTTTATTGGCTGCTAAGATTGATTGAATTCTAACCAACTTACCTGACAGGGTAGTTACTGATTGGGTGAATTTTACGGGAATTGAACCAATCGAACAAGAGAATTAAACCCCTGGGGTGACAATATCTATTTGCCCAGGATCTCTTGCCTTGAGTTAAGCTAAAAGTGAAATTACCATTATTTGTTTAGTTTAAATCCTGCTGTGACCGAACGGACCATAACTAATTCCGCACAATAAGAGGAAAGAAGCTATGAAGAACGACGTCACTTTTCTGCACCCTCCAAGTATTTTTGACTTCAGAGAAAGACCGATACTCTGGGGACCGATCAACGACCTGGTGCCCTCGAAATCCGTCTTCGAAATGTATCCAATCGGATTCGTTTCCATGGCTTCCACCGTGGAAAAAAGCGGGTTCAAAGCAAGGATAATTAATCTGGCTTTAAAAATGCTTGATCAGCCGGACCTGGAGCCAGAAGTCTACATAGAAAAGCTGGATCCGGAGATATTTGCGATCGATTTACACTGGCTGCCGCACGTGCACGGTGCCATCGAACTTGCCAGGCTATGCAAGAGAGTTCACCCGGATATCCCGGTTCTGATGGGAGGGCTTTCGGCTTCTTATTACCACGAAGAGATACTTTCCGAGATCGCGGCGGTTGATTTCGTTTTGCGAGGGGACTCCGTAGAGAGACCGCTAATTGAACTGATCAAGGAGGTAAAGGGAGAGAGAAACTATCGTGGAGTCGATAACCTTAGCTATCGCTCGAAATCCGGGATTCAGTCTAACGAGATCAACTCCGTACCCGGTGACCTGGAATCGTTCTCGCTCGACTATGATTACGTGCTTAAGAGCTTGCTTCGAACGAGAAGCTTCGACAATATGCCCTTCCAGGAATTCCTAAAAAAGCCTATGATGACGGTTTTAACGAGAAAAGGCTGTGACAGCAACTGTCCCGGCTGTGGCGGCTCCGGTTATGCTTATTCTGAAGTCTGTAATAGAAATAGCGTCGCTTTTCGATCACCCGGGAAGGTCGTAGAGGACCTAAAAAACATCGCAGAATACAGGACTCCGGCTTTCGTAATTGGCGACCTCGCCAACCCGGACCCGGAATACGGTCTGGAAATATTTCGCCAGCTGAGGCGAGAGACCCTCGGTATACCGATTGTATTCGAATTCTTCTCCCCACCGGATAAAAAATTCCTGAGAGAGCTCGGTCGCTCGGTCAATAACTTCAGCATCGAGATGTCTCCGGAATCAGGCGTCGAAGAGATCAGACGGACTGCAGGTAGAGAATACAGCAACAAAGAACTAAAAAATACGATTCGTCGGGCCTTTGAAGCCGGATGCAGCCAGTTTGACCTTTATTTCATGATCGGATTGAGTGGCCAGGGCAGGCAACACCTGAGGACCACGATGGATTTCGTGGACGGCCTGCTGGAAGAGCACAAAAGCAATAACCTTTTACCATTCATCTCACCGTATAGCCCTTTCCTGGACCCGGGATCTCTGGCCTTTGAATTCCCCGATCAGTACGGCTTCACGAAGTTTGCTGATAGCTTAATGGACCACTACGAACTCCTGGATGAAGGCCTGACCTGGAAGGATTTCCTCAGTTACCGGACGGACGACCTCAGCCGGGATGATCTTGTGGACGTCACTTACGAGTTCGCGTTAAAGCTCGCCGAGATAAAGGAAAAGCATGGGCTCGTTTCCCCGGAAAAGCTTGCGGAGCTGGAGGAAAAGATCGAGGTCTCTAAACGGATGATCCGCCTTTCGGAGGCACAGGAAGAAGGAATGCTGGAGGAAGATCAGGTAGAGACATCGTTGACTGAACTAAAGGAAAGACTATTGATTGACAGGGACGAACTGGACTGGTCAGAAGGGATAACTTTGGGCCGGGTCATTGCGGTTGCACGGAAGACCATTCAGGCCCTGTTACCTTTTGGATCCGTTTAGCCCAGACGGAGAAAACATTTGAAATATTCAGTTTAACTCTTATCATCTGTTCGTGAGTACGTGCACAATTAGTACGGACTTCAATTTTTATTGGCACCTAACGAGTTACTCACCGACAAAGCAACGCCGGTTTAAGATCGAGAAGGAAAAGACAACAATTTCGACTCCCGTAAACCAAGTAAACAGGGCTGGTCAATCATGAATAGGCCGAAATTTCCAAAGGAAACGGTAAGGAGACTTCCTTTATACCTAAGGTGCCTCAACCGTCTATTGATGCTCGGGAAGGAAACGTTAACCTCAAAAGAACTTTCCGAGTTTCTCGGTATAAAACCCGCCCAAATAAGAAAAGACCTATCTTATTTCGGCGATTTTGGTACTAGAGGGGTGGGCTACGATCTCGAAGAACTGGTCGGAGAAATTCGGGGTATTTTGAACCTTGAGGAAGAATGGGAGCTCGCAATTGCCGGAATAGGCAATATTGGTGATTCGATTCTGGACCACCTGGAGTTTAACCAGCCCGGCTTCCGCATAACAGCTGCTTTTGACCAGCAACCCGATCTGGTTGGCACCAAGATTAGAGGAATTAACGTTCATGACCTGGAAGAGATAGAATCGGTACTTTCCGAAAGAGAAGTACACCTGGCTTTGCTTGCCGTTTCCGCGATCGAAGCCAGAAAAGTGGCAAAAGCACTTGTTGACTCAGGCATAAAAGGCATCATCAACCTGGCACCAATCTTTTTAAACTTACCTCAGGACGTAGAGGTAACTCAGATGGACCTATCCAGCGAACTGGGTCAATTAGTTTATAATCTGGAAAATAATTAGATGCTTTTCTGCTACCACCTCTTAACCTATCCCTCGACTCTCTAAATGTAGGTTTAGTTCTTTGGGCTCTCAAATTATCCTACCTCCTTCTTTTCTTTTCTGTTCCTTTTTCCGACACAAATAAAGCCAAATATCGATCTAAAGCACCATATCGCCGGCAACTCACATTCGCCAAAATCGCAACCGACGTTTTTTTAAAATCGTGTTGACATAGACTCCAGTTGCCTTATTATATATGAGAAAGATTTCACAACCTCTTTTGTTGGCCGGTTCACTCGAAGCTTTTAGACTTTTTTGAGGTTAACCATGAACTCAAACCGAAAAACGACTACTGAAGAGGAAAGAAGCGGGGACTCCAGCTCTTCCAGTAAAACCACGTACGACAGGAAGGAATGGCGCAGGGTACTATATAAACTTTCCGCATCAGGCCTCTCCTATCCAGAGAAACCCATGATCAAAGACCTGGCGAACGGCAAATTTCTTAGCGGCATGCTAAAGGTTTCACGTATATTTGATCTCGGCTTGCAAGAAAGGATCCTGGAAGTAAAGAAATACCTGAAAGACCGGTCCCTTCAACCGCTTGCCCGAAGGATCGAGTCGGAGTACGTCAGGCTTTTCGTGGCCGATACCGGAGGAGCCAGGGTAAAACCATTTGGGTCTTACTACCTGGACGGAGAGGTAATGGGAGATAGCGTCAAAGAAGTAACTTCCCTCTATAGCAAATCAGGAATGGTAAAAACAGAAGATTACCAGGGTCAACCCGATCACATAAGCGTCGAACTAGAGTTCTTGTTCAAACTTACACAATCTTCTTTCGAGGAAAAGTACGAAATACATGCGAATTTTTACGACCAACTCCTGCGGCCTTGGCTGGGTGAATTCAAAAGTAAGGTGGTCAAAGAAGCGAATCAGGGTTTCTACTCGCTAATGGCAAAGTGGGTCTACGAAAGCCTGGAAGCGGATAGAAAACTGGTAGAAGAAATAAATAATTCCAATTCAGCCGGTTTCGAAACTAGCTAAAAATAAGGGGGGTCCGAATACCCTATGACTGATTTCAGCAGGCGTGATTTTCTCAAACTTTCCGCAGCTACTGCAGGTGCTCTTGCACTGCAGGGCACGGGAACTTTCCAGGACAGAGAAGTCAGGGCTGCGCCAAATTACTGGTGGCAGGACGATACGGCTACTAAATACAGTTACTGTGATATGTGCTACTGGCACTGCGGCGTCAAAGCGGAAGTAGCGGACGGCAAGGTAGCAAAAATTTACGGGGACGAAAACGATCCTCTGAGCCAGGGTAACCTGTGCCCCAGAGGTCAGGCCGGTGTCAAACAGGTCTACAATCCGGATAGGTTAAAACAGCCCCTTATCAGTACGGGCAAACGGGGAGAAGGTAAGTACAGAAAGGCCAGCTGGTCCGAAGCTCTCGACTACGCGGCGGAAAAACTTTCGGGGGTTAGCGAAAACTGGAATGGTGCGGAATCCATTGCCTGGTTGAACCACTGTACGAGCGGGTCCTGGTTCAGCCATATTGCTGCAGCATGGGGCAGCCCTAATACTGGTTCGCCTTCACATTCCCTCTGTCTCGGTGCAAGAGAAATTGCTTCACAGCTAACCTTTGGTCTGCCGGTCGGAGAGCACATGCCCGTCGATTGGGAAAATACCGAGTTCATTACTCTAATCGGCAACCACATAGGCGAAAACTCTCACAATACATTGATGAAAGATTTCATGGGAGCCCTGGATGGTGGAGCCAGTTTGACCGTCGTTGACCCGCGGTTCTCTACGGCCGCAAGTAAGGCCGACTACTGGTTGCCAATCAAACCCGGAACCGATACTGCCCTCCTGCTTTCCTGGATAAACCTACTGATCCGAGAAAACCGTTACGATAGAAACTACGTCCAGAAGTACGCCAAGGGGTTCGAAGAGCTCAAAAAGCGCGTCAAAGAATATACCCCTGAGTGGGCCGCTGAAGTTACCGACCTGGAACAGAGCAAGATAGAAGAAGTCGGAAGGGAAATGGCCCGGTACCGCCCACACGCCGTCGTACCACCGAACAGGAAGGCCTCCTGGTACGGCAACGACACTCAGAGACTGAGAGCTCTCTTCATACTCAATGCACTCCTCGGTAATTACGGCCGGGAAGGCGGATTTTACTTCAGCGCTGCACCCTGGGTTCAGGACTATTCTTACCCTTCAATGAAACTAGATAATACCGGCGGTGGCTGCAGTGGAGGCGGCGGTGCTCTCGGCGAGGATACACTTCCGGAGGACGTCAGGGAAAGAGCCGATAAGAAGGGCGAAAAATTCCTTTACGGCAGCCTGGCCGAACCCGAATTGATAGACGCGATTGCAAACGAGGATCCTTATCCCGTCAAGGGACTCGTGGTCGCAGGTAACAACATCTTCCATTCCGCCCCGAAAAAAGAAAGGACGAAAAAGGCGCTGCGCAACCTGGACTTTTACATGGCGGTCGACATTTTACCTCAGGAACACGTCATGTGGGCGGACGTAATTCTGCCGGAGTCCACCTACCTGGAACGCTACAACGATCTCTTTACCGCTCACCACAAATCCACGCCGTTTATAAGTTTCAAGGAGCCAGCAGTAGAGCCAATGTACAACACTAAACCGGGCTGGTGGATTGCCAAGGAACTGGGCGAGAGACTTGGGCTGGGGGAATACTTTCCGTTTGAGGACTTCGAGGAATACCTCAACGACAGGCTGAAGCCGCTCGGAGTTTCAGTCGAGGAAATGAAGGAAAAGGGTACGATAAAGCAACCACAATTAAGCCAACCCTTCATAGAGGATTTCGAATCTCAGGGCAAGAAACCACCTTTCGGTACACCCAGCGGGAAAATAGAGCTATCCTCCGACAGACTCAAGGACAACGGTTTTGACCCTGTTCCTTCTTATGATGAACCGGAAGAACCACCTGAGGGTTACTACAGACTGCTTTACGGACGTTCACCTGTCCACTCCTTTTCTCGGACGCAGGACAATCCCTGGCTCTCAGAAGTGGATCCCGAAAACGCGGTCTGGATTAATTCGGACCAGGCAGAAAAAATGGGTCTGGAAGACGAGCAATACGTCGTCCTCGAGAACCAGGACGGCAAGAGATCCAAACCGATTAAGGTTAAAAAGACCGAAAGAATCAGAGGCGATTGCGTGTATATGGTCCACGGCTTCGGTCATGACACCCCGAAGATGGAGCGTCAGGACGAGAAAGGGGCAAGCGACATAGAACTGCAGAGCGATTACGAACTGGACCCGATTTCCGGTTCCGCCGGTATGAGCGTCAATTTCGTCAGAGTAGCCAAGAAAGGAGGTAGTTCTTAATGGCTAATTACGGACTTGCGGTCGATCTAGAAAAATGCGTTGGTTGTAAAGCCTGCGTGGTAGCGTGTAAGGCAGAGAACGAGGTCCCGGAAGGGGTATTTCGGTTAACGACCCACGAACTGGAGCAGGGCAGCTTTCCCGACCTCGACACGGAACTCAGACACGATCAGTGCAGGCACTGCGAAAACGCACCGTGTATCTCCGTTTGCCCCACCAAAGCCAGTTACAGGGACGAAGACGGTTTCGTTAGAATCGACTTTTCAAAATGTATTGGCTGTAAGGCCTGTATGGTGGCCTGTCCTTACGATGCAAGGTTTATCAATCCGGAGGGGGGCTACGCGGATAAATGTACTTACTGCATTCACCGGGTCAAAGAAGGGAAGGATCCGGCCTGCGTCAATACCTGTCCGACTGACGCCAGAATCTTTGGTGACCTGGACGATCCCAGCAGCAAAATCAGGCGTGAAATAAGCAACAACCGGGTGACGCTACCACAGGAAGAAGCGGGAACGAATCCGAAATTTTTCTACCTAAATAAAAAATTAAACGAGGTGAAGGCCTAATGGAAATTGAAGCGGCAAACGGCTTACACCATATCTGGGAGTGGCCAGTTGTTTTGCACTTTGTTCTTTCCGCTCTTGTAGGTGGTTTAATCGGTATAGCGGGTTTTTCCAGGATTATTAAAAAGGATAAACTGGCAAAAATTGCGACCTATACTGCTTTTCCGATCCTGGCTGTCGATCTGCTCGTTCTCTGGCTGGATCTAACCAGGGGTTTCAGGGCTTTCTGGTTGTTCCTCAGTTTTCGGGTAACGGCTGCAATCAGCTGGGGATCCTGGGCTCTTCTCCTGACGGGCCTGGTGACAGTGATATTCTTGGCGGATCACCTCGACTACATCGATTTAAGCAGTTTCGCGGATAACTTCCTTTCCTGGGCTTCAATTATTCTTGCCCTCGCAGTAACGACCTACACGGGGGCAATGTTAACTTCGAGCATGGCCGCCATGCCGCTCGTCAGTTCCATGCTGCTGGCTCCTCTATTTGCGGTTTCTGCAGTTGCAATGGCCGGAGGATTGCTGGAACTACTCAACATAGAAAGGACCGTTTCGAGCTGGGTCCTAACGATCGCTTCGGTTTCTTCAGCGGTGCTATTTGGCTTTTACGTTGGCGAACTATACGGGGGGACTCAGGCAGTACAGCAGGCTTACAGTCATTTGATCAGCAACTACGGTCTGGTCTGGTGGCTGACGATCGGACTTGGTTTCGGTCTTCCTGCAATACTGGGGGTCTTCTGGATGTCCTCCCAGACCCGGCGAGAGAAGTTGATCTGCTGTGTCACGAAGGCCGTGGCACTCTTTTCACTCTTTGGAGGAACAGGAATAAGATTTGTACTTCTAATGGCCGGACAGGGCCACTAAATTTTCTAACAGGCACATTTGGAGGTGTGCAGATGTTCAACAAGAAATCATTACTGGTACTATCAATCGCTTTTGCAGTAATCCTAGCAGGCACGGGAACGGTAATTGCTGCCGACCATACGGAGGTAGTTAACGCGGCTGACAGCTTTCTCAAAGACGTCCACAAGCAGGGCTTTTACACGATCAGCCCCCAGGAAGTCAACACACAGAGAAAGGTCAGACCCAATCTCTTCCTCCTAGACGTTAGGACACCCAGCGAAGTAGAAAACGGGAAAATACCTGGAGCTACCGCAGTCAGGTTAAGCGACCTCGCACAGAAACTGGATAAGTTACCGGATAACAAGGATGCAACGATGTACGTATACTGTAAAGCAGGTACAAGAGGTGCCTACGCAGTTGCAGTTCTCCATACACTGGGTTATACCGAGGCCTATAACATGAGTGGCGGTTTCCTTGCCTGGAAGGACGCCGGCTATCCGGTGGAAAAATAAACTGTTTACGAAATAAAAAGGCTTCCCGGAAATATCCCGGGAAGCCTTTTTATTAATACCGTTCCTTAATACAAAACTCGGGTCGGTCTAATCCTCTTCTTCAAAATACCAGTGGTAAAGTAACCCCATTTCCGTGGGAAAAAGCGCTACCTCGTCCCCTTCTCCAAGTTCCTTTTTAAAACTCGAATAGGTTCCGTTAACGAAGACGTGACTTACTTCGTCTTCGTTTAATTCAAATTTCCCGATCAAATCCCCGGTCGTTTCGATCCCTTCGTCCTCCAGCTCAACCTTACCGATATAGCCGCTTTCCTCGTCAGAACGCGGGGCCATCTCGCGAAACTCACCGTAGAGCCGTACGTTTATCCCCAAAGCTAACCTCCACCTATGGGCGGAAAGATTGCCAGCGTATCCCCTGGCTCGAGTTCTGTACTCATCCCGTCGAGAAACCTGATATTTCTCCCATTCAACATGACCGTCACTCCGTCCCTTGTGGTCACTACCGGTTCTGTAGTTGCAAGGATCGATTCACCAAGCCGTTCGTATCTTTCCGCTAGCTCCACGAGGAGAGCACCCGTCGAGTCGGCATCGATTTCCACGGAGGCTTCGCCCGCTTCTTCCCTAAAATTGGCAAATAGTTTGACTTTAACTCCCATTTAATTTGTTTGTAAGCACGTGACTAGTCCATTCCCAGACCGCCAAACACTTTGTCCAGTTCTTCTTCGGGAACGTCAAATACGTCGTTGTGCGGCGGCAATTCCTCTTCTCGCATGAATTCAGGCAACCTATCGTCCTCTTTGGTAAAGCCAGCTTCCGAGTTAAACCGCCTCTCTGTTTCTATCACGCTTTTGCCGATATCGGGAATATCGTCCACCGTGAGATCCGTACCAAGCACACCGTTTACCTCTTCGACCATACCTTCGAGACCTTCGGGAATATCCAGAACGGCAAAAGCCGTGAACAGGCAATGACCCGTGGTGTCGATAACGGCCGTACTGTACTGCAGGTTTCGGGACATTTCCGCCTTCTCCGGACTGAGTGGGTCAGCTTCGCCCCCGACTCCCATAATTTCTGGCGCAATCGCGTATCCGGCAGTGTGGTCCGCCCCCATCGGTGTCGTGGCGTAAGTCGTTCCGATACCTTTAATCCCACGAGGGTCGTAAGCTGGCATGGCCTGCCCTTTTACGGTCGGTATTTTGGTTACACCAAAGGCCTCACCGGTAAATTTAGTACCGTTCACAAGTATTCTACCCAGAGAAGTTCCTTCCCTGATTTCGTCCATTAGCTCCAGGGCACCTTCTTCGTCGCCGAAATCCTTAACTCCGCCGTCCATGGCAACAGCTATGGCATTACCCGCTTCTATCGTATCCATCCCCAGGTCGTTACACTGCCAGTTCAGCTCTCCTATCGTATCCAGGTCGTAAATACCTGAATTCGGTCCAAGCGACCAGACGGATTCGTACTCCAGGACGCCCACCTCTTCACCATCCTCGTTCTTCCAGACTTCCGAACAGCCGATAAGGCATCCCGGACTGCACCGGTGTGGTCTTTCCCCGTCCCGTTCCTCGATCACGTCGGCCTTCTTTTCACCCGAAACTTTGGCCGATTGTTCGTCCGAGCCCCGTGAGAAGTTATCCTGCGGCAGGGCACCTGATTCGTTGATCATGTTGACGAGAACGCTGGTCCCGTAAGTATTTAAAGCTCCACCCGGTTTCGTTACATCGTGATCCGTGAGGGCATCCGCGAGCTTCTTCTTTCCCTGATCAAAAGTGGCTTCATCCTCAATTTCCACTCCTTCGGCCCCTGCATCGTCGACCAGAACGTACTTCAGACCGCGAGTGGCCATGACGGCACCAAGTCCGCCCCTTCCGGCGTAGCGGCTTGGTTTGCCTTCCATGTCGTTGAAGGCAATCCCGGAATTAAAACCCGAAAGTTCTGCGGCTATACCAACTCCGCACACACCGAGCTCTTCGCCAAATTCGTTCTCTATCTCCTCATATGCCTCGTAGAGGCCGATTCCCGACCAGGCCTCGGCATCAAGTAAATCTACACTTTCGTTAGTTAATTTCAGACACTTGTAATTTTTTTTACCCTTCGTTCCCTCCACAACTATAGCACCAACACCTAACCTTGCGAGCTTCTGGGCGAAGCTTGTACCGGCGTTTGCTTCTTTGATACCGCCAGTTAGCGGAGATTTTCCGCCAACTGATATTCTGCCTGAAGTCGGAGCACTAGTACCGGTAACTATCCCTGGCGCGAAAATCAATTCGTTGTTCGGACCCAGCGGGTTCGCGTTTGGTGGTACTTCATCTGCAACTATCTGAGAAGTTAACCCCCTACCGCCAAGTGCACGATAATCCTCTGGCATTTCTTCAAACCTTACATTCTCTTCGTCCATATCCACTCTAAGCAGCTTTCTCACGTTGCCACCTCCTGATCAGGATTGTAATAGAATTCACACTCTTAAACAAAGGGATCACCGAAAACTAATTCCGAAATTAAAAAGACATTTATTTGCAATTTTTTTACCCTCCGTTATACTTACTTTTGTAAATTAATAAAGAAAGTTGGAGGTAAAGGTGAAAGAACTACCGAACCAGGACGGATCAAGTAGTATCAGCCGGGATTTGATGCACGATTTGAATACGCAAGCCGTTACCTCCCTGCTCTACGACAAAGGAGCTAAGTCCAGAACTGAAATAGCAAAGCACACGGACCTGACCCGCCCAACGATTTCTAACATAACAGCCAGATTACTTTCAGCCGGCCTGATAGAGGAAGTCGGTGTCGGAAAATCTACCGGAGGCAGGAAACCAACTCTCCTGGACATAAACGAGGAGTTCGGTTACGTAATGGCGGTAAAAATAGAATCCGGTAGAGTAATAACTGGTCTCTACGATCTGAGGACCAGTAAGCTAGCGGGAAACAGGACGCGGTACCCGGAACATCCGGATCCGGAAAAGGTGCTGCGGTATATAGAGGAAGACTACAGGACCTATTCCGAATTAAAGGAGATAGTCGGTCTCGGAATCGGTGTTTCGGGTCTGATTTCTAATTCCGGCGAGATAACTTTTAGCCCAATACTAAGCTGGAAAGAGTTTCCGATCAGAGATGAACTCGAATCAAAACTTTCTCTACCGGTAACCGTCGATAATGACGTAAACTCGCTTGCGCTCGCCGAGAGCTGGCTCGGCGCCGGCAAGGAATACGAAGACATACTCTGTATTACGGTTGGAGAAGGTGTTGGCGCAGGTTTGATGATCGACGGCGGCCTTTACCGGGGTTCTCTGGGTGGAGCCGGCGAGATAGGCCACATTACCCTGGACCCTGATGGGCCTTTGTGCCGTTGTGGGGAAAGGGGCTGTCTGGAAGCGCTGGCTTCCGACTATTATCTGGAACAGGAGATGGAAAGGAGAGGTTTGACCCCGAGCACTACGGAGAACCTGGCGCGGTTGGCCGGGGAAGGCGATAAGGAGGCCCTCGACGTATTCAAAAAGATGGGTTACCACCTTGGTCTCGGTATCAAAAACCTCGTCAACACTTTAAACCCGGAAGCAGTCGTGCTGGGCGGGGAGAGAACCAGCGAAGCAGACTACTTTATGGCGGAAATGGAGGAAGAGGTATTAAATCATTCTTTTCCTCAGGAAGCCAGGGAGCTAAAAATAGTCAGGGCCGAGTTGGGTAAGGAAGGATGGCTAATCGGCGCCGCTATCCTCTCCATCCGCAACTTTTTAAGCTTACCTTTAAACAGAAAGGTAAGGACTGACTCTGAGGGTCAAACGACCGGCACTGAGAGGGTATAGATGACAAATTTAACCGGTATAATCCCATCAATTAAAATTGACTTACTGAAAAAGGGAGGGGTCAAATTGAAACACGGGCGGCTGTTGGTGGTTTTATTCGTCGCTTTTTCCTTAACGGTTTTGGGTACCTCGATTCAGGCCGGAGCGTCACCGGGAAAGAGCCAGCTAAACCTATCCCTGATCTGGCACCAGCACCAGCCACTTTACAGAGACGCGGAAACGAAGAAATATAAATTACCCTGGGTCCGGGTACACGCAGTTCAGGAATACTATGACAGCCCGGCGGTAACGAACGAGTTTCCGGAAGTAAACGTCACCTACAACCTCGTTCCTGGCCTGATAGAACAGATAAGGGATTACGCCAGGATAAACGAACAAGAAGCGAACAAAGGCGGTGTCTACGATTTTATCGGTGCAGTCGATACCCACCTTAAACTTGCCCTGACACCGCCTGAGGAACTGAAAAAAGCGGAAAAGGAAACTATTGCGGAAGAATTTTTCTGGTTAAACGGATACATGTTAGACGACGATGCCGACGACCCTTATTTTTCCGAACGCTACGCTGAACTGAAAGAAATTGCGAACAATAGAACCCTGACGAACGAAGAGATTACCAATTTGACCGCCCTCTTCTTCCTCTGGCAGATATCTCCCGAGCTCCACGGAGATTACGGGCTGGCACAGTTGCGCGGCCAGAAGAGTTACAATCGGGCCGACGTAATCAAAATAATCGAGGCCCAGCAGGAAATTTGTGCCGACTTACTGAATCAGTACCGACGTGTCCGGCGGAACGGCTCGGAGCTAATTACGAGTCCGTATTACCACCCAATCCTTCCCCTGCTGATGAGTGACGGCTGGAACCGTGTGGAGAAACGGGTCTGGCGGGCTGACACGATAACTCAACTGGAATCCGGCAGAAGAGTATACCGGGACGTTTTTGGAGGAGAACCTGACGGTCTCTGGCCGCCGGAACAGGCGGTCAGTCAGAATATCGTCGGGCCGGTTGTCGAAACCGGGTTCAAGTGGTTCATCTCAGATGAAGGGGTTTTGGCTGATAGCCTGGGTCAGACTCCCGGAATCGAGGAACTGACCGAACCGTACCGGGTAAAGAGCGACTCCGGTTCCGCGTTCGTCTTTTTCCGCCAGAGCAAACTCTCCAATAAAATCAGCCTCAGTTACGGCAACAAACCGACGAGCCAGGCCGTCGGGGATTTCATGGATCGGTTAAGAGAAATTTATTCTCAACTTGAAAACCCGGAAGAGAAGCTACTGACCGTGGCAATGGACGGGGAAAACTGGATGTTCATGGCCGGTTACCCGAACAACGGAAGGAGCTTTCTCAGGGCACTTTACGAAAGGCTCTCCGAAGCCGAATGGGTCAATACGACGACGCCGGGTAAGTTCGTTTCCAGTCACCGTCAGGCGACAACGGATATATCCAAGCTGGCTACGGGTTCCTGGGCTGGCGACCTCTCAACCTGGAGGGGAGAACCGGAGGAAAACCAGGCCTGGAATCGGTTAATCGAAGCAAGAAGAAGAGTGCAAAAGTTGGACGGCAATGAGAGAGCTCTGGAGGCAATTTACGCGGCCGAAGGAAGCGACTGGTTCTGGTGGTACGGCACGGACAAGGACTCCGGTAACGACGAAGTCTTCGACGCCCTCTTCAAAACTCATCTGATTAACGCCTATAGCAACTCGGGAGTAAAACGGGAGGAAATTCCGAGAGAACTCTTCCTGAAAAAGGTTCCTCCGGCGGCCCGGAGCCTGGGAGAGGTTAAGCCAAAGCTGGATGGACGGAACAGTTCGGAGGTCGAATGGGATAACGCGGCGAGCTTCTCGGCCGGGGAAAACGAGTACTTCGACCGCTTTGCCCTCGGATACGGAGCAAATGCCCTTTTTTTCAGGATTGATACCGGAGAAAAGGCAAAGAATTTAATCGGAGAAGATTTGAGTTTTAACGTTTATTTCAGCGGACGGAGCGACGCAAACGCGACCACTAGATACGGAAAAAAACAGCTCGGTTTCGGGCTTTCGCAGGTAGTATCCCTGCACATGGAGGACGTGGAAGCGGACGGAACCTGGAACGTCTTCCGCTACGAATCCGACGGCGAGGGGGACTGGGAGTTCGCCAGCAGCATCGCAAACCTCTCACGCCGGAAAGCAAAGGTCGACGAAATCATTGAATTCAAAGTCCCCTTCGAGACGATCAATATAAAGCCGGAAGAAAACTTTACCTGCCGCATGACCCTCGAGAAAAGGAAACCTGGCGACCAACTTGCCACCTCCCCGGTAAGACCGGTCATCACGAAAATACCAAAACCGGTCAGCGGAGAGGAGATATTTGGCGCCACCGATCCACGGGGGGACGACTACGGGACGGGTAACTACACTTATCCGCAGGCATCCGTCTTCGAGCCCGAGGGTCTGTTCGACCTGGAAAAATATGAAATATACGAGAGTGGAGAAAAATGGATATTCACCTTCAACTTTGGAGCGATGACCAATCCCTGGTCCGCTCCGCTCGGTTTCAGCCACCAGCTAATAAATCTTTACCTTGATACCGAACCAGGCGGTCGAACTGAAACTTACAGGCCGGGAGCCAGGGTAAAATTTAGCCCGGAAGCTCCCTGGGACTATTTCATCAAGATAGCTGGGTGGCCCGGTTACGGCCGTGAATTCGTCACCTCAAAAGGTCAGGAATACAAGATAGAAGTTTCCTCGGACGTAGAAAAGCAAAAGGTAATAGTGGAGGTTCCAAAGGATCTGTTGCCTGAAGTCTCCGGCAACCATTACTTATTAGTCATGTCTCAAGACGGGTACGGCAAAGACCACGTGAGAAGGATAATGGAGGAAGCTTCCAAATGGCAAGGTGGCGGCAGTAAGGCTCCCCCGGTCTCCACAAACGTCTATGATTACCTGGCTCCACCGAACCAGCAGAAGGATATTTTGTCGAGTTACGAACGGGAAAAAGAGCGATACCCGGTCTTGCAGCCTTTTTCGGTAGAACTAGAGGATTGAGGGGGTGGTCAAACCGGTAAAGTCCCAACTTCCAGTTCGATAGCGCTGACGTCAATCTGATCCGTATTCGAATATTGACCTTTAAGGAGGGTTGAACAATGAAGAAATCCTTGATTATCGTTCTAAGTTTAACTCTGGTTCTCGGCACGGTCTTCGCTGCCAGTGCCAAGCAGGCGGGCGTTCTGGAAATCTGGACGGACAAAGTTCGTTACGAAATTCTGAAACCGATTGCGAGCGACTTCGAGGACGACTACAGTGTTGAGGTAGAATTATCTCAAATCAATTACGACGACATCAGGTCAAAGTTTAACAAGGCAGCACCTTCGGAAGAAGGGCCGGACCTTTTAATTGGTGCTCACGACTGGACGGGCGAACTAGCACAAAACGGCTTGCTGGAACCGATTACGATGTCCGAAGATCTCAAGGGACAGTTTACCGAGGTCAGCCTCGACGCATTTACTTACAACGGCGAGATTTATGGCCTCCCTTATTCAATGGAAGCGATAGCCCTGATATACAACAAGGACCTCGTCGAAAAGGAACCGGAGACCTGGGCGGAATTGATGACTATTTCGAAAAACCTCACCAACCCCGAGAAAAAGCAGTACGGGTTCGTCTTTCCCGGTACCGGTGACCCCTACCACACGTATCCTTTCCTCAGCGCGTACGGAGGTTACATATTCCAGTACGATGGCGGGTTTGATCCAAACCAGCTCGGACTGACGACCGAAGGAGCACTCAAAGGCCTGAGGAAACTTGACACCATGTACGAAGAGGGCCTTATCCCACAGGGCATTGACTATAGTACTTCTCAGGGTTTGTTCACGGAAGGCGACGCAGGCATGTGGATGACCGGACCGTGGGCGATCAGCGGAATCAAGGAAGCAGGGATCGACTTTGGCGTAATGAAAATGCCGCCGATGGACGGAAACCAGCCAAAACCGTTTGTCGGTGTGAACGGGTTCTACCTGAGCGCTTACGCGGAAGATACGGTTCTCGCCAACGAATTCCTGACGAATTACGTGGCCACCGAGGAAGTAATGGCAAAACTCTACGAGGAAGGTAACCGACCACCGGTATACAAACCGGTCAGGCAAAAGGCCAAGGACGACCCAACAACCGCCGCCTTCCTGAAAAGCGCAAGCGTTGGCATGCCTATGCCTAACATACCGGAAATGAACGCAACCTGGGGCGCACTGACTGATAAACTCCAGTTAATTTCTCAGCAAAAGCAGGAACCAAAAGCTGCCATGGAATCCGCTGAAGAGATAATCACTCAGGCAATCGAAAAAGGAGAATACTAAAATCAATAACCGGGGCTGGCTGCGCTAGCTTCAGCCAGCCCCCCTTTAATGGAGGGAGCCACTATATGAGAAATATTTTCCAGTCCAGAGTCTCCGGGACGTTGTTAAAGACTGTCTTTCTCGGAGCTCTGGACGGAATAGCTATATGGGCTTCGGTCCAATTATTCCTTCAATCCGAAGTGGGTTTCGCGGTCGCTCTGCTTATCGGTGCCGCCGTCATTAACTATGTATTTCTCTCCCAAAAAACTTACCCGGTCCGGTACATGGTTCCCGGCCTGATATTCCTGTTTGCCTTCGTGGTTTACCCCATTGGTTACACTTTTTACCTCTCGACGACTAACTACGGAACGGGCCATATTCTGAACAAAAGCCAGGCTATAGAATCACTTGAAACCCAGTACTACCAGCCGGAAAACCCTACATCCTACACTTTCAACGCTTATGAAAACGACCAGGGAAAAATGAAGCTACTGCTTAAATCGGGAACCGACGAAAACCTTTATCTTACCGAAGGAAAAAAGCTTAAGGAAGTAAACCAGGGCAGCGACCGCCTGGTAGATACTGATGGAGACGGAACTATAGACAGGATCGGAGAGTACTCAATCATGACCCGGACAGAGGTCATTCGCTCACTGCAGACACTCCAGGAATGGCGTCCGAAATCCGGAAAGGTATCGCTTCAGATGAGCGATTTAAATCACTTCCAGGAACAAATAGCTCAGTACGAATACATCGAGAGCAGGGAAGTAATGAAGGACCGCCGAACGGGAGAAATATTTAAACCCGTGGAAGGAACTTTCGTCTCAACTACCTCGAATAAGAAACTTCAGCCTGGGTTTAAAGCAAGCGTCGGCCTGGAAAACTTCATTAGAATCTTTACCGATCCCCTGATTACCGGACCGTTCTTCCGGGTATTTACGTGGACTTTCATCTGGGCGTTCATGAGCGTACTGACGACCTTTGCCCTGGGGCTCGGAATTGCCTTACTGCTAAACGACGATCAATTAAGTTTAAAGCCACTTTACAAAGGGCTACTGATTCTGCCTTACGCGATCCCGGCGTTCATTTCCGCCCTGATCTGGCGGGGCTTCTTTAATACAAATGTAGGCATTATCAATACCAAGATACTCCAACCACTCTTCGGCATAGCCCCCGCCTGGTTCCAGGATCCAATTCTGGCAAAAGTTGCCGTACTTCTCGTTAACTTATGGCTGGGTTTCCCCTACATGATGATAGTTTGTCTGGGGGCGCTTCAGAGCATCCAGCCCGAGTTATACGAAGTGGCAAAGGTCGACGGAGCATCGCCATTCCAGCAGTTCCGCAAGATAACTTTCCCGTTGCTTATGGTGTCCGTTGCCCCGCTGTTGATCGGGTCCTTTGCCTTTAACTTCAACAACTTCAACATCATTTTCCTGGTTTCCCGCGGTGAGCCCCCAATTGTCGGGGCAACAACTGCCGGCTCCACGGATATCCTGATTTCCTACACCTATAAACTGGCATTTGGCGGTCAGGGAGCAACTCAGTACGGACTTGCAGCAGCTATATCGATCATCATATTCCTGATAGTAGGCACTATCAGTGCAGTTAACTTCCACTATACCGGAGCACTGGAGGAGATGAGTGAAAATGTCTAACGATAAATCACTGCTGGGTCAATTCTGGTCCTGGTTTGTGGCAAGGGGATTCAAACACCTGATTATGCTGGCCATTCTGGCCTTTGTACTGTACCCAATTATCTGGATTATTTCGGCCTCAATCAATCCGGTAGGTTCTCTATCGGCCCAGAGCTTGATACCGGACAATCCCACGCTGGAAAACTACAGGTTATTTTTCCTTGGTGGTGCCGAACAGTACGACGCCCCTTTCTTGCTCTGGCTCTGGAATAGCCTGAAACTATCCGTATTGACCGGCGTAATCGGAACGGCAATGTGCGCCCTGGCAGCCTACGCCTTTTCCCGGTTCCGGTTTACGGGTAGGAGAACCGGCTTGCTTAGCCTCCTGCTCGTCCAGCTTTTTCCTCAGATGCTGGCAATGGTGGCGCTGTACTTCCTCCTGCTCCAGATAGGGGACCTCGCACCCTGGCTTGGGTTGAATACCCACCTGGGCCTGCTCATGGTATACTTGGGGGGGTCGCTCGGATTTCACACCTGGTTGATGAAAGGCTTTTTCGATTCGATTCCGCACTCGCTGGAGGAATCGGCTCAGGTCGACGGTGCGTCCCACTTTCAGGCCTTTATGAGAATAATTTTGCCCCTTGCAAGGCCGATGCTGGCCGTGATTTTCATCCTTACCATGATATTCGTTTATTCCGACTTCATTCTGGCCAGCATACTTCTCCAGGATACTAGCCAGTACACGCTTTCAGTCGGTCTAAAGCTCTTCATTTTTGGAAGCTACAACCAGCGCTGGGGAATCTTTGCGGCAGCGGCTCTTATCGGTGCCCTCCCCATAGTGATAATATTCCTCAGCCTTCAGGATCAGATCGTTGCTGGATTGACGCAGGGTTCGGTAAAAGGTTAAATACTTCACGGAAAGGTGGTACAATGAGCAATAATCGTCCTTCGGTGGCTTACTTTTGTATGGAATACGGTCTGAAAGAAGAGATGAAGATCTATGCCGGCGGACTTGGTATCCTCGCCGGGGATATTCTTAAAACTGCTGAGGATCTGGACTTGCCAATGGTGGGAATCGGAATCCTCTGGCGCCAGGGCTATACGGAACAGACGATAGACGAAAACGGCCGGCCAGTCGACAGCTATCCGAGAAACGACTACACCTACGATTACCTCGAAGATACCGGATTAAAAGTAACCGTTACTGTCAGGGACGAGGAAGTCGTGTGCAAAGTCTGGAAGCTCGACAAATACGGTAACGCCCCGCTCTACCTGCTGGATACCAACCTGGAGGAGAATTCCAATAAATGGATAACCGGTCAACTCTACGGCTGGTTCGAAGAGGAGCGGATCGCCCAGGAGATAGTTCTCGGTATCGGCGGAGTCAGGGCTCTGAGAAAACTCGGATACGAACCGGATATTTACCACTTTAACGAGGGCCACGCCGTCCTTGCCGGTAACGAATTGATCCGGGAACGGAAGGAAGCTGGCCTCGAATTCGACGAAGCGCTATCCCGGACCAGGAACGAGATAGTCTTTACCACCCATACTCCGGTAGAACAGGGAAACGAGGAACATGATATCAAAGTTATGGATTATATGGGAGCCTGCAACGGGTTGTCCAAAGAGGAGATGAAAAGAATCGGCGGAGACCCGTTCAACATGACCGCCGCCGGCCTCAGGCTGGCAAAAGCCGCCAACGGTGTATCCCAACTTCACCAGGAGACGGCAGAGGAGATGTGGGACCACGTACGAGAAAAGCCAGAAATCCAGGGAATTACCAACGGTATCCACAGGGAAACCTGGGTTGACCAGAAAATGGGGCAAGCCGAGAACAAAGAAGCTATCTGGAAGAGGCACCAGGTGCTCAAAAGTAACCTGATTGACTTCGTAGAGGAGAGAACGGGCGTCGTGCTTGAGCAGGACAAGATAATAATCGGCTTTGCCCGGCGGGCGGCTCCCTACAAGCGTGCCGACCTGATATTTTCCGACGAAGAGAGGATCTCCCCCTACCTCGAGCGGAACGATATACAGATAATCTTTTCCGGAAAGGCCCACCCGTTAGACGACACGGGTAAAGAAATAGTTACCGAGCTAGTGGAAAAGTCCGAGAAGTACCCGGAGAGCGTCGTTTTTCTCGAGGACTACGGTATCGAAATCGGTAAAGCATTGACTCAGGGGTCGGACGTCTGGCTAAACAACCCGAGAAAGCCGATGGAGGCCAGCGGCACCTCGGGCATGAAGGCCGCGATGAACGGGGTCCTGAACGTCAGCATTCTTGACGGCTGGTGGCCGGAAGCCTGCGACCACGGAGTCAACGGCTGGCAGTTCGGGGACGGCTACGAAGGGGAAGACCAGGACGAACACGACCGGGAAGCACTGTACGATGTCCTTCTCGCGGAAGTACTACCCACTTTTTACGAAGAGAATGAAACCTGGAAAGAAATGATGAAAAAAAGCATAAACTCCACTTACTCCAGGTTTTCCGCCGAAAAAATGCTGGAAAAATATTACGAAAATATGTACTCGGAGTAATTTAGAGGCCGCAATGACCGAAAATAAGAGCGATTTATTCTATTTTGACGCGCCGCGGGGCCTCAAGATGGAGCCACCCGATTGGGTCTCCGAGTCGGTGTTTTACGGGATTTTCCCCGACCGGTTTCGTAATGGCGACAGGTCTAATGACCCGGGGAACGTAAGGGAATGGGGTGAAAAACCGGAGACCGATAGTTTTTTCGGTGGCGACCTCGCCGGTATCGAGGAGAAACTCGACTACCTAAAGAACCTAGGTGTGAACGCTTTATACCTAAATCCTATTTTTAAATCGCCCTCAAACCACAAATACGATACAACCGATTATTACAAAGTGGATCCTGCTTTCGGTGACGAATCCAAGTTAAAGTCCCTTGTGAGCAGGGCTCACGATAAAGGGATAAGAGTCATACTGGATGGAGTATTCAACCACACGGGCGAGGAATTTCCCCGTTTTCAGGACGTCAAGCAAAAAGGAAGCGATTCAAAGTACTGGGACTGGTACAGGGCCGATGGTTTCCCTCTTGAAACCGACCCGGAGCCGAACTACGACTGCTGGGCCGGCGTTCCGGAAATGCCGGAACTTGATAGAACGAACCCGGAAGTCAGGGAATACTTGCTCAATGTGGTCCGGTACTGGATCGAAGAAACGGATGTAGACGGTTGGCGCCTGGATACGGTGCATGACCTCGAGCCCGAATTCGTCAGAGCGGTCCGTTCCGCCGCCAAGGCAGTAAAAGATGATGCCTACGTAATGGGAGAAGTAATGGGGCCAGCCGGTTCGTGGTTTAAGTCTCACTCGATCGACGGGGTAATGAATTACGAGCTATACGATCTGATCGTAGATTTTATCGCTCATGAAGAAATCAGTGCCAGAAATTTCAGAAGAGCACTCTACTCGCTTCGTCGCTCGTATCCAGATTGGGCCAATTTCGCCAATTACAATCTCTTAAGCTCCCACGACATTCCACGCCTAATGACGGTTTGCCGGAATAACGTGGAAAAATACAAGCTTGCCTATTTCTTCTTATTTACCGTCCCCGGAGCGCCCGCGATTTACTATGGCGACGAAATCGGCATGGAGGGTGGGGAGGATCCGGATTGCCGGAGAACTTATCCCTGGAATGAAGCACGATATCACGAGGAGTTGCTCGATTATTTTAAGCAACTAATAGAGATCAGGAAGGAGTTTTCAGCTTTAACAAAAGGTGACTTCCGGGGGGTCGGGGCAAACGAAAAAATCCTTGCCTACCTCAGAACCGAGGCCAGCAGCCGGCTCCTGGCAGTAATCAACGCGGGCTCCCGTTCAGGCAAAATAGAAGTTTCCCGCGAAGACATTCCCGGTTGCTCCAATCTCAAGCTACTGCTAGGAGATGCTTCCCCAAAATTGAACAAAGATAAGTTTCAGGTAAATATTCCCGGTTCTGGTTATTGCCTGCTGAAACTGCAGCAGTAAAGTCTTACCATGGTTTCGTCTCACTAAACTCATTCTACCAACTTCGGTGATAACGCAGAAATGGATAAGAAGTTTAAAAACCTGAATATTTATACCGACGGGGCCTCCCGGGGAAATCCCGGCGACGCCGCCTGGGGTTATTTAATCCTGGACGAAAACGAGCAAATGATCACCAAACAATCCGGCTATCTCGGCCGTTCCACGAACAACCAGGCAGAGTATTTCGCCGTGATTAGATCACTGCAGCGGGCGGGAGAGATAACTGATGGTACGGTAAATTTATATTCCGATAGCCAGCTACTCGTAAACCAGGTGACGGAACGCTGGAAAGTAAAGGACGCGGAGCTGGAACGACTGCACAAACGGGTAAAATCAGAAGCGGGTAAGTTCAACAGGGTGAACTTTCAGCACGTCCCAAGGGAAAACGAGCACGTCGCACGAGCTGATCAACTCTGTAACGATCGCCTGGATGAAATTCAAAAGGACTAATTCTACCCATTCAGGTTTACTTTTCACTTCGCAATTATATAATTATTTGTTGTCAGACGGGGTGAAATTTTAACTAAATCCAAAAATGAATAATCACGAGTACGATCTTGAAACCGATATAGACCGAGTTATCTATACTGAGGAGAGCATCCAGCAGAGGGTAAAACAGCTTGCAGGAGAAGTGGATGAATACCTGAGATCCGAGATCAGCAGAAAAGAGATATGGGAACGACCTCCGATTGCCGTCTGTATTCTCCGCGGGGCATCAGTCTTCATGGCCGATCTGACAAGGTACATGGACGTGCCAATAGAGTACGACTTTATGTCCGTCTCCACTTACGGTGATGCAACGGAACCCGGCGAGGTAAGGGTTATCAAGGACCTCGACCGTTCGATCAACGGAAGAATAGTAATAGTGGTCGAGGATATCGTCGATACCGGAGAGACCCTCCACCACCTGCTAAACAGCTTTCGCGCGCGGAACCCAAAGTCCGTAAAGGTAAGTGCACTGCTGGACAAAAGCTCGAGGAGAAAAAAGGACGTAGAGATTGATTTCAAAGGGTTTGAGCTCGAGGAGGACCTCTTTCTCGTCGGCTACGGGATGGACTACGCCGGGAAATATCGAAACCTGCCCTTCATTGGCACATTAAGAGAGGAGTTGACCGAACAATAAGTAATTTTTATACGCTTGGACTGGAATCATCCTGTGACGAGACCGGCGTTGGAATAGTCGAGGGAAAGGGAAAGGTTCTTGCCAATAAGATATATTCCCAGGCGGATCTACACGAAAAATACGGCGGCGTAGTTCCGGAAATCGCTTCAAGGAACCACCTAAAAAAGTTTTCACCCTTGATCGACGAAGCTCTGGAGGAAGCAGGCCTGACACCAGGAAACATTGATCTGGTTGGGGCTACTTTTGGCCCCGGCCTGGTCGGTCCTCTGCTCGTCGGTCTATCCCTTGGGAAGTCTCTATCTTACTCGCTTGGAGTACCTTTTATCGGGGTAAACCACCTCGAGGGGCACGTCTTTGCCCACTACTCCTCCGGTCAATCTTCACCGCCGTTCGTTGCGCTACTGGTTTCTGGTGGTCACACCAGCCTGGTTCTTGTCAAGAACTGGGGTGAGTACGAAGAGCTAGGGACAACTCGGGACGATGCCGCCGGGGAAGCATTTGATAAAGTCGGATACATGACCGGCCTTGGCTACCCTGCCGGCCCGAAAATCGACGAGATGAGCCGGGAAGGCGACCCGGAGAAGTTCGATTTTCCCCGCCCGATGATCGAAGCAGGGCTGGACTTCTCCTTTGCCGGGCTAAAGAGTTCGGTTGCCCGTAAAGTTGAGCAAGCGGAAGAAGACGAGTACGAACTTCCCGACCTGCTCGCTTCGTTTCAGGACGCTGTAATAGAGACGCTTATCACCAAGTCAATCAGGGCGGCCAAAGAGGTCGGTGTCGATGCAATATCCGTAATGGGTGGCGTTTCCGCAAATTCCAGGTTAAGGGAAGAGATGGAAAACGAAGCTCAGAAGGCCGGCATCTCGACATCATTTCCCCCATTTGAGTTATGCACGGATAACGGGGCAATGATTGGAGTAACTGCGGCCTACCGTTACTTGAATAATGGAGAGAGCTCTCCTCTCACTCTCGGCCCCGAACCCTCGTTGAAACTGCGTTAAACCTGGTGCACTCGGACATTTCACGTTTCTAAGCCTACGGAAATAATTCCTGGTCCGAAAGCGACTTTTTAAAAACGTGACAAAAAGCAGAAAAGCAAACCGTCGTTAACCCGTCCCGGCTCTATAACCTATAACTTCAACTCTCCTCCGACCCCACCGAGATTTCCCGGGTGACTGAGACGTCGTTCCCGTCATTATCCGTCACAGTAAGCACGACCTCGTAAGTTCCCGGCTGCTGGAACTCGTACGAAACGATTTTACCCGTCTCGTCGGTTTCTCCATCCCCCTGGAAATCCCACTCGTAACTGGTAATATCGCCGTCCGGGTCCTCCGATAGCCCACCGGAAAAGTTGACAGTATCCCCGGCTGCCGGAGATTCCGGCGAATACGCAAAATCCGCCCGGGGTGGCTGGCCGAAGACTATCTCGCGGGGTTCCTGGAAGCTTCCGACCAATATTTCCTTTTGTTCACCCCCGGCCAGTTCCAGCTCGATTACCGCGTTATCGGTCGTTACTTCGGAACGCGGTGGCAGAGTATTTTCATCCAGCTTTAATTCGTAAGTACCCGGAACAAGCCCCCGGAAATTGACTAACCCTTTTTCTCCGGAAATTTTTTCCTCTTCCACTCCCTCCCCAGTTAGAGTGACCTTTGCGCCGCCAATACCAGCCTCGCCGGTATTCCTGCTTCCATTTTGGTTTTCGTCGGAGTAGACCAGGAGTTCAATCGATCCCAGTTCCGTCAGCGGGACGGCCGTGTTGGTCGTCTCTTCCCGCTTCACTTCTACCCCCTTGGGCATAGTTTGAGTAAAACCGTAGCGGGAAGGCAGGTCCGGTATATCTAACTTGTAGTTTCCGGGTGTAAACGGGGGAAAGCGGAAGTAGCCGTCCTCTCCGGTTGCAACTTCGGTCTCTTCTATGGTAACAACCAGGTCGCTCACTCCTTCTTCGCCTTCGTCCTTTTCGCCATTTCCGTTCTTATCGACAAATACGTTTCCATCCACACGACCCTTTGTAATTAGAAATTTCAGCGGCATGTCGTAATCGTAGGTGAAGTCAAGGGAGCCGCCAAAATCGACACCACCCTGGCCAATGGCCGCATCAGCAGAAAGGGAAAACTCCAGGTTGTTTGAGGGGCTGACCGTACTATCGAGAGTTAAACTCAGGTTCTCCCCGCTTTTGGTAATAGAGAGCCCAATAAAAGGATTCCCGGTTCTTTCAAGGGTAAAAGTCGTTGAACCCGCAGTGGAAACCTGTTCATCGGTAGTCAGGTTTTCGGTCATGCTATTGGAAAAAGAGGTCGTAAAAGAGACTCCTTCGTAATCAAACCCAATTGACTGGTTCAGGTTGAAGTACTCGAAGGTCTGACCGGACAAGTTGTTTTTACGAATCTCCCGCGCTGCCCCAAGGGAAAAATTTACGTAGTCGTACCTGTAAAACACCGACCCCGAGACGCTGCTGGTACTTTCGTCCAGATCGTTGGTGTTTGCAGTATCCCTTCTGTTGGAAATCGTCAAGGAACCGGATATATCAAATGCTCTACCCTGTCTGCCCTCAGGCCAGCCTCCGGTAGCTCCCAGTAAATCCAGCCTGGCATTGGCCGACAATCGATCAGTAAGCACCGTCGATTCAGTTTGAGTGTCGTCCGGAGTTTCGTAGTAAAACGAATAACTAAGGTTCTGGCTGAAGTTTTCCCCACCAGCTGATTCGCTCAACCTGAATCCTTTGTCACCGCTACCGCTTCCGGCAAAATTCGGACCGATTAAGAACGCTTCCCCTTCAAAGGTGAGAGGCTCGAGTTCCAGTTGCGTATATCCCTCGTAAGCGTAACCGTAATCACCTTCTGAAGGAGTGTAGCCGGCTTCCAGTTCTATTTCGCCCGTCTCTTCTCCGGAATACCTGGCAACCACCGATTCAGTGAAAGCGTACTCGTCCTCGCCAACGCTGAGGTTTCCCAGGTTGGCGGACAGGTAAAGGCTCCCGTTCTCGTAAGCCAATTGTCCGCCGCTGTGCTTTAAACTTCCGGAAAGATCCAGCAAAGAGAGCCCAAAATCCCCCGCCGTTAAACTCGCGGAAAAACCCCTACCCGACATGGAGATAAAGTCACTAAAAGTGTAACCGACTCCTCCAGAACTTATGCGGTAGTTTTCTCCCCCGTAATCAAGCGCGTTCCATTCAACTTTATTATCAGTGTAGAGGTCGGAAAGGCCAAAATCGAAGTAGAGGTTACCGTTCCCAACTTCCCCGTCCCCAACCAGGTTTAAATCTCCAGTCGGGGCCTGCTCTCCCAGCCCCCTGGTAAAATTACCCTCAAGCCGCGCCGGAAGGATAGCGTAAAGCTCCCCTCCGACGGCTTGAGGGGAAGGGGGGAGGATCCGCGTATAGACCGTTGCCTCGTCGGTAATATTTTCATCCCGGGTGGAAGTAACGGTTAAGGAAACCGGATCCCGCCCGGGAACAGCATCATCCGGTACGTAGAGGTCAACGGTAACTTCCTTGCTGGCACCGGGAAAGAGGTCGAGCGTTTCCGGGGAAAACTCAGTGACCCAGTCGTGGCCGGAATCTGCTTCGATTTCGAAGGTGTCCGTTACGTTACCGGTATTTTTCACCGTAAATACGTAACTGAGATCGGAATCCCGGCTAACGGTCTTCGCGGCCGGTGCCGTAATACTAATTTCCTGTACCTCGGTCACGGTAACGGTGGCTGTTCCAGTATAGGTATTCCCGCCGTATGAGGCCTCCAGTTTCACCGGATGTTCTCCAGCCTCGGCGGTCGCGGGTACCTGAACCGTTACGAAGATCGTATCGCTTTCACCCGGGTTCAAAGTAGTCGGAGCCGGACTCCCCATCGGCGACCAGCCGTCCGGAACTGAGAGCTCGAGATCTATATCCTGCTCCGAGCCCGAATTGTTCGTAATAGAGTAAGTAAGACTGACGAATTCATTAGGAGGTACTTCTCTTTCCGGGGTCACAGCCGTCACGTCCAGCTGTCCGTGCGCGGCGAAGTTAACGGCTAGCAACGCCGCTACCATAACGAAAAGGAGCGTTAAAACGTCCCCCGTACCTCTACTATCGACCATTTTACCAGCCCCGGGGGTCCTACCCCCTTAAAAAACTACTCTATTTGTTCTCTCCTATCCGTTGCATCAGCTTTACTGCGTCGTCAAAATTCACGACTCCGTCCTCGTTGAAGTCAAATACGTCGAACATCGGTGCACTTATTCCCTCCGACCCTTGACTCAGGTTGACGGCGAGGACAAAGACATCCTTCTTCGTTAGTTCACCATCTCCGTCGACGTCCTCGTATAGCCCATCCCCGTTCAAATCCTGAGGTGGTTTATTCGTCCCGAGAATGGCCGGCTGGTACACTTTGATATCCTGCAATTCGGCGGTTCTGACCACTTCTCTTCCTTCGTCCGTCCGGATATATGCCCTCACCCTCAGACTGGCCCACCCCACCCTTAGAGCCTTGAGGTTTAATTCCGCCAGCTTTAATTCGGAAGTATCGGGTCCAATTTCGCCGTCGAAGTCCCCAACACGGAAGTGGGTGGAATCCTTGGAGTGATCGACCACCTCGTAGTAAAGAGGTTTTTTTCGGTTAACGCCATCAACCGTAACGCCCTCGCTGATTACCGTCGTCTCCGCCAGCCGAAAACCTTCCGGGAGAGAAGAGATATTCAGGGCTACCTTTCCCTTTCCTCCAAGTCGGAGTTTTATTCCATCCAGGTTTAGTTCATAATTTCTACCTGTGTCAGCTGGCTTTTCTTCGGGTTCCTCCCCCTCCTGGTCCGTTTTCCCTTTTTCCTGTTCCTGAGGTTCTTCCTTTGCCGGCTTGCTTTCCTCTTTGGTTGCTTCGCTTTCTTCAGATGAGGTCTGTTCTTTCTCTTCAGCTCCTTCTTCAGCCCCTCCAGACTCTTTTTTCTGTGCGGGAGCCGAAACAGTCACCGTCGATGGACTTACCTTCGGCTCTATTACGTTTCCGTCCTCGTCGGTGTACTTTATTCCCTCCAGGCCTATCTCCGTCTCTCCCTCCTGGACCGCCTCCACCTTGAAGCTGACCAGCTGGACGTTCGTATCTCCGGGGTCGATGTTTTTTCCGAGGTCGACCAGCTTGAACTTGATCTCCTTGTTGGATTGAGAATCTATCTGTAAGAACTGTTCGGAGACAGCCTCCGGAGCTATCTCCCGTAGCTGGAGAACGTCCGGATTGTTCGAAACTATTGTGGCATCCAGACGCCCCAGACCGTCGATGGCTTCGGTCAACCTCAGGTAAAGGGTAGCAGTATCGCCGCTGGTGAGACTTAGGTCCTCAATATCGAGCCCGGTCCCCTGTGCAAGCGCTTCACCCGGGAGTAGCGAAATGCTAGCAGCCAGAAAAAGGATAAATAATAAGATAGTTTTCGACGTCTTCTTCCCATAAACTAACTTGTTCCTGAGCGTGCGCCCCATGAATGTTGCACCTCCTGGATCCTGCAATTCTCGGTCAACGTTAGGATAATCCAGATCTAATAATTATAAAGGACCCAGGTCATGGGGATTTATAACAATGAGAGTAAACTAAGGTGAGAAATAAGAAGTGGAATATAGCTGCAGGTTAGAGGGAGAGAGGATGATTGTACAGGGGAGCGAAGACACTCGTCACCAAACTTATCACCCCTGCTGCGCCAGCCGCATTAATTCGTTTGCATCCTGCATATTGACGGACCCATCAAGGTTGAAGTCGAAGGCGCGGGCATTTTCCGTCACGGCAGGGGAATCGTAGTTGAAGCTAAAGACCAGAGCGTCGATCCTTTCCAGTTTTCCGTTCCCGTCGATGTCTTCGTAACGACCATCGTCATTTAGGTCCTGAGGCGGCGAAGGAGAGGAACCGATCGGTCGTAAGTCAAGCGGTTTAACCTCAAAGGACAGGGACTTCCCTATCCGGTTTTCCGCTCCGTAATCAAGTATTGCCACGGCATTGTACTCCCCCGGGGGTAGCTTCGTTACTTCTTCCCCTTCAACAGTCAACCTTCTCCTGTAACCGGGTAACAGGGGAAAAGAATCTATATTGATCGTGTCAACGACCTCTCCGGTCTCGTCCCGCAGGCGGAGCTCTCCGGTAAACTCCAGCTGGACGTTGCCCTCGTTTTTTAACCCCAGGTTGAATTTGGGGATCGCAGTCGTAACGGCAGAAAAATCCGTCACGTAAGCTTCTCTAGTGCCCGTCGCTGGAATGTTTTCGTAAACTTTAACCGCAAACCGCTTAATCGCAACTATCTGGGTTCCGCCGCCCTCGACGTTGGCCGGTTCGGACCGGACGTAAATGGCAGCCCAGTGAGTCCCCTTGACCCGCTGAGGCACCGATACGTCGAACTGAACCTCCCGCTCCTCGTCCGGGTTGAGGGAGAACTCCACAGGCTCCACCTGGATCCAGTCGGCAGCCGATCGGTTGACGTACTCAATCGGTATACCGGAGCTATCGACGTTGGTCAGGTTGGTATTGACCGGAAACTCCTCCGACAGGTTTACCCCGCGCACGTCCTGGTTCGCCACTATCCTGACCGTAACCTTCAGCTTTACCTCGTTTCCGTCCTGTACCGGCTCGATACTTCTGCTCACCGTAACCGGAGCTTCCTCGTTTCCGTTCGTTTCGGAATTTACCTGACCGGCTTCAATGTTATAACCGGTATCTCCGTATACGGTCAGTTCGGTATCGGGGTTTGTCAGGGTCAGAGTGCCATCAATGGTAAAATCTCCGGTAACATCGCCTGGAACCGAGGCCTCGTAGGTGATTGACAGCTCCTCTCCCTCCGAGAGGCTCCGTCGTGTTGCCTGCCA
>Ga0207714_1000219_pt1 | contig 38753 bp, 18 predicted proteins | sample PonA232FremontCA_2_FD_187270 | JGI IMG/M metagenome (GOLD analysis project Ga0207714, IMG submission 187270) | Marine sediment microbial community from Fremont, CA, USA - Pond A23 Sediment 2 (SPAdes) | ecosystem: Environmental > Aquatic > Marine > Unclassified | place: USA: Fremont, California...
CCCCATCGTTCTCACATGCCGTGAAGGTGGTGTCATAACTGATGTAAGGGATAACCCGGATTGCGAGGGTATCATAGCTTGAATTCTTTTCATATATAATGGAATCAATCCCGACACCTGCGAGTGAAGGATTATAATCTGCGGTATTATTATTGAAATTTAATACGCCTGTTCCAGATATAAAGGTTCCACTTGCAGCTCCTGTATTTATTTTATCTTGATATACAGTATCCTTAATCACAAAAGTTGAATCAGCATCATGGGGAGGATCTATGGTCAAATTTTGTCCCCATAAAGAGAAATGAATTAATATAAACCATCCAGTCAGCAGCAGTATCTTAGGAAGTAAGCGCAATCGAAATGTCCGAAGGTAGATGTTCTTCATATCAACACGAAAAACCGGTTTTTAATCAATGCTATACCTGCATACGAGGGTCCCTTTATTTTGGTTATAATACAGCAAGGTGAGGTATCTCATCTCCCAAATGCCGGTGTATACAGAATGTATACAACCATTCTTTTCCTTTGACCTATAAAGACGATGCTTCAGCCCTTACCGGCTTCCCATAACCCGCATGCCGAGGTGTTCCATATTGTGACACTTTTTGACGAACCCTGCTTTTTAAAAGGTAAATCATCCATAAAAATTGATAAAAAAAGTTTTCCACAATCCAACCCTGAATGGAAAGCGTTGGAAAAACCCGTAATAGAGGGTATTGCAGAAAGTAAGCACCGGTATATTCTTCGCCTGAGCGGCTTAACTTGTTGAAAACTCCAACCAGGTTTTACCGCAGCAGGGTTACATTGCCCATTTTTTCAAAAGCAGCCCCGTTGCTGAACCTGCCCTCAGCCTTGTAAATATAGACATCCTGGGGCATGAGCTCGCCATTGTAATAGCCATCCCAGCCGATGCGGAAATCTTCGCTGATGAACAGCCGCTCGCCCCATTTGTTGAAGATCTCCAACTTGTATTCATCGATGCCCTCGCCCACCGGATGGAAAATGTCGTTGCTCATATCCTGGGGATCCCAGTATCCTTCACTGGGTCCGCTCGGGCTTGGGGTGAAGGCATCGGGAAATTCAATGAAGCCTTTACCCTGGACGCTCACCACATCCACTTTGCGCAGGGAATCGGCACAAACATGGTCGTTGTAACGGGTGCTGCCTGTAAGAACCACGTCATAGGTGCCGCGTTTTTCATACGCATGCTGGGGGTTCTTCTTCTCAGAGGTGGCGCCGTCGCCAAAATTCCACTTATAATTTTCGGCATAATCGGTGAAGTTGTAGCAATGCATCACCTGGTCGGGCAGCATCACTACTTTAGGCTCCACTTCGAAATCCACTTCAGGAACTTTGTAAACCACCACGGTATCGGTAGCCATATCGCTGCCACCCGCCCCTATCGCCTCCATCGAGACATAGTAGGTACCGGCCGAATCGTAGACATGGGTGGGATAGCGGCCCTCTGCGGTTGAACCGTCGCCGAATTCCCAGTGGTACTGATAGGTTTCGCCGGTTTGTCCGGCAAACGGAGAAGCCCCGCCGCTAAAACTCACGTTATGGGGTTCACAACCATCGGCATCATCCATCGTGAAGCGGGCAAACGTCTCGGGGGGCAAGACCTGGACTTCTTTTGCAGTGGTATCCATACAGGGAGAAGTAGTGCTGTGCACCGATAATTCAATGGTATAGTGCCCCCATTTTTCATAATCATGATGATCAGGTTCATCCGCCTGTAAGGTGGTCAGGCTGCTGCCATCGCCAAAATCCCATTGATACTTCCAGGCCCCGGCATTGGAGAGGTTTGAAACAGACACCCTGTTCCCGGGCCATTGCTGAAGTTCAGGCGTGGCATTGAAACGGGCATTGGGCCGGGCATAGACCTCAACGCTCCTGACCGCGGTATCCCGGCAGTTATAAACGGAACCGGCTATCAACTCAACCGAATAAGCGGTATCGGAACTTCCGGGGTTGACAAACCGGTGAACCGGGTCTTCCTGGGTCGAACCTCCCCCATCGCCGAAATCCCAGCTATACTGACCGGCATGTTGGGATTGACCGGTGAAGCTCACCGCATGGGGGTGGCAACCGGCCGGATCATCCATGGCAAAATCGGCCATCACCTCGGGATAAACGCTTACATCCTGGCGGGAGCTGTCGGCGCATCCCCGGTTGCTTTCCACATAAAGCTCCAGCTGGTAGTGCTTCACCGAACCCGTGGTGTTACCCCCATACGAATAATCGGCAACCACCGGGTCGGTGCTGTTGGTATTGCCATCGCCAAAACGCCATTCAAAGGCACTGTGCCCGGTGGAAGTATTCTCCATGGATACTTCCAGTGGCGGACAGGAAGCGGTGGTATCCAAATCGAACCGGGCCCGGGGCTGATGGTAAACCGCAACCTGCCTGCTGGTATCGTGGCGGCAGTTGTGGGGTGAGACCACTTCCAGGTTGACGGTATAAGAAGTATCCTGGCGGGGATCATAATTGTAAAAGGTATGGCCGGGATTGGGCAGGGATGAGGTAGCCCCGTCGCCAAATTCCCAGTGGTAGGTCAAACCGGTGGTATCGGGGGTGCCCCTGTAACTGGAATGATTGGCAAAGGTAACGGCAGCGGGGTGGCAGGCTGCCGTATCCAGGGGCACAAAATCGGCCTGTACATCGGGATAAACATAGATGCGGCGTTCCATGGTATCGCGGCAGCCCTGAGGATTCGCCACGACTTGCCGGATATCAACGGTATCAGGGCTGGTTCCCCGGTTATAAAAGACACGGGTAAAGGCTGTGTCGTGCAGGGTGCTGTCGATGAGCCCATCGCTTTGAAAATCCCAGTATATACTGTCAACCCCGCCCTCGGATGTATTATGCAACTGTACCTGGAAGGGGGAGCAGCCCTGGTTCTCTTCCACCTTAAAATCGGCCCGGATATAGGGGGCCACATTGACCCGAGAGGCAGCTGTATCGCGGCATCCATGGGGCGAGCTCACCATCAGCTCTACGCGATAGGTCGTTGGTGTGTCATTCAGGTGATTATAGAGGTGATCGGGGGCATAACGCTCGGAAGAAGCACCATCTCCAAAAGACCAGTCATAAAGCAGGCCTGTCGTATCGCCGGGGGACATGCCGGTGTAGGAGGAGTGATTGTTGAAGCTGACCGCCAGCGGGTTGCATCCGGAAATGGCACCGGGCGTATAACCGGCCGTTACCGGGGGAAATACATAGGCCCGCCGGCGGGCTGTGTCATAGCAATACCCATTGCTCACGCGAAGGACGATGTCAATGGTATCGACCTGGTTGGTGGCTGTATCATAGAGCAGGGTTGGCGGGGGCGCCACATTGGCCCCATAGGTGGTGTCCCGGTGGTCCAGGCCACTGGTGCCCGTAAAATGCCAGAAAGCCGTATCCACATCTCCCCGGGAAGTGTGCTCAATATCCAGTTCAAAGGGCGAGCATCCCTGTACCGTATCCATCGTAAAACCGGCCTCCAGGTAAGAGCGCACGGTAATATCCTTGCGGGCAGTATCCCGGCAAAGGGCCGGTGAAGTGGTTACCAGCTCCACCTGGTAAGTGGTATCCGTGCCCCGGTTATTGATATAAGTATGGCGCACCGTGGTATCGGAAGCCGAAGAAGCCCCGTCGCCCAGGTCCCATTCATATCCGCCGGGATCGGTGTGCCCGGAGGAAGTATCGGAGAAAAGCACTTCCAGAGGATGACAGCCCAAATCGCGGTCCTGGTCAAAGCCCGCCCGGATCTCCGGGTGAACCCGAACCTGCCTTTCATATTCATCCGAACAAATGGTCGAATCATTCTGGGCCACCAGCCGCATGGTGTAGACCGAATCGCTGGAAGTGGTGTTGTCGAATGTATGGACAATATTGGTGTCTGAGTTGGAGGTATAATCAAAATTCCGGTCATTCTGCCAGTCCCATTTATAGACATTGGCCCCGGTGGTCTTGTTGTTGATCTCCACATCAAAAGGGGCACAGCCAATGCCTGAGCTGATTTCAAAGAAAGCCTCCACATTCTCATAAATCTCAATGAACACGGTCAGGGTATCGGTGCCAAAGCAGGGGTTGTCGATGATGGCATCATACTTATAGAGGCCCGGTGGCAGGCCGATGGCTTTGGGTTCGGCAATGGTCGGGTCATCCAGGTAACCCGAAGCCGGCTGCCACTGGTAGCTGATGCCCCCGGAAGCCCTCAGCTGAATGGTATCGCCAAAGCATCCGCTGATGAACTGACTGCCGGTGGAAACAATCACCACATCGGCCACGGCATCGATGTAATCGGAAAAATAGCCGTACATGCACCCGCCCCCGGTTTGCCGGCCATTGATCATCCCCAGGTGAAAAACAGCCGAATCGTTGTAGACCCGGGTCACCGTCTGAGGAGTGATTTCGGCATCGGTGAACAGGTTGTCATCGCCCTGATCCAGCACATACCAGTCGGTACCCGGCACCGGGGTAAAATTGCCGGGATTCAGATCATAGGTGGTATTGCCATTGTCAGTGACCACATGAAAATTATCAATGCCCTCCTTTTTGGTCATCAGGTTCAGGTAAAAGCGATCGCCGTTGCTTCCCCGCTTTGAGCGCACAAAACTCACATCCATCGAACCGGTGCATCCGTCAATCGTAGGCAGAACAGCCCCGCCCAACTCATCCCCGAAACCGGAGACATGAAACACGTAAACAGGCTTATCGGCATTGACATGGGTGTAGGCCTCGCCAGGTGGGATCTCATAGACCTCCTGATCACCGGCATCGATGGGCCCACCAAAAGCCACCGATCCATCCAGTTCAACGGTGGTATTGTTCTCAGTGGCCAGTACATAAAGGCGTTCTCCTCCATGGTCGTCATCCACCCGCCCGCGCATCACCAGGTATTCATGGCCAATCACCTGCTCTCCTTCAATGTTGCTGATGGGCACCAACTGATCGCCGATAAAGTCATAGGCCCCTTCTTTCCGGTTGGAATCATCGCCGGTGGTAACAGCAATGGGCTTATCGGAAGTAACATGAGCACCACGCAGCCTGTAGTCGGCATCCACACTAATGACCCCTGGATTGGAAGGTTTGCGGCGGGGGGTGATCTTGTAGGTCTCGCCCCGGTCCAGGGTGATGCTGTGATCGGTATTGGCCGTATAATTGCCGCCGGTGCTTTGGGCCACCGGATAAGGCGAGTTAAAGGTGATGGTGGTATTGTTCTCCGTGGCCACCATGACAATGGAACTAAAGGCCCCGTTTGAAACATTCCAGTCTTCATTGTTCCAGCGGGTCTGAAAAGGCACATAAAACTCCCGGCCCAGGGCATTCTTCCCTTTAAGTGAGAAAATATCGGGGTTGTTATTGCCACTGACCATCACAGTGGTGTCGGTGGGATCGACCCGGGCTATTTCATAATAGGCCTTGATCTGGGGCGGCATATCACCCGAGGGGCTGCGCGATTGAATCAGAAACGAAGAATTTTCCCGGATGTCCCAAAAAGGACTGGTCAGCTCATTCTGCACATAAGAAGGCGGCAACACCACACTTTCCGTTTGCCCGGCAGGAACCAACCCCTCAAACACCACATCGCCAGAGGCCGGCCGTGTGATCGTTACCCGGGCATCCCGGTCACGGGTTGTCAGGCGAATGACCCCGCCGGTTTCCGTTACATGGTGGGGCGTGGCATACGGCACGGCAAACCAGAACGTGGAATCGGTCTGGGCGATGGATTCACCAAGACTCAACAAAAATAAAAGACCAGCCAGTATGAACTTTTTCCTTATCATCTTTCACTCGATCAGAATATGTAATTGGCATAAAGACCTATCAAGGTTTATTGATCGGCATCATATTGAACAATCTATTCTCATCGGAACGCTTTTATGCAACCCGCACTGCTCCATTTATGTACTTGTTGCCCAGATGCTCGAATGCTTTTTTACGGTCAAGCCCCTTCAGGTTCGTTCGACCAGGCGGAGAAAAGGCTCGGCCACCTGTCTGTTCACAAAAGCGCAAGCGGCTTTCGTGTAAGCACAGGAAACTTTTATCAAAAACATACGTAAATGAAGCCCAAAGGTTCCCGTGATCATTATCCGGTATGAACCCTGATGAAAACTTCAAACAATGACATCCGGCAACTCATCCTACATCAAGGGTTTATTGCTCATTTTAATTGCGGTACTGGTGCTGCCTTTCCAAAACACCCATGCCCAAGGGGTTGATACCGTATTGTATGAAAATTTTGAATCGGCAGCCCTGCCTGAGGGCTGGAACAACCAGCATGAAACCGGCACCCGCAACTGGCAATATCAGGACGGGGGGTTCACCAAGACACCGGAAATCGAAGGCAGCGGGCATCCGCCTTATGCTTATGAAGGCACCACCAATGCCCTTTTGCATTATGAAAGCCTCAACGGGATCAGCACCAGGCTGGTCACCCCCCCGATGGATCTGACCTACAAAGTGAAGCCTGAACTCACCTTCTGGCATGCCCAGGATGAGCGATACACCTATGATGCTTTCCGAAACGACGAACTCCGGGTGTATTACAAGTCGGCCCAAACAGCCTCCTGGCAAAAACTGGCCGAATACACGGCAGTTGTAGAAGAATGGCAGAAAAGAAGCATCCAGCTACCCGACAGTTCCCTGTCCGGCAACTACTATATTGCTTTTGAAGGAAAAACCAACAATGGCTTTGGCGTATGCATTGATCAGGTGATGGTCAGAGAAAGTGAGATCCAGTCCAAATATGTGGAGGGGATCAATTACCAACAAGCCTCCACTGATTTTGTAGCCACCCGGTCCGAGAACAATCCCATTGTCCGAATGGACATCAACATTGAAGGCAACGAGGGCACCATCCGGCTGGATTCCCTGGCCGTAACTTCCATGAACACCAGCGATGGTGATTTAAAGGCAAATGGGGTCAAGCTGTTTGCGGCCGGGGACACCCTTTTCAGCAAAAGCCGGCAAATAGCTGAAGGGAGGGATTTTATTGAGGGAAAGGCGGTTTTTGATCAGATTGACTATGAAATACCCCGGGGCCTCTCCTCAGTGTGGGTCACCTACGATGTAAAAGCCGACAGCTCGCATCAGACCCAGGGCCATGTACTGGATGCCAAAATCGCGGCCCATGACATGGTGATCAACCATGAACATTACCCCCTGGTTTTCAAGTCTCCGCATGGTTCCCGCAAGATCTATGAATCGGTGGTGTATGAAAATTTTGAAACCCCTTCCGATTGGATTTTCACGGGGGAGTTTGAAGTGGCACCGCCGCATGATCCGCCGCTGGGCGGCACCTTTGGCAATCCTGACCCGGCCAGGGCCTATGAGGGAAGCCGGATGGCGGGGACCGACATCACCGGGCAGGGCAGCACGCCGGGGGATTATGAGAACAACCTGGGGTCTGACGCCTACCAGGCGGTTACCCCCATGCTCGATTTATTTTACTACAAGGACATAGAACTCTATTTTTATCGGTGGCTGAATGTGGACGGGCTCGACACGGTATCGATCGACATCAGCCAGGACAACGGGCAAACATGGCAGCAGGTTTGGAAAAACAGCGGGGCCATTGTGATGGATCGCTGGGAGCGGGATCATTTTGATCTGCGCGATGATGTCAACCGCACCGACAGTGTAAGGTTGCGCTTCAGTTTGGGGGGCAGCGATGACAGCTGGCCTTTCTCGGGATGGAACCTGGACAACATTGTGATCACCGGCGACTATGTGGGCCAGGATGTGGGCATTTCCCAATGGCTTGCCCCTTCACACGGCTGCGGCCATCGTGCCGAGGAAGCGGTTCGGGTGGTGGTGAAAAATTACGGGGGCGATCCCACCCGCGACACCATCCCGCTGGCCTGCAACTTCAACGGGGGGGCACAGGTGATCCGCGACACCATCTTTGAAAGCATTCCCGTTGGCGGGCAGCTCACCCATACGTTCGACCAAACACTGGATCTGACCAATCCGGGCTGGTACAGGGAAGTATGGGTCCAGACGGAACTGCCCCAGGACGAGGCCACCGATAACAACCGGCTCAACCACCCCCTGTTCATTGCCCCCACTTATCAACCTCCCTACAGCGAAGATTTTGAACAAAACCATGGTTACTGGCGAACCAACCCGGACAGCTCCATCTTTGAATGGGGCCGACCCGATGGTGAAGTCCTCGATTCGGCCGCTTCCGGCAGCAAGATATGGGCCACCAACCTTTCCGGGCCCTACCGGATCAATGACTCTTCTTTCATCAAGAGCCCGTGCTTCAACTTTTCCGAGACAGATCACCCGGTCTTTGAAATAAAGATCAAAGGCGAAGTGGAAAAAGGAAAGGACGGGCTGGCCCTTTACTATTCCCTGGATGAGGGTACCACCTGGAAGCTGGCCTCCGGCCGGGGCAACTATCCCTGGAACGGCTACACCAGTAATCATATTGAGGGGTTGAACGGACCCGGATGGGATACCACCACCAACAGCTGGATGAAAGCCAAAATGATGCTCCCCCGCGAAACGGCGGGACAGGCAAACGTCCGGTTTGCCCTGGTCTTTGCCACCGATCCCTACAACCCCTTTGAAGGCTATGGCATCGACGACATCAAAATATACGAGGCACCTTCCGATGTGGGGGTCTCCTCGATGGCTTACCCTAAAACCTCCTGCGAATTAAGCCCCCGGATACAACCTAAAGTTTATGTCCGCAATGATGGCCCCGATACCCTTTCTCCGGGAGAAGAGATCCCATTGGGGATGCATTTTAATGACAGGTCCCATCTGTTGGACACCCTGACCCTCCAATCCAATCTGGCCCCCGGCGATTCAACCCCATTCACCTTCAGCCGGGCCCTCGACATGTCCTATGGTGGTCAATACCCTTTTCAGGTTTACACTTCCCGGGAAGATAACCCTTATTTCTATGGCCCGCACAGCAACGACACCCTCACCGACACCATTGCGGTGATGGGCATGCCCCGCTACGACATGGGCCGGGTTGTAGGTACGCCTTCGCCGGTCGACACCACTCTGGACGCCGGAGCCGGTTATGCCTCCTACACCTGGAACACCGGCGCAAATACCCGCAGGATTGATGTAAACAGCACGGGCTGGTACCGGGTTACCGTTGAAAACGACACCGGGTGTACGGCCACTGATTCGGTAAAGGTGGTCGATTCCGATATCAATACCGGCATCACCCAAATCATCACCCCGGTGGAAGATGCCTGTCAACATGATCAGCCTTTGGCCATTGAGGCAGAGATCAGCAACATGGGCCTAAGCCCGCTCGCGGCAGGAGATACCCTCCCCCTGGGCTATCAAATCAATGACCAGGCCCCGGTATACGATTCGCTCCTATTAAACGATGAATGGCCGGAGACCGGCTCCGACAGCACCCTGAACCATACCTTTGATCAAAAGATCGATCTGAGCCGGGCGGATGCCTACCGGCTGAAATTTTTCACCAATTACCCCAGTGATTATAACCGGGGCAACGACACGGCCCAGATCCTGGTAAATACCTGGGGCACCCCCGACACTGAACTTCAGTACGACACCCTGATCACCACCCGGGCCGACACCCTCACGCTGGATGCAGGTGCCGGCTTCGAGACCTATACCTGGCAGGATGGCACCGGAGGACAAACCTTCAGCGTTCAACATAACCGCAGTCAGTGGTACAAAGTCACGGTAACCGACGGGCACGGTTGCGGGGAGGATTCAGACTCCACCCACATCATCGCACGCGATGTGGGCGTCGATTCGCTGGTTTATCCCAACAGCAGCTGCAGCTTCACGGATTCCGAACAAGCGAGGGTTCAGATCACCAATTACAGCGCCGACAGCCTGCTGGCCGGGGCCCTGATACCGGTGCGCCTGCGAGTGGATGGGACCCGCCACCGCGACACCCTTTCACTGTCCAATCCCCTGATGCCGGACAGTTCCACGGCATTCACCCTCAACCCGGCTGTGGATCTTTCCGCCGAAGGCCCCCACCCCATCATGATAACCACAGCAAAGGAGCCGGATGCCAACCCCGAAAACGACAGCCTGAGGCGAACCATCCACACCTGGGGGCATCCCGATGTGGAGCTGACCCGCGATGTCATCCACACCACCCTGGCCGATACAATCACCCTGGATGCCGGTGAAGGTTTTGAAAGCTACCTTTGGCAGGACGGATCCACCAGCCAGACTTACCAGGTTTCCCGGAATGAATCAGCCGCCTATTCCGTGCAGGTCACCGGCAACCACGGTTGTGGGAACGACAGCGATACCGTACACATCTATACCTACAATTTTGGAGTCACCGAATTGATGGCCCCAGTCAGCGATTGCCGGTTAAGTTCCTCCGAAAACCTGAAGGTGCAGGTAAAAAACTTCAGCTATGACACCCTTGCCGCTGGTAGCCCGATACCCCTGGGATATCAAATGGAGGACGGCACGAGGCATCTGGATACCGCCCAACTTGAGGACCAAGTGCTGCCAGGCCAAAGCTTCACCCATATTTTTACAGATCCGCTCGACATGAGCAGCTTTAAGACCTTCCGTTTTAAACTTTTTACCGACCATCGCCACGATGTTGACCGAAGCAATGATACCTTGCTGGATGCAGTCAAAGCCTATGGGTATCCCAAATTCAGCCTCAATTACGACACCCTTTATACCACCCGGGCCGATACCGTACAACTGCGGCCCAACATAGAAGAAAACGCCTACCTTTGGCAGGATGGCTCCACCAACCCGGCTTTTGATGTCACCCGCAAGACCAGCCGCAACTACCACCTGACGATCACCGACCTCCATGGATGCAGCTACGTTGACACCGCCCGGATCATGACCTATGACCTGAAGGCTGACTCCATTCTTAATCCTTCGACTGCATGTCAATTAAGTGAAAACGAGCCCCTGAAGCTTCGCATCCGCAACAAGGGGGCCGACACCCTACAGGAGGGACGGAAAATACGGCTGGGCTATCACCTCAACGATCAACCCCAGGTTGAGGAAAAAAACACCCTTAACCACAAACTCTATCCGGATTCTTCGTTTGTTTTCACTTTCAGCGATCCTGTTGATCTGAGCCAGCCTGGAATCAACCATGCCTTTTCTGCATATGTGGCCATGGCAGATGATGCGAATAAGGCGAATGACACCCTTCAGCAAACCATCACCCATTACAGCGCTCCGCAGATCGACCTGGGGCCCGACACCCTCTATACCACGCGTCCCGACACTTTGACCCTGAGGGTGGATAGCGGTTATGCCCACTACCAATGGCAGGACGGGTCGACAGGACCAACCTATGAGGTGACCTCCCGGGAAGCGGCCCGGTATTACGTTGAGGTGACCAACTTAAAAGGCTGCCAAACAGCCGATACAGCACAAATCAGCCTGACGATTCCCGACATCAGCATTTCCCGGATCCTGAGCCCGGGCAATATCTGCAGGCAGGATCAGCCTGCCCCGGTTCAAATCAGCCTTAAAAACAACGGCAATACCAATATTTCAAGGGACCAAACCCTGGCGGTTTCCTTCCGCATTGACAACCACCATAAGCAACACGATACCCTCATCCTCAAACAGGATCTGTTGCCCCACGATAGCCTGCTGTTCGAATTCTCCGATTCGGCCCAACTCGAACAACAAACCGACACCTACAAACTGCAACTTTCTGCCCGCATGAAAGGTGATGCAAGGCCCTCTAATAATAGAACCACCCAGACTTTTCAAATATACCCCGTCCCGGAACTCGACCTGGGCGATACCATCTACACCCAGCTGCCCTATGAGATCGACCCTGGCAATTACTATGCCTACCAATGGCAGGATGGCAGTACCTCAGAAACCTACATGGCCGAACATCCCGGAAAGTACAGATTAACCGTCTTTAACCAATATGGATGCCCTGCCCGGGATGAAATCATGATCTTTAAACCTACCTCCTACCACAGGCCTCCTCCAAAAACATACTCCGCCAAAATTTATCCCAATCCGGCCCGGAACCATATGATCCTTGAAGTGAACGCCTCTGAAAGACAAACCTTTCACATAAAACTCATTGCAAACCAAGGATACCCGGTGAAAACCATCAAGAAAAAAATGAAGAATGAACAAATAAACCTGAATACCAGCTACCTTCCTCCAGGAGTATACCACCTGCTCATCAAAACACGAAGAGGTAGCCAAACAATGAAGATCATTCTGAAATAAAAGCATTGTAACAAAAAGCTATTATAATATCAATACTGAAAAAACATATTCCTGCAATTTTTTGTAAATTGGTATAAGACATATGAATTGTTACACCATTCCTCTTCTTTCGGTTGCCGGGTAATAATCCAAGCCATCACGATAAACAACATGATGGAGTTGACGATGATGTAACTTCTGCAATGGGATAAGCAAAGTAATCACGATATACAACCGGTTTTTTCCGGTTGGCACAATCGTAAGCAAGGGAACCGGCCAGACAGACATTCCGTAGAAACATCTAAGCATAAACAGTGTGTATCTGCCGGCATACGCCATTTTCCGTATTTATACTGACAGGCAAAGGTTCATTGTTTATTAGATTTGTGTATGGATTTGAAAAAATATTGAATTTGTGAATTTCACATGATCCTTAAGCGCGATGCACATATTTATCTCCTGAAGAACCCCGATGTTGATCAAACCCGTTTAAAGAAAAAGGCAGAAGAGAAAGGTTACATTGTGAAAGAGGTTGAAGACGAGGGCGAGTTTCTTGACATGCTGGAGCAAACAGAGCCCGGGGGCGATGCGGGGGCGGAATCTTCCTATCTTTTAGCCCATAATCTTCCTGAGGGCAGCGATAAAACATGTTTTAAGCGGTTTCAACATCAGGTGCAATGGCTTGCAGAAACCGTAAACGAAATGAACATAGGCCTGATCATAAGCAATGGGATCTATCCTGTAATGATCAACCCCGCGGCTGCCAAAATGGTTCAAATGCATCCGGCTTCCATACAGCTGCATCCCCTTTCGGAAAAGATCCAGGAAGATCAGAGAAAGCCCTTTCTGGATAACATCAAACAGCTTTCGCAGCGGAAAATCCACCATTACGCGGAAGACATTCAAATATATACCCCGGAATCAAGCTGGAAAGATATGCGCTTATTCGGGCGGCCTCTGGATTTGGATCATCTGCCGCTGGTGGCAGAGTATCTTATTGAAAAGCAGAATGGCCAAAACAAGTCGCCATCAGTAGATGACAACATACTGGTAGGTGAAATCCACCATACACTTTCCGGTCTGTCAGGAATACTGAATATACGAGAGAAACAAAGAGGCAAACAAACCCAAACCTCCAACAAAGCAAGGAGAAGACCGGGTTATAACCTCACCCAGAGGGAGATGCAAATTCTGCAATTCATTTATGAAGGCTATACCAGTGAAAAGATCGCTAAAAAGCTCTACATCAGCAAGCGGACGGTAGAATCGCACCGGGCCAATATCCTGAATAAAACCAGCACCAAAAACACCGCCGACCTGATCCGGTATGCGGTTCACCACAAAATGCTCTAAATCTCGAACCGTTCCTACCGGGGGTTCAGAATAAATGGATCACCTGCTGATATTTATCCCCTAAAGGCCAAATCACTTTCAGAAGATGCACCGATTATTTTCGGTTGATTTCACCCAACAGGGCCCTGCAGCTGATTTATTCCTGTTTTGAAGGTCACTGCCAGCAATGTTGATTAAAAGATTGCTTCACCCTTTACTTTTTATTTTGAATGAACTAACTTGAGGCTCGGTTTCCCATCTTTAAAAAGCTCCTTTATGGCTGTAGAGGCCTCTATTGTCCCTCATTTGCGGTTCAGGATCGGGGATATTCAGTTTGCCATTCCCCTGCGCCAGGTATGGATGATTCTGGAAGGGCAAAAGGTAGAGGAAATGGAGGAACAGCCAGGTTTTTTAGCCGGAGTGGTCCCTTTCTACAGTGGATATGCCCCCGTTTTAGATCCGATCAGTACCCTTCCCGTACCCCCTGTCAGCATCAATCCCCATAACACCTGTGTGTTAATCCTTCAGCAGCAGAAAAATGCTTCCCCAAAACCAGGTCAAAAACAATTCATTGGATTGCCGGTGGAACAAATCCTCGGGTTTCATCAAATTTCGGCAGAACAAATATCGCATGCGCCCCAATCCAGGTTTTCCCATCAAAAGGAAGCCCCCATCACCATTACCCAGATGCAGCATCAAACGGTTCACATCGTTGATTCGGAAAAACTGCCCGACACCAGCCAAATCAACCCGGCCTCCCATCACTGAGCAAAACATTGGGCAATACAGTGGCTTGCCATTATGGCCACCGGCCTTAAAATCATTTTTGGGCTTCCAGGGGCCTTTTAATCTGAAACCGGGTGAAGATGCAAGACTTTACGATGAAGTTGGCCAGAAGGGGTTATAATGCGAATGAAGTAGAGGCCCTGGGATAATTCACCGGAATGAAAGTGAAAGGATATATGGTGCTTTCCGGCCGGCAGGGATTGTTTTTCGGTGGACTTGACCAGTTTACCCTGCGAATCATGGATTTGGACGGACACTTTCCGGCTGGGGGCAGAAAGGTTCAGCTCCAGGTTCAACACCTGGTAAAAAGGGTTGGGATAGCAGCGGGCTTGTATATTGGGGACGGGATCGTTTAATCCCTGGAGCTGGTCCACTTTCACCTTAACCGGTACGATCATTTCACTGTTCATATTGGGCAGAGAAAGGATAATGCTGGCTGAAAGGGTGGTATCAACATTTCCGCTGGATATGAAATAATTCAAGGTATCGCTTTTGGCGGGGGAGATGGTTTGGGAGAGGGCGGCGGGTTTGATCCAGGGATGCTGTGCCGAATCCTGCACCCTCAGGTTCAGTTCCGCGGGGAGGTCATCCCGATTGGCTACGATAAGAGGTAGGGTATCGCGTGCTTCAATTGCCATATGGCCGGTCAGGCTATCTGGCTGAATGACCAGGGGTATATTGGAAAGGGGTTTGAGGTTGACATCGAGCTGCAAGGGTTGGTCAGGAGCAAGCCGCAGGTCTGTGACGGTGCTGTCGCGATGGCCAAAGGCCGAGAACTTTAGGTCATAGCTGCCGGAATCGATCAGCCGGTGGTAATCGCCGATCTCGGGATCGGTTGTAATCCAGGAGCGGTCGAGGCAGGTATCGTGATTCGACAGATGCAGCCGGGCCTTCAGGGGATCTTCGCCGCCACCGGTGACCCTCCCATGAATTCCATCCAGGGCCTGTTCCATATACAAAAGCAAAGCCTCCCGGTTGTACCGCCATAGATTCCTTAAGAGAGGAGACCCGGGCATTTTGGTATTCGTCAGTTCGATGGTCACTTCCCGGGCCCCTTTGAAATAAGTCATATAATCCTGCCGGCCGCCTTTGATGGTATACCAGTCGTAGCCATTGATGATGCCACTGTCCGAGAGTCCTGCAAAATACCCTTCAGGGCTGTTCTCCTGAACACTGCGGGCATAAACACGGCTGATATCCTGAAACCACGCTGCATCAACATGGCTTCGCGACCAGGTATCCCAGGGATAATTCACCACCTCAGCGCCGCCGTGGAAATTCACCGAGAGGTTGATCGTTTGGTTGGCGGCAAAATCCATCATGGCCCGGGTCTCGGGCTGCCAGGAGTGGCCGTCGGGATGCTCCCCGGCAACCGGGCCAGGGAAATTGCGGTTCAAATCGACCCCCCGGGCATTGTAGCGCACAGCACCGGCCACTGTATGATCGCCCCCGGCATAGGTGCCATCCGGGTTGGCATTGGGATTGATGAACAGATCCAGGTGATTGATCAAACGGGTAATGTGCTCACTCTGGCCATAAGAGGACAACAAGGTGTCAATAAGGCGCAGCATCATAACATAGCCGCCTGCTTCATTGCCATGCATGGTGCTGGTATAAAAAACCTCCGGTTCAGGCTCCTCCCGGTGCGGGTGGTCGGTAATGCGCATGACCACCAGGTGCCGCCCTTCTACTGTGGAACCTATGGTATCAAGCCGGCTGATGCCGGGATGTGCCCCGGCCATACTGTCCATCATAGCAGCATAGCAACCATACGTGGGGTATTGGTCCCACTGAGCCATCTCCCCCGGGGATGAAGCCATTGAAAATGATCTCCGCTTCCCGCCGGGAACCGATAAAAGGGTGATGGAAAAAGAGGTCTCCTGCCTCAACCCCTCCAGCTGAGAAGCTGTGGCATAAGCATAGACCGTATGATCCCGTACATCATCAATGGAGATCATCCGGGTAAGGGTATCCAACTGACGCGGATCCTTAATATCAAAACGGATATAATAACCCTCCTGCTGCTGAGCCTGTAGCCCCACGGCAGCAAAAAGAAAAATCCACAAAAGCAAACACCGGATCAAGCTGTTCATTCATACCCTTTCAATGCTTTATACCCTGGCTAACTGGCAAGGCTGCTTTCTATGCCCAGGGGGCGTCCATGCTTCACAAACGTTAGTTTTCCACCAGGGTCATCTCCTCCAGCAGCCAGTCGGCTTCTGCAAAATGGTCGATAATAAACAGGGGATACCGGATATCGAGGGTGATGTTGCGGCACTGGGTGGGGTCATACATGATGTCGCTCATGGTTCCTTCCCAGTTGCGGTCGAAATTCACCCCAATCAGCTCTCCGTTGGCGTTGATCACCGGACTTCCCGAGTTTCCTCCGGAAGTATGGTTGGAAGCAATGAAGCAAACCGGCATTTCCCCTTCTTCATTGGCATAACGGCCATACTGTTTATTCCGGTAGAGTTCTTTAAGCTTATCAGGCAGCTGATAAACCTTCAGCCCCTTACGGTTCTTTTGCATCACCCCTTCCAGGGTGGTCTGGTGCTTATAAACAACAGCATCGCGGGGTTTATAGCCTTTTACCTCGCCATAGGCCACCCGCATGGTGAAGTTGGCATCGGGCCAGAAAGTCTTATCTTCCTGCATGGTGCGCAGACCCTCTACATAAATCCGGTACAGGCTGTCGAGCTTCACATTGTATTTTTCATACCCCGGCATGATATCCTCCCGGTAAAGGTCAATGAAACTTTCAGCAAGCCGGAAAGCAGGATCATTCAATATACGCGATGTATCTTTGAGCTGAAAATCGTCCAGCAAATCATGCACCCGGGCCGAATCCGCAAAAAGGGATTCCTCATAGAGCTGTTTGGCATAGGCCTTAAAATCGCCCTGGTGATCTTGTTCAATCTGGCTGAAGATATCCGGGTGAAACTGCGGATCGATGTTTTTATGATAAATCTTCAGCATTTGAGGGGCGATCTCCCGGTCAATGGCCGGGACATAATCCTTGAAAAAATCATCAACTTTCAGCTCGCTAATGGCCTGGGAAACATTTTCCTGTTGATCGGTATTGGCCAACGGATCGAATGCAGAGGCAAAGCGCATCAGCTCAATGCCGTAATAGGCAGCTTCCCTGAAATAATCCCGGGCCATTGCATAGGGCTTATAATCCTGATAGGTCTGATCAAATGTTTCGATCAGCCCCCCGTAAGTATCCAGCCGTACGGGATTGCCCTGGGCCCATTCAGTGAAACGCTCCTCCAGTTGCTTTTTCTTTTCAATGGCATTCATGCGCTTTAATCCACGGATCTCACCCTTCCACCTTTTCCAGGAGTTGCTTACGCCCGATTGTTTGGCCGCATACTTAAGCTTGATCGAGTCATTGCGGCTCATATACTTGTCCATCACCTCCAGGCGAATATCCCGGATGTCGATGCGTTCGGGATCGCGGTGTTTCTGTATCAACTTAACGGCATGGGAAGTCAGGTATTGCTGGGTGCTTCCCGGATAGCCCATCACCATGGTGAAGTCGCCCTTATCATAACCCTTCAGGGAAATGGGCAGATGCTTTTTGGGCTGGTAGGGCTGATTATCCGGATCATATTCAGCCGGTTCATTGTTCTGATCGGCGTATATCCGGAAAAGGGAAAAATCGCCGGTATGACGCGGCCACATCCAATTGTCGCGGTCTTTGCCATATTTACCAATGGACGATGGCGGGGCCCCCACCAGTCTTACATCCTTATAGGTCTCATAAATGAACATATAATATTCATTGCCGTAATAAAAAGGCTTAGTTACGGCCTTATAATGGTTGCCCTCTGTGGCTTTTTGTTCTAATTCACGAATGGCCTGATCGATCACTTGCTGGCGTTGCGATTCATCCATATCGGAGGTGACATCGGCCAGCACCCGGTCGGTGACATCCTCTATGCGGACCAGGAAGGTGGCCGTTAAACCGGGATTTGACAACTCTTCTTCCCTGGAATCGGCCCAAAAACCATCTTTCAGATAATTGTGCTCCATGGTGCTGTGCTCCTGAATGGCACCATATCCGCAATGATGATTGGTAATCAAAAGGCCCTGGTCGGAGATGAGCTCACCTGTGCATCCCCCTCCAAATATAACCACCGCATCTTTCAGGCTGGAGTGGTTGATGCTGTATATCTGTTCAGCTGACAGGCGAAAGCCTTCCTCTTCCATATCCTTAATGTTAAACTGCTTTAAAAGGCTGGGAATCCACATCCCTTCCCCGGCTGTGGCCTGGGCAGACAAAAAGAGGGCTGTTAAAAACAATAAAAAATGTCGCTTCTTCATGATCAAGGAATTTAATTAAGTAATATTGAGAAATTTCTTCAGCTCTACATACAACTTCTGAACCGGCAGGCCCATCACATTAAAGAAGGAACCTTCAATTTTTTCCACCCCGATGTAGCCCAGCCATTCCTGGATGCCATAAGCACCGGCCTTATCATAAGGCTCATACTTGTCGATGTAATACCAGATCTCCTTATCGGTCAATTCCTTAAAATACACATCGGTGCGGGAAGAAAAGGTGGATTTCTGATTCACCGAACGGATGCAAACCGCCGTATAAACCTGATGAACCCTACCCGAAAGGGAGCGCAATATATCATAGGCTTCCTTCTCATCGCCGGGTTTCTGCAACACTTTGTCGTCCTTCCAGACAATCGTATCGGCGGTGATGACAATGGTGTTTTCATTCAACTCATCATCGAAAGCATCGGCCTTCATGCGGGCCAGATAAAGCGGGATCTCTTCTTTGCTGAGGTTCTCCGGATAAACTTCCTGAACCATTTGTTTCAGTTTGACGTCAAATTTTAACCCCAGTTCTTTGAGTAAGTATTGACGTCGCGGTGACTGTGATCCCAGTATGATCTGGTATTTACCAATCTCCTCAAAAAAATTCATACGAGTTGGGTTTGAATAATATATCGCGCCACCAAAGCATATAAGACCCCCAGCAGCATCATTCCCTTGAGTATATGGCTGAGCAGTCGGAAATCACCTTTATTATCTGCTTTGATGGTTTTAATAATCAAAAATAGTAAAGGTAACCACAAAAACAATGAAAAATAAACGGCGCTGATGGCATCCCCAAGGAATCGAAAATAGGCATAGGCCAACCCGGCCATAGTGCTCAACGCCAGAGTATTAACCACAACCCGGGAACCCTTCATGCCCAGGACCACCGGCAGGGAATTGCGCCCATAGACCCGGTCGCCTTCAAAATCCTCCATATCTTTGATGATTTCACGCATCAGATTGGTCAAAAAAGCAAAGAAGGAGAAAGCCAACACCCAATAGAGCAGGTACATAAAATTGGTTTGATGTTCAATCAAAATATCGCGGTAAGTCACGTTCAGCAAAGGTATTTCAAAAAGGGGCACCATCAGGGGAACCACCGCAGTAAGCAGGGCCACCAGTAGGTTGCCAATGAGAAACTGCCGTTTATAGGTGGTCGAATAAAACCAAAGCAATCCCACCACCACAAGAAAAACAAACCCGAGGTAGGGCATGCCGACATGAAAAGAGATATAAAAGCCCAGGCCCACCCCGATTACATTCAAAACAATGTGAAAGATCATGGCAAAACGCCGGTGTATTTTGGTACCGACCAGTACCTGGCGGGGCTTGTTCAACAGATCGGTGTGGGTATCAAAATAATCATTGATCACATAACCGGCTGCCGTGATGGTTACGGTCGAGAGGACCAAAAGCAGAAAATGAAAACTGCTGAGTTGCAATTCAAACTGATTGACCCCCAGAATGGGTTCCATAATGCCCCATCGCATCAGGTACTGGGTCAATACAATAATAATCAGATTGGGATAACGTACTAATTTGAAATAATCATACATAGTTACCGGATGCCGATTGATGATTTACAGCCACTTCCCCTGTAAGCGCAGCACCTGTTCGATTACATCACGCACACAGCCCTGACCCCCTTTAAAGTTGGATATATACTTAGAAATGGCTTTGATTTCTTCAGCTGCATCAGAGGGGCAAGTAGGCAGGCCACACTGTTGCATTACCTGATAATCAGGAATGTCATCTCCCATATACAATATGGAGGCTGGATCAATGTCATATTGAAAGTAAAAATCTTCCAGGCTATCTTGCTTATCAAGGGTGTTCATATAAATATCGGTCACGCCCAGTTTATTAAACCGGTGACGCACCGTTTCCGAATTGCCCCCGGAGATGATTGCCAGGGGAAAACCCTGAGCCACTGCATACCTTACGGCATAGCCATCTTTAATGTTCATCGCCCGCATGAATTCGTCCTTGGCGGCCAAATAAATTTTCCCGTCGGTGAAGACCCCATCCACATCAAAAACGAAAGCCTTAACCGTACGTAAATCTTCCTTAAAGTTGCTCATGGTCCACTTCTTTAATGGCTTTTATACTCCGCTTCAATGGCATCGGATACAAAGCTATATAATTTTTGCAATTTATCGGAATGGGCCAGCAAATTTAAGTGCCGCTGCAGGGTTTGCTGATCGCCACGGCGGGCGGGTCCGGTTTGGGATCGGGCCGGCGAGCCCGCCAGGGCCTTGTCAACCGTCTCCCGAATCAATGGAGCCAACAGATCAAAGGCCATGTTTTTATCGTAGAGGATCGATTCAGCCTGGGTAAACATATAATTGGTGAAATTGCAGGCAAACACTGCGGCCACATGAAGGTATTGGCGCTGGTAGGAATTGACATGATGAACATTTCCAGACAAGCTGTAAGCCATCTTTTCAAGCAGGTTTTGTTTTTCGGGTGAACTGGCTTCCAAACAAAGGGGGATGCCCTGGAAATCGACGGTCCGCTCTTTGGAGAAAGTCTGCAACGGATAAACCACCCCGCAATGATCCACATAGCCTTTCAATATATCCATGGGAACGCTTCCGGCGGTATGCACCAAAAAAGCATCCCGGAAGGGAAAATGCCACAGCACTTCTTCCATGGCATCATCACTGACTGAAAGGATGTACAGATCAGCTCCCCTGACAATGCGGTTCAGCCTGGTGGTGGCTTCCGAGACGGTTTGCCGGGCCAGCTGCTCGGCAGCATCATAGGTGCGGCTGTAAACCTGGAGGATTTCATGGCCCTGCTTTTTGAGGGCCAGCCCCAGGTTGGTGGCCAGGTTTCCGGCCCCCAGCATGACGATCTTCATAGCAATGTTTTTTTACAAATTAAAGCATTTGATGGGTTGAATTCAAATATCAGACAACAAAATACCAGGGGAGTCATGCTCAAAGGCCTGGGCATGCTTCAAAAAGGGCCGGTCAAAAAGGGGGTGGTTCAAAAAGGGGGTGGTTCAAAAAGGGGGTGGTTCAAAGCCAGGGCCGGCCAAAATGGCCCAATCGGCCCGTTAAAACACAACGAAAAGGAGGAAAAAGCCAGTAAAGATCAGAACCAGCCCCATATAGAACGGGCGCAGCTGCCTGGCAGCTGCGCCCGTTTACACACCCAAAGGTTAACCCTAAACCTAACCCAAAAGTCTTTAAGGGCTTCGCCGATGTTTGCCTTCAGCGCCGGGCAGGGGAGGAAAATTTTCCTGCCCCCTCCGCGCGCCTGAAGCCTACTTCATTTTAACCAGCCGGCAGAACTTAACACAAACGGCTACCGGCTTATTCCCGGCCAGTGATTCAGGAATCAATAGTTTTCAAAATCCCTGTCAGAAGCCGATTCATTGCCATCCGAACCGGATTTGTTTTGGCTCGGGGCTTCATTGTACATTTTCAGGTCAACGCCCTGGCCGGATTCCCCTCCGTTGCCCGTATGCTGGGATGGTGCTGCCTGCCGGGCATTTTGATGGGCTGGCTGGTTTTGATGGGTAGGGCCACTGGGTTGACTCGACTGGGCAGCGGCAGGCTGGTGTTGCTGCTGAGGGGCTGCCCCTTTATTGGCCTGTTGCTGTTGATTGATGTGGGCAAAATCGATCTTCTGCTGATCGGATGATTGGTACATGCTTTTGGCCTGTTCGTCGAGCTGGAAGAAGCTGATGACCTGCTTAAGCTGGTCGGCCTGGCTCGAAAGCTCTTCCGCACTGGTGGCCAGCTCTTCAGAAGATGCCGCATTTTGCTGGGTGACCTGGTTCAATTGCTGAATGGCACTGTTTACCTGGTCGGCCCCGCTGTTCATCTCATTGCTGGCCGCGGTAATCTCCTGAACCAGCTTAGAGGTTTTCTCGATCTCAGGGACAATCTCCTGAAGCTGCTGACCAGCCTGCTCCGATATTTCCACCCCGTTCTTGGACTTCTCATCGATCTCGCTAGCGGCTTCAGCACTCCGCTCAGCCAGCTTACGCACTTCAGAAGCCACCACGGCAAAACCTTTGCCATGCTCGCCGGCCCGGGCCGCCTCTACAGCAGCATTTAAAGCCAGGATGTTGGTTTGAAATGCAATGTCATTGATGATCGAAATCTTCTCGGCAATATCCTTCATTGACTGAACCGAATTCTGTGCCGCTTCATTGCCCTTGCGGATGCCGTCGGCTGCTTTAACCGATATCTTCTCGGTTTCCTTGGCGTTGTCGCTATTCTGCTGGATGTTGGAAGTCATCTCCTCCATCGAGGAAGAAACCTCTTCAGCCGAAGAAGCCTGCTCACTGGCCCCCTGCGACATCTGCTGTGAACTGGAGCTGGTCTGCTGACTGGCGGCAGCTATGTTGTCGGCACCGCTCTGAATGTTGGCTACCACTTCCTTGAGCTTTTCTGCCATATCGCGCAATGCCGAAGCCAAAACACCAATCTCGTCCTTACGGTCCACATCCACAGTAGCCGTCAAATCACCTTTGGCCAGCTGCCGGGCAAATTCAACCCCCTTATTGATAGGTGTGGAGATCGAACGGGCAAAATAAATGGAAACAACAACAATAACAATGCCGACAATCAGGGCCACCAAAGCAATTTCATTGCGCAGTTTGTTGACCGGTTTCATCACTTCCCCCTGGTTGATCTCTGCCAGCAAGGCCCAGGTCACATCCCCAAACTGAACCGGGGCATACGCAGAAAGCACCTGTTGGCCATTGTAATCGGTGATGATATCATGGCCGGTCATGCCACTCAGGGCTTCATTGGCGGCTTTGGTGTTAACCCCGTTCTGAGCTACTGTACCCTTGAAAGAAGCCTCTACCGAATGGCTCTCCGGATCCAGGTAGGAATCTGAACGCATCAGCTTATCAGGACCCACCAAATAGGTCTCGCCAGTCTCCCCCATGCCGGCCCGCGACTGCATGATATCGTTGATGGCTTCAAGCGAGATCTGATAAACGATCACCCCCATTTGTTGGCCCTGATCATCCTTAAGTGGGCCGGAAACAAATGCTGCCGGTTCATCCGATATCTCGTACCAGGCAAAATCGGTCAGGGCATAACCATTCTTGCCTTTTTGATATGCCCTGGCCAAAGGCGAATCCGATAAGCCTCCGGTAACCAGGTTCCTTCCCAGATCGTCTTCCTTGGCCACCGTATAAGCCACATCCCCGTCGTTGGAGATGAAAAACAAATCGTAATACTCATACTCCTCGATGTAACGCTCCAGCTTGGGCCCGTGCTTGCGCTCCCACTTCTGGTATTCGGCACTTTCCATACCCGCGGTATCAAAAGCACTGATAAAACGCTGGGAGGCCATCTGTACGGCTGTATTGACCGAATAAACCTTGATATCCGCCAGGCGCTCTTCAAAAAAATCATTGATCTGATTCTTCTTCAGCTCCCTTATCGCCTGCAACTCGGCATAATTCTTTTTCATTAAGGCATCCTTCGATTCATTAAAGGAAATAACCCCCAATACGGCAATTGAAGCAATGCCAATTGCCAAAAACACAATGATCAGTTTTCTTCCAATTTTAATGTCTTTCCATTTCATAAGATTTGGTTTTGAGTTTGCTTTTCTGGGATGCATTTTATTAAGGCAGGAACAATGCATGAGAGCAATCCTTCCTAAAAAAGCATAAATGCATCTGATTAATTAAGGGCCTGCCTGATTTCACAGGATGCCCAAACATGTGTCAATTCTCAGGTTCTTCTGCTGCCTGATGTCGGGATGTTTCAGCAATACCGGCCAGCTCATCGCTGTTGAGCACCTTTTGCATATCGATCAGCATCACAAAGTGATCATCCACTTTGGCCATGCCATCAATGAACTCGGAATGGTACTGGCTGCCCAGACTTGGCGGGGGTTCAACCTGGTCTTGCTGAATCTCGACCACTGAAAGGACTTCATCCACAATGGCACCCAGGTTCAGGGTTTCCCCCTCAAAATCAATATCCATCACTACAATGCATGTATTTTGAGTATACTGGGTTTCCGCCAAACCAAACTTGATGCGGGTATCAATCACCGGCAGGACCGACCCCCTGAGGTTGATTACCCCTTTCATATACTCGGGCGACTGCGGTACATCCGTAATCCTGGTCATTTCCAGAATGTTGAGCACTTGCGATACATGGGCACCAAATTCTTCATCCCCCAATTTAAAGGTCAGATAAGATTTACTCTCGGAGTCATTTTGTTCCATAAGCTTAGATTTTAAAAGGGTTGTCAATGATTGCTGGTGATCACCAACAAGTTTACGAAATGATCGAGCCGGATCATAGAGTGATTTCACGTGAATTGGCCCTTCCCGTAATTTCACCCGTGAACATCGTAAATTCCTTTTAATCAGCACCGTTTTTTGAACGGGTTGTATAAAGGCAATCGTTCCCCGCTGCACCCCTGGCCCATCCAAAGTAATCATTATGAACCTCTTAATACATATTTCCCTTATTCGCCAATTGTTTCCTAAAGGGCTTATTAAAAACTCAATATCAGTTCACTAAAAAATAAATAGGGTAAATATACGCAAGGCGTTCCATAACCATAAGGAGGGGTAAGTATAAATACCTACAAAAAGGATTTTTGCATGTCATACTCCTTTATTTTTGTCGGACATATGGGAATAGCAAGGATCCAACCGGACCCTCATATCTCAAAGGGAAATTTGATCGTTGGTGGCAGCTAAATTGAGGGGCCATTTTTGGCGAACCGCTCCCGATTATGGACCCAGCTCAAGCCAATCGTGGGGTCAATGATAGCATAGCGAGGGTTAATGATAGCATAGCGGGGTCAATGATAACATAGCGGGGTTAATGATAGCATAGCGGGGGTCAATGATAGCATAGCGGGGTCAATGATAACATAGCGGGGTCAATGATAACATAGCGGGGTTAATGATAGCATAGCGGGGTTAATGATAGCATAGCGGGGGTCAATTCACAGGGAATCCGAATAAAATGGAGCCCGCCCGCCCCATAACCAAAACTTCGGGGAATAAGCAGCCTTCAAAGGACCACCAGGGGATGTGCAACCAAGGGATGTCAAAGGAACTTGATTGTAAATCTTTAAGGGCCCCTTTAATTTGAGAAGATGTAAAACCAGGGTATGTCAAAGGAACCCGGTCAGGAGGGATCAGTGATTTTACCCATAAAAAGAATGGCATTGGTGGCATTATCGCGGATCATAAACAGGAAAGGATGGTCGGCTTTGAACGATTTTTTCCGGACAATGGCGGTTTTGCGCATCACAACGCCAGTGGCAGCGGCAGCTTCCGTTCCGGTTTCATTGACTTTCACAAAGGCCTGGTGAATCGCTTCACTGATGTACAAATCTTTACGGCCTGTCATACCGGAAAAATCAGCTTTTCCGCCAAAGGCCGATGGCATACCCAGCCTTTTCAGATGGTCGTTGAGCCGGTATTTAAGGGTCAGCTCAAAGCGGGGCATGGAAAGGCCAACTTGCTGCTTCTGAAGGGAATCGGTGTGGCGATCAAACCACTTCGCATCCAGATTTTCCTCTAGTCGTGCCATATCATCGATTTTCCGGGGCAACAGGATAACCATTGAGAGATCACCTCCATCATAAGGTATGGAAATCATTTGCAGCAAATCATTCTCATAATAAGGCAAACGAAGGGACTGATTCATAAAGGGCACCTCGAGGGTTTTGTCCTGCTCTTTGTAAAAGACATCGGGGCGGGTATGGTCTTTATTGAAGGGATTTTCCCACTGCCCGTTGAAGTAGATGGCATTGACCAGAACCAGGCGGGTCATCCGGTCCAGTACACCTTCACTCAGCAGATCCTGTATGCGGTCATTGGTCTTTTGTTCTACCCAGCGGTTAATCTCTTGTCTGACTTGACGATGCTGCCGCTTAAAGTCAACCCTTTTGATGCCGGCCGAGAAATATTTGCCGTTGATATCCAGAAACCGGGGTTGAAAAGCAAAATCCTTCTGCCCCCACAATGAATTGGCCACGTTTAATGCCAGATCCTCCTGATTGAACGAATCCAGATGTTGCTGAAGTTGATGGTATGCCAGGGCATTCTGCCTGCTGCCGGAAAGAAAACCAAAGACTTCAGCCATTTCCCGGCGGGTTTCACCGGCTGAACCGGTATAGGTCATAGCCAAAGCCGAAGAAATGCTATAAGGAGAAAAGAAAATGTTGTGGCCTGCCTTCAGCTCTTGATAAAAGCCGAAGGCAAAGCGGTTGTTACCGGAAACGGCCGCTTCCTTCCCGGGTTCATTATCATCCTGTGGCGCTTCGCCGGAAGAGGAACCGGAGAGTTGCGCACAACCCGCCAATGCAAAGATGAACAAGAAAACCAAATATCTCATAATCGCCTTTTTATTATAGTTTCCGCTGCATTTATTATAGTTTCCGCTGCAGCATTAGACATTTTCAGTCAATCCTTTTTGAATCAACCCCTGCTAAACCAATCCATTCTCATCCATTCATCCTGAACCCAATCATTTTAACCAACCTGTTCGAATTCAAATGTCGCTGGTTCAGCTCATTCTGATTCAACCGGTTCTAATTCAACCTGTTTTGATCGGTTCATTTTACTTCAACCCGCTTTGCATCAGTCTGTTCCAATTCAAACTGTTTAAAGTCAGCCCATTCTAATTCAACCTGCTCTAATTCAGTCTGTTCTAACCCAACCTGCTCTTTATCAACCTATTCCGATTCACCCTATATGCTGGCCCTCACTTATGGGCCAAAAATATCCTACATGAGGCCTTCTATTATAAAGATAAATATTTTCAGGAGCGCTTTCAAATGAAAAATCAGCAAATAAAAGACCAAACCAGTTTGAACCATCAAAAAAAAGCAGAAAAAATCAGCCAGGGGTTCAAAAAACACGGGCAGCAATCTTGCGGATGTTGTCTGACTGGCTGAGGGTAAAAAAATGCAGGGCTGGCACCCCGTATCTTTTCAGCTCCATGGCCTGCTGCGCCGTCCATTCAACACCAACCTGCCTAACCTGCTCCCGGGTCTTGCATTTGCCAACCTCCTGGCACAACTCGTTGGGAATATCGATATAAAAGGCGCGGGGGATCATATCAATATCCTTAAAGGTAGATATAGGTTTTAGCCCGGGGATGATCGGTACCTGAATGCCTGCTTCCCGGCATTTTTCAACAAAATGAAAATATTTGGCATTGTCAAAAAACATCTGGGTTACAATATAATCAGCCCCTGCCTCTACCTTTTTCTTCAGCCAGTAAATATCGGTTTCCATATTGGGCGATTCATAATGCTTTTCAGGATATCCGGCCACCCCCACACAAAAGTCAGAGGCGGTGGTGTTCTTCAGGTTGGGATTGAGGTACTGGCCCCGGTTCATTTGAACAATCTGGCTGACCAGTTCATTGGCATGGACATGACCGCCAGGCTCAGGCTTGAACCTTTTCTGCCCCGAGACGGGGTCGCCACGCAAAGCCAGAATATTATTAAACCCCAGGAAATTTAAATCGATCAGGGCGTCTTCGGTTTCCTCTTTGGTGAAGCCTCCGCATATCAAGTGGGGCACCACGGGAATTTTAAACTTGTTATACAAAGCGCTGGAAATGGAGATGGTGCCCGGCCGCTTTTGAACCACCTTTTTCTCCATCAGACCGTCTCCCCGCTCATAGTACTCTATTTCATGCTGATGATAGGTCACATTGATGTAGCTGGGTTCAAATTCAACCAGGTCATTAACCGTTTGATAGAGGTTATCAATCTTACCTCCTTTTTTGGGGGGCAACAGTTCAAAGGTGAACAGCGGAGTTTTGGCTTTTCTGATGGAATCAATCACTTTCATACGGTTATTTTTTTTGTTAATATATTGGCCGTATGGAACCTGCATGAATAATCATGTCCTTGTTGTGTAAGTCCTTGGATGCAGGTTTCATTGGTATATAGACTTATTCAAGGTTTTCAATCGGTATGGCATTACATCATCTATGCTCATCGAAACGCTCGCTCCCGCATTTCCGATACACCGCTTTTGACACCCCGCTAAGCGGGGTTAAATTTAGTGACCCCCGCTTAGCGGGGGTGTGTTTTTAGCCGACCCCGCTAAGCGGGGGTGTGTTTTTAGCCGACCCCGCTAAGCGGGGTTAAATTTAGTGACCCCCGCTAAGCGGGGGTGAGTTTTTAGCCGACCCCGCTAAGCGGGGGTGTGTTTTTAGCCGACCCCGCTAAGCGGGGGTGAGTTTTTAGCCGACCCCGCTAAGCGGGGGTGAATTTTAGCGGACCCCGCTAAGCGGGGGTGTGTTTGTTATTCCACTATATTTTGAGAAAGCCAGTGTTTAACCGTTTCCATAGACCATCCTTTGCGCCGGGCATAATCGTTGAGTTGATCCTCCAAGATACGCTGAACGCCAAAGTAATGTGCCTGGGGATGGGCCAAATAAAGGCCGCTGACTGAAGCCTCCGGCATCATCATATAGCTGTCGGTCAGCTGAATATCAGTATGACTATTGACTTTCAACAGGTTAAACACCGGTTCTTTCAGTGTATGATCGGGCATGGCCGGATAACCAAAAGCGGGCCGGATGCCCTGAAATTTCTCCTGTAACAATTCTTTGACCGAGAAATTTTCATTGGGAGCGTAACCCCACAACTCGCGCCTAACCTGTTCATGGAGCATTTCAGTGACGGCCTCAGCCAGGCGCTGGGCCAGGACTTTCAACATCACCGCCCGGTAATCGTCGTTGTCCTTTTCAAAATGCTCTGCCCATTGTTTTACGCCCAAACCGGCCGTGGCAAAAAAGGCTCCGATGTAATCCATGCGACCTTCTTTTGCAGGCATAACAAAATCAGCCAGGCAGAGGTTGGACTGGCCGGCCTCCTTTTCGCGCTGATTACGAATCATAGGCAGTCTCAACAGGGGTTCACTGTCGCCCTCGCTGTGGTAGATACAAATGTCATCCCCATGGGTCAGGGCCGGATAAAAACCCACCACTGCCTGGGTACGGATCATCTTTTGATCGATAATCCGTCGCAGCATCTGCTGGGCGTCATCATACAACTGCCGGGCATCCTTTCCCTTAACCGGATCATCAAAAATTTTAGGATATTTCCCCCGCAACTCCCACGAGTGGAAGAAGAAGGTCCAGTCGATGTATTGAATCACCTTTTCCAGGTCCAGGTCATAAAAGGCCCGTTCACCGGTAAAAGAAGGCTTAACCGGTTGATATCCCTTCCAGTTCATCTGTGGGCGGTTCTCCCGGGCCTGCTCCAGGGAGACATATGCCTGCTGACTGCGGGTCTTGGTATACCTGTCGCGGACCTCCTGCTGCTGGTGGCGCAATTCCTCGATAAAGCCGTCGCGGGTTTTGGGCGAAATCAGCTTATCGACGATCCCAACGCTTTGAGATGCATCTTTCACCTGGACCACCGGCTGATCATAAGCCGGGGCTATTTTGACTGCCGTATGGGCCTTTGACGTGGTTGCCCCGCCAACCAGCATGGGAACATGATGGCCGTTGCGCTGCATTTGTTCAGCCACATGAACCATCTCATCCAGCGAGGGGGTGATCAATCCGCTCAAACCCAAAATATCAGGCTTTTGTTTGCCAACCTCTTCCACAATCTGTTCGGTGGGCACCATTACCCCGAGGTCAATCACTTCATAATTGTTGCAGGAGAGGACCAGGCTGACGATATTTTTCCCGATGTCGTGGACATCGCCCTTGACCGTAGCCAGTAAAATTTTTCCGGCTGAGGTGCTGCCCCCTTCCTCCTGGTTTTCCTGTTCAATATAGGGCATCAGGTATGCCACGGCCTTTTTCATCACGCGGGCGCTCTTAATGACCTGGGGCAAAAACATCTTACCTTCCCCGAAAAGATCTCCGACCTTATTCATTCCGCTCATCAGAGGTCCTTCAATGATCTCGAGCCCGCGGTTATATTGCTGATGGGCCTGTTCCATATCCTGATCCACGTAATCGGTAATGCCTTTGATCAGGGCATGGGAAATCCGCTCAGGCAGGGGTTTATTTCGCCAGTCGGCCTGTTTTTCTTTTTTCGGGCCTGAAGATTTGACCTGGTCGGCATAAGCCAGCAGGCGGTCGGTAGCATCGGGGCGGCGGTTTAATACCACATCCTCCACCAGCTGGTGCAAGTTTTTGGGGATATCATCATAAACCTGCATCAGGGATGGATTAACAATGCCCATGTCCATACCGGCCTGGATGGCATGGTAAAGGAAAACCGAATGCATGGCTTCACGCACCACGTTGTTGCCCCGGAAGGAAAAGGAAAGGTTGCTGATACCGCCGCTAACTTTGGCATAAGGCAAATGCTGTTTGATCCAGCGGGTTGCCTCGATGAATTCAACCGCATAATTGTTGTGCTCTTCCATGCCCGTGGCGATGGTCAGGACATTGGCATCGAAGATGATATCTTCAGGGGCCATACCGGCTTTTTGGGTGAGCAGGTCGTAAGAACGTTTGGCTATCTGCGTTTTCCGCTCAAAATCGACGGCCTGTCCCTGTTCATCAAAAAGCATCACCACGGCAGCCGCCCCGTATTTTTTAATTTTGCCGGCCTGTTCAATAAACCGGTCTTCCCCGTCTTTTAGGTTGATGGAATTAACAATCGACTTGCCCTGGACGCATTGCAAGCCGGTTTCGATGACCTCCCAACGGGAAGAATCGATCATCACGGGCACCCTGGCGATCTCAGGTTCGGAGGCAATCAGGTGCAGGAAATGGCGCATCATGCTTTGGGCATCGAGCATGGCATCGTCCATACACACGTCAATGACCTGGGCCCCGCCTTCAACCTGTTGACGGGCCACTGAAAGGGCTTCTTCAAACTTCTCCTCCCGCACCAGCCGGGCAAACTTTTTGGAACCGGCTACATTGGTTCGTTCTCCTATGTTGACAAAATTGCTCTGGTTGGTAATGGTAACGGGCTCCAGTCCCGAGAGCCGGGTAGCCCGCTCAACCTGTGGAATGCGGCGGGGGGCATAGCCGGCAGCTTCTTCGACAATACCCCTGATGTGCTCAGGGGTGGTACCGCAACATCCACCAATGATGTTGACCAGCCCTTCCTGCAAATATTTCCTGATCTCCTCCCGCATCTGGCGGGCCGACTGGTTATAATTGCCAAATTCATCGGGCAGCCCGGCATTCGGGTGGGCACTGACATAAAACCTCGACATCTCAGACAAATGCTGAATGGGCTCACGCAACTGCCTGGCCCCAAAGGAACAATTCAGGCCAATGCTCAACAGTTCCACATGCGACATGGAATTGTAAAAGGCTTCCAGCATCTGACCGGAAAAAGTGCGGCCACTGGCATCGGTAATCGTCCCGGAAACCATTACCGGGATATTGCGGCCACTGTTTTCGTTGTATTCCTCAATGGCAAACAAGGCCGCCCGGGCATTGAGGGTATCAAAAATGGTCTCAATCAGAAAAACATCCACCCCGCCTTCTGCCAAACCGGCTGCCTGTTCGTAATAGGCCTCTTTCAGATCCCGGAAGCTTACCGTGCGGTAGGCAGGCCGGTTAACATCCGGTGAAACCGATGCAGTTTTATTGGTAGGCCCCAGGGTGCCGGTTACAAACCGCGGCTTATCAGGCGTCTTTTGAGTCCACGCATCAGCCGCCTCCCTGGCCAAACGCCCCGAAGCCACGTTCATCTCGTAGACCAAATCTTCCATCTGGTAATCGGCCATCGATATTTTGTTGGCATTAAAGGAATTGGTCGTGACAAAATCACTGCCCGCCTCTAAAAATCCATGGTGAATCTCGCGGATCACATCGGGCCTGGTGATCGACAATAAATCATGATTGCCTTGCACATCCTGATCGATATCGGCAAATCTTTTACCGCGATAAGCCGACTCCGACAATTGGTAACTTTGAATCATCGTGCCCATGGCACCATCGAGGACAAGAATCCTCTTCTTTAATAATTCCTGAATCATAATTCCCCCTGTGTTTTTATGCATTCACGCCTTTGCACGATCAAATTATTATTCCGGTTTCCAATACAGGAAGTTCACAAAACGGATCATTGGTTGATCGTGGCAAGTGATAGGTGATCAATAACTCAAATAGAAAAATGATCACATGAGACACAAAATTACGTCGCTCTCGGGAAATAAAAAAATTTTTGCCCCTTCAACCCGAAGCCCTTCGATCCAGAAGGCTCACTGCCAGCTTATCTACGAAAATGGCACATGGAGGGCAGCAGGCTCAAGGTATAAAAAAATTTTTTGCTATATTTAGAGGCGAATTACAACCAAAACGATGGACTATGTTAAGAAAACTCACTCTCTTCGCGCTCCTGTTCTTCTTCAGCATTCAAATGATGGGTGTACCCTTCAGCATGATCCAAAATGCCGGAGATGCAGAGGATTATCCCCATTCCGATTACCTGGTGGTGTTTGACAGCACCCGGGTGGATGTACAGGAAAGCGGTTTAAGTTACCGCCATTATCACAAGCTTTACAAAGTGCTTACCCCGGAGGGGGCCAAAAAGCTCAATCACTTAAAGTTCCGTTACGATCCGCTATCGGCTTACGTTGAAATACGCAATGTCAAGATTTACCGGAAAGACGGGACGGTAGAAACGATTGACATGGACAAAGAACGTGATTATCCGGCACCGGCGCGGATGATATACTGGGGAGCCCGCCATAAGATGATCAACATCGGGGATTTGGAACCCGGCGATGCGGTGGAAATTGAAAGGTTCATGAAAGGTTTCACCTATGCCCTGTTGCAGGATGAGCCCACTACTTCCGAGAGCAAGTATGTGCCACCGATGGAAGGGCATTTTTACGACATTGTGGAATTCTGGAACGATGAACCCATCCAGAAGAAGGTTTATAAGTTGCTGCTGCCCAAATCCAAAGAGCTCTATTACGAGACTTACAACACCAACCTCTACGCCAATAAGGTTAGCAAGGGCGATCATGATCAGTATACCTTCGTCAAGACAGATGTAGGCCCGGTTGAACGCGAGCCTCATATGGTAGCCGTTACCGATGTGGCCCCCAAACTGATCATGACCACCACCAAGAAATGGGAACAGAAATCCCTATGGTTTTACAATGTGAACAAGGATTATGGCAGTTTTGAGTACAACCAGGCCATCAAAGACAAGGTGAATGAGATATTAGAGGATGCCCAGACTCAAAGGGACAGCATTGCCCAACTGACCCACTGGGTGGCCGATAACATCCGTTACTCAGGCTTATCCATGGGAGAAGGCGAGGGCTATACCCTGCATAAAGGCACCACAGTTTTCAGGGACCGCTGTGGCGTATGCAAGGACAAAGCCAGCATGCTGATCACCATGCTTCGGGCCGCCGGATTTGAATCCTATGCAGCCATGACCATGGCCCGATCCAGCATCAAAGACATCCCGGCCGATCAATTCAACCACAGCATCACCATGGTTAAACTTGACACCGGCTACAAATTGCTGGATCCCACCTGGGTGCCCTTCACCCGTGAATTATGGTCAAGCCTGGAACAACAACAGGATTACCTGCCCGGCACACCCGAAGGTTCCGATCTGAAGGAAACGGCCATATCGGCCCCGGAAAATCATTACTTCCGGATCAACGCCACTTCCACCCTGCAAAAGGATGGTACCCTGACCGGTGAGATGAACATTGAAGCCGAGGGCCAATCAGATGGCGCCATCCGGGGTATGTTCACCAGCAATTTCAAAAGCGACTGGGATCGGACCATGGAAAAACTGATTCGCCAGATTGACCCGAATATGGAAATCCTGGAATTAACGTATAGCGATCCTTATGATTATCAGGGTGAAGACGACAACATGAAGATCAAGGTCCGATACCGCATTCCTGATTTCGCCCGGGTGACCAGTGGAGAAATCATCTTTACCCCGGTAGTGGCCAGGGAGATATTTAAAAACGTCAACTACCACCTGAACTTTGATCCCGACATGAAAGAGCGCCAGTATGGCTTCCGCGACCGGTGCAGCCGGCTGGTGGAACTCAGCGAAACCATTACCCTACCTGATTACAAGCAGGCCGCCTATATTCCGGAAGCTGACAAGATCCAGGGTTCGGCCGCCGCCTTCGAGGGGGGATACCAGTTAAACGACGACCAACTGGTGCTGAACGAAACCATCACCTTCAAAAAACGCAAATACAAAGCCGATGCCTGGGAAAACTTCAGGAATGTGGTGAAGCTTCACCAAAAACTGGCCGATGAAAAGGTCATCCTGGAAAAATAAACACTAAATCCTGAAAAAAAGCAATATGAAACGAATATTCCTAATCATATTTACCGCTGCCATAGCTGTTTCATTGAACAGCTGCGACAAGCCTACCAAGAAGCAAAAACAGGCTGATGCCCTTTTTCAGCAAATCACCAAGGTATATACCCTTAAGCCGGATGGCTCGATGAATTACCAATATCAGCACGAGTTGGACATTCACAGCCACTATGCCTTTAACAGCCTCTATGGGGAAACTTTTATTGTTTACAATCCCCAACATCAAAGTTTGGATGTAAAGCGTTCCGAGACAAGGACGGCAGAAGGCGAAATGGTGGCTTCACCAGAAAACGCCTACAATGAAGTGTTGCCGCGGTTTGCCTCCGGTGCACCGCCCTACCATCACCTGCGGGAGATGGTGGTGACCCATACCGGCCTGGAAAAAAATTCCACCATTTTTATGAATTACAGCCTGAAGACAGATGCTGGCTATAAGCCTTTTTTGATGGGCAATGAAGTTTTATCCGAATCTTCACCCGTACGGGAGTTGGTCATTAAAGTGCGTTTCCCCAAGGACAAGGAATTGAATTATCAACTCCTCCATGCCGAGGAAAATCTAAACATCTCGCAGGATGGTGACATGAAGGTCTATAAATGGGTGTTTGAAGATGTCCCGGCCACCTCGAAGGAGGAACATCAACCCCGCCATGACACCCACCGGCCAAGGCTTATCTTCAGCACGGCCTCTTTCGACCGGGCGGCTTCCTATATGATGGAGCAGGTTGACTACGAACTGCCCGCAAGTGTAGAATCGGGGCTGAAAGACCTGATGAAAAACAAAACCAGCCGAATGGACAGCATCATGGCCGTTCAGGACATGGTGGTCAACCACATCAACCATTTTGACATCCCTGCCCGGTATAAAGGCTTCAAGTTCCACTCCAACAACCAGGTATTGGAAAACAATGGGGGTACCACATTTGAAAAAACCGTCCTTTTGACCAGCCTGCTCAAACACCTGGGTATACAAGCCCATCCGGTGGCCATCGAACCCGGCCCGTTTCATCAAAAAGAAACAGGTAACCTGAACAATTTTGTCGAATATTACGTCCAGGTCAATGCCAATGACCAGAAACTTTATCTCTCGGCCATTGAAGACCACTCGTTCAATGGCCTTTACAGGCATGGCGAGCAGGTGAACCTGGTGATCCATAAAGAAGCCGGCGAAACAAAGGTGGTGAAGCCCGAGACACCAACCAGTCAGCAACACCTGGAAGCCAGCTTTGAGATGGAGGATGCCCGGCACATCGAGGGGGAAATCGACGCCACCCTCTCCCATTGCGAAAATCCATACCTTTCCATTCAAAGGGATGAGGGGACCATCAAATCAATGCTTTCCCCGGGCTTCCCTGCTTCAGCAGTAAGTGATTTTACCCTAAAGCAGTCCACGCCCTCACAAACCTCGGTTTCATTCTCGATTGACCAGAATCTCTCTCCTGATCAACAAAATGGTTACCGGTTCATCTCCATTCCTCATACCCAAACCGGACTGGATCAATGGCATATGGAGGTATTGCCTGGCAACAGGAAAGCCCCCCTCCAGGTTGGCTGGCCCCTGGACATCCGGTATCAATACAGCGTTGATCTTCCTGAATCGGTCGAATTGATCAATGAACAAACCCAAATTGAAAAAGATACCGACATAGGCCAATTGCGCATCCATATCGAACCGGGCAACGGCAATGTGTCCATTGACCGCCACCTGCAAATCGACCAAACAATCATCTCTCCGGACAGTTACAAGGCATTCCGCGAAATGATCAGCCTCTGGAGAAAGGATCAATACCGAACCCTGACCTTCAAAAAGGTTGAAAAATAAGAAGAATAACCCTTTCCATTAATAAAAAATCCGGTTCCTCTGGGAGCCGGATTTTTTTTGCCTTCCCCGCTCATTGATGCTTCGAACAAAACAAAAACACAGAAAAAAGTTTTGATCCGGTCAACAGCAAAAGAACTTTATGAATTTAAGGCCCAGTACTATGATTCAGCCTTATAAATTTAGCCATATGAATTTAACCTTATGGATTCGCCATATGACTTCAATCTTATGATCCAATCTTATAATCCGGCTTCATGATTTAAGTTTATGGATCAACCCTATGGCCCCAGCCTAATGCTATGAAGCGTGATATATAATCCGCGCGGATATTGACAGAATTAGCAGGGAATATGTATTTTTGTAAATGGAAACCCTCCAAAAATTCAACCCATGAACCTGACAGCCGACCCGGATTTTTTAATCATAGGGGCCCAGAAATCGGGCACCACATCGTTGTATGAGTATCTTTGCCAACATCCTTCCATTTTACCGGCTTCTAAAAAAGAGATCCATTATTTTGACAAAAATTATTACAAAGGACGGTTGTGGTACCGTTGGCACTTTCCTGAAAAAAAGACGGGTGGTCAGCTTACCGGGGAAGCTTCCCCCTCCTATCTTTTCTACCCGGGAGCCGCCCGTCGCATTTATAAGGCGTTGCCCCGGGCAAGGCTGCTGGTTTTGTTGAGAAATCCGGTGGATCGTGCCATATCCGCTTATTTCCATCAAAGGCAAAAGGGGGTAGAAACCTTATCCCTGGAAGAAGCCCTCAAGAGGGAAGAAAGCCGGCTGGCCAGATACCGTGGCAGACTGGGGTATGGCTGGTTATCGGCCCGGAGCAATAAAAACCTCAGGCGGTTCTCTTACCGCACCAGGGGACTTTATGCCCAACAGCTCAGGGAATATTTGCGGTATTTCCCGCGCGAGCAGGTTTGGATTGAACAGGGGGAGCTTTTTTTCGCCCGACCAAAACAAATGGTCAAAAGCTCGTTGCGGTTTCTTGGCCTTGAAGCATCTTATCTTCCATCCGATGTATATCCCCGTAACGTGCATCACTACGGACAAATCGCCGCATCGACACGGCAGATGCTGGAGGATTTTTACCGCCCCCACAATGAAGAGCTTTACGGGTTACTGGGCAGGCGGTTTGACTGGTAACGGGCCCCTTCTCCTTGCCTATGCGGAAGCTTTGGGGGAACCCGGACCCCTGTTGGCAGCAGGCCGTTAAGCTGTAAGGGTGACATATTTGGACGGCATGAGGAAAGGTTTCAAGAAAAGCTGTCCACCCCCGGAATGTCAAGCGGGGAGCAGTTCCTCCCTGGCTTTGTCTAAGCCAAAGGGATGGGCAGATCTGGAGAAGTGTCGGGGGCGTGAAAAAGCTATGGGAGCGTTAAAAAGTCGGGGGGGTTGTAAGAGCTTCGTGGGGTATAAACGCCTCGGGGGATTGTAAACGCCTTGAGGGGTTGTAAGCGTTTCGGGGGGGTATAAAAGCCTTGGGGGGAATATAAACGCCTCGGGGGGTTGTAAGCGTTTCGGGGGACGTGAAAAATTTTCGGGGGGCTTGCAAAAGTTTCGGGGGGCTTGCAAAAGTTTCGGGAGAACAATAAAAAATCCCGGCCGGGGCGGACCCAACCGGGATTTTAAAAAGTCGGCGATGACCTACTCTCCCGCTTCACGCAGTACCATCGGCGCTGGTGGGCTTAACTTCTCTGTTCGGAATGGGAAGAGGTGGAACCCCACCGCTTTCATCACCTGAAGACCTTTCTGCCGTAAACCGGACACATCCGGGTTCGACAGCTTTTGCAATACTTTAATTGAACATATCGAGAGAAGACATCTACACCAGACAAAGAAGCCGATCGGGTTATTAGTATTGCTTGGCTTTGACATCGCTGCCTTTACACCTGCAACCTATCAACGTCATCATCTTTGACGACCCTATAGGGATATCTCATCTTGGGGCGAGCTTCGCGCTTAGATGCTTTCAGCGCTTATCTCTTCCAGACATGGCTACTCAGCAGTGCAGCTGGCGCCACAACTG